>Ga0268266_10000857_pt1 | contig 39606 bp, 40 predicted proteins | sample KBSS13metaG_FD_190356 | JGI IMG/M metagenome (GOLD analysis project Ga0268266, IMG submission 190356) | Switchgrass rhizosphere microbial communities from Kellogg Biological Station, Michigan, USA - KBS S1-3 metaG (SPAdes) (version 2) | ecosystem: Host-associated > Plants > Roots > Rhizosphere...
CGGCCATGGCGACGTGCCCCTCGCCGTCGAAGCGATGAAGCTCGGGGCGCTCGATTTTCTCGAAAAGCCGTTCGAGGATGACCGGCTGATCGGCATGATCGAGACCGCGCTGGCGGGAAGCGAGAGCGGCTCGAAAAGCGAGGCGGTATCGGCCGATATGGCCGCCCGCGTCGCCAGCCTTACCCAGCGCGAACGCCAGGTGATGCAGGGGCTGGTGACGGGGCAATCGAACAAAGCGATCGCCCGCGAATACGACATCAGCCCGCGCACGGTGGAGGTCTATCGGGCGAACTTGATGACCAAGATGCAGGCCGGTAACCTTTCCGAGCTGGTGCGCTTTGCGATCCGGGCCGGCGTCGTCGAAGATTGAGCCAAGTCAATTCGGGAACTGGCAAATCGTCTATTTTGTCGTGATGATCGACACCCGAACCAGCACCAGCGGTGAAGCCAGCGTCAGCCTTTCGCCAAGGAAGTCGATGATTTACGTCGTCGATGACGACTACGACGTCCGGACGTCGTTGCGATTTCTGCTCGAAACGGAAGGATTCGACGTCCGCACGTTCCGCAGCGGGAGCGCGTTGCTGGGGTCTTCCACCCGACATTGCGCGGATTGTCTTGTCGTTGACTACAAGATGGCGGAACTCGACGGTTTGGAACTGGCCACCCGGCTGCGAAGGCTGGACGTTTCCACCCCAATCATTCTGATCACAGGCTATCCGGATGAAAAGATCTCGGCCAAAGCAAGCTCGGCCGGCGTACGCCACGTGCTTTTGAAGCCCAATCTGGAGGATAACCTGATCGATTGCGTTCGAAATGCAATCGATACGTTGAGCGTAACCAGGCCCCAAAACGGCCGGTAGGCCCGTCTCCGTAAAACCCCGTAAGGGCCCTCCCTTAGGATATCGACCCAGATATCGAGCGGCAAAAATCCCAGTTACACCAAAGCCATCCCGCATCGAGGAGATGGCAAAATGCTTACCCAGACAATCACCGCCCCGGCAGTCTCGACAGCCAAGGTTCTCCCTGTCCAGCGCGCCCAGACGGTTCCGGCCGTCGACCAGTTCAGCGTGATCGCGACCTGCGCGGGGGTGATTGCCAGCGAGTTTTCCTACCGGAAGGATGAGGAAATCTACGGCGAGGGCGAGCCTTCCGAATATGTCTATCAGGTGGTCCGCGGTGCGGTTCGCACCTACAAGCTGCTCAACGACGGACGGCGCCAGATCGGCGCGTTCCATCTACCCGGCGACGTGTTCGGCCTCGATGTCGGCTCGACCCATCGCCTGACCGCCGAAGCGATCACCGACACCACCGTTCGCCTGGTGAAGCGCCGCAGCCTGGAAGCCGCCGCGGGATCGAACGTCCACGTCGCCCATAACCTCTGGACCATGACCGCAGGCGGCCTCCGGCATGCCGAAGACCACATGTTGCTGCTGGGTCGCAAGACCGCGATGGAAAAAGTTGCCACTTTCCTGCTGGAAATGGACCGCCGGCTCGCCAAGGCCGGCATGATGGCCCTGCCGATGTGCCGCCGCGACATCGGCGACTATCTCGGACTGACGCTGGAAACCGTTTCACGCGCGCTTTCGCAACTCAGCGACCAGGGCGTTCTGGTATTCTCGAGCGCCCGTCAGATCGTGCTGCGCAACCGCCAGCGGCTGGCAGACATGGACGCCTGAGAGTAAGCTGGGGCACAAGAATACCGGAACGACCGGAGGGCTAGATGAACAATTATCGCGTCTCCTTCTACAAGGATCTCTGCAACTCCGACGGCCACAGCTTCAAATGCCTGCAGCGCCAGATCGACGTCCAATCGGTGGGACCATCGCAGGCGCTGGTGTTGGCCGAACGGTTGGTCGATAACGAGCGTCTGAACGCCGACTGCGTCGAGGTCATGCACCTGAGCGGCCATCAAGAGTTCGAACATTCGGCGGACCATTCGCCCGCCCCCTGCAAGCACACATGGAATCGCGTCACGTGATGATCTGACCGCGCCAAGCCTCCGGGTCTGCGCGCCCGGCTGTTCCCAGATCCGGCGTACCTCCATTTGATCCAGCTCAATGCGAACGCCGCCAAACGATCAGAATATTAACCTACATGATGCTCCGACGACGATGTCGGCATCATCATTCGGCGATCTCGCCGTTTTCTCCTAAGACTGCCCCGCCATCGCCGGTCGCAAAGACCGCGTTGCGGGGCATTTTTTATTGATGCTTGCAAATCCCCGCCGGCTCCGTTCGACGCGATACTCAGCGATTGGCCGCGCTTCCAGTCGCGGACGCCCATGAAACCATCCGAAGCCGTCTGGTGGCTTTTGGTTCGCAAAACCATTAGAATCGCCATGCCGCGAGCCTTGCCGGCCCGCCCTCGCCAATTCGTTTCGGAGTAACCGTTGAACGCTCGTCACCGCATCGCCTTCACCGTCCTGCTCGCTTTCGCATCGCTGGCTTTCTCGGGCGCAGCCATCGCGCAAAGCGCGATCGCTGCAGCGGTCGCCAAGCCGGTATCGCTGCCGGACATCGCCATCGGTTCCGCGAAAGCGCCGGTCACGCTGACCGAATATTCGTCGATGAGCTGCCCGCATTGCGCAGCCTTCGGCCAGAATGTGTTTCCGATGTTGCGCTCGAAATATATCGATACCGGCAAGGTGCGTTTCGTGTTTCGTGAATTTCCGCTCGACATCAAGGCCGCCGCCGCATCGATACTGGCGCGCTGCATCGGCAACGGCGATTCCGAAAAATATCTCGGCGCGATCGAGACCATGTTCAAGCTGCAGCAGCGCCTGATGGCGCAAACCAAGGATACGCTGCTCTATATCGGCAAGCAGCACGGCATGAGCGAACAGGACGTCGAGACCTGCGAGAAAGACCAGGCGCAGTTCGACAAGCTGACCGCCGACCAGCAGTATGCCGTTCGGGAGTTGAAGGTCACCTCGACGCCGACCTTCTTTCTCAACGGCGTGCGGCTGCAGGGCTCGATGCCGTTCGAGGAACTGGAAGAGCGGATTAAGCCGCTGCTCAGGAAGTAGCGGCCGCGGGGCCGTCGCGGCCCCCCTTGTCTGACGTCGCGACCTCGCCGATGATGGCCCCAACAAACATATTGGGGAGAGCGTCATGGTCGCGGCTTTGCGCGTAATGTTGGCAGCGGCGTGGCTGCTGTCCGGCGCCATGTCGTCTTCGGCGCAAAACTATCCGACCAGGCCGGTGCGCATCGTCGTCGGCTTTCCCGCCGGCGGACCGACCGACGCCATCGCCCGCATCGTGGCCCAGAAGCTCACCGACAATCTCGGCCAGCAATTCTTCGTCGAGAACGTCGGCGGCGCCGGCGGCAACACCGCGGCCGGCCAGGTCGCACGCGTGACGCCGGACGGCTACACGATCATGGCTATCAGCACCGGTTTTGTCGTCAATCCGAGCCTCTACGCCAAGGTGCCGTACGATCCGATCAAGGATTTCGCGCCGGTGACGCTGGTGGCGGCTTCGCCGAATATCGTGGTGGTGAACCCGCAGGTACCGGCCAAAACGCTGCCGGAACTGGTGCAGCTTATCAGGGATAATCCCGGCAAATACAGTTTTGCCGGCCCGGGCGTCGGATCGACACCCCATCTGGGCGGCGAATTGTTCCGCCTCGCCTTCAAGCTCGATCTGGTGCACGTACCATTCACAGGGGCCGGGCCGGCGGTCCAGGCAACGGTCGGCGGCCACACGCCGATCGCATTCACCGCCCTGCCATCTTCCCTTTCGGCGGTACAGGCCGGGCAACTGCGTGCCCTTGGCGTGGCATCGGCCGAACGGGCCGCCGGGCTGCCCGATGTGCCGACCTATGCCGAACAGGGTGTGAAGGATCAGGACGCCGACACGCTGACGGGGATCGTCGCGCCAGCCGGAACGCCGAAAGAAATCGTCGACCTGCTCTATCGTGAGATCGCCAAGATCGTCGCCCAGCCGGACGTCAAGGAGCGCCTCACCGTGCTCGGTTTCAATCCGGTAGCCAATACGCCGGAACAGTACGGCGCACGTATCAGGCTGGAGATCGACAAATGGGGCAAGGTGGTGCGCGACGCAAAGTTGCGGATCGAGTAACAGGGCTTGGCGTTACGACGGCGACGGCTCCGCGACCGCATCCCGGATGCCCTTGAAAGTCAGGCCGATACGATTCTTCTGAATCCAGGCGACCCGGCACTCGTGCACGACCGAGGGATCCTTTGCCATAACCAGACGAAAGTGCTGCGGAACGAAGGCCGGATTGTCGACATCGATCGCCGCTCCCTCGGGTGAGATATTCCGCACCACGCAGGGCATGACAGAACCACCCGACGAAACAAAGGCCGGCGCCTCGATCTCCGTTCGCGGATATTTTCGCTTCTCTTCCATGTCGTTCCATCCCGACCCCGACCAAACCGCAAGGCTAGCGCAAAACCTTAAACAAGTCGGCGTGTGTACCCGGGAAACCGTAGCCGGGGTTTGCGGCCAATGCGATGGCCTTCGGGCTCATTGTGCAGAGCGGAACGAATCTCCAATCGCTTAATCGCAGATGTGCTCCGCGCCATCATGGACTTGCCGATCGCGGTGATGGCACGATAGCTTTTCCACCGATGACGGGCACAGCGACGTTATGAACCGGCAGGCATGTTCTTGAATACACCGATCGCAAATTCTGCCGATCTTGCCGGCGACCCGGCGGTGATCGCCCGGGCCGAGGCCATACGTTCGGATGTCGCGACGGCTGCCGGCGATATCGAGACCACGCGCCGGCTGCCGCCTGCGCTGCTCGACAGGCTGCACGACGCGCAATTGTTCCGGCTGTTGCTGCCGCGCTCGACGAACGGGATCGAAACCGATCCCGTCACTTTTTTCCACGTCATCGAAACCATCGCCAAGGCTGACGCTTCCACCGCCTGGTGCCTCAGCCAGGCCGGCGGTTGCGCGATGTCGGCAGCCTATCTCGACCCGCCAGTGGCGCAGGCGATCTTCGGCGATCCGCGCGCGGTGCTGGCGTGGGGGCCCGGCCCCAGGGTTCGCGCGGTCGAATGCGACGGCGGCTACAGGGTGACCGGCGTGTGGTCCTTTGCATCCGGCGGCCGGCATGCGACCTGGCTCGGCGCACACTGCCCGATCCATGCCGCCGACGGTTCACCCAGATACGACGCCAACGGAGCGCCGCTCGAGCGCACCATGCTGGTACGCGCCGAGGACGTCGCGTGGACCGACATCTGGAACACCGTTGGCCTGCGCGGCACCGCCAGCGACCAGTTCGCGCTCAACGATTTCTTCGTGCGTGCCGATCACTCGATTACGCGTGAGTTCGACCGGGAATGCCGCGAGCGCGGTCCGCTCTACCGGATGAGCAACCACACCTGCTATCAGGTCGGCTTTGCCGGCGTCGCCTGCGGCATCGCCCGCACCGCGCTCGACAATTTCGTCGAGACGATGCGCAGCAAGGTGCCGCGTGGCGCAAAGCAGTCGTTGCGGGACAATGCCGTGGTCCAATCCAACCTCGCGCAGGCAGAAGTCAATCTCCGCGCCGCGCGCGGCTACGTACTGCAGTCGATGGCCGATATTTGGAAAGACCTGAGCGCGGGCGCGACCATCACGGTTGCACAACGGATGAACATCCGCATGGCCTCGACCAACGCCATCCACAAGGCGCGCGAGGCGGTTGACTTCGCCTACAATGCCGCAGGCGCCACCGCGATCTTCGAGAACCACCCGCTGGAGCGCCGTTTCCGCGACATCCATACCGTGACTCAGCAGCTGCAGGGCCAGCTCAGGCATTTTGAAACCGTCGGCGCCTGGATGATGGGCGTCGATACCGACCTCAGTTTTGTTTAGGGAGAACGATCATGGGACTTGGCGGACTGCAGCACTACACCATCGAACCATCTGACCTTGAGCGGACCAAGGATTTCTACTGCGACGTGCTGGGTCTGGAGAACGGCGACCGTCCGCCACTCGATTTCCCCGGCTACTGGCTCTATTCCGGCGGCGCCGCCACGGTGCACCTGATGGGTACCCGCAAGCCGCGCGAGGGCATCGTGGTGCGCGGCACCGAGAAAAAGTACGAGGATACCGGACGGCTCGACCACATCGCCTTTGCGGCGAGCGATGTCGATGGCATGCGCAAGCGTCTGCAGTCGAAAGGCGTCAAATTCCGCGAGAGCATCGTGCCGCGTACCGGTGATACGCAGTTTTTTCTCTACGACCCGGACGGCGTCGGCGTCGAGCTGAATTTCCCGAAAACCTGAGGCCGCGCTCCCATCGCCTGGCCGGCCTCAATTTGCGTCCGGGCCGGCCGGACTGGTGTCCCGGGCTGTGCCAAGGGCAGATGTGATGTTGCGGGGCAACACTGCCCCTCAAACAGTGAGGTTCCCGACAACGCCGCAAGTCGGCCACGATCAAGGCGCGAGTTCGTCCGGGAATCTTCATCATTGCAATGAGATTGGAACCGCCGCGCCGCTGCGGCAGAGTAGCCGGGTGCCGCGCCTTTCAACCTACCCCAGGGCATGCGTACCCGGCTATTCGTCCGGCGGAGCCCGCTAGTCGAGCCCGCGCTCGTGGCTCAGATTGACCATTTCCTGAATGAAGACCGCCTTTTGCTTGTCATCCAGACTGGCAAAGAGAGGCTCGGCCGCGTCGGCCACATTGCGCTGATCGACGGCGCGGTCGTTGAGGAACTGGGCTTCATTTCGCATCTGCTCGATGATGTCATCGGGTGGATCGCGCTTCGCGCGGGCCACACGCAGTTTGAGGCGATCGGCACCGTTGTGACCGAGATAATGCATCGCACTATTGAACCCGGCCCAATGCTTCTCCTGTTCGGGCGTAAGGCTTAATTCCTTTTTGATCCGCTCGATATTGGCGTCGCTGTTGGAGACGATCTGCTCGGCCGTCATCTGCGGCACGCCGGTCTGGGTGAGGACGGCCGGCTGCTGCTGTTGCTGCTTGGCGGTCTTCGTGGCTTTGCTGCCCTTTGCCGCCTTCGACGTGTCACCCTGTTTGGACGGCTCACCGGGCTTGGAAGGCTCGCCTTGCTTGGAAGCCTCACCCTGCTTGGCATCCTTGGCCGCCGGCGCCTGTCCGCCTTTGCTGTTGTTATTATTGCCCCCGGTCAGGACGCCGGTCACTCCGGTGACAACGCCCACGACGCCGCCAATGGCGCCGCCAAGCACGCCGCCGACCGGGCCTGCCGCCTTGTTGCCCTCGCGGACGCCCTTCTCGACCCCCTGAACTACCTGCGCATCCACAAGGGACGGCGCGTCGATAAGCACGATGGCGGCCAACCCCACGGCCGCGCACACTTTCCAACGCGTGCGCAGTTTGGATGTTGGGCTGGTCATTGTTGGTCTCCGTGGTCGTGTGCCGTTAACCAGGACTGGTGTCCTCGAATCTGAATCTTATCGTTTTAGCGACGAGCAAGTCTAGCCGCGGTGACGGCTGTTGCCGCTGGCGCCGAACGACCAAGCCCGCGAACCGGAACCCCGCGGCACGATCGCAATCCCCAAACCCTCTCGTGTTCATGATGCCGTGTGCAACGCAATATGCCTCGCAAGAAGGCATCGCAGTATTCCGAGCGCTGGAAATTCGCCCACAACGTTAGTTCTAGAATGTCGCACATGTCATTTCTCGACAGATGCGTTTAATTCTGTTCTGATTGCGCAACCAAATTTTCGCGGGGGCCGACATCGGCGCGATCGCGTGAATGCCAATAAGAATAAGAAGAGGAAATGCAAGACGACAACAAGAAGCAAGCAAAGAGGGAACACCATGTCACGCAAGAAGCTTTCTCGCCGACAATTCGTTGCTGCTACTGCACTGTCATCTGCGGCGCTCATCACGGCACCCTATGTGCGCGGAGCCTACGCTGCAGGTAAGCTTTCGATCGGCTTCTGGGACCATTGGGTGCCCGGCGCCAACAAGGCTTCCACCGACCTCGTGAATGAATGGGCCGCCAAGGAGAACGTCGAAGTTCAGATCGACTACATCCCGAGCCAGGGCAACAAGCTGCTGCTCACGACGCAGGCCGAAGCCCAGGCGAAGTCGGGACACGACATTATCGCACTGTCGACATGGTTGCCGCATGCGCACGCCGAAAATATCGAGCCCGTCAACGACATCGTCGAACCCCTCATCAAGCAGAACGGCGACGTCAACGGGACCGTGAAATATCTCGGCGTGGCGAACGGAAAATGGCTGGGCGTGCCGGCCTGCGTCGGCAGCCAGATCAAGGGCCCCTGCTCGCGCATCGACCTGATGAAGAAACATGCCGGTATCGACGTGCAAGCGATGTATCCGGCGGGCGAGGCTCCGAAAGCCGACGCCTGGACCACTGACGCGTTCCTGAAAGCCGCTGAAGCCTGCCACAAGGGCGGCAATCCGTTCGGTATCGGCCTTGGTGAGACCAGCGACAACGTCGACACGGTCGGCGCCTTCTTCCTCGCCTTCGGCGCCGAAGTCGTCGATGCCAAGGGAAATGTTGTCGTGAAGAACGACAACGTGCGGGCTGTCCTCGAATACTACAAGAAGCTGATGGCGTTCCTGCCGCCGGATGCGCCGGCGTGGGACGACGCCTCCAACAACAAATGGCTGGTTTCGGGCCGCGGCTCGCTGATCATGAATCCGCCGAGCGCCTGGGCGGTAGCCAAGCGTGACGCGCCGCAGGTCGCCGAGCAATGCTGGACGCACGGCTTCCCGGTCGGTCCGAAAGGACGGTTCGCGCCGTTCCTTCCCTACTACTGGAGCATCTGGAAGTTCGCCAAGAACAAGGAGGCGGCCAAGAGGCTGCTGGTGCATCTGTCGCAGCCGGACGCCATCGAGAAGATGGTCACGGCCAGCGGCGGCTACGACCTGCCGGCGTTCGAGAAGCTCACCACCCTCAAGACGTGGGCCGAGGAAGGACCGCCGAAGGGCACGCTGTATCACTACCCGAACCCGCACAAGCATCAGATCCTGTCGATCTCTGCTTCACCGGCGCCGCCCAAGGTTGCCCAGCAGATCTACACGCAGGCCACATTGACCAAAATGTGCGTGCGCTTCTACCAGGGCGAACCCATGGAGAAGACACTGGCCTGGGCCGAGGGCGAACTCGAAGGCTTCATGCGGAGCTGAGGATACGCACCGCCGCGGCGCGAAAAGCCGCGGCGGCACCTTCGCTTGCATGAGCACGAGATCGAGCGGTCGGCGCGACGCCGGCTTCTCGACAGCAGCCAATATCCGCGGGGAAGAAGCATCATGGTCGACGTCGCATTTCAGCCGGACAGAGTCGCCGCTACGGCAGCCAAGCGAAAGCCCTCAGGCCTGCAGAGGGCATGGAGGCGTAAATCGACGGCGGCGTTCCTGATGACGTTGCCCCTGATCTTGCTGATTACGATCCTGGTGGTCTACCCGGCGTTCTATTCGCTGCACCTGGCATCGCTGAACAAATCGATGCAACGCTTCGTCGGCTTCGGCAACTTCGAATTCCTGTTCAAGCGCGACACCTTCTGGCTGGTCGTGAAGCAGTCGTGCATCTTCGCGATCACGGCCGTCGTCTTCAAGGCGCTGATCGGGTTCATCGTCGCGCACTTCGTTCATAACATCCCGGCCAAGGGCCAGCGCAAATGGCGCGGCATGCTGCTGGTGCCCTGGGTCATTCCACCGGCCATGAGTACGTTGGCGTGGCTATGGCTGTTCGATCCGTCCTACAGCGCCTTCAACTACACGCTGGCGTTTTTCGGCGTCGGACCGATCCCGTGGACCGGTGACGCCGCCTGGGCACGGTTCTCCGTCATTCTCGTCAACATCTGGGTCGGCGCGCCGTTCTTCATGATCATGTATCTGGCGGCGCTGAAATCGGTGCCCGACCAGCTCTATGAAGCCGCCGCCATCGACGGCGCCAACTGGTGGCAACGGATCTGGTACGTGACGCTACCGATGATGCGAAACATCATCGCGATCACGACGCTGTTCTCGCTGATCGTGACGTTTGCAAACTTCGATATCGTGCGCATCCTCACCGCCGGCGGCCCGCTCGACCACACGCACATCTTTGCGACCTGGGCGTTCCGCGTCGGCATCGAAGGCAGCGATGTTCCCTTGGGCGCCAGCGTCTCCCTCTTCATGGTGCCGATCCTTGCGATCGCAGCGGTATTCATCCTGCGGGACATCAACAAGCGCGGGAACGAAGCCTGATGAGCACCGTCACGATCGACAAGGCCGCGCCGACCCGCAAGGTCAAATACGGCAGCATGAGCCGCGACCGCGCCTGGGCGCTGAAATGGTCGTACTTCTTCCTGACCATCTTTGCGATGTTCTCGCTGTTGCCGCCGCTCTACATGCTGATCACCTCGCTGAAGAGCAGCGCCGAAATCTCGGCCGCGACCAATCCGTGGTGGGTGTACAACCCGACGCTCGCCAATTATTTCGAGATACTGACCTCGAACCAGTTCCTGCGCTTCTTCTGGAACTCGGCGATGGTCTCGATCTTCGTCGTGACCATCACCATGCTGATCAGCGTACCGGCTGCCTTCGCGCTGGCACGGATGCGGTTCTGGGGCTCGGCGACGCTCGCCACCGGGGTTTTCCTGACCTACCTGATCCCCGAGACGCTGCTGTTCCTGCCGCTGTTCAAGATGTTCGCGGCGTTCGGCGAGTTCACCGGAATCCAGCTGATCAACAAATGGTACGTGCTGCTGCTGATCTACCCGACGCTGACGGTCCCATTCTGCACGTGGATCATGATCGGCTATTTCGCCTCGATCCCGAAGGAGCTCGATGAAGCCGCCGTGATCGACGGCGCATCATGGTTTCAGACGCTGACGCGGATCTTCATCCCCGTAGCCTTCCCCGGCATCATTGCCGCGACCATCTTTGCCTTCACGGTCTCATGGGCGCAGTTCCTTTACCCGCTGGTGTTCACGACCTCGACCGACCAGCTCGTGCTGCCGGTCGGCATCATCACCACGCTGATCAAGGGTGACGTGTTCGCCTGGGGGCAGATCATGACCGGCGCCCTGCTCGGCGCCGCGCCGCCTCTCATCATCTATGCGTTCCTGATGGATTATTACATTGCCGGCCTGACCGCCGGTGCGACAAAGGGTTGATCTCATGGCTGACGTGACTTTGCGTAAGGTGGTGAAGCGTTATGACGAGGTCGAGGCGGTGCGCGGCATCGATCTCGATATCGCCGACCATGAGTTTGTCGTGCTGGTCGGGCCTTCGGGCTGCGGCAAGTCGACCACGCTGCGGATGATCGCGGGCCTGGAAGATATTTCCGACGGCGACATCATGATCGGCGGCGACGTCATCAACGACGTGCCGCCAAAGGACCGCGATATCGCGATGGTGTTCCAGAACTACGCCCTCTACCCGCACATGACGGTCGCGGAGAACATGTCGTTCGGATTGCGCCTGAAGCGCTATCCCAAGGCCGAAATCAAGAGCCGCGTCGACGAAGCCGCGCGCATGCTCGATATCGTCGAGCTGGTCGACCGCAAGCCGAAGCAATTGTCCGGCGGCCAGCGCCAGCGCGTCGCCATGGGCCGCGCCATCGTGCGCAACCCGAAAGTGTTTCTGTTCGACGAGCCGCTGTCCAACCTCGACGCCAAGCTGCGCGTACAGATGCGGATCGAGATCAAGAAGGTGCACCAGAAGGTCCGCACCACGACGGTCTACGTGACCCACGACCAGGTCGAGGCGATGACGCTGGCCGACCGCGTGGTGGTGATGAACCATGGCCGGATCGAGCAGATCGGCACGCCGAACGAGCTTTATCACAAGCCGGCGACGAAATTCGTCGCCAGCTTCATCGGCTCGCCGGCGATGAACTTCATCCCCTGCCGGATCGAGGAGATCGCCGGCAAGTTGCACGTCCGGTTGACCGATCGCATCGTCTTCCCGCTGCCGCCGGCCCGCGCCGCCCGATATCAGAACGTCCCGCGATCAGATAAATTGCTGCTGGGGCTGCGGCCCGAGCATATCACCGAGGCCAAGCAGCACTCCGAGCCGGGCGTGGAGACCTTCGACACGGTGCTCGATGTCACCGAGCCGATGGGAATGGAGACCCTGATCTATTTTACGATGGAGGGCACGCAGGTCTGCGGCCGGGTCAATCCCAATGCCGGCGCGCAGGATGGCGGCCCGCTTCGATTGGCTGTGGACCTCAATAACATGCACCTGCTAAACGAGGTCACCGGCGTCGTCCTTTGACGGCGCAATTGCAAGACCCAAGGGCAGGAAATGGCTACCAACAAGAAGAAAATCCTCGTCACGGAATCGATGTCGCAGCAGGGAAGAGCGCTGCTTCACGCACGGGGCGACATCGATCTCGTCGAATTTCCCAACATGATCTCGCAGGCGGATTTCAACGCCAAGCTGAAGGAGCATGCACCGGTGCATGGCGTCGCCCTTGGCGGCACCCGCTTCGGCGAACCCGAACTCGATTCCTCCAAGGACATGCTTGTCGTGACCAGGATCGGGGTCGGGTTCGACGCCGTCGACGTCCCTGCCCTCAGCCGCCGCAAGGTCCCGCTGATGGTCGCAGGCACGGCCAATTCGCCCTCTGTCGCCGAATGCGCGCTGTTCATGATGCTGACGCTCGCCAAGCGCGCGACCGAAATGCATTCGCTGGTCAGGGACAACCGATGGCCTGACAGGCTCGGCATGCTGCCCTTTGATCTCTTCGGCAAGACAATCCTGATCATCGGATTCGGCCGCATCGGCAGCCGCACCGCCAAGCGATGCCTGGCGATGGAAATGAATGTGCTGGTGTTCGATCCCTACAAGCCCGCCGCCGACATCAAGGCGGCCGGCTGCGAGCCGGTTGCCGACCTCGACGCTGCGCTACCGCACGCCGACTTCGTGAGCATCCATTGCCCGAAGACGCCGGAGACGATCGGCATGTTCAATGCCGACCGGCTGAAGCGCATGAAGCCAAAGGCGTTCCTGATCAACACGGCGCGCGGCGGCATCGTCGACGAGGCCGCGCTGCACGCAGCACTTTCGTCGGGCAAGCTTGCCGGCGCGGGGCTCGATGTCTTCGAGCAGGAGCCGCCTCCGGCCGGCCACGCGTTGTTTGCGCTGCCGAACGTCATCATGGCGCCGCACGTCGCCGGCGTCACCGTGGAAGCCGTCGACCGGATGAGCGAGCAGACCGCCCGCAACATTCTGAGCGTGCTGGATGGCGATCCGCTGCGGCAGAACGTGATCAATCAGGACGTGCTCGGCTAATCGTCCAACGCAAGCGACCCCGGACGCGGCCGGTCCAACATCGACCGGCGGGCAAATGAGGTATCCGCATGGCCTTCAAGGAATACGGCAATTACGACGCGGTCGGCCTTGCGGAATTGGTTCGGAAGAAGGAAGTCACGGCCGGGGAATTGCTCGACGAGGCCATCGCCCGCACCGCGATGGTCGATCCCCAGATCAACGCGGTCGTCGTCAAGCATTACGACTATGCCAAACGCCAGATCGGGCGCGGCCTGCCCGATGGCCCCTTCAGCGGCGTGCCGTTCCTGCTCAAGGATCTCGATCCGCTGGAGGGCACGCGCACGACCTTCGGCGCCACGGTCCTGAACGACTTTGTGGCCGACCACAGCAACACGCTGGTGCAGCGCTTTCTCGATACCGGCGTTTCGATCTTCGGCAAGAGCTCCAGCCCCGAATTCGGTCTGATGCCGACGACGGAGTCGCGCCTGCACGGGCCGACCCGCAATCCCTGGAATCTCGAACATTCTTCCGGCGGGTCATCGGGCGGCGCGGCCGCGGCGGTTGCCGCCCGCATCCTCCCCGTCGCGCATGCCAGCGATGGCGGCGGTTCGATCCGCATCCCCGCTTCCGCCTCAGGCGTGTTCGGCCTGAAGCCAACCCGGGCACGCAATCCGCTCGGCCCCGATCGCGGTGAAGGCTGGGGTGGCTTCGCCTGCGGCCATGTCGTGAGCATCAGCGTGCGCGACAGCGCGGTCATGATGGACGCGATCCACGGCCCGGAGCCGTCGAGCCCCTACGTGGCGCCGCCGCCGGAACGGCCGTTTTCGCAGGAAGTCGGCCGCGACCCCGGCCGGCTCCGCATCGCCTTCACCGACAAATCGCCCTATGGCGACGCCATCGATCCGGAAATCGCGGCGGCCGTACGCGAGATTGCGGGCCTGCTGGCGGGGCTCGGCCATCACGTCGAGGAACGGGCGCCGGTGCTTGCCGCTGACCCGGCCGCAGTCATGACAACCATCGTCGGCGCTAACACCGCGTTGACAGTGCGGCTGATCGAGCAAAAGCTCGGGCGTGCCGCAACCGAAAACGATTTCGAGATACTGACGCTGGCGAGCGCTCACAACGCGCAAAAGACCAGCGCGACCGACTATGTTGCCACCCAGCTTGCAGCTTTCCAGATTTCGCGCGGTCTTGCGACCTTCTTCGAGAACTGCGACGTGTTCCTGTGTCCGACGCTGTGCTCGCCCCCGCTGCGAATCGGTGAGCTCAACACGATGTCGAACGACCTGTCGCATATCGCGCCGATCCTCCGCCGCTATATGCCCGGCACCTCCATGTTCAACATCTCCGGCCAGCCGGCGATGTCGGTGCCACTGGCGTGGAACAAGCTCGGATTGCCGCTCGGCATGATGTTCTCGGCCAGGTTCGGTGACGAGGCGATGCTGTTCCGGTTGGCCGGGCAGCTCGAACAGGAGCGACCCTGGAAGAACAGGCTACCTCAGGTTTGTGCATAACCTTCGCCGCAAAAACGCCAAGATTTGACAAATCACAGCCTTGTCGGCACTGAGAAAATGCACCGGGCGGAAGTGGGACACCGATTCCGGAGACAAAGCTCGTTCCGGAGGCTCAAATCGTGGCTCAAAGCGACCCGACCGACCATGCGCTGGCGGCCATTGCAAGCATTCTCGACAGCGTTGAGGCATCCAGAGAATCCCAAAAACCCGCGGTCACCGAGCAAAGGCCCGTGGCGCCTCCCCCCATTCCCGTAGCCCATCCGCCCATCGAGGCGCATGGATATTCCAAGATCGGTCCCGGACCGATGGCCGCGATTCGTTTCAAATGGACGGTGCGCCTCGACGATGGCGACTACTATGTCGATGAGACCATCGGCGAGAATTCAAGCCCGCTCGTCACCGGGCCGCTTGACCGTGACGCTGCGATCCAGCTTGTCGATTATCGCGAAAGCGAAGCTCGCCGGCGCTTCGAGCAGTTGAAGAGCGAGATGACCGGACGAAGCGCGGATGCTAATTCGTTGCGCAAGGCCACCAGCGCGGCGTAACGGCCGATGTGTTGCTGAGCGTCCCGCCGGATACCCGCTGGGCATCATCTCGGATGTGCCTTGGCATCATCTCGATGTGCCCCTTGGCATCATCTCGGCGGCCCCAGAAAATCCTTCTTGGCAATATCGACACCGGCATGGCGCAGGATGTCGTAGGCCGTCGTGACATGAAAGAAGAACTGCGGAACGCTGAACGTCAGCAGCAGCGATTTCCCGGTGAATGTTCGCTGGGCGCCGTTCTTGAAAGTGAAAGCAACTTCCTTGTCGGCTGCAGCGTCGATATCGGCAGGTGGCAGGCCCTGCACGAAATCGATCGCCGCTGAAATCCGCGCCTTGAGTTCGGCGATGTCGGGCTCGGTGTTTGAAAACGCGTAGGGAACACGACCGGCCAGTAGCGCGCCGGCGACCGTCGCATGCCGATTGGCTTCGCCCACCTGCTGCTTGAGGCTGTACATGGTGGGTGAGAGCCGCATGTTCAGAAGAACGGCGGGATCGATGTTTCGGGCTTCGGCGTGCGCCGAGGCGTGGTCGAGAAGAGCCGACAGATTGCCGAGATACGGCACGAACACGCCGACGGAAGCTTCGTGGAGCGAGATGGTCACGAATTCAATTTCTCCGGGTGGCACCATCGCGATATCTGGTTTAAATCGGCGCCATCGCTCCAGAGTGTCATCTAATTCGTCGGCGGAGAAGACCTGATGTTTCGAGGGTTCGTTAGTCTCGCAATGGCTGTCCTGTGGACCGTTGTCGCCCACGCGCAGCAGCCGTCAAATTCCCGTCTTGACGACATCATCAAGCGCGGCACGCTGCGGGTCGGAATGACCGGCGACTATCAGCCGTTCACCTATTTCGACAAGGCCACGTCGAAATTCCGCGGCTTTGACGTCGATATGGCGGAAGCGCTTGGCAAGGCGCTCGGCGTCAAGGTCGAGTTCGTTCAGACGGCATGGCCGCAGTTGATGAAGGATTTCGAAGCCGACAATTTCGATATCGCGATGGGCGGCGTCTCGATCACGCTCGACCGGCAGAAGAAGGGAATGTTCTCGACGCCGATCATGCGCGAGGGCAAGACGCCGATCGCACGCTGCGCCGACAAGGGCAAGTATGAAACCATCGCCGATATCGACAAATCAGGCACGCGCGTCATCGTCAATCCCGGCGGCACCAACGAACGCTTCGCCAAGGCGAACATCAAGAACGCCGAGATCAAGATGTGGAACGACAACGTCACGATTTTCGAAGAGATCGCCAAGGGCAATGCCGACCTGATGATGACGGACTCGTCCGAGACCCGCTACCAGCAGAAGCAGCACCCGGGCGTGCTCTGCGCGGTACATCCGGACAAGCCGTTCGACTTCGCCGAGAAGGCCTACTGGCTGCAGCGCGACGTCGCGCTGAAGGCTTTTGTCGATCAGTGGCTGCACATCGCCACCGAGGATGGCAGCTTCAGGAAAATCTACGCGGCCTGGTTCGATTGATTCCTGCCTGGATCAGTGTGTTTCGCCGGAAATTGACCGTCCCGCGGGCGCTATTTAAACTGGCCAGATCGGATTTGAACCCAGAGCCGCTAGTACACGACTTATACTTTGAAAGTGATTTAGATCACGTTGGATGAAGCTATCGCTGCGTAATAGCTTCGGGGAATGGGGTTCCCTGCTGAGGAGGTCGCAACAATGAAGAAGTGTCTCGGTATCGCCGTGCTCTTGCTGGCGAGCAGTCTCAGCACCGCGCAGGCCCAGTACACGTTTGAGTATGGCGGCCGCACCATCACCATCGATCCCGACCGTGGCACGGTTCAGATTCCAGGCGTCTACGACAATACCGGCAAGAAAGCCAAACGCCCGCGTGGCGAGGAAGGCGACCTTGATCGTCCGGGCAGGAAGACGCCGCAGCAGGCGAAGTCCTCCCCGCAGGCCGCACCCGAAGCGGCAACCCCGGCGGCGCCAGCACCGGCTGAACAGGCTGCCGCTCCGGCGACTGCGCCCGCGCCGGCCGCCCCTGCTCCAGCCGCTCCGGCCACCGCTTCGAGGGGCGAGCCGTCGACAGCGGCAGTGGCCGTTGCGCCCGCTGATACACCTGCGCCAGCACCGCCCGCTCCTCCTCAGGCTGCGCCGCCCGCGCCTGCCCCGGTTGCCGCACCAGCGCCACCACCGCCGCCACAGAAACAGGCCACCGCTCCGGCAGCTTCGACACTTCCGTCTGCGAACTCACCGCTCGGCGTCTGGCTGACGGAGGAGAAGGAAGGCAAGGTGCGGATCGAAGCGTGCGGCGCCAACCTCTGCGGCTATTCCGTCGACAAGAAGTCAAACCAGAACGGCGAGCAGGTCCTGATCAACATGAAGCCCGGCAATGACAAGTGGAGCGGCCGAATTTTCGATCCGAATTCCGGCAGCACCTACGATTCGACGATCGCCCTCAAGGGCACCAACAGCCTGCGCGTTCAGGGCTGCGCGTTTGGCGGCATGTTCTGCGGCGGCCAGACCTGGACCCGCGTCAACTGACCGGCATGTGACGTCGAGCACGGTTGCGAGATCAACGAAAGCCCCGCCGAAACGCGGGGCTTTTTTCGCGTGATGACAGTCACGGTCGTCCGGGAGCCATTGTGAGACCTTGATCGTGTCCAAACCAAAGGGGCACGTCATGATCACGTCTTCGAAATCTCTGATCGCCGCTTCGCTGTTTGCCGCCGCACTGGGCTTTGCAGCACCGTCCGCTGCCGCGACGTTTGACGGTGACTGGAATGTCCAGATCACCTCGTCAAACGCTGCCTGCCCTAGCGGGGCGTCGGTGTCGATCGAAATCAATAACGGTCAGGTTGCCTCGAACAGCGCGGCCGTCACGGCATCGGGCCGCGTCGCCGACGCGGGCAATATCAACGTCACGCTGGCAAACGGCGTGAAGCGTGCTGTCGGCACCGGCCGCCTCTCGGGCACGTCGGGCTCGGGCACCTGGCGCGCCGCCCTTTGCTCGGGCACCTGGACGGCGCAGCGAATTTAACCGAGCTTTGCCGAATACTCCGCGTCGGTCACATGCTCCATCCAGGTGACATAGCTGCCGTCGGCAGCTTCCTGCATGGCAATGTGCGTCATGGCGTTGGTCGGCGAAGCGCCATGCCAATGCTTTTCACCGGGCGGAATCCAGACGACGTCACCGGGACGAATTTCCCTGATCGGTCCGCCTTTGGCCTGAACCCGTCCGACTCCCGAGATCACATAGAGCGTCTGGCCCAGCGGATGCGTGTGCCAGGCCGTGCGCGCACCGGGTTCGAACGAGACGCGCGTCGAGGCCAGCCGTGCCGGCGCCTCGGTCTGGATGATCGGATCCTGCAGTACCGTCCCGGTGAAATATTCAGATGGCGCGCGGCGCGTCGGTCGGGAGCCCGCAAGATGGATGTCCATGGAGTTATCTCCTTTTTCTGAAGGTTACTTCTTGGTAGCCGCGTAGCGTGCCTTGGTCTCGGCGTTCATCGGATAGAGGCCGGGCAGTGCCGCGCCGTTGTTCACCTCGTTGACGATCCAGGCTTCCATCCGTTCCTGCTCCGGCCCCTCGGCCAGCACGTGATCGAGCAGCGCCTGCGGGATCAGCACCGCACCGTCCTGGTCTGCGACGACGATGTCGTTCGGAAACACCGCGACCCCGCCGCAGCCGATCGGCTCGCCCCAGCCGACAAAGGTCAGCCCGGCCACCGAGGGCGGCGCCGCGAACCCATCGCACCACACGGGCAGATTGGTGCCGAGCACGCCTTCGATATCGCGCACCACGCCATCGGTGATCAGCGCCGCAACGCCGCGCTTGACCATGCGCGCGCAGAGAATATCGCCGAAGATGCCGGCATCGGTCTCGCCCATGGCGTCGACCACGGCGATGCAGCCTTTCGGCATCGCTTCGATCGCGGTGCGGGTTGAAATCGGCGACGACCAGGACTCAGGCGTGGCGAGGTCTTCGCGTGCCGGAACGAAGCGCAGCGTAAACGCCGGCCCGACCAACCGCGGCTGTCCCGGCCGCAACGGTTTGGTGCCGCGCATCCAGATGTTTCGCAGGCCCTTCTTGAGCAGAACGGTGGTGATGGTGGCGGTGGACACGCCGGACAGGGTCGCAAGGGCTTCGGGGGACAGGGACATCTGGAATGCAGGCTCCGGAGGGTAATCGATAAGGTAGCGCATCTTGCGAAGCGCGGGTGCCGCGTCAAGGCCTCGCGGAAAGGCGCGCGATCACAACATCTTATCATCGGCATGCAGATTAATTTATTGAACTTACTGGCTGATTTCGAGCGAAGCGAATTCCACTCGGGGCCAAAACACGCTACAGGTTGAGGCGAGCATGATCCGGAAAAGTGGGTACCGGTTTTCCGACGAGATCATGCTCAAAAGCCGAAGCTGCGAGACAGTTCAGAGGCCATGGCCGCGACGCTTCCCCCGCCCCGCCTTTTGCCGAGTGGCGACAGCGCCATCACGGTGGAATTCAGCCGCAACATCGACGATGCCGCCAACCGGCGGGTGCTGGCGCTCGACCGCGCCATGGCCGCCGAGCCGGTTACGGGCGTCACCGAGACCGTGCCGACCTATCGTTCGCTGCTGGTTCATTACGATCCCGAGCAAGTCGATTTCGACAAGCTTGGCGCGCAGATTCTCGCACTCGCGCAGCGGCCGGTGCCGGCAACGACAAGAACCCGGCGCTGGCGCATTCCGGTGGTCTATGGCGGCGAGCATGGTATCGACCTCGAGGACGTTGCCAAAACCCTCAACACCACGCCCGACGAGATCGTGGCGCGGCATGTCGCCGGCGATTATCGGGTCGCCATGATCGGCTTCACGCCCGGCTGGTCCTATCTCAGCGGGCTGACGGATAGCCTGCATATGCCGCGGCGGCAGAACCCGCGCCTGCTGACCCCGGCCGGGACCGTCTCGATCGGCGGGGTACAGACCGGCGTGCAGTGCCTCGCCGGCCCGAGCGGCTGGCATCTGCTGGGACAGACGGCGGTCCGCACCTACCAGCTTCATCGCGATCCGATCTTTCTGCTGGAGCCGGGCGACAACGTCACCTTTGTGTCCGTCGATGCCAAAACCTTTGCCGAGCAGGATCGCGCCGCCGAGGCCGGCGAATTCATCGCCGAGCAGATTGCCTCATGAGCAAGCTCGTCATTGCATCGATCGGCCCGGCAAGTTCGGTACAGGACGGCGGACGTCCCGGTTCCCAGCGCTATGGCCTGGTGCCGAGCGGCGCGATGGATCGGCTGGCGCTGGCGGCCGCGAATACGCTGGTTGGCAATGAGCCGTTCACGGCGGCCATCGAAGTCGGTCCGTTCGGCGCAAAATTCACCGCGCGCGGCGCAGTCCGCGTCGCGCTGGCTGGAGCCCCGCGCAGTGCCGATATCGCCGGCCGCGCCGTGGCGTCGGATACGTCCGCAACGCTTGCCGACGGCGAGACGCTGACGCTCGGCTTTGCCCGCGGCGGCTCGTTCAGCTATCTCGCGATCGAAGGCGGCATCGAAGGCGAGCCGATGTTCGGCAGTCTCGCCGTCAATGCCCGCGCCGGCCTCGGCAGCCCCTATCCGCGCCCGCTGCAGTCCGGCGACGAACTGCAGGCGAAGGCCGCCAGCGGCGCGCCGGAACGACGGATCGAACTGCCGGCGGCATCCGATGCGCCGATCCGCGTGGTCTGGGGTCCGCAGGATGATGAATTCGCCGACGAGACCAAAAAGCTGTTTCTCGACAGCGAATGGAAGGTCTCGGCGACCAGCGACCGCATGGGCTACCGTCTCGAAGGCCCCGTGCTCAGGCACCTCCACGGCCACAACATCGTATCCGACGGCACTGTCAACGGCAGCCTGCAGGTGCCCGGCAATGGCCAGCCGATCGTGCTGATGCGCGACCGCGGCACCAGCGGTGGTTACCCGAAGATCGCGGCCGTGATTTCGGCCGACTTCGGACGGTTTGCGCAGATCCCCGCCGGCCGCGCCTTTCGCTTTCAGGCTGTCAGCATGGCGGAAGCGCAGGCGGAAGCGCGCAGATTTGCGGCGTTGCTGCGCACCCTGCCCGAGCGACTGCGAGGAATCGAAAGCGTTGATCTCAACATCGATGCGCTGCACGATGCCAATGTCGCGGGCCACGCCGTCAGCGCCGTCGATGCCGGAACCTGGCACGCCGTATCTCTGGCCGACGTGGCGGGCCCGGACTGATCAATCAATCTACTCACGAGAAGCGGACCAACAACATGGCAACCATCGACCTCAATTGCGATCTCGGCGAAGGATTTGGCGCGTGGGAAATGGGCAATGACGCCGCGATGATCGAGTTGGCGACGTCGGTGAACGTCGCCTGCGGTTTTCATGCCGGCGACGCCGACATCATGCGCCACACGGTCGAACTGGCGAAAGCGCGCGGCGTCAGAGTCGGCGCGCACCCCGGATATCGCGACCTGCACGGTTTTGGACGGCGGCCGATGCCCGGCCTGAAATCATCGGAGATCGAGAACCTGATCGCCTACCAGATCGGCGCCCTGCAGGCGATCGCCACCGCGGCGGGCTACAAGGTCACTCACGTCAAGGCGCATGGCGCCATCTCCAACGTCGCCTGCGAGGACGACATGACCGCGAAGGCCATTGCCAATGGTATCAAGGCCGTCGACCCCAATCTGATTTTCGTGGTGCTCGCCAATTCGAAACTGGTGCAGGCGGGCGAAGCCGCCAACCTGCCGATGGTACATGAGGTGTTTGCCGACCGCGCCTATGAAGACAATGGCTCGCTGGTATCGCGCAAGAAGCCCGGCGCCGTGCTGCACGACCCCAAGGAAATCGCCGACCGCGTGGTGCGGATGGTGCAGGACGGCGCGGTGGTGTCGGTCACCGGCAAGGTGATCAAGATGCGCACCGACACCGTGTGCATTCACGGCGACACGCCGGGCGCGGTCGAGATCGGACGTGGGGTCAGGCAGGCATTGAAGAATGCCGGGATCGACGTCGCGCCGTTCAAGTGAAGCCGCGAATACCTAAGTCCGAAAGCCCGGCCGGACGTCGGCTTCAGCACCTTAGGAACCCGTTCTGGAATGGCGCAAGAAGGGTCGCCAATACGCGACCCGTCACGGCGCCTTGAATCCTTCAATAACTGGTTGGCGCAACCAAAGGGAGACGATATCATCATCTGCTCTCTGGACTAGCCGGCTTCCTTGGGGGGTCAAATGGTCTCCATGTATTTCCGCCGATTGGTATCGGCGACACCGGTCTGCGCACTCATTCTTTCAACAAGTGCGGGGCAAGCTCAGCAGACCGACGGCGCGGTCACGCTGTTTAACAATGTCAGGGTATTCGACGGCAAGGGCACGTCGTTGTCCGAACCAACCAACGTGCTGGTTCGAGGCAACCTGATCGAAAGAATTTCCCCGACGCCGATCCCAGTCGATCGAAGCGCCACCACGACGATCGTCGATGGCGGCGGTCGCACGCTGATGCCCGGCCTGATCGACAATCATTGGCACGCGATGCTGGCGCGCACGACTCCGGCCGATTCGTTCGGTGACGTCGGCTTCAACAATCTCGATGCTGGCGCCGAAGCGACGGACACCCTGATGCGCGGCTTCACCACCGTTCGCGATGTAGGGGGCCCAGTGTTTGGTCTGAAGCGCGCCATCGATGAGGGCATCGTCAGAGGACCGCGCATCTATCCGTCCGGCGCCATGATCACGATCACCAGCGGGCACGGCGACTTCCGACAGTTGACCGACCTGCCGCGGACAATCGGCGGCATGCTCACCCGCATGGAGCAGATCGGCGGCGCCATGGTTGCGGACAGCCCCGACGAAGTGCGCGTGCGCGCGCGCGAACAGCTCATGCAGGGCGCCTCCCAGGTCAAATTGACAGCGGGCGGCGGCGTGTCGTCACCCTTCAGTCCGATCGACGTGACCACCTTCACCGAGGCCGAACTGCGCGCCGCGGTCGAAGCGGCCGACAATTGGGGTACGTACGTCGCCGCGCATGCCTTTACCTCGGCTGCGATCCGGGGAGCCATTGCGGCCGGCGTGAAGTGTATCGAACACGGCTTCCTGATGGACGAAGCAACCGCCAAGCTGATCGCCGACAAGGGCGTCTGGCTGAGTTTGCAGCCGCTCCCCGAGGCCTTGAGGCAGGGCTTTCCGGTGGGTTCGGTCCAGCGCGCCAAGGCAGACGAAGTCTGGCCCGGCATAGCCAGGTCCTACGAACTGGCGAAGAAGTACAGGATCAAGACGGCGTGGGGCACCGATGTGCTGTTCTCCCGCGCGCTCGCGCAGCAGCAAGGGGCCATTCTGGCCTCGCTTGTCCGTTGGTACACCCCTGCTGAAGCGCTGGTCATGGCGACATCGACAAACGCCGAACTGCTGGCGCTGTCCGGAAAGCGCAATCCCTATCCGGGAAAGCTCGGCGTGGTGGAACAGGGGGCGCTGGCGGATTTGCTGCTTGTCGACGGAAATCCGCTGGACAACATCAACCTGATTGCCGACCCCGCCAACAACTTCAAGATCATCATGAAGGACGGAAAGATCTACAAGAACACACTGACCAGGTGAGTATCCGTTGCGCCAAGCCTACGCGCCTGGGGCAAGATTTCAGAACGGATGAACCGAGAGCGTGCCGAACACGATGGCGGCAATGAGCGCGAACGCGCTGTAGAGCGCGACGGTATGCAGGCCGGTGCCGGAACGGCGGGACAGCGAGCGTGCGTAAAGGTGCAGGCGGGCTTCCGCCGATAATTCGCGCATGGTCGATCTCCAACGCAGCATGGAGTGCATATGGAATATCGTTTGCGGGCGGATTCAAGACAGTTTCCAAAATAGTGATACGGGCGCTTCGGCGCACACCATTTCGAGAGGAAATTCCCCTTCTTCCAACGGACCTGAGAATTTTATTCGCGCGGATTTGAGCTGGTTGGAGCCCGGAATTAGTAAACGTCCTGCTGGAACCGGCCGCTCTTCTTGAGTTCCGCGACAAAACTGACGGCCTCGTCGGTCGTCCTGGCGCCGAACTGGGCGACGATATCGACCAGCGCACGCTCGACGTCCTTGGCCATCCGCTTGGCGTCGCCGCAGATATAGATGTTGGCGCCCTCGGCGAGCCAGGTCCAGACTTCGCGGCCAACTTCGCGCATCCGGTCCTGGACGTAGAACTTCTTGTCACCGTCGCGCGACCACGCCAGCGACAGCCTTGTCAGCAGGCCTGACGTCTTCATGGCGTTGAGTTCGTCCGCATAGAAGAAGTCGCAGTCGCTGCGCTGATGGCCGAAGAACAGCCAGTTCTTGCCGGGCGCGCCGGTAGCGCGGCGATCGTGCAGGAAGGCGCGGAACGGCGCGATACCGGTGCCCGGCCCGATCATGATGATTGGGACTTTTGGATCCTCCGGCAGCGCGAAGCCATGGGCTTTCTGCACATAGACCTTCACCTCATCACCGGGTTGAATGCGTTCGGCGAGGAAGGTCGAGGCGAGGCCAAGGCGCTTGCGCTTGTTGACGACGTAGCGCACGCAATCCACCGTCAACGACAGTTTTCCCGGCGTCGCATTATGCGACGACGAGATCGAATAGAGCCGCGGCTGCAAAGCTTCGAGGGCCTCGACGAAGGCTTCCGGATGCGGCCGCACGTTGGAGAATTTTTGCAGCACGGCCATCACGTCGAGCGTCGCCGCGTCGCCATCGGGATCCTCGCCCTGCGCCAGCGCCCTCGCCTTTTCGCGCTGCTTGCCACCGGTGAGGTAGGAGATCAGTTCAAACAGGGAATCCGGAGCCGGTGCGAGCGAGACGTCGTCGAGCAACACCTCGCGCAAGGTCTTGCCGCGGACTTTGGTGGTATGCGACGCCCCGAGCAAGGCAATGATCTGATCGACGTTGCCGAGATCGTTGCGGGCGAAGATACCGAAGGAATCTCCGACGACATAGTCGAGGCCGCAGCCCGACAGATCGAAGTCGATATGCCAGGTTTCCTTTTCCGATTTTCCCTTGTTGAGCAGCCGGCGCCCGACGAATTTTGCCGGCGCAGGATTGTCGCGCGAACGCCCGGGCTCTGCAACAACAGCGGGGGCTGCCGTGGCCGGCGCGGCTGATGGCGCCGATGACGGCGCGGCCGGCGTCTTGTCGATCTCCTCATAGAGCGATTTGAGCATCCGCGCGGTTTCCTTGCCGCCGGGGACGCAGAGGTTGAGCCGCGCTTCGCTCTTGGTCGCAATCGCTTCGGAGTAGTTGTGGCAATCGTAGCCGCACTGGCCGCAATCCTGCTGCGCCATGGCGGCCATAAAACGCCGCCGCAGCGGGCGGCCTTCGGCGAGTTTCATGCGGTCGGCAATCGGCATGGTCTGGTCGTGCCACGGCGCCTCTCCGTCATCGCCATCTCCGCCTTGCATGACGGCCGCGCCCTGCTCCGCCGACAGCGGCGTCGGCGCGTCGGACAGCAGTCCGGCAAAGAACCCGTTCAGCCATGAACGCTGCGCCTCCGAGAACGGCGCGCTCGACGGAATGATCTCGATCTTCGGCGGCGGTGTGATCTGGTTCATGAGGACACCCGGGCTTCAGAGATTTGCGCGTCAGCCAGCTTGCGCAGCGTCTCGCCGTCGTGGCGGCGCGCAAACGTCAGGAAGGTTTCGTCGGGCGAAGCGCGATGCGCGAGATAGGCCTTCAGCAGCCGCTCGACGGTCTGCGGAGCATCCTCGGCCTTGAGGTCGTGATAGACCTCCTGCCCGACATCGGCGTCCGGACCAAAGCCGCCGCCGGTGAACAGATGATAGCCCTCGACCGGATCGACATCCTCGCCAACATCCACCTTCGCGGCGATCAGGCCGATATCGCTGATATAGTGCTGCGCGCAGGAATGATGGCAGCCGGTGACGTGGATGTTGAGCGGCGTCTCGATGTCGACGCGCGGCTCGCACCAGTCGCCAATCTCGGCGGCATGAAGCTTGGTGTTCGATGCCGCGAAGCGGCAGCCGGCGTTTCCCGTGCAGGCGATCAGCCCGGCGCGGATTTGCGAGGCTTCGACCGCCAACCCGATCTTCCTGATCGCGGCGATCGCAAGCTCGACGTTCTCGTCGCGCACGCCGGGGATCAGCAAGTTCTGCCAGACCGTCAGCCGGATATCGCCGTCGCCGAGATCCTGCGCGATCCTGGCCAGCCCGCGCATCTGATCGCAGGTCACCTTGCCGAGCGGCAATGAGACGCCGATCCAGTTCAGCCCTTCCTGCTTCTGCCTGTGCACCCCGATATGCGCCGTGCGATCGGAAGCCGGCCGCGGGGAAAGCGCTTCCGGTGGCACGCGGGTAAAGGGTTTGCCGAGCCGCTCCTCGACGAGGGCGAGAAACTTGTCGTGCCCCATCCCGTCGAGCACATATTTCAGCCGGGCCTTGTTGCGGTTGGTGCGGTCGCCGAGATTGATGAAGATACGCACGATGGCGTCCGATACTTTCGTCGCATCAGCCGGCTTGACGATGATGTCGCCGTATTTGGCGAAATCCCTATGCCCGGTGATGCCGCCGAGCCCGAGGCGAAACCAGACGCCGGGCTCTGCGCCAAAACCGTCTTTCACCTCGACCGCGGAGAACGCGATGTCGTTGGTGTCTTCCAGCACCGCGATCTTGCCGGCGCCGTCGAAGGCGACGTTGAACTTGCGCGGCAGCCCGTACAGCGAGCGGTCGTTGAGGATGTGGTAGTGCCACTCCCGCGCATATTCGCGGGTGTCCAGTAGCTCCTGCGGATCGATCCCGGCGGTCGGCGTGCCCGTGACGTTGCGGATGTTGTCGGCGCCGGTACCGCGCGAGCACAGACCGAGATCCTGAATGCCCTCGATCAATGCTACCGCGTGCTTCGGCGGAATCTCGCGCACCTGCAGGTTCGCCCGCGTGGTGACGTGGCAGAACGGTCCGCACAGTTTTTCGATCAGATCGGCGAGGCCGGCGAACTGCCAGTGCTTCAGGATCCCGTTCGGGATCCGTAAGCGACACATGTAGGAATCCTGCGCCGGCGCCACATAAAACAGGCCGTAATAGCGCCAGCGGAAATTGTCCGCGGGGTTCGGCGGCGCATTGTCGAGCGCCTGCTGCTTCAGCCGCGGATAGGCATCGAACGGATGCTCCTCGCGCTTGAACTTTTCCTGGTCGGCGAGTTTCTTGCCGGAGGCTGTGAGCTTGTCCTGCGCCTTGATGTGCGCGGCGTCCGGCCCGCTCGGTTCGGCGCCCGCCTTGCCGGCGTTACCGCCAAGGCCGCGCCCTACCCGGCTGATCTGCAGGCCCGTGGTAAAGCCTTCGAGGTAGCGCTTCTGCTCGTCGGTAAAGTCGACTGTGAGCGTTTCGATCTTCATGGTGCGCGACGAAGCTCCTGCGGCCACGAGGGGTGGCATCAACGAAATCGGGGTGACCGCGTCTGAACCGAACTGGCCGTAAAGCCGGGCCTAGGTTCGTGGGCGGTCCGAACAGCTTCGTTGCTGCGGAAATCCATCTAGGATCGTGGCCAGCAGGCATCTACGACGACTGGCCGCACTGCAACATACAAGTTGCGTGCCACACCGAGTCACGAAAAATATTGTTTTGTTTCAAATGGTTCCGAACCCAGCCTCGAAGTTATGAAGCCGGCTTCACTGCTGCTCCCGCAGCAAACAGCCCAAAAATTAGGCGATGCCTTCAGGTGCTCAATATTTCTTCACCCAAAAGGATGTCAGGGCTTCCAGCGGCCGATCTGAAATGCCGCCAGATGGCCGGCGATGTCGCCGGGGTTAAATGCAGGCCCGGCAAACGCGCCGATGGCGTCGGAAGCGCTGGGGAGCTTGCCCTGAAGCCCCATGGCGGCGTCGTAAAGGTCCGGCCTGAAGACGCCCATGGCGGTTTTGAGCGCGTCCGGCCGCATCGCCGTCTGCCCCCAGCGCACCATCTGCGCGTAAAGCCAGGCGGCCTGCGCGGGATCGGGCCGGGCCGCCCCTTCGCGCCCGACCAGGAGATAACGGCCGCTTTCGCGCCGCTGGCCGTCGGGCGAAATCTTCAGCCGGCCATCGAGGGTGCGCTGGATCACCTCGGCGCCGACGCCGATCCGGTCAGGCCGCGACAGGACATCCGCGGTCTCGGCGCGGTTTCCGGGATCCTCGATATATTCGGCGGCATGGGACGCCGCCCGGACCAGGGCAGCCAGCACGTCGGCATTCTTTTCCGACCAGCTTTGCCTGACCGCGAGAACCTTCTCTGCCGCGCGCACCAGGATGTCGGAGACGAAATGCAGGATGTGGCCGACGCCAAGATCGACCGCGACGGAATTCCAGGGCGCACCGACGCAGAACGCATCGACATGGCCATTGGCGAGGCTATCCACCATGTAGGGTGGCGGCAGCACCACCAGGCGAACGTCCTCGTCGGGGTCGACCCCGCCGGCCGCCATCCAGAACCGAAGCTGGTAATTGTGGGTGGAGAACGGGAACGTCATGCCAAAGGTCAGCGGTTCCGCGCCGCTCTTGCGCCTGTTGGCCACGACGCGCGCGAGCGCCAGTGCGGTCGCCATGGGATCGAAGGCATCACCCTCGATCTCGCCCATGATGGCCGCATGCAGCGCCGGCGATACCGTGATCGCGTTGCCGTTGAGGCCCAGATTGAAGGGCGCCACGATCGGCACCTTGACGTGTCCGAGCCCGAGGCTCGAGGCGATCGCCACCGGCGCCAGCAAATGCGCCGCGTCGAACAGGCCGATATTGAGCTTGTCGCGGACATTGGACCACGACACTTCCCGCACCAGCGTGACGTTGAGCCCTTCGGCGGCCGCAAAACCCTTGTCGACGGCGATGATCAGCGCGGCGGCGTCGACCAGCGGGATGAAACCGATATGCAGTGGTGTCGTCATTTCAACAGCTCCGAGGCGGTCAGGATCGACTGCGCGATCTCGCCGATCTTCTTTTTCTCGCGCATCGCGGTGGAGCGCATGAGTACGTAGGCCTCGTCTTCGGTGAGGCCCTTCACCTTCATCAGGATGCCCTTTGCGCGGTCGATGACCTTGCGTTCCTCGAGCGCGGATTTGGTACGGTCGAGTTCGTCCTGCAGCTTCGAGAAGGCATTGAAGCGGGAGATGCAGAGGTCGAGGATCGGCTTGATCCGCTCCTTTTTCAGGCCATCGACGATATAGGCGGATACGCCGGCATCGACGGAGGCCTGGATCGAGGCCGCATCGCTCTGGTCGACGAACATGGCGATCGGCCGCCGCACCGCGCGGCTGACCTGGAACATCTGTTCCAGAACGTCGCGGCTGGGGTTTTCCAGATCGATCAGGATGACGTCGGGATCGAGCGCGTAGATCCGCGCCAGCAGGCTCTGCATTTCGCTGATATGCACGACGCCGGTAAAACCCGCCTCCCGCAACCCCTCTTCCAGGATTGCGGCCCGGATCGGGCTTTCGTCGACAATGACGATTTTCGGCGATGACTCAGCGCTCATCATTCAACTCTTGGCCCGGCCCGGCATCCATAGCACGTCGGGAGCCCCGGCAAAGCCTTGTAATTGTGGGCAATTGGGACTAGTTCGTGCTGATCAATCAGGCAGATTTAGATATGCAACAGGCCGCGGCGCCCAAAGTCAGCTTTGTTTCGCTTGGGTGCCCCAAGGCGCTGGTGGATTCCGAGCGCATCATCACGCGGTTGCGTGCCGAAGGCTATGAACTCGCGCGCAAGCACGACGGCGCCGATATCGTTATCGTCAACACCTGCGGGTTCCTCGACAGCGCCAAGCAGGAATCGCTCGGCGCCATCGGCGAAGCCATGGCCGAGAACGGCAAGGTCATCGTCACCGGCTGCATGGGCGCCGAGCCTGAGCAGATCGAGGCGGCCTATCCCGGCGTGCTGTCGATTACGGGTCCGCAGCAATATGAGAGCGTGCTGGAAGCCGTGCATCGGGCGCTGCCGCCGGTCCACAATCCGCATCTCGATCTGGTGCCGCCGCAGGGCATCAAGTTGACGCCGCGGCACTACGCGTATTTGAAGATTTCCGAAGGCTGCAACAACCGCTGCAGCTTTTGCATCATTCCAAAACTGCGCGGCGACCTGGTGTCGCGCCCGGCCAATGACGTGCTGCGCGAGGCGGAAAAGCTCGTCGCCGCCGGCGTCAAGGAATTGCTGGTCATTTCGCAGGACACTTCGGCCTACGGCGTCGACATCAAATATGCCGATAGCCCGTGGAAGGATCGCCAGGTCCGCGCGAGATTTTTTGACCTCGCGAAAGAACTCGGCGATCTCGGCGCCTGGGTGCGGCTGCAATATGTCTACCCCTATCCGCATGTCGACGAAGTCATCGGTCTGATGACCGAGGGCAAGATCCTGCCCTATCTCGATATTCCCTTTCAGCATGCAAGCCCGGACGTCCTGAAAGCCATGAAGCGTCCCGCCGCGCAGGAAAAGACGCTGGCGAGGATCCAGAAGTGGCGCGCGGAATGTCCCGACCTGACGCTGCGCTCGACCTTCATCGTCGGCTTCCCCGGCGAAACCGATTCCGATTTTGCCTATTTGCTCGACTGGCTGGAAGAAGCCGAGATCGATCGTCTCGGTTGCTTCAAATACGAGCCGGTCGCGGGTGCCTCATCGAACGCGATTGGCAACGCCGTGCCGGACGAAATCAAGCAGGAGCGCTGGAACGCGCTGATGGCGCGGCAGCAGAAAATCTCTGCGCGGCGTCTGAAGCGCAAGGTCGGTACCCGGCAGCAGATCATCATTGACGAAGTCGGGCCGACGGTCTCGAAGGGCCGCTCAAAGGCTGACGCCCCGCAGATCGACGGCGCGGTCTATCTGTCCAGCCGTCGCCCGCTGAAGGTCGGCGAGATCGCCACCGCCAAGATCGAGCGCGCCGATCAATACGACCTGCACGGCAGCGTCGCGGGGTTTTGAGGCGTCCGCGCACTCCCGCGCACTTGGTCTAGCTAGTCCAGACTCAGGCGATAAGCGTTCTCTGAGTCGAAGTGGTAAAGTTCCTCGCCACGTCCCAGCAATTCTCCACCTGATCGGCTTGAACCGTCCGGCATCAACAGGCGTATGCGTCTGGTGTTCGCAAGTTCGCCTGAGGCCAATCTGCCAAGATATGCAGCGTCTGGCGGATCGTTGTACTGCCCAGAGAAAAGGACTTCTGCTGCGGACATCGCGAATGTGTGGCAGCCCGCTAGCTTTGTCTTCCAATAAGCGAGCTCATAATCGCCGCTGATCTTGCAGATAGGAAAGTCCGTGTAGAAGAAAATCGCCGCATCAGCGCCCGACACGTTGAGCGCATAGCAATCTGAAATCGGGTAGATTGCATTCTCCGGAAACCTCCAGATCCTTTCGCCCGAGGCGGAGAAACACGCGAGCCCGGCAGAGCCGACTGGCGCAGGTCCGCCGCGACCTCCCCAGCCAAAGTTTCCGAATATACCTTCGTCGATGTAGGAGACCCAGATGCGGCCAAGGCTGTCGATCTGCGTGGCACTGATACCGTCACCCAGCAATATTCGCGTTGTCTGGCCAACGTCAGGCTGAATAACGGCACCGTTCAAATCGTAATCGTCCTCGCCTCGCCACTCACATCTAGGTCCCGCGACGAGGATTCGTCCATCGGGAAAAGAATCGACCAGAGGAAAGGTCAGATCGAGCTCGGGAAGTTCGATTAATTGAGACATTTCGGACGTCATTCTCAACAGGCGAAGCCGTGCCGGTACATCTGTCTGCGTTCGCTGAAATACGCCAATGCCCTGCTGGTATGTCTCAAATAGAGACCGGCTTGCCGACTTTTCGGCAAACAGAAACAGCAGCGAGCCGTCGTTCGCGACGGCTTTCCTGACGAGCGAGAAGCCCGGCATAACCGGTATCGCGCATATCTTCCGGAATTGGATCGATGCAACCAAAGCGTTTGACCTGCAACACCGCCTGACCTTGGCTGAATACCTGATCGGCTGCTGCGAGCAAACTGTGAACGGAGGGCTTACGGAGTTCGAGGCGACCAGCCTGCCGCCTGTTGGCGCGACCGCACCGTCTTGACAACTACTGCCAACTGGCTGTATGGCCCTCCGCCATGAAACTGAACCGGACCAACCGCCGCGCCTGCCTGCGTCGTCGCTCCAGCGACGATGGGTTGCGCCGTGTCCGACGACAATGCTGATCAGCTAGTTTCAGCAACGTTTTCGAGAAGGCCGCACCCTCAAAAGTGCGGCCTTCTTGCGTTTCGGCCTGCTTTTTCACCCCAGCACCACCAGAGGAGATCGACATGACTGACACCACCCATCCGTTCGACGCGCTGATGGAGATTACCGCTCGCCCGCCGGTGGTGTTCGTCCGCGGTGCGGGCTCCTATCTCTGGGACGACTCCCGCAAGCGCTATCTCGACTTCGTGCAGGGCTGGGCCGTCAACGCGCTTGGCCACTCGCCGCCTGCCGTTGCCGAAGCGCTTGCTGCGCAGGCCAAGCTGCTGCTGACGCCGAGCCCCGCCTTCTACAGCGGTCCCAGCCTGAAGCTTGCGAAGGCGCTGGTCGAGAACAGTTGCTTCGATCAGGTGTTCTTCGCCAATTCAGGCGCAGAGGCCAATGAAGGCGCCATCAAGCTCGCGCGGAAATACGGCGCGAAATACAAGAACGGCGCGTTCGAAATCATCACCTTCGAAGGCGGTTTCCATGGCCGCACGCTCGCCACGATGTCGGCGTCAGGCAAGAAGGCCTTTGAACCGCTGTTCGAGCCGAAAGTATCCGGCTTCAAGAAGGCCAAGCTGAACGATCTGGAATCGGTGAAGGCGCTGATCTCGGACAACACGGTCGCCGTTATGCTGGAGCCGATCCAGGGCGAAGCGGGCGTGTGGCCTGCAACCGATCAATTCCTCGGGGAGCTGCGCGCGCTGACCAAGGAGCATGGCCTGCTGCTGATCGTCGACGAGATCCAGACCGGCATGGGCCGCACCGGAAAGCTGTTCCATTACGAACACGCCGGCATCGCGCCCGACATCATGACGCTCGGCAAGGGCATCGGCGGCGGCGTACCGCTGGCCGCCCTGCTCGCGACCAAGGATGCGTCATGCTTCGAACATGGCGACCAGGGCGGCACCTTCAACGGCAATCCGTTGATGTGCGCCGCAGGGCTTGCCGTGCTGGAAGAGGTCTCAAAGTCGGAATTCCTGAAAGCGGTGGCGGACGCCGGCCTCTTTCTGGAAAGCGAATTGCAGAAACTGTCGGCGCGGCATGGTCTCGGCGAGGTGCGCGGCCGGGGTCTGTTGCTGGCGCTCGATCTCAAACTGCCGATCGGCGCTGCGATCGTGGCCGAGGCGCTGGCCGACGGCGTACTCATCAACTCGCCGCAGCCCGATGCGCTCCGCTTCATGCCGGCGCTCAACGTCACGCGCGAGGAGATATCGCTGATGATCGATTGCCTCGATGCGATTTTGGTGAAGGCGGGTGCGGCGAGACGGGTGGCGTGACCTCGGCCGTCATTGCGAGGAGCGTAGCGACGAAGCAATCCATCTATCCCCGTGCGGAGAGGTGGATTGCTTCGCTTCGCTCGCAATGACGGGAAACTACGGCCGCATGATCGCCGCCCCCGTCGTGGCTCGGCTTTCGAGCTCGATATGCGCCTTCGCCGCGTCCTTCAGCGCATAGGCATGGTTGATTGGCACGTGGAGCTTGCCGTTGATGACGGCGGCGAAGAGCGTGTCGGCGCCTTCGAGCAGTTCCTTGCGCGTAGAGACGTAGTCGTTGAGCTTCGGCCGCGTCGCAAACAGCGAGCCGTGATTGTTGAGCTCCGCAAGCGGGAACGGCGGCACCGGGCCGGAGGCGTTGCCAAAGCTCACGAACAGGCCACGGGGCCGCAGGCACGACAGGGAGCCCGGGAACGTGGTCTTGCCGACGCCGTCATAGACCACGTCGCAGAGCTCGTTGCGGCTGATCTGCTTCACTCGCGCGACAAAATCCTCCTCGTTGTAGAGGATGACGTGGTCGCAGCCATTGGAGAGCGCGAGATCGGCTTTCGCCTTCGAGCCGACCGTGCCGATCACATGGGCGCCGAGCGCCTTGGCCCACTGGCAGGCCAGCAGTCCGATGCCCCCCGCCGCGGCATGGATCAGCACGCGGTGGCCGGGTTCGACCTTGAAGGTCTTGTGCAGGAGGTACCAGACCGTCAGCCCCTTGAGCATCAGCACGGCGCCCTGCTCGTAGGTAATGTGGTCGGGCAGCTTGACCAGCTTGTCGGCCGGGATCACCCGCTCGCTGGCATAGCCGCCGAGGTTAAAATAATAGGCGACGCGGTCACCGGGGTGAAAATTGGTGACGCCCGGGCCGACGGCCAGGACCTCGCCGGCCGCCTCATTGCCGGCAATGAACGGCAGTCCCGGCGCCTTGTAGAGGCCGGTGCGGAAATAGACGTCGATGAAATTCACGCCGACGGCATGCTGACGGATGCGGACCTCGCCCGGTCCGGGTGCCGGCACGTCCACGTCCTCATACACCAGGGCTTCCGGACCCCCCACCTTGTGCACGCGCACGGCCTTGGTCATGACAGTCTCTCCTTCGGTATCGGCTCAGTCGTCCTACTTGGATGCGAACCGAAAGCCATCGCCGCGGAGTTGTCAACTCGCCCGGTCAAAACAGCCTATCTGGCGACCTTCTTGCGGTTGCGCCTTGCGAGCACATTGAACAGCTCGACCGCGGCCGCAAACAGGATGGCAAAGTAGATATAGCCGCGCGGGATGTGGAATTTGAATCCGTCCGCAACCAGCGCCACCCCGATCAGCACCAGGAACGCCAGCGCCAGCATCTTGGTGGTCGGATGATCGGCCACGAACTTCGCCACCGGTCCCGACGAGACATACATGATCACGCAGGCGATCACGACGGCTGCGACCATGATTTCGATATCCTGCGCCATGCCGATCGCGGTGATGATGGAGTCCAGCGAGAACACGATGTCGATGACGATGATCTGAATGATCGCCCAGAAGAACACGCTGGCTTTGGATTCGGTATCGGGCTCGCCATGGCTCGCCTCGACTTCGGCATGAATTTCATGCGTCGCCTTCGCGATCAGGAAGGCGCCGCCGGCGATCAGGATGATGTCGCGCCAGGACAGTTCGGTGCCTCGCACCGCAAAGACCGGTTCGGTGAGACCGATCAGCCACACGAGCAGGCTGAGAAGGATGATGCGGAACACCAGCGCCAGCAGCAGGCCGATCTGGCGCGCACGCTTTGCCTGCTCCGCAGGGATACGTGACACGATCACCGAAATGAAGATGACGTTGTCGATGCCAAGTACGATTTCGAGCGCCGTCAATGTCAGCAGCGCGAACCAGGCTTCCGGGCTGGTCAATAATTCCATCATGCCCTGAACGACTTCATTTGCCGGATCACTGCGTCACTTCCTATTACGTAAGCCGCAATGGCGCAAAGCCCGGCGACGATGGGGGCACCCACGTTGAAATCGCAGGCGAGCGTATAGATCGCAAGCACGGCTCCGATGGCCATCAGCCACAGGGTCAGCCAGCGCAGACGCACCACCCGGATCGGATGCAGCACATGAAACGGCGCGAATGTCAGCGCGATCAGAACGGCGATACCAAGCGTCGACAGGACCGGCGGCAGGTGCAGCAAGAACAAATAAAACGCCGCCGCGTTCCACAGCGCCGGGAAACCGCGGAAGTGATTGTCTGACGCCTTCATGCGTCGGTCCGCGAAATAAAGCGCACCCGACACCATGATGCCGATGCCGAGAATTGGCGCCGCCACCGGCAGCAGCATCCCGCTCGCGGTGATGGCATAGGCCGGTACGAAGACATAGGTCACGAAATCGACGACGAGATCGAGCACCTCGCCCGACCAATTCGGCTGCAGCCGCACAACATCCAGCCGGCGCGCCAGCGGGCCGTCGATTGCGTCGATGATCAGGGCGACGCCGAGCCAGCCGAACATATTGGCCCAATGCTCGCGCACGGCCTCCAGCATCGCCAGCAGCGCGATGCCCGCGCCCATCGCCGTGAAGAGATGCACGGCGAACGCGGCGGTCCGCGCTCGGCTGGTCGCGGGTGCGGAATCTGGCTCGGTAATCTGGTCCATGGCTTCGGCAGTGCTATCAGGAATCGCTGCGATTTGCATACCGCCGCTTGCGGCGTTCCGCCGCGCGATCGGGTGGAAACATTTCGGCCGGTTGATGGCTTGAAAATGTCGCTCCGACCGTCAATTGTCCTGTCATGGACAATGCATCGCAAATTTATGACGCCGCTGTGATCGGCGGCGGGCCGGCGGGGTTGACCGCGGCCATTGCGCTGGCCGCAACCGGGGCGAAAACCGCCCTGCTCGCCCGCCGCGTCCCCTATGCCGACAACCGCACTACGGCACTGTTGGGAGCTTCCACCGATCTGCTTGAACGCTTGGAAGTCTGGTCCCGCTGCCGCGACAAGGCCGCCGCGTTGCGGACCATGCGCCTCGTCGACGACACCGGCCGGTTGATCCGCGCGCCCGAGGTGCGCTTCACCTCGGACGAGATCGGTCTCGAACAGTTCGGCTACAACATCGACAACCGCTCGCTGATGGTCGCCCTCGAAGAGCGCGCCGCTGAGCTTTCGAACCTCGTCCGGTTCGATGATGAGGCGACGACGATCGACCCGCAGGATGCGGTCGTCATCATCCATACCGGCAAGGGCGAGCAGCTTGCGGCGCGGCTGGTGATCGGCGCCGACGGGCGGCAATCGCCGTCCCGTGCTGCGGCCGGAATCGGGATCAGCCGCCGCGACCTGTATCAATCGGCACTGACGTTCAACATTTCGCATTCGCGTCCCCACAACGGCATCTCCACCGAATTTCACACCGCGCAAGGGCCATGCGTATTCGTGCCCCTGCCCGGCAACCGCAGCAGCGTGGTGTGGGTTTCGCAGACCCGGGAAGCCGACCGGCTGATGTCGCTCGGCGACGACGAATTATCGGAAGCCGCGGAGAGGCAGTCGCACTCGATTCTCGGCCGCGTTCAGGTTGAAGCCGGGCGCAACGTGTTTCCGCTGACGATCGAGCGTCCCGACCAGTTTGCCAGCCATCGTGTCGCGCTGGTCGGCGAATCCGCCCACGTCGTGCCGCCGATCGGCGCGCAGGGTCTCAACATGGGATTGCGCGATGCGGCCGATATCGCCGATATCGCAGGCAGTGCGATCTCGCTGGGGGAAGACCCCGGCTCTCCAGCGGTGCTGGCGCGCTATCAGTCCGCCCGCCGCGCCGACGTCGCGAGCCGGCTGATTGCCATCGATGTCGCCAACCGTTCCCTGCTCAGCGATTTCGTAGGGATGCAATCGCTGCGCGCTGTCGGCATGCACCTGCTTGGTTCGTTCGGCCCGCTGCGGCGGCTCGCGATGCGCGAGGGATTGGCGCCGACCTGGAAACGCGTGGGCTGACCATCCTGCCGTAGCTGCTGTAGCCCGGGCGAGCGAAGCGACCCCGGGGACCGGTCCCGCATATCGCTCCGCTCATGCGGGCTACGCTCATCGCGCCGCGACCTGATTTTCTACTTTGCATGGGGTTGTTTTCGATATTTTCTGTTTAGCCCCGCGCCCCCCTTACGGAAACGCCAGCCGTCCGCTCTGGATGAACCACATCACGCTGGTTAGCGTGACCACAGACGCGAAGGTCCCGATCAGCACGGCGACCGACGCCGGCTCGATCCAGGTGTTGTTCTGGCGGGCGATGACGAACACGTTCAGCGCAGGCGGCAGCGCGGCCATCAGGACCGCGGTCGCCGCCCAGGGCTGTGCGAACGGCCCGAACAGCAGCATCAAGCCAAACACGATCAAGGGATGGATCAGCAGCTTGATCGCGATCACGCCCGGCACTTCCCAGGGCACGCGATCGAACGGGCGCAGCGCCACCGTGACGCCGAGCACGAACAGCGCGGTCGGTGCCGCGGCGTTCTGCAGAAACAGCAGGGTCCGGTCGAGCGCCGTCGGCAACGGAATATGGAAGGCTGCAACGAGCGCCCCCAGAACGGCCGACATGATCAGCGGGTTCAGCACGATCTGCCACGCAGCGATGCCGATCGCATGCAGGAACGACGGGTGCTCGCGGTCGGTCAGCGCCATCAGCAGCGGCGCGATCGTGAACAGGAAAATGCTGTCGCAGCAGAAGATCAGCGCGGTCGGCGCCGTCGCCTTGGCGCCAAGCACCGCCAGCGCCAGCCCGGGGCCCATGTAGCCGATATTGCCGTAAGCGCCGGCAAGGCCCGCCATGGTGGCCTTGCGCAGCGACAAATCGCCGATGATCCGGCCCGCCACCATCGCAAGGACGAAGGCGCTGACGGTCGCCAGCGTGGTCGCGATCAGGAATGGCGGGTTGTTCAGTTCGGAAAATGGTGTGTCCGACATGATGCGGAACAGCAACGCCGGCAAAGAAACATAGAGAAGAAAGAAGTTCATCCAGGCGAGGCCGGATTCCGGCAGCCCCCTGGTCTTGCCGCAGGCAAAGCCGATGAAAATCAATCCAAAATACGGTAGCGCGAGGTTGAGGATATCGACCATCTCGAAAACGTCTTTTCGTCAGTGATTTCGGGGGTATGGCGACGGACGTGGCCACCATGCGTAAAGGTTAATTCGTCCTAATGCCCCTAGCATCGGCCACAATCATGGTCTATTCGACGGGTTATGATCAAAGCGCGCACCGCCAAATTTCAGATCGGGCAGATTGTCCGCCACCGGGTGTTTTCATTCCGGGGCGTGATTTTCGATATCGATCCGGAATTCAACAATACCGAGGAGTGGTGGTTGTCGATCCCCGAGGAGGTTCGGCCTCACAAGGACCAGCCGTTCTATCACCTGCTCGCGGAAAATTCGGAGTCCGAATACGTCGCCTATGTCTCCGAGCAGAACCTGCTGCCGGACGATTCCGGCGAGCCGATCCGGCACTCGCAGGTGGCAGAGATCTTCGTGAAGGACAAGGCGGGCGGCTATCGTCCGCGCAACCCGTCGCTGAACTAGCAAGCTTCATCCGCAACAAGCGATGCACCCGCAACAAAAAAGGCGCCCCGCTCGGGCGCCTTTTGCGTTTGCCGGAGGATGCGGCGGCTACTTCGCCGCCGGATTGGCAGCGCCCGCTCCTTCGAGCTTCTTGCGCTGCTCTTCAGCCTTCTTCTGCAGCTCTTCCTGCAGTTTCTTCTGGTTTTCCTCGAACTGCTTCGGATCGGTCGGCGGACCGTCATAGGCCTTGGCGAATTCACCCGCGAGCGGCAGCGGCAGCGTCAGCGGCGCGCCGTTGGAATTGATCGCCTGAACAACGAGGTTCTGGCCCTTCTTCAGGCTGGCGATCAGCTCGGGCGTGGCTTCGTAGTCGGACATGCAACCATTCTGGAAGCAGATGACGTAGGGACCCTGCAGCGGCGCGTTGCTGTCGACGATGATCCGCGTTCCGTGCACGAGCTGCATGCCGAGCGGCAGG
>Ga0268266_10000858_pt1 | contig 39577 bp, 37 predicted proteins | sample KBSS13metaG_FD_190356 | JGI IMG/M metagenome (GOLD analysis project Ga0268266, IMG submission 190356) | Switchgrass rhizosphere microbial communities from Kellogg Biological Station, Michigan, USA - KBS S1-3 metaG (SPAdes) (version 2) | ecosystem: Host-associated > Plants > Roots > Rhizosphere...
GGGCCGCCTCGCTGGCGTGCGGGAAGAGCGGGATGGCGAAGCGCAGGAAGCCGTAGGTGCCGAGCTTCAGCAGGATGCCGGCGAGGATCACCGAGCCGCCGGTGGGCGCCTCGACGTGGGCGTCCGACAGCCAGGTGTGCACCGGGAACATCGGCACCTTGATGGCGAAGGTCAGCGCGAAGGCGGCGAACAGCCAGATCTGCTGGTGGAGCGGCAGGTCGAGCCGCAGCAGGTCGGTGTAGGCGAAGCTCCAGACGCCGCCGTTCAGGCTCTGGAAGGTCCAGGCCATCCAGAGGATGGCGATCAGCATCAGCAGGCTCCCCGCCATCGTGAAGAGGAAGAACTTGACCGCCGCGTAGATCCGCCGCTCGCCCCCCCAGATGCCGATCAGCAGGTACATCGGGATCAGCATCACTTCCCAGAAGATGTAGAACAGGAAGAGGTCGTAGGCCAGCAGCGTGCCGAGCACGCCGGTGGTGAGCAGCAGCATCGAGGCGCCGAACAGCGGCCAGTGCTTCTCGATCCCCTTCCAGGAGCCGAGGATCACCAGCGGCACGAGGAAGATGCCGAGCAGCACCAGCGGCATCGAGATGCCGTCCATCGCGAGGTCGTACCGGATGCCGTAGCTCGAGATCCAGGGGAGCACCGTGTCGTGTACCAGCGGGAACGTGCCGTCCGCGCCCAGGTGCGTGAACAGGTACTGGACCCCGAAGGCGAGCTCGATCAGGGAGGCGACCAGCGTGTAGATCTTCGCCGTGCGACTCTGCGCCCGGGCGAGGAAGAACAGGGGCAAGGCCGCGATCGTCGGGAAGAAGACCAGGCGGGTCAGCGAATTGCCGACGAGCAGTCCAAAGAAGGTTTCCATATCTCCGATCCGGTCACCCTAGAAGGCGATCCACCAGAACAGCAGGATTACGCCGAGGAAGAAGTAGAGAGCGTAGTTGCGCACGTTGCCGGTGGTGCTGAAGCGCCCGACGTCGCCGGTCAGCTCGGTCAGGAAGGCGCCGGCGTTGATCGCCCCGTCGATGACGAAGGTGTCGACCACCTTCCAGAAGAAGCGGGAGATCATGGCGAGCGGCCGGACGATCAGGGCGTCGTAGATCTCGTCGACGTACCACTTGTTGAGCAGCAGCCGGTGGAGGAGCGGGAAGCGTTCGGCCCAGGCCCGCCCCTTCGTCAGCCCCTTGTCGCCGCCGTAGGTCTGCCAGGCGAAGACGATGCCGGCAATGGCGACCAGGGAGGTGATCAGGACCAACATCAGCTCGACCCCGGTGCCGATGTTGTGCTCGCCCGCCTCGATCCCCTGCGGCACGGCGATCACCGGCTCCAGCCAGTGATGAAACCAGTTCAGGTCGCGCCCGAAGGAGAGGAGCTTCGGCACGCCGACGTAGCCGGCGACGACCGCACCCACGGCGAGGATCCAGAGCGGCACCGTCATCGACGGCGGCGACTCGTGGAGGTGATGCTCCTGCTCGTGGGTGCCGCGGAAATGCCCGAAGAAGGTCAGGTAGACCGAGCGGAACATGTAGAAGGCGGTGAGGCCGGCGGTAATCAGGCCGACCGCCCAGAGCACCCAGTGGCCGCTGCCGGCGGCGGCGTGCAGGATCTCGTCCTTCGAGAAGAAGCCGGCGAGACCCGGGACGCCGGCGATCGCCAGGGCGCCGATGACGTAGGTGATGAAGGTGGACGGCATGTGCTTCCGGAGGCCGCCCATCTTCGTCATGTCCTGCTCGCCGCCCATGGCGTGGATCACCGAGCCGGAGCCGAGGAAGAGCAGGGCCTTGAAGAAGGCGTGCGTCATCACGTGGAAGAGCGCCGCCGAGTACGCCCCCAGCCCCGCCGCCAGGAACATGTAGCCGAGCTGCGAGACGGTGGAGTAGGCGAGCACCTTCTTGATGTCGGTCTGCGCCAGGGCGATCGTCGCCGCGAAGATCGCCGTCGAGGCGCCGATGATGGCGACGAACAGCGAGACCCCCGGCGCGAGCTGGTAGATCACGTTCGAGCGCACCACCATGTAGACGCCGGCGGTGACCATGGTGGCGGCGTGGATCAGGGCCGAGACCGGCGTCGGGCCCGCCATCGCGTCTGGCAGCCAGACGTAGAGCGGGATCTGCGCGCTCTTGCCCATGGCGCCGATGAAGAAGCAGAGGGCGACGAAGCTGGCGAGCGGCAGCCCGAGACCGTAGGCGCTGGCGGTGACCAGCCCGGGGTTGGCGGCGATCTTCGGCAGCACGTCGTGGTAGGTGAGGCTGCCGAAGTTGGCGAACAGGGCGAACATGCCGAGCAGGAAGGCGAAGTCGCCGATCCGGTTGACGATGAACGCCTTCTTGCCGGCGGCGGGCGGGATCAACTGGTCGTAGTAGAAGCCGATCAGCAGGTAAGAGCAGAGCCCCACTCCCTCCCAGCCGACGAACATCACCAGGTAGTTGTTGCCCAGCACCAGCATCAGCATCGCCGACATGAAGAGGTTCAGGTACGCGAAGTAGCGGCGGTACCCCTCCTCGTGCCCCATGTAGCCGGCCGAGTAGACGTGGATCAGGAAGCCGACGAAGGTGACGATGAACAGCATCACCGCCGACAGCCGGTCGAGCAGGAAGCCGGCGGGGATGGCGAGGTCGCCGGTGGTCCAGGCGTACTTCACCTGCTCGTAGGCGTTGCCGGGGAAGCTGCCGTGGGCGTAATGCCAGAGACAGCCGAGGGCGAGCAGGAGCGTGGCGAGCGGCGCGCCGACGCCGACGGCGGTGACCAGGGCCTTCGGGAACTTCCTGCCGAGAAGGCCGTTGACCGCGGCGCCTGCCAGCGGAAGGATCGGGATGAGCCAGAGCAGTTCGAGCATGGGCGAGCGCTACCCCTGCAGCAGATTCAAGCGGTTGACGTCGATGGTGCGCCGCTGGCGGAAGACGGCGATGAAGAGCGCGAGCCCCACCGCGGCTTCGGCGGCGGCCACCGCCATCACGAAGAAGACGATCAGTTGACCGGTGTGGTCGTTCCACTGGCGCGCGTAGGCGATCAGCGTCAGGTTGCCGGCGTTGAGCATCAGCTCGACCGAGAGGAAGATGCTGATGCCGTTGCGCCGCGTCAACGCGCCGATGGCGCCGATGCCGAACAGCACCGCCGACAGCAGGAGATACCAGGAGATGGGAACGCTGCTCATGAGTGCGCTTCTCTTTTGGAAGATGAATAGGCCGGCTCGGCGACGCTGGTCCGGTGGGGATCGGGCAGCGACCGCAGCGGATCGGTCCGCGGCTCGTCGCCGCTCACGAAGTCGTCGTCCGGCCGCACGGTCTCGCTGTCGGAGCGCCGGGCGGCGACCGTGGCGCCGATGACCGCCACCAGCAGCAGCAGGCCGACGATCTCGAACGGCAGCAGGTAGTCGGTGAAGAGCGCGGTGGCGAGCCCCTTGAGCCCCACCAGATCCTCGGTGAGCCGCGCGGGGGCGGGCCCGCCGATGCGCAGGCCGGTGCGCCAGAAGGCCAGCCAGAACAGGCCCAGGAAGACCACGGCGCCGAGGATCGCGATCCAGAGCTGCACGCCGCGGTCGACGTGCGCGTTCTCTTCCTTCTGCACGTTGAGCAGCATGATCACGAACAGGAACAGGACCACGATGGCGCCGGCATAGACCAGGATCTGCAGCACGCCGACGAACGGGGCGCCGAGGAGCACGAACAGCACCGCCATCGAGAACAGCGTGAGCACCAGGCTCAGCGTGGCGTAGATCGGGCTGCGGTGCGTCACCACGACGATCGCGGAGCCGATCGCCAGCGCGGCGAAGAGAAAAAAGATCACGGTTTCCATCGTCGGCTTGTCCTCGCTTCTAGAGCCAGCCCGCGAGCGTCATCGCCGCGACCACGATCAGGTTCAGGATGGCGAGCGGCAGCAGGATCTTCCAGCCCAGCCGCATCAACTGGTCGTAGCGGAACCGCGGGAAGGTCCAGCGGATCCAGACGAAGAACGCCATGCAGATGCCGACCTTGGCGAGCAGCGTGGCGAGGCCGACGGCGGCCCCCAGCCAGCCGCTGAGATGGACGAACGGCAGGGTCCAGCCGCCGAAGTAGAGCGTCACCCCGAGGGCCGAGAGCGCCGCCATGTTCGTGTACTCGGCCTGGAAGAAAAGGGCGAAGCGCATCGCGCCGTACTCGGTGTGGAACCCGGCCACCAGCTCCGACTCCGCCTCCGGCAGGTCGAACGGCAGGCGGTTGGTCTCCGCGAACGAGGCGATCAGGAAGACCATGAAGCCGATGAACTGGGGGATGAAGTTCCACAGGTGGTGGGCCTGCTGGTAGGCGACGATGTCGGACAGGTGGAACGAGCCGACCGGGATCAGCACCGCCAGCACCGCCAGCGTCAGCGCCAGCTCGTAGCTGATCAACTGCGCCGAGGCGCGGACCGCGCCGAGCAGGGAGAACTTGTTGTTCGAGGCGTAGCCGGCCATCACCAGCGAGTAGACGCCGAGGCTCGAGATGGCGAGGAAGAGCAGGACCCCGGTCGCCACGTTGGCCACCACCAGCGGGACCGTCCGCCCGTTCACCACGATGTCCGGCCCGAAGGGGATCACCACGAAGGTGGTGAACGCCGGCAGCAGCGCCAGCGCCGGCGCCATCAGGTAGAGCGGCTTGTCGGCCAGCGCCGGCGTGACGTCCTCCTTGAACATGAACTTCAAGGCGTCCGCGAGCGGCTGGAAGAGGCCGAGCGGCCCCAGGCGATTCGGGCCGGGGCGGTCCTGGATGTAGGCGCAGGCGCGCCGCTCGACCCAGTTCATGATCGGGGCGACGTTGATGAAGACGGCGAACATCAACCCGTACTTAACGAGGGAAGCGACGAAATCGGCGGTCCCTGCGCTCATGAGGAGGCCTCCGAAGCCGCCTCGGCGGCCTGGTCCGAAAGGCTGTGCACCGCTCCGGGGACATGGAGAGCCGCGCCGGTGGCCGGCAGGTCGTGCCAGTTGAGGCCCGCGAAGGCCGGCAGCTCGCCGGCCAGGCGGTCGAACACCTTGCCGGGCGACTGGTACGCCCAGGCGGCGTCGAAGCGCGAGAGCAGGTCGCCGAGCGCCTCGACCGCGGCGCGCGTCTGGCCCGGCGGCGGGAAGGCGCGCTCGAAGCGCTGCACCCGCCACTCGACGTTGACGAAGGTGCCGTCCTTTTCGCCGTGATGGGAGACCGGCAGGGCGATGTCCGCCACCTGCGCCAGCGGCGAGTCGGCCCAGCCGAAGACGACCAGGAACTTCGCCCGGCGCAGCCGCTCGACCGTCTCGGGCGTGTAGGCCCCGACGCCGAAGTCGCTGTCGCAGACCACCAGCACCTCGCACTGCGCGGCGCCGTCGCCCTGCAGCAGGTCCTCGCCGGTCAGCGTCTTGCCGTCGCCCGCGGCGAGCCCGGCCAGCTCCGCGCCGCGGCGGTTCGGGGCCTGCTCGCGCCCCTGGATCGGCGGCCGCTCGAAGCGCGGGATCGTCCACGCCGGACCGACGTCGGTCGGCACCGAGCGGTGCGGCGAGCCGGCGGCGTCCGCCAGCTTGCCGAAGAGGTAGGCCTCCTCGCAGGTCAGGAACGCGGAGCCGAGGAAGGCGATCTCGCCCTGCCCTCGAGCGGCCTGCAGCCGGCCGTGGAGGGTATCGAGCGCGTCCTTCCAGGTGGAAGCCATGAACGGCGTATGGCCGTTGCCGTTGCCACCTTCCGTGCGCACGCGCGGCGTGGTCAGCCGCGGCGTCTTCTTGTAGCGCTCATGGGTGGAGCGGCCGTAGTCGCACATCCAGTAGTCGTTGACCTCGACGTTGTAGCGCGGCTTGTAGCGCTTGATGTCGCCGCGCCGGTGCTCCATCGTGATGTTGCAACCCACCTCACAGCCGGTGCAGATCGACGGCTTCTTGTCGAGGTACCAGACGCGCTCGGCGAAGCGGAAGCGGGTCGAGGTCAGGGCGCCCACCGGGCAGATGTCCACCACGCAGGTGGCGAGCGGATTGTTCAGCTCCTTGCCGGGGAAGGTGCCGATCTCGGCGCGGGCGCCGCGGTTGAAGAAGCCGAGCTCGCCGGTGCCCGCCACCTCCTGGGTGAAGCGCACGCAGCGGGTGCACTGGATGCAGCGGTTCATGTTGAGGACGACGTTGCCGCCCAGCGGGATGCGCTCGCGCCCGGGGTAGGTCCGCTTGTCCTCGTACTGGAAGCGCGAGTAGGCGACGCCGTGCTTGAAGGAGTAGTCCTGCAGGCCGCACTCGCCCGCCTGGTCGCAGATCGGGCAGTCGAGGGGGTGATTGATGAGGAAGAACTCCATCATCCCCTTCTGCGCCTCCTCGACCTCGGGCACGTCGGTGCGCACCACCATGCCGTCCTTCATCACCTGGGTGGAGCAGCCGGCCTGGAGCTTGGGCATGCCGTCGATCTTGACCAGGCACATGCGGCACTGGCCGACCACCGACAGGCGCGGGTGATAGCAGTAGTGGGGGATCTGAACGCCCGCCTGGATGGCGGCGTCGACCAGGTTGGTCCCGGCTGCCACCTCCACGGTGCGGTCGTTGATCGTTACCTTGGGCACTTTCGTTACGCTCCGTTCTCGAATCAGCTTTCGAAATAACGCCGGTGGGGGAACGGGCAGGCCCGGTCCCGGATGTGCTGGTCGATCTCCTCCTGGAAATTCTTGACCAGCGACTGCACCGGACCGATGGCCGCGTCGCCCAGCGCGCAGAGGGAGTTGCCGCCGATGTGCGAGCAGATCGAGAGGAGGACCTGCGAGTCGCGCTCGGTCCCCTCGCCGTGCTCGATCCGCTTGAGCATCAGCTCCAGCCAGTTCGTCCCCTCGCGGCACGGCGTGCACTGGCCGCAGGATTCGTGGTTGAAGAACTTCGCCAGCCGCGAGACGGAGCGCACCATGCAGGTGGTGTCGTCCATCACGATGACCGCCGCCGACCCGAGCATCGAGCCGGCCTTGGCGACCGTGTCGAAGTCCATCTTGATGTCGATCTGATCCGCCTTGAGGATCGGCGCCGAGGCGCCGCCGGGGATGAACGCCTTGAGCGGCCGCCCCTTGAGCATGCCGCCGCACCCCTCGAGCATCTCGCGGAAGGTGACGCCGATCGGGTACTCGTAGGTGCCCGGGCGCTCGACGTGGCCGGAGATGGCGTAGAGCTTGGGGCCGGTGTTCCGCTCGTCGGTGCCGATCGCCTTGAACCAGTCGGCGCCGCGCACCATGATGTGCGGCACGTTGGCCAGCGTCTCGACGTTGTTGATGACGGTCGGCGCCCCGAAGGCGCCGACGACGGCGGGGAACGGCGGCTTCACCCGCGGCTGGCCGCGCTTGCCCTCCAGCGACTCCAGCATGCCCGTCTCCTCGCCGCAGATGTAGGCCCCCGCGCCGCGGTGGACGTACATGTTCAGCTTGAAGCCCGAGCCCATCACGCTGTCGCCGAGGATGCCCCCCTCGTAGGCATCCTTGAGGGCCCGCTCGAGGATCTCGGCGGCCTTGGTGTACTCGCCGCGGATATAGATGTAGCAGGTGGCGGCGGAGACCGCCCAGCAGCAGATGGCGCACCCCTCGATGAGCTGGTGGGGGTCGTACTCCATCAGCAGGCGGTCCTTGAAGGTGCCCGGCTCCGACTCGTCGGCGTTGCAGACGAGGTACTTGGGCTTGTCCTTCCCCTTCGGGATGAAGCTCCACTTCAGGCCCGCCGAGAAGCCGGCGCCGCCGCGCCCGCGCAGGCCCGACTTCTTGACCTCGTCGATCACCGCGTCGGGCTCCATCTTGAGCGCCTTGGCGAGCCCCTCGTAGCCGCCGTTCTGCTTGTAGCCTTTGAGAGTCAGGGCCTCGGGTCTGCCCACGTTGCGGGTCAGGACCGGTTCGAACACGGCCATTACTTCAGTCCCTTCACAATTTGCCGCACCCGGTTGGGAGTGAGGTTCTCGTGGTAATCGTCGTCCACCATCATCATCGGCGCCGTGTCGCACGAGCCGAGACACTCGAAGTGGACGTAGGAGCAGCGCCCGTCCGGCGTGATCTCGTCCTCCCCGACGCCGAGCTCCTGCTGCAGGGTCTCCATGATCTCCTCGGACCCGCGGAGCTGGCATGAGAGGTTGGTGCAGACCCGGATACGGTGCCGGCCCACCGGCTTCTGATGGTAGAGGTCGTAGAAAGTGACCACGCCGTAGACCTTGGCGACCGGCAGGTCGAGCTCGGCGGCGACCGCCGCGATCGCCTCGTCCGGCAGCCAGCCGCCCCACTCGCGCTGGGCGATGTGGAGGGCGGGCAGGGTCAGGGCCTCGGCGGTGGGGTAGCGCTTGCGCAGCTCGGCGATCTCGTCGAGCGCGCTTTGAGAGAATCCGCCGCCGTGCTGGGGCGGCCCGGAGGGCTTCATCGAGGCCGGCTCATGCACGCTCACGACGGCAACCTCACGGGCCGGCGCTCGCGGGCCGGCAGGGAAAGGTCGAGGCCGCCCTTGAGCCAGACATAGGCATACCCGACCAGGATCATGAAGATGAAGACCATCACCGCCCCGAACAGATACCAGCCGCCGTCGCGCAGGACCAGCGACCAGGGGTAGAGGAAGGCGGCCTCGAGATCGAAGACGATGAAATCGATCGCCACCAGGAAGAAGGCGATCGAGATGCGCTTGTGGGAGATGTCCATCAGGGGCATGCCCGACTCGACGGTCGTCCCCTTGATCAGGCCACCTCTCTGGTTGCCCACGAACAGACTGAGCAGATGGGAGGCGATGAGGATGATGGCCCCCAGCGCTATTGAGACTCCCAACGCCAGCAGGACTGGGAAGTACTGCTCCGGCAAGGGACGTTCCTCCTGTTGGTCAGGGCGCGGAAAGATGCACCCCGGGACGGCAGAAGCCGTGCACCGGGAAGGGCGCCGCGCTCGTGAAGGATGTCACAAGCTCCGCCCGGAGACAAGCCGGGGGAGGGCGGAGCGTACGCCACCCTTCCTCTCTCCTGAGAAGAGAAGTTTTCCCGTCATGGCTCGCTTACGAGCACTTTCAACACCATAGCTATTGACGAGGTTCCAAGATTTCCCAAGGGGCGGCCGAAAGCCACTCTCGAGGCCCACCCGGGAGGAGTGGTACGAGCAGCACCGACTCCGCGGGAGACAACGCTGTTCTCAACGAATATGAGGAGAGAACCATGAAACGATTAAAAAATCTGTGTTTTCCAGCCGTCGTGCTCGCGCTCGTGCTGGCCGCGATGCCCGCTTTCGCGCAGCCGCCGCTGGAGGGAGTCTCGATCACCAGCCGGGTCCAGGCCACGGTTGGCGGGGCCGCCACGACCATCATTTTCACCGGGTCGGGAGCCCACAGCCGGAACGGCCTGGCCGTGAATTTCACCGTCAAGCAGTTGACGGCGGCGACGAGCCCGCTCGGTCCGATCTCCGCCTCCCTGGATTCCGCCCGCCCCTCTAACGGGACACTCTCTTCGTCGACCTTCCCGGCCGTGCACCGGCAGAACTTCTTCCTGCGGATCAAGACCTCCACGATGGGCACGCTGATCTCCGACGTGCCGCTGACCCTCTCGGCGACGATCAGGAGCTCCCCGCCGACCGCGACGTACACGTCGGGGGCCGTGAACGTCGCGTTCTACCGGGAAGGCGATCCCAACAAGCAGCCGGTGCTCACGGTGCGAGACGTCTCCTCGGACATCACCCCCGCGGCCTCGCAGAATGTCAATATTTCGAGCGTGGTGACGGCCACCGTCGGCACCGCGACGACCACCGTCCAGTTCACCGGTTCGGCGACCAACCTGGTGAGCGGCCAGAACGTCCTCTTCATCTCCAAGCAACTGACGGCGGCGAATTCTGCCCTGCTGGGTCCGACCACGGCGACGCTGGATTCCCGGGAATCGTCCAATGGGACCCTCGGCTCCAGCACCTTCCCGACCACCCACACGCAGAACTTCTTCCTGCAGATCCAGAGTCAGAACCTGGGGACGCTGGTCGCCGACGCGCCGATCGTCCTGGCCGCCACGATCCAGGGCTGCCCGCCCAACGCGACCTACAAGTTCAACACCAAGCCGGTGCCTTTCTACCGCCAGGGTGATCCCAGCAAGCAAACGGTGCTCACCATCCAGAACGTGGTGTCGGAAGTGACGCCGGGGACCGCGGGGAAAGCGCTGGCCAAGAAGAAGTAGACGCCAGTTCCTGAGCTCCGTGCCTTTTTGGACGGACCCTCCCTCCCGACCTCCGGTCGGGGGGGAGTTCCTGCCAGATGGTTCTGCCGCGCAGCCGCCTAGCAGAAGCAGGTCGCCTCGCCGCCTTCGCTCTGGGGAGGGGGCGGGCAGCTCGCCGTGATGGTGCAGCAGACCGGGCGGCCCGAAGCTCCCGCGGCCGTTTCGAGCTGCGCCCTCTCCAGATAGCCGAGGGTCTCGCGGCTGAGGGTGAGGCGCTGGGGATTTTTCTTCATCGTGCGCTCCTTTCGAGTCGAGAACGGGTCAACAGGTCGTATCGCCGGCCGAGGGTGGCGGCGGGCAGCTTCCCGACGTCCCACAGCAGATGACGGGCTTCTCGGTGAATCCACCCACGGCGGCCTCGAGCTGGTCGTTCCGCAGGTGGGCGAGGGTCTCCCGGCTCAGAGTCAGACGCTTCGTCTTCTTCTTCATGAGGGCCTCCCTTCGTGAATCACGGTCCTGAATCCCGACGAGTGTAGCGCACCCTTAACAGCTACCGCGGCGTACGCTGGCACAGCTCGATGGTGAATAAGGCCGCCGCCGCGAGCGCCGCCAGGGCACGAACGTGATTCCAGGCCGTCCAGCGGGTCAGGTACGTGGCCCAAAGCCGCGCCCCCTCGGCGCTCTCCGGCTTGACGCCCGCCAGCGCATCATTCAAGGGGACGTTGAACGCGATGGTCACCAGAATCGTACCCACGAGATACAGCAGGCAGGCGGCGAGCAACAGGGAAGCGCCCGGCTGGCCCCACTTCAAGACCGAGCGGACCGCCAGATAGAGGCAGATCACCGCCGCCCCAAAGAACACCCCAAAAAACGACGGATTGATGACGGCGACATTGATGGACTGCATGGAGGCAATCCCCTGCGCCGGCGGGATGCGGCCCAGAGCTTTCATCACGAAGGATGAGAAGGCGAAGAAGACCCCAGCCGTAAGCCCGCAGCCTAGAGCCGAGAGGAGCTTCAAGATGAAGAGCAGGCGGTCAGCGGTCATCGTAGATCCTCAGAGTGGCGGCGAAGATGTCAGTCAGGATGAGCAGTGACTCGTATATCTCAGCTTTGGCGGTCATACGAGCCCAGTCTATCCTTAGGACATGGCGATCAAGGTATCCACTCTCCGCGAGAACATCTACCGCATCCTGGACGAGGTCTTGGCCACCGGGGTACCGGTCGAGATCGAGCATCAGGGGAAGATCCTGCGGATCGCGCCTGCGGAGGCCCGAGGCAAACTGGATAACCTGCGCCCTCGCCCCTACCTGCTGACAGACCCCGAGGAGTTGGTCCATCTGGACTGGTCCGAAGAATGGCGCCCCTGATTTATTTGGGCCCTATGTCGTGGCCTGGACGCTCGCCGGCTAGACCTCTTTCCCGCGCGGGTCCGGGAGTTCCTCGACCGCTCCGATCTGCTGATCTCGCCTGTTGTCCAACTTGAGCTTCAATATCTCTTCGAGATACGGCGGACCGCTGAGCCGGCGAAGGTGGTCCTCGAGAACCTTGGGCGTGAGGTCGGGCTGAAAGTTTGCGACCTCCCCTTTCCCGGCGTGGTGGAGATCGCCCTTTCCCTGGATTGGACGCGAGATCCGTTCGACCGACTCCTCGTCAGGCAGGCCGAGCTCCGCGGAGCGTCTCTGATCACCAAGGACCGGCACATCCGGAACCACTTCCCCCGGGCCGTCTGGAATTAGGCCGTAGAGAGGTGTCAGACGCTTCTTCTCGGCTGCACCTAGCGCCGTTGCCCTGCTGGAAGCACCTACCGACCGAAGTTTGGAAGAGCGCACCCCTAAGCAGCGGCTATAGCCTTCGTCGAATCAGCTGGAACCTATTGGGGCGCCTGTCAGCCAACACAATGCCCCAGTAATATGCCAAGTTCATCCCTTCACACAGACGGGAGGTCATCCACTGAAAAAAGGCACGCCAAAACACTATAAGGATATTCGTCTCGCTCTACGTCTAGGCCGATTACAATACACTTATCAACTCCAGCCTTCTCCATTACGTGCTCACCAGCGGCATAAATGAGGTCGTTACGCTCCTCGCGTTCTTGCCCTTTATAGGGCATTCCAATAATCACAACGCGCCCTTGGGAAAAGCCACTGTCGAACACAGTTACACCGCCAAGATCGCTCGCCATTCCGTGACGTCGTACTGCCTCACACCTAAAACGGAAATCTGCTTCAAAGGCAAGCTGGTCATTATGTGCCAAGCTCAATAAAGTGTATCCAACCTCTGCCCAGGCCGGTGGCCTCCTAGCTTCTATTTGTGCCAGCATGTCGCGCCACCAAGGGGTTAGACGTAGTTGGGGCTTGGGAGCGTTCTCACCCGTGACCGATCGCATAAAGTATGGGTCAAGCGCTTTAGACAATGTCCATAAGAAGAGAGGCTCGCCACTGAACTCTTGCTGACCAATATTGAATCCTGTGTCCAGGTAGTAGACGAACAGGTCACATTCGTCGCCCAAGTACACGGCATTGCGCTCGAACTCGGCCCGACGCACCAAGTAATGGAGCTTCTGACACACGCCATCCAGGACTTCGAAGACCATTTCCAATTCGGCGATGGCAATGGTGGGAGGGAGCACCTTATCGGCCTTGATCAGACCTGCCTTCTGGAGTTCGGGGTGGCGGGTGCCAAGGTAACTCAAGCTTTCGAAAGTTACATTTATCCGGACAAAGTGTCGAACCGCAGTCGTATTCACCTTGTTGGGAACGCCTTGCTTCGTAGGGAATTGATGCGTGCAGGGTTTTGCTCTCAGGAACTCAACAAAACGCTCCGACTGCTCCGCTGGCTCGACAATCAGCTCTTTGAGTTTGGTCTTGAGGCTACCAGGGGCGCCTCGACGAGCAGCCTCATTCAATCGTGCAGACTTCGCCTCCAAAAGCACCAGGAAAGTATCAATGACGACAAGCACATCATTTTCGTAAGTTTTTCCGGAAACTGGATCATTCCACAAGCTGCCTCTAAACACTTGTGCTCCGGGAAAAGCGGTTTGAACTAGCCGTACCGCCTCTTCCTCCAGATAGAGGGCTCGACGCTGCTCGTATTGCGCCTTCAGCGATTTGTCGCATGCGACCAAGCCTTCCATCCAATGAAGGCCGAACGCATAGAGCAGTGTCAACACAGGCCAAAAGTAGCGTCCGTCGTCCAAAAGGATGAAGGGATGTGTCCAGACCGGGTTACTGAGAATAATGTGTTCAGGGTTGGCGTCAGTGAGATCCCCGAACCTTTTGGATAGTGCGTCAAGGGCTCGTTTAAGGGCGTCCGATTCCACGACACCGGGGTACGCTCCCAGAGCATCTTCCAGCGAGATTGTAAAGGCCTCCGGCAGAAGTAACTGACTGTGAGAGAAGAGGGCCGCCTGAGCGGTTTCCACGTCCATGCCACGCTCAAACTCCTGTACTGTCTCTAAATCAAGGGATACAAGGTTCGGCATTTCGCGATAGTAGGCGGTGAAGACCTCAGCTACGCTCTTGGCCTGCAGCATTGGTCGCAGACGGTCGTTATGAGCATTGACACGGCGCGTACACTCCTCCTCCAGAGAGACGAACATACGCACCAAATGTCTGACCTGAATGCCTAGCGCACGTTCAATCTCGGTCTCAATCGGAGCGAATAAGTCGATAAGAATACGGATGATCTGCTGCGGATAAGCCCAATTGCGAACGGCTTGCGTGCGGCCTCGCATAACTTCTTGCAGAAATAGACGAGTTCCCTCCTCCCCAGACAGTTCGCCCTCCATCGGATTAAAACGGCGTAACATTGCGGACATATCAACTTGACGCAGTAGGACGCCTAGTTTGCCCTCTATAGGAGGGACAACCAGTTCACCTGTGCCGGAGCCCATGAGCGTCAACGCTTGCAGCAGTTCGATGTGGTGCTGTAGGATCGAATCGTAAGGGGATGTCTCTGGATCTACGCCGAGCGGCTTCATTAACCCGTATGCAACGAAACTGGCAAGTAGGAGCGTGGAATTAGTCTTGGCAACTTCGGCGCGAAGGTCGTGGAGTGCGGCCTCGAAGTCGATATTATCGTAAAGTTCTGTCATCTCGCGAAACGCCTTGACCGCAGCATCTTGTGACATGCCGCCGAACGGTAGTTGTGCTTGTTCCCCGAAGTTCGGCATGGTTTATCTACCGAATGAAATCTTTTCTGGCTTACCATTGAGAGTCTTTCCGAGATCCCGTGCCGCCGCCTCGGCTTGCCACTCTACCTTGTTACGCGCGGACATCATTACGGATCTGGGCCGCATCGGCTTCACGGCACCTCCTTTAACCATGCAATGCCTACCTCCCCCTGTATCGATACACTTCACCATCTGGCGATCGGAACGACTCCCACTGTCGGTCATTACTCTGGCAGGGTTTTAGGCGCGCCCGCTCCTGATCCCCTCCCCCCAAATTATAAGTTAGCCAAGCAAAGTCTATTTCATCACCATTTCACCGTCAAACCTGGCGGTCACTTTTGAGCTCTCGGTCACGATCCCCCCCGCCTCTGTACTCACAGCGAGATCCCAGTAGCTCTACTTTGTCAGATCAGCCCCGCAGGGCGTCAGGAATTAGCCCGGCGACGTAAGCCCAGGGTCCGTGGTCGAAGATTGTTGATGAAGCCCCGTGAGGGGCGGCAGGAGAATCGTCACGCTGGAATTCCTGCCGCCCCTGACGGGGCTCCGGCGGGGTGGGAATGCGTCTAGTCCCGGGGCTCACGCCGCCGGGCTAATTCCTGATGCCCCTGCGGGGCTGGAAGACGGATCTCTGTGGAATCATCCTGGCCAACCACGCATCGACATCGGCACGGAAGCGGCCAGGATCGATGGCGGGCGCATTCCTGAAAATGGCAACGACTGCCGTCGCCGGCACGAACTGATGGCGCTGTATTGAATGAACGTCTGGCACCCTACCTGCTACCTCCACCCTGCCTTCTAAAGAAGAAGTTGTCAGACGTTCTGGGTCACCCAAATCTCCTCTCTGCTGCAGATGTAATTTCCAGGACATGGCTCGCCGTGCCCTACGCAATACAAGGACCCATCCGTGCAGCAACAGGTAACCTCATTACAGAGAGCATGGTATGGGCACGTAACGATCCCTGCGGACACTGGCTGCGGTGAGCTCGCAAGGATGAGCAGTGTGTTGACCATTGTTATCCAGCCCAGCTTCCAGAGTGCTTGTCGCATCACATGTCCATTTCTAAATAGTTTAAAGATATCTTGTGACACGCTTCCTGACGCATAATCTTGGTTACTTTATCATTCTTATAGAGCCTGGGCGAACCTCCCGCCATCAAAGACCCACCCGTATCGCTTCGAGATACTGGGGACTCCCGGAGATTGTGTTGTGCCCCACCCCTGGGATGACCTGCAGCGCGGCCACGCCCTTGGCGAAGCGCGTGTAGAGGCGCTCCGTGCTGGCACGCGGGATAACCTCGTCGTGCTCGGCCGCGATCAGGCGGGTCGGCACGGTAATGCGGGGGGCGTAGCGCCAAGACTCGAACTTGTCCCGCAGCAGCCACTTCACCGGCATGTGGGGGAACTGGCCCGCGGCGATCTCCTCGAAGCTGTTGTAGGGCGTGATCAGGATCAGGCGCGATGCCGGGCGCTGGCTGGCGAGACGGACGGCGACGCCCGAGCCCAGGCTGCGGCCCACCACCGCGATCCGGGGGTGATCGGCGTGCACCTTGTCGAACAGGGTGAGCGCGTCGCGCTGAATCGCTTCCTCGGAGGGCTCCCCGGAACTGCCGCCGTAGCCTCGGTAGTGGAGCAGGTAGATGGCATGATCCGGAAAGGCCTGCGAAAATACGGGCAGGTTCCGGGAGACGTCCTCGGCGTTGCCTCCGAAGTAGAGCAAGGCCTCCGGGCCGTCGTGCGGCCGCACCGACACCAGCACGTCCGCATCGGCGACCGGCAGCTTGAGAATCGTCGCGGCGATACCCATCGAGCGCGGCTGGGGATAGTAGATGAGGGATCGTTGAAACGCGTACAGCACGGCGCAGGCCCCCAGGTAGAGGAGCGCGAGGGCCGCACAGACGATGATCAAGATTCGCAGCATATCGGAGGCAAAAAGGAGATTTTTCTATCTCGCCGGGATTTTCGCGGCCCGCCGGAGCCGGCGAGCCATCCGCCGGAGCCGGCGAGTCATCCGCCGGAGCCGGCGAGTCATCCGCCGGAGCCGGCGAGTCATCCGCCGGAGCCGGCGAGCTATCCGCCGGAGCCGGCGAGCCATCCGCCGGAGCCGGCGAGTCATCCGCCGGAGCCGGCGAGTCGTCCGCCGGAGCCGGCGAGTCATCCGCCGGAGCCGGCGAGTCATCCGCCGGAGCCGGCGAGTCGTCCGCCGGAGCCGGCGAGCCATCCGCCGGGCATTTTGCATCAGCGAAAGAGGGTCTTACGCCTCTCGCCGGAGATTCCGCGTCGGCGGGATCGCCCGGCAGGCCGTCCGCCGGCTCTCCGCGGCCAGCCGCCGTCCCTGATTCGCGGAATTTCTCGGATCGGCTCAGCTCGAAAACAGTCTACCGAACCTCAGGGGCGCTTCATAGAAGCCCGGGGTCTTCAGGCCCGGGGCGTCAGAGGCCACCGGGAGCCGCCCTCTCCCGTAATTTCCCGCCTACCGGCACGTTACATGCATGTGAGAATCGCAGTTTCAACGCCCCGGAGAGTCGCCCGGGCCCAATAATATGCCCCGTGCCGCGCCACGCCGACGAGTCGTCTTCCGCGAGCGGAACGGTGGGCTTGTGCCACTTTGGACTGGGAGGAGACGATGGCGCCAGAAGCTCCGCGCGTAGCGCGTTTGGAGGGGCCGTTCCGCTGCGCTCTCACGGTCGACGTCGAGGAGTGGTACCACACCTGCCTGGTGCCCGACTACGTCAATCCGGAGGATCGCCCTCCCCTCCCCGAGGAGCTGGACTGGCTGCTGCCCGAGCTGCTGGAGATGCTGGCGGAGGCGCGCTGCTCGGCGACTTTCTTCGTGCTCGGCGAGGTGGCGGAGCGCCTGCCGAAGCGGATCCGCGAGATCGTCGCCGCCGGTCATGAGGTGGCCAGTCATGGCCATCTCCATCTGCGAGCCTGCGAGCGCTCCCTGGAGGCTTTTCAGGCCGACATCGAGCGTTCCAAGGAGATCCTGGAGGACGTGACGGGCGAGCCGGTGCTCGGATTCCGGGCGCCGGAGTGGTCGCTGCGCAGCCTCGGCAGCGCGCGGCTGCCGATCGTGGCCGAGACGGGGTTCCTCTACGACAGCTCGCTCACTCCCTGCCCGCTCGCCGGCCGGCCGGGCAATCCGCGCTTCGCCTCGCGCCTGCGCTGGAACGGCACGAGACCGCGGATGGACCTCCTCGAGTTCCCGCCGCTCACCTTCGGCGGCCCCCTGCGCCTGCCGGCGGGGAGTTGGACGGGCCGCCTGGTCAACCCGGAGCGTCTGGTCCGCGCGGCGCTCGACCACGCCGACGAGGGGGGGATCCCGGTCGCCGTGGTCCACCCCTGGGAGATCTCGGGGCGGCCGACGCCCGGCCCGTTGAAGGGCATCGCGAAGTTCATCCACGAGACCGGCCGCCCGGGTTTCCAGGGGCGCTTCCGCGATCTGCTGCAGGGCATCCCCTGGACCTCGCTGCGCGTCGCGGCGGGCCTGGAAAGGGCCATGCCCCTGCGGGCGGCCGCCTCGCGCCGGGCCGTCTGACGCGCCCGGCTTGTCCCCGATTTGTCCCCCGGCTTGTCCTCGATACTGGCATTTCCCCTGCAATTCACCGGGGTGAACCATGCGCCGAGCCGGCGCCCATCACGAAGGAGATCGTCATGGCCAGGCATCTGCTGGACAAATCCACCGACGTCAATCTCAACAACGCAAGCCTGGAGGATCTCGCCGCGGTTCCCGGCATCGGCCGCGAGCGGGCGGAGGCCCTCCTGATGTACCGGGAGCAGAATGGACCGCTGGCGAACTGGGGGGAACTGCGGCACGTCCCCGGTTTCGAGGACCCAGACGTCGTCGAGTACGTGCGGGAACGTACCGAGCTGTCCTAGCGGGAAGGAAGGGAGCGGGGAAAGAGTTACAAACGGCGGCGTCCCAACGGGGACGTCGTCTCGTCGTGTAAGCTCCGCTCGCTGTCGAGGTGAAGAAGAGAGAGAGGGTTGGTGCGAAAGGGGGGACTCGAACCCCCACGACCTTTCGGCCACAAGCTTCTGAGACTTGCGCGTCTACCAGTTCCGCCACTTTCGCAGGCGGGGTGATTCTAGGGAGAGAACAGCGATCATGTCAATCTCGTATCCGGGAGCCGAGGGGATTTTGCGGCAGGAGATCCTCGCCCGCCTCGAAGAGGCCGGGCGAAATGGAGTGGAGGAGGGGGCACTCCAGGAGCAGGTGGCGGAGACCCCCGGCGAGTTGCCCGGCACCCTCCGGCGGCTCGAGAGGGAGGGGAAGGCGGTGGAGATGGACGGCCGCTGGTTCGCTCCCGACCACGCGGACTGGGAGGTCGGCGTCGTCGAGCGGCTGGAGGAGGGGGACGCTCTTTTCCGGCCCAGTGCCCGGCCCGTGGGGCGGCCGGTAGGGCGCGCGGAGCCCACCTTCTACATCCGCAAGCGCAACCTGAAGCGGGCGCTCGATGGCGACACGGTGGTGGTGCGCCCTCTCGGCAAGGGGCGCCCGTGGGACGACCGGCCGCCCGAGGGGATGGTCGTCAAGGTCCTGGGGTCGCGCCACGACACCCTGGTCGGCTCGCTGGAGACGGACGAACGGGGTCTGCGCTGGCTGACACCGTTCGATCCCAAGGTCTCGCTGGAGCTGCCGGTCGAAGGTGCGGAGGAGGTCCCCGACGGCTGGTACGTGGTGGTGGCGGTCGACCGCATCGGCCGCACCCATCAGGGGCGCCTGCTCGAGGTGCTGGGAGATATCGCGGTGCCGGGAGTGGACGTGCTGGTGGTGCTGCGCCATCACGGCATCCCGGACGAATTCCCCGCTGCCGTCCTGGAAAAGGCGGCGGCGTTCCCCCCCGATCCCCGGCTGGAGGACTGGACCGGACGCGAGGATCTGCGGGAGAAGGTGGTCTTCACCATCGACGGCGAGACCGCCCGCGACTTCGACGACGCGGTTTCGATCGAGCGGCTGCCCGGCGGCGATTTCCGCCTGGGGGTCCACATCGCGGACGTGGCCTACTACGTCCGGGAGGGGGACGTGCTCGATACGGAGGCCTACCGCCGGGGCACCAGCGTCTATTACCCCGAGCGGGCCGTCCCCATGCTCCCCGAGGGGCTCTCGAACGGCCTCTGCTCGCTGCGGCCGGACGTGCCGCGGCTGACCCTCTCCGCTTTCCTCGACATCGATCGCCAGGGGCACGTCTATTCCCGCCGCTTCGCCGAGACGGTGATCCGGAGCGCGCGCCGCCTCACCTACAACGAGGTGCGGCGCGTGCTGGAGGAGCCCCAGGAGGGGGACGCCGCCGAGTATGGCCCCGTCCTGCCGGCGCTGCGCGAGATGGGCGGGCTGATGAAGATCCTCAACGCGGCGCGCTCGGCGCGGGGATCGATCGATTTCGATCTCCCGGAAGGGGACGTGGTGCTCGACACCGACGGCGTGATGGTGGGCATCATGCCCGAGCAGAGGAACGTCGCGCACCGGCTGATCGAGGAGTTCATGATCGCCGCCAACGAGGCGGTCGCCTTCGAGCTGGTGAGCCGCGAGGTGCCCGCCCTGTACCGGGTCCATTCGGCGCCCTCGCCGGAGCGGCTGGAGGAGCTGCGGGAGCTGCTCGCCACCTTCGGGCTGCAATTGAAGGGGGAGCTCGACGAGCTGCCGCCGCGGGCGCTCCAGGAGGTGATGCGGGAGGCCCATGGGCGCCCCGAGGAGCCGTTCATCAACTCGGTCGTGCTGCGCACCATGCAGCGGGCCTACTACGCCCCGCAGTGCCTGGGGCATTACGCGCTCGCCTCCCAGTATTACTGCCACTTCACCTCGCCGATCCGGCGGTATCCGGACCTGGTCGTCCACCGCCAGCTCCGCGCGCTCCTGCGCGGCCGGGCCGCGGAGTATGCCCAGCAGTCGCGCATCGCCGAACGGCTGCCGGCCATGGGCGAGCACACCAGCAAGATGGAGAAGCGGTCGGAGCAGTCGGAGCGCGACCTGCTGCAATGGAAGAAGGTGCGCTTCCTCGCCGATCGCGCGGGCGAGACCTTCCACGGCCGGATCACGGGGGTGCAGCCCTTCGGCCTCTTCGTCCAGCTCGACGGCTACTACGTCGACGGCATGGTGCCGATCCGCACCATGGCGGACGACTTCTACCGCTACGAGCCCGAGGCGCACCGGCTGGTGGGGGAGCGCACCGGCCGCGTCTTCCGGCTGGCCGATCCGGTCGACGTCGTGCTCGTCGGCGCCTCGCCCAAGGCGCGGGGACTGGACTTCGTCCTCAAGGACATGCCAGAGCCCGGTTCCCGGCCGGAGACTTCGCGGCGAGTTTTTAGGAATGAAGACGACGGGCGGAAGCCCTCCCGCAAGGCTCCCGCGGGAAAGGGCAAAAAGCGTGGCGCGTCGAGAGGATAGTATTTCCAGAATGAGAAGCCACCCATGCCGCTAACTCCTACCGTCGCCATCATCGGCCGGCCCAACGTCGGCAAGTCGACCCTGTTCAACCGTCTCGTGGGGCGGCGGCAGGCGATCGTCCACGACATGCCGGGCATTACCCGCGACCGCATCACCGGCACGGTCGAGCTGGCCGAGGGCCGTCCGATCCAGGTCGTGGACACCGGCGGCCTGGTGCCGGGGGACGATCCGCTGGGCCTCAACCAGCAGGTCTTCATGGCCGTCGAGGAGAGCGATCTCCTCCTCTTCGTCGTCGACGGCAAGCAGGGGCTGGTCTCCGCCGACGAGGAGGTCTGGTCGCACTTCCGGCGTTTCAACAAGCCCGCCGTGCTGGTGGTCAACAAGGGGGACACCAAGGAGGCGCAGAACCGCTTCTCCGAGTTCTACCGCCTGGGGATCGACCGCCAGATCCTGATCTCGGCCGAGCATGGCGGCGGCATCGGGGACCTGCGCGAGGCGCTGGCGCTGGTGCTGCCCGAGATCCCGGACATCCCGACTCCTGAAAACGCCCCGGCGGTCGCCATCGTGGGGCGGCCGAACGTCGGCAAGTCCTCGCTGCTCAACAAGATCTCGGGCCTGAACCGGTCGCTGGTCTCGCCGGTGGCGGGCACCACCCGGGATCCGGTCGACACCCTGATCACCCGCGGGGACAAGTCCTACCTGCTGATCGACACCGCCGGCATGCGCCGCCGCAGCCAGGTCTCGGGAGCGCCCGAGGAGCTGGCGGTGATGATGGCGCGGCGCCAGATCGAGCGCTCCGAGGTCGCCGTGCTGGTGATCGACGCCGCGGCGGGGGTGACCAGCAGCGACCTCGCGATCGCCGGCAGCATCTGGGAGCTGGGACGGGCCGCCGTGGTGGCGATCAACAAGTGGGATCTGCTCGACGACGACAAGCGGGAGAAGCTGGAGCTCTCCTTCGAGCGGCTCGACGAGCTGCTGGCGACGCCGGGGCGGGTCAACGTCTCGGCCCTGAGCGGCCGCGGGGTCGACAAGCTCTGGGGGCCGATCGACCGCGCCCTCGCCGCCTACCACCTCAAGCTCGGCACCGGCCAGCTCAACCGCCTGTTCGAGCAGTTCACCCAGAAAGTGGCCCCGCCCTCGCTCGGCGGCGCTCCCTGGAAGCTCTACTACGCCACCCAGGTCTCGGCGGCGCCGCCCACCTTCATGCTGTTCGCCAACCGGCCGCTGCCCCGGAACCATCACTACCGGCGCTACCTGGAGAACCGCCTGCGCGACGAGCTCGACCTGCCCGGCGTTCCGGTGCGGCTGGTGGTGCGGCGGCGGACCGAGTGAGCCGCTGGTGTATCGTCTTCCCGTCATGATCCTGCTGAGCGCGCTCCTGATCCTCCCCGGCTGCCGGCGCGAGCCGGCGGGTGCGCCGGAGAAGGGGGCTCCGGACGGGACCGCCGAGCTGATGGATCAGGTCGCCAAGGCGCCGGAGTACAAGCCGCCGGCGGACCGCCGTCTCACCGAGAGGCAGGTGAGGATGTATCTCGACGTGCGCCTGCGGGAGCAGAAGATCCGCGCGGCCGCGTTCAAGAGGCTGAACACCCCGAGCGGGACGGAACGGCGGCCGGCGGTCGGGCTCCTGGGGTCGCTCGGAGATCTTGCCGACATGGGGACCGCCGACCTGCGGGCCTCGCGGGAGCTCGGCTTCAACCCCAAGGAGTACCAGTGGGTGCGCGAGCGGGTGATGGACGCCCAGATGCTCCAGGCCACCCAGGCGCTCAGCCGGCAGGTGGCCCAGAGCCGGGAGGCGCTGCTGCGCTCCCTGGAGGAAGAGAAGAAGACCGCCGGCCCCGCCCAGCGGGCCGGGATCGACCGGAACATCCGGGATCTCCGGAACAGCGCGGCGGGGGTGGTGGACCGCGACCTGGCCAAGATCTTCAACGCCGGGCTCCTCGCCCGCTACCAGGAGGATTTCGCCAGGCTGCGCGGCGAGGAGCAGCGGATCGGCCAGGAGCTCCTGAAGGGAACTTCCCATGGGCATTGAAGATCGCTGGGCCCGCCGCCTGGTCTGCTCGAAGACCGGCGTCACCGCGCCGCTCGACGAGCCGGCGTTCCTCTCGCCGGCCGGCGCGCCGTGGATGGTCGAGTACGACCTCGATCCCGACAAGGGGGAGTCGCTACGGCGCGCCCTGCCCGGGCGGCCGTGGACCCTCTGGCGCTACCGCGAGCTGCTGCCGGTAGCCGACTTCGCCGGCCGGGTGGATCTCGGCGAGGGGGGGACGCCGCTGGTGCGCCTGCGCCGCTTCGCTCCCGAGGGGATCGAGCTCCTGCTCAAGGACGAATCGGGCAACCCCACCGGCTCGTTCAAGGCGCGGGGGCTCTCGCTCGCCGTCAACCGCGCCCGCGAGCTGGGCGCGCCCGGCGTGCAGCTCGCCAGCGCCGGCAACGCCGCCCTGGCGCTCACCGCCTACGCCGCCGCCGCGGGGCTGCCGGCTCGGGTGGCGCTCCCCGCCGACACCCCGCGCACCGTCTTCGAGCGCTGCCGGGACTACGGCGCCGAGGTGCTCTCCGGCCCCGGGACGCTGGTGGAGGCGGCCAAGCTGCTGGAGGAGGGGGCGGAGCGCTACTGGGGGCTCTCGACCCTGCGCGAGCCCTACCGGGCGGAGGGGAAGAAGACGATGGGGCTGGAGCTCGCCGAGCAGCTCGGCTGGGAGCTGCCCGACTGGATCGTCTACCCGCTCGGCGGCGGCACCGGGATCGTCGGGATGCACAAGGCGTTCGCCGAGCTGGAGCGATTGGGGCTGATCGGACCGAAGCGGCCCCGTTTCGTCGCCGTCCAGGCCGCCGGCTGCGCGCCGATCGTGCGCGCCTGGGAGGCGGGGGAGGAGGCGGCGGCGCCGTGGGAGAACCCGGATACGCGGGTCTGGGGGCTGCGGGTGCCGCGGGCGATCGGCGATTTCCTCGTCCTCCGCGCCCTCTACGAGACCGGCGGCAGCGCCATCGCGATCGACGAGCCGCGGCTCGCCAACATTACCGCCTGGATCGCCGCCCACGAAGGGCTGCGGATCGGGCCCGAGGGCGCTGCCGCGCTCGCCGCGGTCGAGGATCTGGAAGCGGCTGGAGCGTTCTCGCCCGGCGAGCGGGTGGTGGTTTTCCAGACCGGCGATCCCGCGAACTACATCTGAATGAGGGTCCGGGCCTTTCTGGACAGTCTGGTGAGCCAGGGCGTGGTGTCTTCCGCCGTGGCCCTGGTAGGCACGCGCGAGGAGATCGAGATCGAGGAGGCCGTGGGTGAGGCCCGCGTGGGCGTCCCGGCGGAGATCTCGACCCGCTTCGACCACGCCTCGGTCACCAAGCCCTTCGTGGCCACGCTCGCCCTCGTCCTCGACGCCGAGGGGGCGCTGCCGCTGGGCACCCGGATCGGCGACGTCTGGCCCGCGGCGCACGCGCGGCTGGCCCGGCGTCCGCTCTCCGATCTGCTCCGGCACCGTTCGGGGCTGGCGGGGTGGACGCCGCTCTATCACCGCTGCCGGTCCCTCGAAGAAGCCCTGGAGCTGATCGCGCGGGGCGGGCAGGATAGCGATCTCGTGGGCTCGCGGGTGGGGACTTACAGCGATCTTGGGTTTATCCTCTACGGCCGGACGGCGGAGATCTCCACGGGAACGGCGCTGGCGGAGCTGCTGCGCTCGCGCGTCCTCGCCCCGCTCGGATCGATGGGGGTGGAGGCGACGCCGGGGGAGCGGCCGGACCTCGCCGAGTCCCGCATGGGCACCGGCCAGGAAATCAGGCTGGCGGCGAAACAGGGCCTTGCCGTGCCGGACCTCGGGCCGCCGCCGCTGGGGCGCTCGCAGGACGGCAACTGCCGCTTCCTGGCGGGGATCGGCGAGATGTGCGGGCATGCCGGCCTGTTCGGCGGCGCGCGCGACCTCTGGCGGCTCGGCGCGGAATGGCTGGCGCCCGGACGTTTGTTGAACCCGGAGAGCGTGGCCGCCGCTCTGGCCGGCGGTAGTCCGTTCGCCCTCGGCTGGTGGCGGCGAAGGCTCCACGGCAGCGGCGGCCGGGCGCTCTCGCCCACCGCCTTCGGTCATACCGGTTTTGCAGGCAACAGCATCTGGATCGATCCGGAACGGGGCAGGATCTTCGTCCTCCTCGGCTCCCGGATCGATCCGTCGATGGACATCAACCGCTGGCGCCGGCGCTTCCACAGGGTCGCGACCGCGCCGCAAGCGAAATAAACTCTGGGAAGAGGGAGGCAGCCAATGGAACTTCGTGATCTGGTCCTGGTCGACGGGGTGCGCACCCCGATGGCCGAGTACAACGGCTCCTTCGCCGAGGTCTCGGCGATCGACCTCGCGGCGCACGCCGCGCGCGCCCTGTTCGAGAAGACGGGCATCGATCCCACGGAGATCGACCAGACCTTCGTGGGCAACGCGCTGCAGACCTCGCCGGACGCCATCTACGGCGCCCGCCACGTGGCGCTCAAGGCCGGCGTGCCGAAAGAGGTGCCGGCGCTCACCGTCAACCGTCTCTGCGGCTCCGGCGTCCAGTCGGTCATCTCGGGGGCGCAGACGATTCTCACCGGCGACGCCACCACCTGCCTGGTCGGCGGCATGGAGAACATGTCGCAGGCGCCGCACGTCATCTGGGGCGCCCGGCGCGGCTTCAAACTGGGCCAGGGGCAGCTCCAGGACCTGCTGATGATCTCCCTGATGGACAGCTACTGCGGCTGCTACATGGCGCAGACGAGCAACAACCTGGCCCGTGACTACGGCATCAGCCGCGAGGAGCAGGACCAGTTCGCCATCCGCTCGCAGCAACGGGCGGGCAAGGCGTGGGCGGCGGGCACGATGAGCGAGGAAGTCGCGCCGATCGAGGTGGGGAAGGGGAAGCGGGCGAAGCTCATCGACCGCGACGACCACATGCGTCCGGAGACCACGATGGAGGATCTGGTGGGGCTGCCGACGGCGTTCGACAAGGACGGCTTCGTCACCGCCGGCAACGCCTCCGGCATCGTGGACGGCGCGGCGATGATGATCCTGTCCACCGAGGCGAAGGCGCGGGAGAAGGGGTGGAAGCCGCTCGGCCGCATCGTCTCCTGGTCGGTGGTGGGCGTCGATCCCTCGCGCATGGGCATCGGCCCGGCGCCGGCGATCCGGGCGGCCCTCGGCAAGGCGGGGATGCAGCTCGGCGACGTCGACCTCTTCGAGATCAACGAGGCGTTCGCCGGGCAGATCCTGGCGGTCGTCAAGGACCTCGACCTCGATGTCGACAAGCTCAACGTCAACGGCGGCGCCATTGCCCTCGGCCATCCGCTGGGGGCCAGCGGCACCCGCCTGCTGATCACTCTCCTCAAGGAGCTCAACCGGCGCGGTGGCGGCCGGGGCGTCGCCTCGGCGTGCATCGGCGGCGGGCAGGGGATCGCGATGGTGGTCGAGGCCACCGCTTGATCGACCTCACCGGGCGCCGGGTCGTCGTGACCGGGGGGAGCCGCGGCATCGGTGCCGCGTGCTGCCGCCTGTTCGCGCAGGCCGGCGCCTCGGTGTTCATCCAGTACATGGCGAGCGGCGACCGGGCGGCCGCGGTGCTGCGGGAGCTGCGCGGGATCTCGGACGCCCCCCATTCCGGAGTTCGCTGCGACGTCACCGACCCCGATCAGGTCTGCAAGCTCTTCGACGCCGTCGAGGCCCGCTGGGGCGGGCTCGACTGCCTGATCAACAACGCCGGGGTCTGGGTCCACGATCCCCTGCCGCAACTCCAGCCGGAGCGGCTGCAGGCGACGCTCGCCGTCAACATCGTCGGCCCCTTCCTCTGCGCCCGCTGCGCGATCCCCCTGCTGACGGGCTCGGAGGACGCCTCGATCATCAACATCAGCTCCACCGCCGGCCAGCGCGGCGAGGCCTTCTACAGCGCCTACGCGGCCAGCAAGGGGGCGCTGATCTCGGCCACCAAGTCCTGGTCGTCCGAGCTCGCCCCCGGGATCCGCGTCAACGCCGTCGCGCCCGGCTGGGTGGATACGGACATGACCTCCGACGCTCTCTCGGGGGAGCGGCGCGCGGCGGTGCTCGCCTCGATCCCGCTCCAGCGCATCGCGACGCCGGAGGACATCGCCGCCTCCGTCCTCTTCCTGGCCTCCCCCCTCGCCCGCCACATCACGGGCGAGATCCTCAACGTCAACGGCGGAAGCGTTCTCGTTGGCTAGCGTGCCCTCCTTCTGGCTCTCGCGGGACGGCCGCGCGGAGGAGGTGGAGACCGTCGTCGTCGGCGCCGGCATCGTCGGCCTCTCGACCGCCTACTGGCTCACCCGCTCCGGCCGGCGTCCGCTGGTGCTGGACGCGGACGGCATCGCCTCCCACGCCTCCGGCCGCAATGCCGGCTACCTGATGACCGGCACGGCCGAGCCCTACACCGGGCTGGTCGGCGCGATCGGGGAGGCCGCGGCCTTCCGGCTCTGGGAGCTGTCGAGCGAGAACCGGGAGCTGCTGCGGGGGGAGCTTCTCGATACCGGGAAGATCGATTGCGAGTTCACTCCCGAGGGGGGATGGATCGCCGCCATGGCGGACGATCCGGCCCAGGAGAGCGCGCTGCGCGAGAGCGGCGAGCTGCTCGCGGCGCGTGGGTTTCAGATCGAATGGCGCGAGGGCGCCGAGGTGCGCCGGGCGAGCGGCAGCGACCGTCTCGGCGGGGCTCTGTTCCTGCCGCGGGACGGCGGTCTCGATCCGGCCCGCCTCTGCCGGGGGATCGCCCGGCTGGTGGCCGGGGCTGGAGGAGAGGTCCGCACCGGCGTGCGGGTTCGCTGTCTGGAGCCCGAAGGGGGGCGCGTGCGCATCGTCACCGACGGCGGGCATCTCCTCGCCGGGCGGGTCGTCCTGGCGCTCAACGCCTACGCGCCGGCGCTGCTGCCGCACCTCGTCGGCGAGATCCGTCCCGTCCGCGGCCAGATTTTCTCCACCGCGCCGGGAGCCCGTGACCTGACGGGGGTCTGGTACGTGAACGATGGCTACGAGTACCTGCGCCAGCTTCCGGACGGCACCCTGATCCTGGGCGGCTGCCGCCGGGTGGCCCGGGAGACCGAGGTGGGCTACGAGGAAACCCCCACCGCCCATGTCCAGGGCGCTCTGGAGGGATTCCTCCGCGACGCCTTCCCGCGCTTCGCGGATCGCCCCATCCTGCATCGCTGGGCCGGCATCATGGCTTTTACCCCGGACGGTCTCCCGCGGACCGGCGAGGTGCCCGGCATCCCGCAGGCGATCTACGCCGCCGGCTTCAACGGCCACGGCATGTCGCTCGGCTTCGCGACGGGGAGATGGCTGGCGGAGAGGGTGACGGGGGAGGGAACCGGGAGCCTGTTCCCGGCGGTGCAGCCGGGCTAGCCGGTCGCTTCCAGCCTGTGCACGCGTGAGTCGAGGTCTTCGTAGGAGCGCCGGTTGAGGGATTCGACCTCGTCGAACCTCTGCGAGACCTCCTCCCGGTGCCGGCTTAGTTGCTCGCTGACGTTGGCCACTCCGTCGGCGACCTGGCGAACCTGGCCTCGCAGATCCTCGATCGCCACATAGGCTCTACGAACGTCGATCTCCAGCTTCTCGAAGCGCTGATCGACTTGGTCAAACCGCTGGTCAATCTGGGCAAAGCGCTGATCCACCTGATCAAACCGTTGGTCGATCGAGGAGAAGCGCCGCTCAAGATAGTCGATGAGATCTTGATCCATGAGTCTATGTTCCCTGTTCCCGCAACTCTACCACAAGAGAGACCCCAGGGAACCGGGTCATGAACAGTTGGGCCGCCCTTCCTTCTCCCAGAGATATCCCAGGCTCTTGTAGATCAGCTTCGCCGCCAGGAAATCGCTCGCCGGGTGGCCGCCGATCGGCGCCAGCTCGATCAGGTCCATGGCCACCACCGTCTTGGTCCGGAACAGGTGGCGGAGGAGGCGGAGCGTGGGGTACCAGTGGCCGCCGCCCGGCTCGGGCGTGCCGGTCGCCGGGACCAGCGACGGGTCGAAGTAGTCGATGTCGAAGGTGAGATAGATCTTCTCCGGCAGCGCCGCCAGCATCTCCGGGAACAGCTCCTCCGCGCGGTCGAGCTGATAGCCCCAGATCACCGGCAGGCTCCTCTCGCGGACGAGCTCCGCTTCCGGCGCCGAGAGGGAGCGGATGCCGATCGCCAGCGTCGGGATCCCCGCGTCAACCACCCGCTTCATCACGCTCGCGTGGCTGTAGGGGGTCCCCTCGAACTCCTCGCGGAGGTCGGTGTGGGCGTCGAATTGCACGACTCCGATCTCGCCGAAGACTTCGCGGGCCGCCTTGACCGGGGCTTGCGTTAAGCTGTGCTCGCCTCCGAGGGTCACCAGGAACTTGCCTTCCTCCATGTGGGCCTTGCAGGCCTCCTGGAGCTCGGCCAGACCCTCGTCCATGTTGAACGCCTCGGGGAGGAACGGCGGCAGGGTGGTGATCCCCTGCACGTAGGGCTCGGCCGCCAGCTCCTCGTCGTAGAGCTCCATGGCCTGGGAGGCGCGGAGGATGGCCGCCGGCCCGGAGGTGGTCCCCTTGCCGTACGAGGTGGTGCGCTCGAAGGGGACGGGGAGGATGGCGACGCGGCTGGTCTCGTAGCCGCTCATCGCGGGCTCGAGAAGGCCGAAGTTGTTGGGCAGATAGGGCATGACGGCGGCGTTTGTAGCAGGATGCGTCGCGCAGTGTCAACGCGAGGAAAGGAGGAGGATGGAGCCGTTGGAGCTTTCCCCGCCGACCGCCGAGCGCGTGCGGCTGGCGGAGCGCGTGGTGGTGTTCTCCGGTGCCGGGGTGTCGCGCGAGAGCGGTCTCGACACCTTCCGGGGCGCCGGCGGCCTCTGGGAGCGCATGCGCCCCGAGGAACTGGCGACCCCCCAGGCGTTCCGCGCCGATCCGGCGAAGGTCTGGCGATGGTACGCCTGGCGGTACGGACAGGCCGCGGCGGCCGCTCCCAATCCCGCCCACGACGCGATCGCGAGATTGGAGACCCTCTTTCCGTCGGTCCTGGTGGTGACCCAGAACGTCGACGGCCTCCACCAGCGGGCGGGCAGCCGGAACCTCCTGGAGCTGCACGGCACGATCACCCGCGCCGTCTGCGAGCGCTGCGGCCGGAGCCGGGAGATGGCCGGAGCGGTCGCCGAATCCTCCGAGCGGCCGCCGGTCTGCGCCTGTGGCGGCAGATTCCGCCCCGCCGTGGTCTGGTTCGGCGAGGCGCTCCCCGAAGCCGCGCTCGTCCGCGCCTATGAGGAGGCGACGTTCTGCGACCTGTTCATCTCGGTGGGCACCTCCGGGACGGTCTATCCCGCAGCCGGGCTGATCGAGCTCGCGCACCAGGCCGGCGCCTGCCTGATCGAGGTCAACCCGGAGCCGACGCCGTTCTCGCGCCTGATGGACCTGCGCCTCGCCGCGCCGGCGGGGGAGGCTTTCCCCGCGCTGGTCGAGGCGATGGCGATCGAGAGGAGCCGCGACCGAGAGGAGCCAATAATCGGATGACCGATTACATGATTCGCGAGCTGCCACAGGGGGAGCGCCCCCGCGAGCGCCTGCTTCAGCACGGCGGGAGCTCGCTCTCCGACTCCGAGCTGCTCGCCGTGCTGCTGCGTACCGGCCGGGTAGGCGTCTCCGCCCTGCAGATGGCGATGGACGTCCTGCGCGAGAACGGCGGGCTCGCCGGGCTGCTCACCTCCACCCCCCATTCGCTCCGGCGGTCCGGCCTCGGGGCCGCCAAGGCCGCAGCGCTGCTCGCCGCGGTCGAGGTCGGCCGCCGCCTCGCCCGCGAGCAGCTCCTGGATCACGAGCCGCTGACCCGCCCGGTCGACGTGGCGCGCTATCTGGCGATCCGCTACCAGACCTGCGACCAGGAGGTGATGGGCGCGCTCTTCCTCGACGCCCGCAACCGCCTGCTCGGCGAGCGGGAGATGTTCCGCGGCACGATCTCCCGCATCTCGGTCGAGCCGCGGGAGATCCTCCGCGAGTGCCTGCAGCGCGGAGCGGCGGCCATCTACCTCTTCCATACCCATCCCAGCGGCGACCCCTCGCCGAGCGCCGAGGACCTCCTGTTCACCCGCCGCATGGTGGAGGCGGCGGAGATCGTGGGCCTGCGCCTGGCCGACCACGTCGTCCTCGGCCACCGGGGGCGCTGGGTCTCGCTGAGGGAAAAAAGCGCGTGGTAGCCTAGCGCCCGCCATGGCCAACTACCACCTGGATTGCAGCAGCGGCATCGCCGGCGACATGTTCCTCGGCGCCTGTCTCGACCTCGGCATGCCGGTCGAGGTCCTCTCCGACGTCATCGCCCGGCTCGGCCTCTCCGGAGTCTCGGTCGAGGTTCGCAAGGCCTCGCGCGGCGGCTTCGAGGGGACCCGCTTCCGGGTTCTCGAGCACGGCAAGCCGCTCGAGGGGCCCGACCCGGAAGAGGTAGGGCAGCACGAGCATCACCATGAACACCACCATCACGATCATGATCATCACCACGATCACGGACATCAGCACGGACAGGAACACGGACATCACCACGGACATCATCACCACGGACAGACGCGCGGGCTGGCCGAGATCCGGGGGATGATCCAGGGGAGCGCCCTCTCCGGGGCGGTCAAGGAGCGCGCGGTGCGGCTCTTTCAGCGCCTGGGCGAGGCGGAGGCGAAGGCGCACGGCATGCCGGTCGAGCGGGTCCACTTCCACGAGGTGGGGGCGATCGACTCGATCGTCGACTTGGTGGGGGCCGCCGCGGCCATTGAATACCTGGCTCCGGAGCGGCTCACCTGCGGCCCGGTGAACCTGGGGAGCGGACGGGTGAAGATGGCGCACGGCGAGGTGTCGATCCCGGCGCCCGCCACGGCCGAGCTGCTGCGCGGCGTCCCCGTGTTTGGCGGCCCGGGCGGCGAGCTGACCACGCCCACCGGCGCCGTCCTCCTGGCTGAGCTGGTGGACGAGTTCGTCGAGCTCCCCGCCATGGTGCTCGAGGGCGTCGGCTACGGACTGGGGAAGAAGGACCTTCCGACCCACCCCAACGCCCTGCGCCTGCTGCGGGGACGGTCCGCCGGCGCGCGAGCGGAAGTCATGGTCGTCGAGACCGAGATCGACGATCTGCCGGGCGAGGGGTTCGGGTTCCTGATGGAGCGCCTGCTCGACGCCGGCGCCCTCGACGTCTACTTCACCCCCGTGCAGATGAAGAAGAGCCGGCCGGGCACCCTGGTCACCCTGCTCTGCCGCCGGCCGAAGCTGGAGGAGCTGGCGGGAATCCTCCTCACCGAGTCCGGCTCCCTCGGCTGCCGGTACCACGCGGCCTCCCGTTTCGAAGCGGAGCGAGAAATTCTGGAGGTCTCGACCGCGTTTGGAACCGTGCGGATCAAGCGCGCCCGCCTCGACGGCCGGCCGCTCGCGGTGGCGCCCGAATTCGAGGACTGCCGCCGGCTGGCGCTCGCCAGTGGCGTCCCCTGGCGCGATGTCTACCGCGCCGCCCTGACAGCGACCGGCGCTCTCGAATCCTAGAGCTCCGCATCCACAGTTGGAGAGTTTGCAGTGAACGAGACACCGATCACCGCGCAGGGGACGCTCGAGCTCGGGCTTGCCGGCCAGGGCGCCTTCCGCTGGGCGGTCGCCGATATCACCAACGTCCTGGAAGAGGTGCGCGAGCGGTTCGACCTCTGGCCGGTGCCGGCCGCGGCGCTCGGCCGCTGCCTGGCCGGAGCGGCCCTGCTGCAGCGCCTGTCCACCAAGAGCCCGAGCCGCCTGATGCTGGAGGTCCGCGGCGACGGACCGATCCTGCGGGTGCTCGCGGAAGCCGACGACGCCGGCAATCTCCGCGGCATGGTGGGGGATGGCCGGGTGCAGGTCCCCGACTGGCCGGGCGGCAAGCTGGGCGTCGGCCGGGCGGTGGGGAAGGGGTACCTCCGTGTCCTCCGCGAGTATGAGCAGGGGCACAGCTACCAGAGCCAGGTCGAGCTGGTGAGCGGCGAGATCGGCGAGGACGTCGCCTACTACCTCTCGCAGAGCGAGCAGCGGCAGAGCGCCGTGCTGCTGGGCGTGCTCGGCAAGCCGAGCGGCGTCGTCGCGGCCGGCGGCATGGTGGTCGAGGTGCTGCCCGGCGCGCCCGAGGAGACGGTCGCCCGCCTGGAGAGCAACATCGCCGGCATCCGCGGCGTCAGCCACCTCATCGAGGAGGGGGGCGCCGAGCACGTCATCGAGAAGGTGCTCGCCGGGCTCGACCGCGAGGTCAAGGAGGTCCGCCCCCTGCGCTACCGCTGCCGCTGCAGCCGCGAGCGCCTGCTCGACCATCTGAGCCTTCTGCCGGCCAGCGACCGGGAGTACCTGCGCGCCGACGACGGCGCCATCGAGGCCGACTGCGCCTTCTGCGGCTCGCGCTACCGGTTCGCGCCGGAAGATCTGTCCTGAACGATGTAATAATCCCCCTCCCCATGAGCACCTTCTATCTCACCACCCCGATCTATTACGTGAACGCGCTGCCCCATATCGGGCACATCTTCACGACGACCGTCACCGACACGCTGGCGCGCTACCTGCGTCTGGCGGGGCATGAGGTCTACTTCCTCACCGGGACCGACGAGCACGGCCAGAACATCGAGCGGGCGGCCCAGGCCGAGGGGATCGAGCCGATCGTCCTCGCCGACAGGGTGGTCGCCAAGTATCGCGAGCTGCGCGAACGGCTGGAGTTCTCCTACGACGACTTCGTCCGTACCACCGAGGAGCGGCACCGGCGCGGGGTCGAGGAGATAGTCCGCCGCATGGAGGCGGCCGGGGACTTCTACACGTCCCCTCACGAAGGGTGGTACTGCTCGCCCTGCGAGACTTTCTACACCGAGAAAGAGCTGGGACCGGGCAAGACCTGCCCCGTTCACGGCCTGCCCGTCGAGTGGAAGTCGGAGGAGAACGTCTTCTTCCGGCTTTCGAAGTACCAGCAACCCCTGCTCGATCTCTACGATCAGCATCCGGAGTTCGTGCGGTCGGAAAGCCGCCTGAACGAGGTCCGCGCCTTCGTCGCGTCCGGCCTGCGCGACCTCTCGGTCTCGCGAGCCAACGTGGACTGGGCAATCCCGTTTCCCGGCCGCCCGGGCCAGACCGTCTACGTCTGGCTGGACGCTCTGACCAACTACATCAGCGCCCTGGGTTTCGGCTCGGCGGAGGACGCGCTCTACGGAAAGTTCTGGGAGCACGGGGACGTCCGGCTGCACCTGATGGGGAAAGACATCCTGCGCTTCCACGCCGTCTACTGGCCGGCGTTCCTGATGTCGGCCGGCCTGCCGCTGCCGACCGTGATCTGGGCTCATGGCTGGTGGCAGCGCGACGGCCGCAAGGTCTCAAAATCGGCGGGCAACCTCGTGCGGCCGGACGAGCTGATCGAGCGCTTCGGCAGCGACAGCGTCCGCTACTTCCTGCTGCGCGAGATGGTCTTCGGCCAGGACGCCAATTTCTCGGACGAGGGGTTCGTCGACCGCTATAACAGCGACCTCGCGAACGACCTGGGCAACACCGTGAGCCGTCTGGTGACCCTCTCCCGCAGCGCCTTCGGCGGCAGGACGCCCCCCAACGCCTGCAGCGACAACGTCCTGGCCGTGACCGCCAAAAAGGTGGTGGCGGACTACCACGCGGCCATGGGTGATCTCGCCTTCAGCCGGGCGCTCGAGAGCCTCTGGCGGCTGCTCGCGGAGACCAATCAGTACATCGTCAGCCACGAGCCCTGGAAGCTGATCAAGACCGAGGGGCCCTCCGCGAAGCTCTCCCGCATCCTCTGGATCGGGCTCGAGGCGGTGCGGATCGTGGCCACCGGCCTGCTGCCCTTCATGCCCAAGGTCGCGCCGCAGGTGCTCGCCGCGATCGGCGTCGCCACGCCGCCCGACAGCTTCGACGCGCTGCGCTGGGGCGGCATGCCCACGGAAGCCGAACTGGCCGCGCCGGCGCCCCTCTTCCCGCGAATCGACAAGGAGGCCTACCTCGGCGAAGCCCGGGCGCAGGGCCAGGAGAAACAGAAGACCATGGAGACCGCTCCCCCCGCTCCCGCCGTTCCCACGGCTCCCGCTGCCGCCGAGAAGACCGGCCTGATCTCGATCGACCAGTTCTTCCAGGCCGAGCTCAAGGTGGCCACCATCCTGGCTGCCGAACCGGTGCCGAAGTCGAACAAGCTACTGAAGCTGACGGCCGATCTCGGCGAGGGCGCGCCGCGCACGGTCGTCGCCGGCATCGCGCTCGCCTACAAGCCGGAGGATCTGGTCGGCAAGCAGGTGGTGGTGGCGGCGAACCTCCAGCCCGCCAAGCTGATGGGCGTCGAATCCCAGGGGATGATCCTCGCCGCCTCGCTCGACGGCAAGCCGGTCCTGCTCCATCCGGGCGCCCAGGTCCCGAACGGCACCCGCGTCAAGTGAGCGCATTCGACCTCTCCGGCCCGATCGACTCCCACTGCCATCTCCAGAGCCTGCCGCCCGAGGAGCGCGAGCGCGCCCTCGACGCGGCCCGGGAGCGGGGCGTGCGGGGGTTCCTCGTCCCCGCGATCAAGCTGGACGAAGCCGAGGAAGTCCTCGCTCTCTGCCACCGCCATCCGGACGTCTGGTGCGCCCTGGGGACCCACCCCCACGACGCCTCGTCCTGGAAACCGGGGGACGTGGAGCGGTTGCGGTCGCTGCTGGCCGATCCCAAGGCGGTCGCGGTGGGGGAGTGCGGGCTCGACTTCTACTACGACCACTCGCCGCGCGAGGCGCAGTTCCACGCTCTGCGCGAGCAGTGGACCCTGGCCGTCGAGCTCGGCCTGCCGGTCGTGGTCCACAACCGGGACAGCAACGAGGAGATGCTGGCGGTGGTCCGCGAGGAGCCTTTCCGGGATCTCCAGGCGGACTTCCACTCCTTCGCGGGAGGGCTGGACATGGCCCGCGAGCTGATCGCGCGCGGCTTCTATCTGGGCTTCACGGGGATGATCACCTTCCCCAAGGCCGACAACGTCCGCGAGGTCCTGCCCGTCCTGCCGCCGGACCGCTGCCTGGTCGAGACGGACACCCCCTATCTCGCTCCCGTTCCTCACCGCGGCAAGCCCAACCGCCCCGCCTACGTGGTGGAGATCGCCGCCCGCCTTGCCCAGGAGACGGGAGAGACCTACGAGCAGGTCTGCCGGCGGACGGGGGAGAACTTCTTCCGGCTGTTCGCCAAAGCCCGCTAGGCCGGGTTCGGCACGTCGATGAACTCGACGTCGATCCCGAACCGCTCCGCGAGATGCTGGCCAAGGGCGCGGACGCCCAGCCGCTCGGTCGCGTAGTGGCCGGCGGCGAGGTAGTGGGTCCCGGTCTCCTTCGCCACGTTCATCACCCACTCGGTGACTTCGCCGGTGATGTAGGCGTCGAGCCCCTCCTCGATCGCGGTATAGAACTCCCGCTGGCCGCCGCCGCTGATGATCCCGAGCGTCGACACCGTGTCCCGCCCCGATAGATAGGCGAGTGGCTCCTGGCCGTAGACCTGGCGGCAGCGCTCGACCAGCTCGGCCGCCGGGATCGGCTCGGGGTAGAGCCCCTTGACGCCGAGCGGCAGCCCGTCGTGCAGGCCAAAGGGCTCGATCCTGCGCAGCCCGAGCTCGCGGCCGGCGACGGCGTTGTTGCCCACCTCGAGATGGCGGTCGAGCGGCAGGTGATAGGCGAGCAGGCTCATCTCGCCGCGGATCAGCTCCGCCACCCGGCGGTACTGGAAGCCGGTCAGGGTGCGCGGCATCCCCTCCCAGAACAGGCCGTGATGGACCAGCACGGCGTCCGCCCCGGCCTCGCGGGCGCGGACGAACAGCTCCTGGCAGGCCGAGACGCCGGTGACGATCTTCCGGATCTCCTCCCGCCCCTCCACCTGCAGGCCGTTCGGCCCGTAGTCCCGCCCGCGCGAGTCGAGGTACTGGTCGAGATGGGAGACGAGAGCGTCGCGGTTCACGGTGCTCGGCATGAGGAGAGTGTATCCGAGGAAAAGGAAAGGGCGGCCCGAAGGCCGCCCGTACTGCTCGTGGAGAGGGGAGAAGTCGCCTAGCGGTTGCCGCCCCGGCCGCCACCCCCGCCAGGACCCCGGCCACCCCCGCCGCCGCCACGGCCGCCGCGGAATCCGCCGCCGCCGGGACCCCGGCCGCCGCGGTCGCCACCCCGGCCGCCGCGATCACCTTCGGCGCGCGGCTCGCGCTCGCCGCCGCCGCCGGCCATCGCCATCTCCATCCCCTCGTACTGCGAGGGGTCGTAGTCGGGGGACTCCATGATCACGGCCTTGCGGGAGAGCCGGATCTTCCCCTGCTCGTCGATGTTGACGACCTTGACCTCGATCTCGTCCCCTTCCTTGACGAGGTCGGTGACCTCGCGGACGCGGTAGGGGGCGAGCTCGCTGATGTGCACCAGACCGTCCGTGCCCGGCATGATCTCGACGAAGGCGCCGTACGCCTCGATGCGCCGCACGGTGCCGGTGTAGACCTTGCCCAGCTCGGGCACCTGAGTCAGGCGCTCCACCATCTGGATGGCGCGCCGGGCCGCCGGCTCGTCGGGCGAGGCGATGATCACCCGGCCGTCGTCCTCGATCTCGATGTTGCAGCCGGTCTCCTCGATGATCGAGCGGATCGTCTTGCCACCGGGTCCGATGACGTCGCGGATCTTCTCCTTGGCGATCTGCAGCGTGTAGAGACGCGGCGCGAACTTGGAGATGTCGGTGCGCGACTGGGGGAGAGCCCCCTCCATGATCCCCAGGATGTGCATGCGGCCGGCCTTGGCCTGCTCCAGGGCGACCCTCATGATCTCGCGCGTGACGCCCGTGATCTTCATGTCCATCTGGAGCGCGGTCACGCCCTGGCGGGTGCCGGCGACCTTGAAGTCCATGTCGCCGTAGTGGTCTTCCTGGCCGGCGATGTCGGTGAGCACCGCGAAGGTGTCGCCGTCCCCCTTGATCAGGCCCATGGCGACTCCCGCCACCGGGGCGAGCAGCGGCACGCCAGCGTCGAACAGGGCGAGCGAGCCGCCGCAGATCGTCGCCATCGACGAGGAGCCGTTCGACTCCAGGATGTCGGAGACGACGCGGATCGTGTACGGGAACTCGTCCTCGTGCGGCAGCACGGGGAGCAGCGCACGCCGGGCCAGCACGCCGTGGCCGATCTCACGCCGGCCGGGGCTGCGCAGGAACTTGACCTCGCCGACCGAGAAGGGGGGGAAGTTGTAGTGCAGCAGGAACTTCTGGATACTCTCCCCCTCGTACTCCTCGATCACCTGGGCGTCGCGGCTGGTGCCGAGCGTCGCCGAGGCGAGCGCCTGCGTCTCGCCGCGGGTGAACACGGCCGAGCCGTGGGTGCGGGGGAGCACCCCGACCTCGATGTCGATCTGGCGGATCTCGTCGAGGCGGCGGCTGTCGAACCGGATGCGCTCGTTGAGCACCACCTCGCGCAGGATCTCCTCCTCGAGGCGGCTGATGATCTTCTTGATGTCGGCCTTCTTCGCGGCATCGTCCCCCGCGGTCTGCTCGATGTAGGGCTTGACGACCGCGTTGACGTTGTCCTTGCGCTCGAACTTCTTCTTGGTGAAGAGGGCGCCCTTCAGGGGGCCGTAGATCTCCGACTTGACCTGCTCGTAGAACGACTCGGGGTAGGTCTCCGGCGCCGTCCACGACGGCTTCTCCCGGTTCCCCTCGCGGAACATCTCGTGCTGCGCCTTGATGATCTTCTGGATCTCCTGATGGCCGCGCCAGATGCACTCGAGCAGCAGCTCCTCGGAGACCTGGTTGGCCCCGGCCTCCACCATCACCACCGCGTCCTCGGTGCCGACCACGACCAGGTCGAGGTCCGAGACGTCGCGCAGGCTGTTGGTGGGGTTCATCACCACCTGGCCGTCGATCAGGCCGACCCGCACCGCTCCCACCGGATGGTAGAAGGGGATGTTGGAGAGCACCAGAGCGATCGAGGCGCCGTTGATGGCGAGGATGTCGGGATCGTTCTCGCCGTCGGCCGAGAGGCAGAAGGCGATGATCTGGGTGTCGGCTTTATAGCCATCGGGGAACAGGGGGCGCAGCGGACGGTCGATCTGGCGGGAGGTGATGATCTCCTTCTCCGAAGGTCGCCCCTCGCGCTTGAAGAACCCGCCCGGGATGCGGCCGGCGGCGTAGGTATATTCCCGGTAGTCGACCGTGAGCGGCAGGAAGTCGCGCTCCGCCGGACCCTTGTTCTCCATGCAGGCGGTGGCGAGCACGACGGTGTCGCCGAGTCGGACGGTGCAGGACCCGTTGGCCTGCTTGGCCAGATAGCCCGATTCGATGATCAGGGTTCCCTCGCCGATGGAAATCTCTTTGGTCTGCTTCATAGGATTGTCTTTTCTCTCTCTCTGTTATCGCTTTGTTGTCTGCCTACGGTCCGGACGGCCCTGAGCGTCTGGGCGTCGCGTCCCCGGGGGGGCCGGGGAGTCGAAGGGTCCGGAAGGATCGCAGGGCTCCGGGGTCCGTCGTTCAGGGGATCCCGGAGCTCTTGCCTGCCGAGTCGGTCGGTGGGGGGGCTACTTGCGGATCCCGAGACGCTCGATGGTGGAGCGGTACTTCTCGACATCCTTCCCCTTCAGATAATCGAGCAGGCGGCGACGCTGACCCACCAGCTTGAGCAGGCCGCGACGGCTGTGATGATCCTTGGTGTGCGTCTTGAAGTGCTCGGTCAGCTCGGTGATCCGGCTGGTCAGCAGAGCCACCTGCACCTCGGGCGAGCCGGTGTCCGTGTCGTGGGTCCGGTAGTCGCTGATGATCTTTCCCTTGATTTCACTGGTTTGCGCCAAAGCAAACTCCTCCTTACATTTCTCTCCGGGTACATTGTAGCACAGGCCGGTTCCGCCCTAGCGGAACACGACCCGGGGCTGGACGATGCCGACCCCGGCAGTGCCGATTCTCTCGGTGACGGTGCCGACGGCGATGAACTCCCGGCGGCGGTTGATCAACTTGACCCAGTCCCCCTCCTCCC
>Ga0268266_10000861_pt1 | contig 39497 bp, 32 predicted proteins | sample KBSS13metaG_FD_190356 | JGI IMG/M metagenome (GOLD analysis project Ga0268266, IMG submission 190356) | Switchgrass rhizosphere microbial communities from Kellogg Biological Station, Michigan, USA - KBS S1-3 metaG (SPAdes) (version 2) | ecosystem: Host-associated > Plants > Roots > Rhizosphere...
GCGTCCAGTCGCGGGTGTGCGGAAGATGTTCAGCGAATCCAGGGTGCCGTACCAGAAAGGCAGGTCGGAATTGTGATAGGCGCCCGCCGTCTTCACATCCATGTCGGTGATAACCACGCCCGGCGGATAGGGATGGGGATGGTTGTATTGCACCAGCCAGATCGGTGATTTGGCATGCGCCGACGCGTCCTTCGCCCAATCGCGGGCCACGATGCCGAAGCCGGAGATGCGGGCGATGGCTTTCGCCTGGGTGGCCGCTTCCGCATCGCTCTTGGCCGGGAACAGTTTCAGGAACGCCGCGGCGTCGGGGCCATACCTGTCCTGAGCCGCCTTGGTATAATCGGCCAGGGTGCGGGCATCGGTCACCGCGTTCTTGCTGAAAATGTCGTTGCCCACGGAGGCAAGCAGCAGGGGCACATCCTGCTGCTGGCCGGCCGCGTAGACCTTCTGCGGGTGATCCGGGATCACAGCACCGTCAATGGTGGGGCCCGAAAACACGATCTTGTTGGCGGCGGCAATGTTGGTGATCTGGTCGGCGGGAATGGTGCGCATCTGCGCCACGTCCCGCGCCTTCAACGCCTGTTGCAGCTTCACGCCCTTGGCCTCGGTCTCGGCCAGATTGTCCAGGCCGGGCGTCGCCGCGCCATGATAGCCGCCGGACAGCGCCGCCATCTTGGCGTAGAGCCCCTTGGCCAGTGGGCTGACCTGTAGCAGATCCAGCGCCATGGCGCCGGCTGACTGACCGATCACCGTCACATTGTTGGGATCGCCACCAAAGGCCGCGATGTTGCGCTGTATCCATTTCAGGCCCGCGATCTGGTCGAGCAGGCCGTAATTGCCCGAATGATTTGGCGAAGCCGCCGTCAGCTCCGGATGGGCCAGGTTGCCGAAGATGTTCACCCGGTAGGAGATGCCCATGAAGATCACACCCTTCTTCGCCAGCGGCTCGCCGCCATAGACGTCGAAGTTGATGGAGCCTTCCTGGAAGCCGCCGCCATGGATCCACACCACCACCGGCAACTTGTCGCCGGCCTTGGCGCCGGGCGGCGTCCAGATATTGGCGTTGAGGCAATCCTCGCTGGATTTTATCTCACCGAAATAGTGATTCAGCGTGGTGGCGCGCAGCGCGATATAGCAATTGGTGATCTTGGTGTCGGCATTATAGATGCCCTTCCAGCTTTTCGCCGGCATGGGATCGTGCCAGCGCAGCTCCCGCACCGGCGGGGCGGCAAAGGGCACGCCCAGATAGGCCTTCACCCCGCTGTCGAGCAGGGTGCCCGACAGTTTGCCGGTCTCGATGGTGATGGGATCACCGGGGATCGGATTCATCACCCCGGCCTGCGCGCCGCCCCAGGTCAAAAACGCGAGTGCGGTGCAGCAAACAAATTGGCGAAGACGGTGCATAACTCCCCCTGACGGGCGATCTTTTAAGCCAATTCCCCTGTCCTTGCACGGCCCCTGCCCGCATCTTACGCTTTGAAAAAAGAAAAGCTTTTTTGGGGAGACGGGGATGGCTTTTCGCAGATTTCTTCTGGGTGCGGCGCTTGTCATGGCCACACCGGCCCTGGGCGCGGGCGATACCGCGCCGGCCAACAAAAGCTTCACCGGGGCGACCGCCAACCTGGCGCCCGGCGATGCGCCGGGCCAGTGGACGCGGCAGGCGCGCGATTATGCCAACACCCGCTACAGCCCGCTAAGTCAGATCAACAAGGCCAATGTCGGCAAGCTGCGCATCGCCTGGACGTTCAGCGACGGGCAGATGTACGGCCATGAAGGCGCGCCGCTGGTGGTGGGCGACACCATGTATCTGGTCACGCCCTATCCGAACATCGCCTATGCGCTCGACCTCTCCAAGGCCGGCGCGCCGATTAAATGGGTGTTCCAGCCCAATCCCGATCCGCGCTCCATCGGCGAGGCCTGTTGCGACAAGGTGCTGCGCGGCTGGGCCTATGCCGACGGCAAGCTGATCTACAACCTGCTGGACGATCACACCGTGGCGGTGGATGCGGCGACCGGCAAGGAAGTCTGGCGCACCTTGCTGGATGACGTGACCAAGGGCCCGACCATGACGCAGGCCGCCTTCGTGGTCGGCAACAAGGTTTTTGTCGGCTCCAGCGGCGGCGAGCTGGGCACCAATGGCTGGTTCGCGGCGCTGGATGTGAAGGACGGCCATATCGTCTGGAAGGCGCTGACCAACGGCCCCGACTCCACCATGCTGATCGGGCCGGACTTCAAGCCCTTTTATCCCTGGATGGTAGGAAAGGACCTGGGTGTCTCGACCTGGCCGAACGATATGTGGAAACAGGGCGCGTCGGCGCCATGGGGCTGGGTGTCCTACGATCCGGACCTGAACCAGATCTATTACGGCACGTCCAACCCTGGGCCGCGCACGCCGTCACAGCGGCCGGGCCTCAATCTGTGGAGCGCGGCGGTGTTCGCGCGCGATGCCGATACCGGAGCGGCGAAGTGGGCCTATCAGTTCACGCCGCATGACGAATGGGACTATGACGGCATCAACGAGAATGTGCTGATCGAGATTCCTTGGAAGGGCGCCCGCCGCAAGGTGATGGTGCACTTCAACCGCAACGGCTTTGCCTACACCATCGACCGCGCCACCGGCGAGGTGCTGGTGGCCGAACCCTTCGGTCTGCAGAATTGGGCCAAGAAGGTCGATCTGGCCACCGGCATGCCGATCGTCAATGACGCGGCCCATCCGATCGTGGAAAAGAAGGTCGAGAATATCTGCCCGCCGGACATCGGCGTGAAGAACTGGAATCCATCGGCCTTCAGCCCGCGCACCGGCCTGCTCTATGCCGGCGTGTTCAACAGCTGCATGGACCTGACCAATCACGAAGTGAGGTACATTCCCGGCGCGCCTTATGACGGCATGGAAATGGTTCGCCATGCCGGCCCCGGCGGCAACTGGGGCGAGTTCATCGCCTGGGATCCGGTGAAGGGAAAGCGCATCTGGTCCATCAAGGAAAATCTCTATGTCTGGAGCGGCGCGGTGGTGACCGGCTCGGACCTGGTGTTCTACGGCACCATGGACGGCTGGTTCCGCGCGGTGGATGCGAGGAGCGGCAAGGTGCTGTGGTCGCAGAAGCTGGGCAGCGGCATCACGGCGGCGCCCATGACGTTCCTGGGCCCCGACAAGCGCCAATATGTGGCAGTCTATGCCGGTGTCGGCGGCGGCGCCGGCGTGTTGCGGCGGGAGAACGGCTTCATGCCGGGCGGCAACACGCTCTATGTCTTCTCGGTGGATGGCATGGGCATCGGCAACGGCACGACGCAGCTTGTCTCCCATGCAACAGCGGCGGCGCCGATCTCGGTGCCCCCGGCGGCGGCACATAACTAGCGGCACATAACGGATGAAATATTTGATTCTGGTTCTGGCGCTGGCCGCGACGCCCGCCGTTGCACAAGTGACGGCGGAGACGGCCAATCCTCTGGCCGGCAAAGCGGACGCGATCGAGGCGGGCCACGCCCTGTTCGGGCAGATGAACTGCGCCGGCTGCCATGCCTATGACCTGACCGGCGGCATGGGCCCCGACCTGACCGACAATAGCTGGCAATATGGCGGCAAGCCGGGTGAGATTTTTCACACCATCGCGGAAGGCACGCCGCGCGGCATGCCGGCCTGGAACGACAAGCTGACACAAGACCAGATCTGGCAGATCGTTACTTACATTCAGAGCAAGCACGCCAACTGACGGCCAACTGACGGGAGAAGGCGAGATGCGCAAGATCGCAATGGCGCTGGGGTTGCTGTGCGGCCTGATCGGGAGCGCGCAAGCAAAGCCACAAGAGGACACAGCATACGACTTTGCCGCCGTCACAACTGCCGATGGTCCGGTTCTCGGGCTGCGTGAAAATGGCGTCAATAGATTCCTGGGAATTCCCTTTGCGAGACCGCCGATTGGCGCTTTGCGCTGGATGCCCCCACAGCCGGTCGCAAAATGGACGGGTATGCGTAAGGCCTACAAGTTCAGTCCTACTTGCGCGCAAGTCACGACTCTGGGGCCCTTCGCCGGTCCACCCAACAGCAATGAAGATTGCCTCTATCTGAATGTCTTCACGGCCGACACCAAAGCCAAGCAGCCGGTGCTGGTCTGGATTCACGGCGGCGGTTATTTCGACGGCGCCTCGAATGACTATGACCCCAGCAAGCTGGTCACCAAGGGCAAGCTGGTCGTCGTCACGCTGAATTATCGCTTGAACCTGTTCGGCTTCCTGGCGCACCCGGCACTGGATGCGGAAGGCCATGCGTTCGGCAACTATGGCCTGATGGATATGCAGGCCGCACTCAAATGGGTGAAACAGAACATCGCCGCGTTTGGCGGTGATCCCGGCAACGTGACCCTGGGCGGCCAGTCGGCGGGCGCGGGCGCGACGGCCGCGAACGTCCTTTCACCCGGCGCCAAGGGGCTGTTTCATCGCGCCATCTTCCAGAGCGGCGGTTATACGCCCTTCGTCCCCAAGTCTGTCGCCGAGGACAAAGGCAAGAAGTTTGCCGCCGCCGCTGGTTGCACATCTGGCGATATCGCCAAGTGCCTGCGCGCCCTGCCCGCTGCCAAGATCGAAGCCTTGGCCGGCACCGCCAGCGAGACGAGCCCCTTGATCACCAATCCCATGGTGGACGGCACCGTGATCCCGGAGCAGGAAATCGATCTGGTTCGCGCCGGCAAGTTCAACCAGATGCCCATCATGATGGGCACCACCCATGACGAAGGCAATTTCAACAACGGCATTCTTCAGTATTTCAAGAAGGACCGCGCCCCGTTGAACGAGGCCGACTATCGCGGCTATCTGCAGCGCACCTATGGGGGCAATGCCGGAGCCGGCGGCAGCCCGCCCGCTTATGCCAAGGATACCATCGACAAAGTCGCCGCCCGGTATCCTGTCTCCAAGGCGGGCGCACAGATGGCCTGGGATTCAGCCCATAGCGACGCGCTGGCCTGTCGCGGGCAATACACCGCCGAAGCGCTCAGCGCCCATGTGCCGGTTTATATGTATCTGTTCGACGATCGCACCGCGCAGACTTATTTCCCCAAGATGCCGGGCTTCCGGCCGCTGGCTTATCACACCGCCGACATTCCTTATGTCTTCACCGGCTATCACGGCGGCCCGAATGGCGTGCCGTTCAAGCTGACGCCGGCGCAGAGCCAATTGTCCGATCGGATGGTCACGGCCTGGGCGAACTTCGCGCGAACCGGCAACCCCAACGCCACTGACGACAAACCCTGGCCGCGCTGGAGGGCCGGTGACGCTTCGCCCGCTTATCTGCTGCAGGACAATAGCTGGAAGACACAGACCAACGCCCAGTTCGCGGCTGCGCATAATTGCGCATTCTGGAACAAGCTTCTTCTCTACAAATAGGAATCTGATGATGCGCCTGTTTCTTTCCACCGCCCTGCTTGCGGCACTGACCGTTTCGGCGCACGCCGCCGAGATCCGGGTGCTGGCGCCCGGCTTTGTCTATAACGCCGCGCTGAAAGAACTGGCCGCCGACTTCACCAAGAAGACCGGCGTGAACGTGATCGTCAGCGAAGGCGGCATGAATGTGATCGTGGGCCAGATCAAGACAGCCACGCCGCCCGCCGACGTGATCGCCCTGCCTGCCGATCTGATGAACACGCTCTATCTGGACGGCGGCATCGTGCCCGGCAGCTATACCCCGCTGGGCCGTGACGAGCTTGGCCTGGCGGTCAAGAAGGGCGCGCCCCATCCCGACATCTCCACCGTGGAGAAGCTGGCCGCGGTGCTGAAAAGTGCGCAGGCCGTGGAGGTGAACGATCCCAAGGCCGGCACCATGCAGGGCGTGATCATCGACGGCATCCTGAAGCGTCCCGAATTTGCCGGCGTGCATGTGGTGCCAGTAGCCAAGGGCGAAGGCGCGGGCGCACTGGCGCGCGGCGAAGGCGACATGGCCATCCAGCTGGTGCCGGAGATCCTCAACAAGCCGCCGATCGATCTGGTGGCGCCGCTGCCGGTCGAACTGGGCGGGCACATGGATGCGATCCTGGCGGTCTCGTCACGCACTGCCGATCAGAAGAACGCGCTGGCTTTCGTGAAATTCCTGGCCAGCCCCGAATCGCGCGCGGCATGGCAGACCAAGGGGCTGAAACCCTTCTGATTATTTCGGGGTTTCCACGATGCCGCCGGCTTTCCAGACGGAAGCGGCTTCGGGCCGGGTGATATAGCGCAGGAAAGCCTCCGCGTCGGACGCATTGGTGGAGGTCTTCAGCACCGCCGCCGACACGTCCACATGCAGGCCGAAATCGCCGGGGAACGGACCGACCACCTCGGCATCCTTGACATTGATCTCCTCGGTGATGGCGCCACCCCCGAAGGGCGCATCGCCGCGTGCGATGGCCTCGCCGATCAGGCCCTTCACCGGACGGCGCTCGACCCCGACGAATTCAGGGCGCTTGAGCATCTCTTCCACCATGCCCCCGGTCAGGCTTCCAACTTGCGGATTGGCAAAGCCCAGCACACCCGCCTGCTTTATGGCGGCGACGAATTTCTCACGACTGGAAATGTCGGGATGCGGACCGCCCGCCTTGACCACCAGGCCGAACAGGATGCGGCCCAGCGGCCGTTCGCTGCCGGACGCCAGCTTGGGCTCGAAATCCTTGAAGTCGCCGGTGGGAGCAACCACCACGTCGGCGGGCACCGCATCGGTGGTAACCGCGGTGCGGATGCGCCCGACATTGAAGCCGGCGAAGGTCACCTTGTTGCCGGTTTCCGCCGTCCAGGCCTGTGCGAGCTGGGTCAGCGGTTTGTTGACGATGCCGGGAGAATAGACGGTGATCTCGGCTGCTTGCGCAGCAGGAGAGAGCAACAGCAACACGGCAGCGAGGTGCAGGCGGCGCATGGCGTTCCCTCGTTCTTGTGACAATCAGTCAAGCGCGAATTGCCGGTCTTGGCAATGCAGCTTACAACGGCGCGGTACCCAAGACGTCGCGCAATGGCGACAGGCTCGTGATGGATGTACCGCGCATCCGCCTGCACGAAGTGGTGGCGGTGGATCCGGTCTGACTACTTTTTTGTCCAGGCGCCGCCAAGCGGCTTGATGTACTGGCCGGCGGGCGTGTTGGCGATCAGCTGCGCACCGGTCGCTTGTCCCGCGGCATCGGGCGTGACGCCCGACTTGGTCGCGGTCTGGGTGTAGACTTGGCGGCGCCCGTTGTTGATTTCATTCACCGCCGCCGTGACGGCGCCGTCGGCGCTGCTGACGATGCCGAGATAACCGTCGGCCTGTTCGCCCACCGTGCCGGCGGCCTTGGCGGCGGTCACGGTGGCCTTGTCGCTGGCGAGGTCGGCGAATGCCGGAGAAGCCAGCAGCAACGCGGCGCCGGCGAAAATCACGGATTTGAGGTTGCGCATGTTCGGCATCCTTCAGGCTAGAAGAGATCGGGGTTTTGCTGGATGGCGGTCTGGACTTCCTTGTCCAGCCGCACCCGCACATCAGCGTCGAGCTTGGCGTAGATATTGATCGGGGCCACTTCCACCCGGATGGTGGGCGTGCATGCGCCCAGCGTTGCCGCGACGCAGGCGGCGAAAAGCACTTTCTTCATGGCTTCGCTCCAGGCCCCGGATGCCCCTCCGGAGTAAGTGTTTTTGACCACGCTTCGGCATAGGACTTCAAGAGTTCGTCAAAATTAAGGGAGGTATCCAGGGTCAAATCAATGGGGGTACCGCTGGGCAGCGGGATGGGCTTGTAGAGGGCCGTGCCGTTGAGAATGTCGGTAACCGCGACATCGGCGGTCTGTGGCTTGGGCGGGGCGCTTTTGCCTTTGATATGGAAGACGATTTGCAGCCGGCCATTGGCGACGGAATTAAGCTCGGCCGACATCTGGTCGAAAGCGAGATTTTCCAGCGCCTGATAGGCGAAGTCCTGCACCGCATTGCTGTTGATGGCCGCATCCCCCTGGGCCCAGACCGAGCGGCTCACCGACAGCCGCCCCGGCCCATCGGCCGCGACATGGCCATTGGTGATGCGAAAACCGTCCGGGCCCATGGCAAAGGGGATATGGCCCGAGACCTTTCCTTCCAGCTTGACCTTGCTGCTCAGGTTGGAAGCGGTGACCAGAGAGTTCAGCGAAATGCCTTTGATGTCGGCGGCGCCGGCAACAGTGCCCGGATTGGACAGCGAGATCGTTATGGCGCCCAGGCTGACATGACCTTCGGCAATGTCGGTGTCGGCCTTGGCAAGCTGGACGGTGGTTGGGCCGAAGCCGAAGCGGATATCCACGGCGCTGAACGGCAGGGTCCAGTCGATGCGCGAGATGGTGAGAGCCTGGCCCGGCGCTGTGACGGGCGGTAATAGCGACGTCAGCGCGATCTCGCTTTTCACCGCATGCGCCTTGCCCAAGGGCGTCAGGAAATCCAGGCTCAGTACCGTCACCTTGCCCCGGCTGGTGATCGCACCCTGCGTCCAGTCGATGTCACCGGTGAGCGCGGCGCTGCCTTCGGCGCGGCGCAACGCCACCAGCAGCGGCGACAGATCCGCCGGCTGCAAACCGTTCAGCGCGAACGTGATCTTCGGCGCATCGATATGGGCGGTGCCGGCGCCCGTCGCCAAGGTGTGCAGAAATGTCGCCTCGCCCAGGGCAGTCTTTTTGGTATCGGTGGCGACAAAGCGGCCGCGCCATACGCCATTCGCCAGCGAAGCGGTCCCGGTGCCCAACAGCGGCTTGAAGCGCTGGCTGGGGGCACGGTCCGAAATTTCTCCGGCGGTGACGGTGGCGGTGCCTTTGAGGGGAGCGCCCTCGCCATCAAAGGCCAGTTTGGCGGTCACTTTTTCCACATGCGCGGTCGCCAGCGGCAGATCGGCGGCGGCGTTGCGGGCCTCGCCGGTCAAGGTCCAGCCCGTGCCTTCGCCGGTCAGCAGCGGCTGCCCTGGTGGGGCGCAAATATCGCCTGTCAAATTTTTCGCCAGGTCGCTGGCGCCAGGATGAAAAGACGCCAGCGAGGCCTGCACGCAGCCCGAAGGCGTGAAGGCATATTGCCCGTTCTGCCAGGACAGTGTGCCGTCGCCGCGCAAGGCCGCGTGCCGCAGCATGGCATAGTCGAAATTGGCATTGAAACGCGCATGGGCGGTGAACCCGCCACCGCTCCACAACAGGTCTTTGACCTCGGCGTTCAGATTGGGCAGGCCGCCGCCGCCAAAGGCGGCCTGAAAGCCGGCCGAGACACTGTCGGAACCACCGGCGAGTTGCAGATTGCGGAGGGTGAGCTTGCCGCCACGCGCGCCGGCGATTTCCAGCGGGGCGGCAAAGCTGATGACGGTGCGGCCGTCACGCAGCGCCAGATGGCCCGCGCCTTTAACATCCAGATGAGTCAAATTCGCCGCCAGCGCCCTGTCCAGCTGCGCATCGCCGGTATGCGGCACCGGCATTATGGCAGCGGGATCGAGCCCGCCGTTGAAGCGCAGATCGGCGGAAGCCTGCGTGCCGGTATAGGAAAAACCGGCGATAGTCGCGTTCAGGGCCGTGGCGCGGGCACCGTTTGCGGTGGCGGCCGAGAGGGACATATCCGCGGAGGCAAGAGAAAAAGACGGCGCTGGCGCCGAAGACCAATGCAGGTCCTTGGCCTTGAGATCGGCTTTCAGACCGTTGAATACGAAGCCCTTGCCTTGAACGTCCGCGGCACGAACGCCATTGGCGCTGGCGGCCGACAAGACCAGATCCGTGGATGTCACAGAAACAGACAGCGCGGGCGCCGAAGACCAGCGCAAGCCATCGGCCTTCAGGTCGGCTTCCACGCCGCTGAGATTGAAGCCCTTACCCTGAACATCCGTGGCGACATGCGCCGATACCTCTCCCGAGCTCGCATAAGTCAACCGCCCTGCCCTGACCCGCGCCCTCATGCCGTTCCAAGTGAGGCTCGCGGGTTGCAAAGAAAGATCGGCGGATACCGGGAGATTTTTCACCAGCCGGACATTGCCGTCCACTTCCGCAGCTCCTGCCGGCGTAGCCAGCAGCGCCCGCAGCCCCTCCAGGGAAACGATCAGATCATCACTGACAAAACTCGACTTACCTTGGCTCTGGCGCAGGGAATCCAGCCAGGCCTGCAACGAGCCCAAGGTCACCTTGCCGTCGGCCGTCACGCGTGCCCGCAGGACGGGTTGAATCAGCCGCACTTCGGTGACGAAGGGAATCCAGCGCAGGGGGTCGAAACGAAGCTCGATACGCTCGGCGGAGACATCGGGCGCATCAGCCGAACCGAGCGCGAAGCTGCCGGAAACCCCGGAAAGCCCCAGCGCCCCGATCTTCACCGAGGCGGTGACGCCATGAGAGCGGAAATAGTTGCGCGCGAACTCGGCGACAATGAAGGCGCGCGCCAGCCACAGCGCCAGCAGTACCACCACCAGACCTATTGCTGCCGCCAGCCAATGCCGCCGCTTCAAACCAATGCTCCTGTGCCCCTGGGGCAAATATTACGACAGGCTTGGCGACAAATCAGGCGTGGATATGGCGGGTTTCGGGCCGGTAAAGCCGCAGGGCGTTGCCGCCCATCACGGCCGGGACGGCGCTTTCCTGTTTGGCGGCAATGGCCTCCCGCGCCAGGGCGAACCAGTCCGGATAGGCGCCGGCCAGAGTAAGCACCGGCCAGTCGCTGCCCCAAACCAGGCGATCGGCCCCGAACAGATCGAACAGCACGCCAATGGCGCGGGCCACGTCATCGCGCGCGCCGCCGGGGATCAGCTCCGTCAACAGGCCGCTGACCTTGCAGGTGACATTGGGCAGGGCTGCCAGTTTTTCCATCTCCCGCGCCCAACGCAACATGGCGTCGGCATCGCCCAGGCGCGGCTTGGCGCCATGATCCAACATGATGGCGAGCCGCCGGTGGCGCCGGGCCAGTTCGGTAATGGCGGCGATCTGGTGCGACAGGATGAGAGCGTCGAACACCAGGCCTTCGGCGGCGATGGCCTCGAGCGCGGGGGCCAGAGCAGCCTGCAAAATCCAGTCGGGATCGGGCAGGTCCTGCAGCATGGGCCGCACACCCAGGAACAGCGGATCGCTGGCGCAACGGCGTACCTCCCTTGCCGCGTCGGGCGCCAGCAGATCGATCCAACCCACCACGCCCAGCACCCAGGGCGTGTCGCGGGCGATGCCCAGCATATAGTCGGTCTCTTCCCGTGTCGGCGCGGCCTGCACCAGGACGGTCGTATCCACGCCGGCCTGGGTCATGAGCGGCCGCAGATCGGCGGGGGCAAACACGCGATGGATGGGGCTTTCCGGTTTCAGCCAGCCATAGTCACCGCGCGCCGGATCCCAGAAATGCTGATGCGCATCAACGATCATGCAGGCCCACTTCTAATTGGGAACTGGAGCGTCAACCCGGATCAGATTTTCGTCGCGCAAGTCCTGCCACAACGCCGCTGGTATCTTGTGATGGTAGAGCGACAGCGTCTGTTCCACCCGCTGCGGCGAATCCAGGCCGGGGATCACACTGGCGACCAGGGAATGTGCCAACGGAAACTGCAGCGCCGCCGCAGCCAGCGGCACCTTGTGGCGATCGCACACCGCTTCGATGCGGCGAACCTTGTCGATGACATTGTCGGGCGCTGGTTCATAATTATAAAAGAGCGGCGCGCCGGTTTTTGTCCCCACTGCCAGGATGCCGGAATTGTAGGGTCCGCCGATCACGATCGCGGTGCCCGCTTTCTCGCAACGCGGGAACAGGACATCCAGCGAGGTCTGCTCCAGCAAGGTGTAGCGGCCCGCCAGCAGGATCACATCCAGCCGGGCATGGTCCATCACCTCCAGGCAGGCGGCGATCTCATTGACGCCCATGCCGAAGCCAGCGATGGCGCCGCCCTCGCGCAATTCCTCCAGCGCGCGCAAGCCCCCGCCCCTGGTCAGTTCCGTCATGCGGGCGGCGTTCTGCTCGCCATGGGTGAGCGTGCCGATGTCATGGATATAAAGAATGTCGATGCGCGACAGGCCCAGCCGCTGCAGGCTGCCCTCATAGACCCGCATGATCGCGCTGTAGGAATAATCGAACACCGGCTCGAAGGGCATGGGCGTGGCATAGCCGTGCCGCACGCGTGTTTCGTCCACCGGGCCCGGCACCGGCGCCAGCAGCCGGCCGACTTTGGTGGAAAGCACCACGCTTTCACGATGACGCAAGGCATCGCCCAGCCGCCGCTCCGACAGGCCGAAGCCATAGAAAGGCGCGGTGTCGTAATAGCCGAAGCCGGCTTTTTCCGCGGCTTGCAGGGTGGCGCGCGCTGTCTCATCCGGCAGCGGCCGGAACAGATTGCCCAGCGGCGCGGTGCCAAAGCCCAACTCCGTCACCGACAGTCCGGTGCGGCCAAGGGTACGAAGCGGAAAGCTCATGCCGTCTTCAATCTGGGTGCAAACAATCCGAAGCTCACCACCACCGCGTAGCAGGCGGCCAGGATGAACATGCTCCAGTGCAGCGCGCCGGTGAAGGAGGCGAACAAGGTCATCACCGGCGGCACCACCGCGGCACCGCAAATCGCCATCACGATGAAGCTGGACGCGAACTCGGTCTCATGTCCCAGGCCCTCAAGCCCCAGCGCAAAGATGGTGGGGAACATGATGGACATGAAGAAGCTGGTGGCCACCAGCGCCCAGATGCTGGGGAACCCGCCGATCACCGCAGCCAGGCAGCACAGCAGGATATTGCAACCGGCATAGAGCATCAGTTGCCGCGGCGGGTTGATGGTCCGCTGCAGCCAGGCGCCGAAAAAGCGGCCGACACAGAAGGCGATCATGGTCGCTTCCAGATAGACCTGGGCCCCCACCCTCTCGGGCACATGCGCGGCTTCCTGCGCGAAATCCACCAGCAGGCTCCAGGTGCCGACCTGCGCGCCGACATAGAAGAATTGCGCCACCACGGCATAGAAAACCCGCGGCTTGCGCAGCACGGCAAAGGGCGAACCGCTTCCCTCCGGCGTGACGTCGGCGCGCAGCGGCGGATATTTGGTAAGCGCGATGGCGGACGCGATCACCACCATCAGGATTCCCAGCACCAGATAGGGCGGACCGACGGCGGCCGCCTCCTGCGCGCGCCAGTGATCCACCGCGGCCGGCCCCATCGCCGCCATCTGCGCCGGGGTATATTCGACGCCGGAGAAAATCACATAACCGCCCACCAGCGGCCCGAGAACTGTGGCGACGCCATTGAAGGCCTGGGCGAAGTTCAGGCGCGGCGAGGCGGTTTCCGGCGCGCCCAGAATGGTGATGTAGGGATTGGCGCTGGTTTCCAGAAACCCCGCGCCAATGGCGATGATGTAAAGCGCCGCCAAGAAGATGCCATAGACGCGCATATGGGCGGCCGGCACGAACAGGAAGGCGCCGATGGCATACAGTGACAGACCTATGATGATGGTCTTCTTGTAGCCGAGACGGCGAATGATCATGGCCGCCGGCAGGGGCGCGCAGAAATAGCCGATATAGAAGGCGAACTGGGTCAGGCTGGCTTGCGGCCGCGTCAGGTCCAGCGCCTTCTGGAAGTGGTGCAGCAACAGATCGTTGAACTGGGACGCCAGGCCCCAGGCGAAGAACAGGGTCGAGGTCAGCGCAAAGGCGACCAGATATCGGCGCTCGACAACCGGAAGTTTCGGCATTTCATGTCCCCCAAGCGGATCTCAAAGCCCGCCTTCTCCGCCAGTTAAGCGGAAATCGGAGAGATGCGCTACATGGTGGCGCCGATCTGCCAGGGCACGAATTCGGCATCGCCATAGCCGAGCTTTTCGGACTTGCTGCGCGTGCCGGACGCGATCTTCAGAATGTGCTCGAAAATCTCCTTGCCCTTTTCCTGGATGGAGACGCCGTCCAGCACATCACCGCAATTGATGTCCATGTCGCCGGTCATGCGTTCATAGACCGGCGTGTTGGTGGCAAGCTTGATCGAGGGCGTGGGCTTGCAGCCATAAGCCGAGCCCCGCCCCGTAGTAAAGCAGAGGATATTGGCGCCGCCCGCCACCTGGCCCGTCGCAGAAACGGGGTCATAGCCGGGCGTATCCATGAAGACGAAGCCCTTGGCCGTCACCGGCTCGGCATATTCATAGACCGCCTTCAGGCGCGTGGTGCCGCCCTTGGCGGCGGCGCCAAGCGATTTTTCCAGAATGGTGGTGAGGCCGCCCGCCTTGTTACCCGGCGAGGGGTTGTTGTTCATGCTGCCGGAATTGCGGTCGGTGTAATCCTCCCACCAGCGGATGCGCTCGATCAGCTTCTTGCCGACGTCAGGCGCGGCGCGGCGGGTGAGCAGATGCTCGGCGCCGTAAATCTCGGGCGTCTCAGACAAGATGGCGGTGCCGCCGTGGGCGACCAGCAGATCCACCGCCGCGCCCAGCGCCGGATTGGCCGTGATGCCGGAATAGCCGTCGCTGCCGCCGCATTGCAGGGCCAGCATCAGTTCGGACGCCGGCGCGGTTTCGCGGGTGGCTTTGTTGACGGCGGGCAGCATGTCGCGCACCGCGGCCAGGCCCGCTTCCACCGCCTTTTGCGTACCGCCGGTGTCCTGAATGGTCAACGAACGGAACGTGTCGCTTTCGGCGATATTATAGGCCTGCTTCCAGCGCGCGATCTGGAAGGTCTCGCAGCCCAGGCCGACCATCAGCACCGCGCCCATATTGGGATTGGCGGCATAGCCCCACTGGGTGCGCTTCAGCACCTCATAGCCTTCGCCCTTCGCATCCATGCCGCAGCCATGGCCGTGGACCAGCGGGATCACACCATCCACATTGGGGAAGTCGTCCAGCAGGCCGCTGCGTTCGACCTCGCGCGCGATGATGCGCGCCACCGTGGCCGAGCAATTCACGGATGTGAGGATGCCCAGATAGTTGCGGGTGCCAACCCGGCCATTGGCGCGGCGGAAGCCCTGGAAGGCGGCGCCGCCCTGCGGGGTGGGATCTTTCGCATCGACCTCAAATTCATAATCGCGGTCCACCGACTGGAAAGCGATATTATGTTCATGCACCCAGTCGCCAGGCGCGATGTCCTGGGTGGCGAAGCCGATGATCTGGCCGAACTTGAGCGCCGGCGTGCCCTTGGGTATCGCCCGCACCGCCGCCTTGTGGCCGCGGGGAATGCGCCGGATGATCTTCACGTCATCCACGATATCGCCGGGAGAAAGGTCCGCCACCGCCACCACGACATTGTCGGTGGGATGAAGCCGTAGATGCGCCGCCATGATTGTTCCTGAACGCCCAAGAAGCTTTAAGATGGGGCTTTATAGTCCAGGCACAACCGGAGAAACCATCAAAATGAGCCGCCGCCTTTGCTTTGCCCTGGATCTGGTCAATGACGCCGCCAAAATAGCGGAATATGAGGGGTTCCACGCCCCCGGCGGGGTGTGGCCCCAGATCGTGGACGACATCCATGCTCAGGGCATCGAGGGCATGGAAATCTGGCGCACCGGCGATCGCATGGTGATGATCGCCACCGTGGCCGACGACTATCCCCGGGCCCGTGACATCCCGGCGAAATATGATGAATGGGAGGCCCTCATGTGGACGTTCCAGAAGGCCCTGCCTCATGCCGCGCCGGGACAGAAATGGATGCCGATGAAGCAGATATTCGATCTGGCCCAGCAGAAGGGCGTCACGGCTGCACATCCGGGCTGACGCAGCGTCCGTGCCGGCATCGATCCAGCATCAGAAGTCGTGCTGGACATTTATGCCCAGCATGGCGCCATTGCTCAAGCTGCGATGCTCGACAAAGGCCAGGGGTGCGGCGCCGCGCAAGCCGCCATAGACCTCGCGGTCCCGGAAGGCCGCGGTCTGGGCGATATCGCGGGCAAACAGGCGCAAGGTCCAGACCGGCGTCGGCTTGTATTCGGCGAAGACACCCAGCTTGAAATCATGCCAATTGGTGCTGATCTCGTCGATGCGATATTCGTCTTCGCGGGTGCCGGCATGACTATGCAAGGTCATGCCCAGTTGCAGATTTCGCTCCGCAATATCGTAGGTAACCTGGGACATGGAGGTGAATATGAACGGCGTGGTGCCGGTGGTCTGGGCACCCACGATCCGGCGGTACTGACCGGTGGCGGGGTCGCGCACCCTGCTGCTGCGCCAGGTGGCGTCGAGGGTCAAGGTCAGGCCCTTCAAGCCCAGCTGGTCGAAGGGCAAGATCAGGTTGGTCTGGATATCGTCGCGGGTGCCGTAGCCGATATTGCCCACCGCGTTGAAAACCAGTCCGTTCGCGAACACCGGGATGCGATCCACTACCTGGGAGATCAATTCGCGCCGCGCTTCCAGCACCAGAGAGCCGCGGCCCCAGAAATGCCGCTCCCAGGCCAGCGAGATGTTCCAGGCATGCGCCGGCTCGAGATTCTTGTTGCCCCCGGTGATGATGTTGCTGTTGAGCGAGGTCGAGCTGGCGAAGTCGCGGAACACAAGCTGCCCGACCTGGCGCTCCACCAGGAAGCGCAGCTCATGGCCCGGCGCGATGTTCCATGTCGTCAGCCAGCGCGGCTTGAGAAAGGCGAGGTCCTTGGTCAGGGTGCTGTCGCCGCTCTGGATCAGGGTCGAGGTCTCGTAGCGCAGGCCCAGTTCTGAGATCAGCACAGGATTGAGCCGCCAGGTCGCGGTGGAGAAAAGCTCGAGACGCTTTTCTTCCAGCCGGATATTGGCGGCCGGCAGGATGACCGGGGCGCCGCTTAAGGTCAGGGTGCTGCGGCTGTTGAGGACATTGATGGTGCCTTCCGCGCCCGCTTCCAGCTTCAGCATGCCGTCATAGTGCCAGGCCAGGCGCGCCACATCCTCGCGCTGGTTGTAGCGGCTGCGCGACATGTCCGTGTTCGACGCGGTCGATGTCTGGCTGATCTCGTCCTGCTCGGTCAGGCGGTGCACGGCGAACAGCTCCACCTGGCCGAAGTCGCCCAGCCCGCGCTGGTAATCCAGCTGGCCTTCGCCATTGCGGGTGCGGGCGCTTTCCAGGCCGCTCGCCTGCGAGACGGCCGGGAAATAGATGCGCTCGCTGACGGGGGAATAGGCGCGTTCCTGCTTCAGCACCAGCCCGAAGGAAAGATCACCGCTCCACACCGACTGACGATAGGTCGAACTGAGCTCGGCGATGTTGGTGAGCTTGGGGAAGTCATATTGGGAGAGCAGCAGCGGGCTGCCATCGGGGCGATAGCGCGCCCGCGTGCCGAAGCCGTTCTGGTTCTGCAGGCCGAAGTCCCGCCACCAGGTTGCGGACAGCTCCATGGTCGAGCTTTCGCCCTGCCGGACCAGGTGCAAGGCCAGCTTGGGCGCGGTGGTGCCGTAGTGGGTGATGATGCCTTCCACCTCGGCGCGGCCTTGCAGCGCCGTGTTCCGGATGCGCACGACATTGGCCAGGATGGGATAGCCATGCATGTCGGCGGCGCCCCGGATCAACTCTATGCGCGCCACCGAGGCGGCGGGAATGCGGCGCAGCAGGATGTCGATCGTGTCTTCCTTGCTGGTGGGAAGTTGGCCGTCAATCAGAACATTGCCCACTGTGCCGGCAAAGCCGCGCACGGTGGCGTCGCCCATCTGCAGGCGAAACCCGGGCAGTAGCACGACCATGTCATAGGCGGTGGCGGGCTGGTTGGAGGCAAAGTAACCCGCCGCGTAATTGTCGACCCGCTCCTGGGCGATGCCCGGCTCGGCCGTGAAAGCCCCGAAAAGGCAGATGAATGCAAGGGCGGTGCGGCGCCTGCCGCGCAAACCACCGGCCTTCGGAGCGGAAGCCGCCCCGTTTGATTCCCCTGACACGCCGTCCCCAGTCTATCTTTTTTGTAATAAAGCCAGACGGGCGCCTTGCTGGCAACCGGGCAGATTTACGCGAAAGCGGCTCTATTCCAGCGTGCCAGGGAACGGCGGACCGATCACAGCAGCTTGAATTTCGGGTCGAGGCGACGGCGGCTCATCGGCGCAATCACCGGACGGCCGCGAGGCTATTCGGCCGGCTGCGATGCGGGCAGGGACATTTGCATGGGCGCTTGCGGTGTTTTCCGGAACCTGTGGTGATTGAAGGGAGCCAACATCAAGCCGGCGAACGATCGCGGATAATCGACCACGTCCCCGAGGCCGATATCATCGCTCGGCTGTTCGCCCTTCGGCAGATAGAAGGTGCCGAACAGAAGATCCCAGATAATGACGTCGCCGCCGTAATTGGTGTTGCCCTCCCGTGCATTCTTGGCGTGGTGATAGCGGTGATTCTTCGGTGACGAAAATATGTAGTCAAAGGGCCCCAGGATCACGTCCATATTGGTGTGCTGGAAGCGGCCGATCGTGCGCGACACCAGATACGCCACGAATATGATTTCGACAGGCGCCTTTACGAAAGCGAGCGGGATCGCCCACAAGAAGCCACTCACCAGTCTTTCAAGCGGGTGGGATCTGGTGCCGTTGAACCAGTAAAGGCGTTCGGAGGAATGGTGCACGGCGTGCCAACGCCACATGAAGCTATTTTCGTGCATCCACCGGTGATACCAGTAGCGGAAGAAATCATTGACCGCGACCAGAAAAAAGACCTGCACCACGGGCGGGAGCGATGATGGCCAGATGGATTGCCCGATTGCCGGCGATATCTTCTGCACGGCAATGGCGATGGTCGCGAGCTGCAGCGGCTCGATAATCCAGTCGCCGCAAAATTTATTGCCGAACAGCAGCATGACGTCGGTCGACCCGTCAGGGTTTTTCAGCCAATTCCTGCTGAACGGGATCAGCCGCTCCAGCGGCATGAATATCGCCCCATAGATCAGGTACATGCCGATCGATGCAAGAAAGCTCTGCCTGGTATAGCCGTTTTTGACCAGCTGGAAACCGATCACGACGGTGGCGGTCATGAACAGCGGAAAGAGCGAAACCTGCAGTATCTTTTTGAAGGTCGTGCCTTCGATCTTGTGACTCAAGGGGTCGATGCGGTCGAGCAACCGGCTGATTTGCTTCACCACCGCGACATAGAAAAGAAGCTCGATGGGCTGGAACACACGCTCCGCCGCTCGGCCAATCCAGGCCCAGAGCGATCTTAAAGCGTCCAGATTTGTTTCAGGCGATTGCACAACTGGTTGCGACATGGACCCAAACCTTTATCGGTTTCGTGTGGCTCCCATCCGGGCGAGTAGGCAAATTGCGTTTATATGATAGGGGCTTTTCAAGATCCGGACCACCCGCCCTGATACCCGAAAATTGCACCTTGCGCCGGCTCTGGCTGGACGGCCGTCGACGGTCAAAAGCGGATAATTGGCAGATCACCCGGCGGTCCGCCCGCTTCATGGCGCCCGGGCGTCACAGCATCTTGAACTCGGGATCGAGGCGTTCCTTCACCGCGGCCTCGTTGAGACCAATGCCGATGCCGGGCGCATCGGGCACCGGCAGGAAGCCCTCCGCATCCAGCTTCACCGGATCGCAGAGCTCGGTGAAGGCTTTTTCCTGATACTGGGTGAATTCCTGCACCAGCAGATTGGGGATCACGCCGCAGACATGGGTGATCGCCAAGGTCCCCAGCGGCGTGCACACGCCATGCGGCGCCACCGGAATATTGTAGGTCTCGGCCATGTTGGCGATCTTCATGCCCTCGAACAGCCCGCCGGTCTTGGTGAAGTCGGGCTGGATGATGGAAAGCGCCTGTTTCTCCAGGAACGGCCGGTAGCCATAACGGGTATAGATATTCTCGCCCGCCGCGATCGGCACGCGCGTATTGTTGCGGATGCGCAGCATGGATTCGACATTGTCGCTGGGCACTGGTTCCTCGACCCATAACGGGCGATAAGGCTCGATCTGATTGCAGATCTGGATGCCGGTCTCCGTATCGTAGTGGGCGTGGCATTCCAGGCCGATCTCAACATCCTTGCCCAGCGCCTTGCGGAAGCCGGCGAAGAAATTGACCACGTCGTCCACTTGATTGTTGGTCATGTGCAGGTGATAGGGCCGGGTCGGCTCATAGCCCTTTTTGATGGACCAACTGTCGTCGGAATAGTCCAATCCGATCTTGATGACTTTGGTCTTGGTTTCGTCCATCACCCGGCGCGCGATGTCGGGATTGGCGGCATGCAGATAGACCGGCACCTTGTCGCGCATCTTGCCGCCCATCAGATGATGAATGGGCAGGCCAAACGCCTTGCCCGCCAGGTCCCACAGCGCCATCTCCACGCCGCTGACCGCGGTGAGATAGGGGCCGCCCTGGCCATGCACGAACATCACCGATGGCGCGCCGCCCAGATTGATTTTGTGATAGCCCCAGAAGTCCGCGAGAATGCCCTGGATGTCCAGTGGATCGCGGCCCTTCAGCATGGTGTTGAAGTTGTTGTTGATGATGTATTCGGTGCCAACCGAATCCACGCACTCGCCGGTACCGGTCAGGCCTTCCTCGGTATAGACGCGGACAAATCGGCTGTTGAAGCCGTTCTTGAGGCGGATGGCACGCACCTCGCGGATGCGCAATTTCGGCGCGCGGCTGGTGCCCGCGGCCTTGGCATCGGACAACAACGCGGCATAGAAGCCTGCGCCAATAAAAGAACGGCGATCCATCAGCCCTCCCCCAATCCCAAAAAGACAGAGGCGCGACTAAAGCATGCCGCAGGTGGTAGCGCTATCGGCCCCTCTTCGACATCAGGCCTTCGCCACCGCCTGCGCCACCAGGTCGGAGACCAGATGCGTCGGATGGGGCCTGACCGCCGCCTCATACAAAGACGTCAGCACCACGCAGACGGTGCCGGTACCCGGATCGGCCCAGGACAGGGTGCCGGTTGAGCCATTGTGACCGAAAGTGCGCGGGCCACAGCCGGGCGAGCCCACGCTGGGCGGCAGGTCAAAGCCAAGGCCGCTGGCTTTGACGCCGGCCGGCGACTGATTGGTAGTCATCAACTGCTCAGTCGCCGGCTTCAGGATGCGGCCGCGCTGCTCCATGAATTCGCGATAGAAGCGTGTGATGTCGGCGGCTGTGCCCAAGGCACCGCCCCAGGGCGCGCCCAGGTCGCGCCAATATTTGCTGTTCCAGTTCCAGTTCGGCCAGCTCTTCTTGCCCGGATCGGTCATCGCCGGCGCCGCCTGGCTGACCACCATGGTGGCGTTGTCGCGGCCACGCAGGCCATAGGTTGTGCGGCTCATGCCCAGAGGCTGGAAGACACGCTCCTGCACCAGATCGGCAATCGGTTTGCCGGTGATCTTCTGGGCGATCTCAGCCGACAGAAGAATGCCCATGCTGGAATAGGAGTATTTGCTGCCCGGCACGAATTTGAGCGGAGCCTTGAGCGCGCCGTCACGATAGTCGGCCAGACTGGCATGGCGTTCACGCAGGGCTTCGTCATCGGCCAGCATGTCCGGCAGACCACCGGTATGAGTCAGGAGATTGCGGACGGTGATGGTCTCCCGGCCTTCGCCGGTGAAGCCGGGGAAGAATTTGACAGCCTTGTCGTCAAGGGAAAGCTGGTCCGTGTCCACCAAGGTCATCACTGCCGCGGCTGTCATGGGCTTGGTGATGGACGCCAGCAGAAACACCGGCTCGGTGCCCTTGGCGGTGCCGAAATTGCGCAGGAATTGGCGACTGCCCTGTGTCACCAGGATCGAGGCCCCAGCCACCCGGCCATCCTTGATCCAAGCGGCCATCACGGCAGCGGCCTGATCCAGCTTGGCCCGGTCCCAGCCTCCTTTACCTATTTCTGGTGCAGCCGCGGCCGGCAGGGATGTGGCGATCATGGCGGCCCCCGACGCTTTGAGCATGTCCCTGCGATCCATCCGGTTTCCCCGTCCTATTTGAGCCGGTACCTAGCATGACCGCCGCCCATCCAAAACGGGCATGAATTCATAGCCAGTTTGGCTTGGACCCGCTAAAAGCGGGGCCGTAATTTCAGCACCCAGCGTAGAAGACCGGAGCATAGCATGAGCAAAATGTCCCCCACCGAAATGGCCCAGATTCTGGCCAAGGGGCTTTTGTCCTTTCCGGTGACCCATTTCGACAAGAACTTCCGCTTTCAGGAAGGCCCCTATAGGGAGCATTGCGCCTGGCTGCTCAGCTTCAAGCGCCTGACCGGACTTTTCGCCGCGGGTGGCACGGGTGAGTTCTTCTCCCTGACGCCGGCGGAAGTCGATTCTGTGGTGACGGCGGCGGTGAAAGAGACGGCCGGCAAGACGCCCGTGATCGCGGGCTGCGGCTACGGCACCGCCATCGCCGTCGAGCTGGCCAAGTCGGCCGAAGCCGCGGGCGCCGACGGCCTGCTGCTGCTGCCGCCTTATCTGATGGTGCCGAACCAGGAAGGCCTGATGGCGCATGTCGAAGCGGTGTGCAAGGCCGTGAAGATCGGCGTCATTGTCTACAACCGCGACAACGCGGTGTTGAATGAAACCAGCCTGGCCAAGCTGTGCGACCGCAATCCCAATCTGGTCGGCTTCAAGGATGGCGTCGGCGATATCGAGCTGATGATGCGCGTCTATGCCAGGATGGGCGACCGCCTCACCTATGTCGGCGGGCTGCCCACGGCCGAGACTTTCGCCCTTCCCTATCTGGAAATGGGCGTGACCACCTATTCCTCGGCCATCTACAATTTCATGCCGGAATGGGCGCTCAGTTTCTACGATGCGGTGCGCGCCAAGAACCAGGCGAAAGTGATCAAGGGCCTGAAGGAGTTCGTTCTGCCCTATATCGCCATCCGCAACGAGAACAAGGGCTATGCCGTCTCCATCGTCAAGGCGGGCATGCGGGCAATCGGCCGCGACGCCGGCCCGGTGCGCGCGCCCCTGACCGACCTCACCGAGGATCAGTCCGCGCGCCTGAAAAAATTGATAGACACGACCAAGCCGGTTTGAGGCGCGCGTCTTTCGCGCTAGTCTCTCCACCATGACTGGCCCAGCTTTCTGGTCGCAGTTCGAGCTTCGTCAGCTTCGCTGCTTTGTCGCCGCCGCCGAGGAATTGCATTTCGGCCGCGCCGCCGCGCGCATGAACATGACCCAGCCACCTTTGTCGCGGCAGATCCAGCTTTTGGAACATGTGCTGGGCGTCAAGCTGCTGGACCGCACCAGCCGCGCCGTCAAACTGACGCCGGCGGGCCGCGTGTTCCTGCTGGAAGCGCGCCGTATCCTGCGCCTGGCCGAAAGCGCGGCACTGGCCACCCGACGCATCGCATCGGGCGAGGCGGGCACCATCACCCTGGGTTTCACCGCCTCCAGCGGCTACAGCTTCCTGCCGCACCTCCTGCTTCAGCGCGCCAGCCATGCGCCCAATATCGAGGTGGCATTGAAGGAGATGGTGTCGACCGATCAGGTGGAGAGCCTGCTGACCGGGCGCATCGACATCGGCCTGCTTCGCCCGCCGATCGGGCGCAGCGAATTCACCACCCTTAAAGTGGCCGAAGAGCGGCTGGTGGCCGCCCTGCCCGTCGGCGATCCGCGCCTGGCGGAAGCCACGCTGAATCTCACCCATTTCGACCGCCGGCCGCTGATCATGTATGCGGCCGAAGGCGCCCGCTATTTCTACGACATGCTGGCCGAACTGTTCGAAGCCGAAGGCATCTCGCCCATCGCCATCCAATCGCTGAGCCAGATCCATTCCATGCTGGCGCTGGTGCGCGCGGGTATCGGCGCCGCTTTGGTGCCAGAGGCGGCGCAATCGCTGCATTTCGATGACGTGTTGTTCCGCCCCGTGGAGACCGATCCGCCGCAGCCGGTGGAGCTCTATGCCGCCTGGCGCAGTGACAATGAAAATCCGGCCCTGCCGCCGTTCCTGGACCTGCTGCGGCCCGCCACCGAGCCAGAGGATATCGACGCGCTTGCCGACCCGGCTTTCGAGCCGGATTGATGCATTCCCGGCATTGATCGCTTGAACCTTTGGGTTGGACGGGCCAAGCTCGCAGCCATAACTTTCAATGCCTTTTCAAGGCTAAAAGGCCCGCCAGCGGCCACCTTCTGGGGATGGAGCAGCCATGACAAGCGACGATACGCGCAACAGCCATGTCCGTTACTGGGTGATTGCGGTTCTCTTCATCGTCTCGTCCATCAGCTACGCGAGCCGTTCCACCTTCACGTTCGCCACCGTGCCGCTGCAGAAGGAAATACACCTCACTCCGGTGCAGATCGGCTACATCTTCTCGGCCTTCGGTTGGTCCTATGTCGCCGGCCAGATTCCCGGCGGCGCCCTGCTGGACCGTTATGGTTCGCGCGCCGTCTATCTCTGGGCCATCACGCTTTGGTCGATCTTCACCGGCCTTCAGGCCTTCGCCACCTGGCTTTCCTTCGTGCCGGTGATGATCAGCCTGTTCATGCTGCGCCTGGCGCTGGGTTTTGCCGAGAGCCCCAGCTTTCCCGCCAACGCCCGCATCGTCGCCAACTGGTTTCCCAAATCCGAGCGCGGCACCGCCAGCGCCATCTTCAATTCCTCGCAGTATATGTCGGTGGCGGCCTTCAATCCGCTGATGGGCTGGCTGGCGCAATATTATGGTTGGCAATCGGTCTTCTTCTGGATGGGCGTGATCGGGCTGGCCGGCGCCGTGATCTTCTGGGCTATCGTGCAGTCACCCTCGCGCCACAAGCACATCAGCAAGCGTGAATATGCCTATATCGAGGAAGGCGGTGCGCTGGTGAATCTGGATCGGCCGTCGGCGGCGCCCCAGCCCATCCGCTGGGGCATCCTGGGTCAGCTTCTGGCCAACCGCATGCTGCTGGGCATCTATCTGGCGCAATATTGCATCACGGCCCTGACCTATTTTTATGCCACCTGGTTCGGCCTCTATCTGATCCAGGCGCGGCACATGAGCCTGGTCAAGGCCGGCTTCATGTCCACCGGTCCCGCCATCGCAGGTTTTGTTGGCGGCGTGCTGGGCGGCATGGTGTCTGATTATCTGCTCAAGCGCGGCATGGGCCTGTCGCCGGCGCGCAAGACGGTGATCATCATCGGGCTGGTGATCTCGTGTGCCATTCTGGCCTGCAACTATACGGACAGCCAGGCCATGATCATGTTGTTCATGTCTGTCGCCTTCTTCGGCAAGGGTGTGGCGGCATTGGGCTGGGCGGTGATGAGCGACGCGGCACCGCGCGAGGCCACCGGGCTGGCGGGCAGCGTCTTCAACCTGTTCGGCAACGCGGCGGGCATCTTCACCCCCATCGTGATCGGCTACATCCTGCAGGCCACCAACAATGACTGGACCATGGCGCTGGTCTTCCTGTTCGCTCATTCCGTCGTCGCCATGATCAGCTATGGTTTCATCACCGGCGAGATCAAGCGCGTGGTGCTGAAAGCCGCTTAAGCAAGGACTTCCATGAACAGTCACGTCACCGGCGCACCGCGCGTCACGGAGATGCAGGTCATTCCCGTGGCGGGCCAGGACAGCATACTGCTGAACCTGTCGGGCGCCCATGCGCCCTTTTTCACCCGCAATCTGGTGGTGTTGAAGGACAGCGCCGGCAATACCGGTGTTGGCGAAGTGCCGGGCGGCGAAAAGATCCGCCAAACTTTGGAGGACTCACGCGATCTGGTGATCGGCAAGGGCCTTGGTACCTGGAAGAATGTGCTGGGCGAGGTTGGTCGCCGCTTTGCCGACCGCGATTCCGGGGGCCGCGGGCTGCAGACCTTCGATCTGCGCACCACGGTGCATGTCCAGGCGGCGGTGGAATGCGCGCTGCTCGATCTTCTGGGGCAGCATCTGGGTGTGCCGGTGGCGGCGCTGCTGGGCGAAGGCCAGCAGCGCGATGCGGTGGAGATGCTGGGTTATCTCTTCTTCATCGGCGACCGCAAGAAGACCAGCCTGCCCTATCGCGGCGATCAGAAGGGTGACGACTGGATCAGGCTGCGCGACGAGGAAGCCCTGACCCCAGACGCCATTGTGCGCATCGCCGAAGCCGCCTATCAGCGCTATGGCTTCAACGACTTCAAGCTCAAGGGCGGCGTGCTGGCGGGCGCCGAGGAGATGAAGGCGATCGAAGCGCTGGCCAGGCGCTTCCCCAAGGCGCGCATCACACTCGATCCCAACGGCGCCTGGTCGCTGAAGGAAGCGATCGGCCTATGCAAGGGGCGCGGCGACGTGCTGGCCTATGCCGAAGACCCCTGCGGCGCCGAAGGTGGTTATTCGGGGCGCGAGATCATGGCGGAATTTCGCCGCGGCACCGGCCTTCCCACCGCCACCAACATGATCGCCACCGACTTCCGCCAGCTGGTGCATGCCTTTGATCTGAGCTCGGTGGACATCCCCCTGGCCGATCCGCATTTCTGGACCATGGCCGGCAGCGTGCGCGTCGCCCAGATGTGCAACGACCGCGGCCTGCGCTGGGGCAGTCATTCCAACAATCATTTTGATGTGTCGCTGGCCATGTTCACGCATGTGGCGGCCGCGGCGCCGGGCAACATTACCGCCATAGACACACACTGGATCTGGCAGGATGGCCAGCGCCTGACCAAGGAGCCGTTCAAGATCAAGGGCGGCCTGGTCGCCGTTCCGGCGCAAGGCGGGTTGGGCGTTGAGCTGGACATGGCCGAGGTCGAGAAGGCGCACGGCGTCTACAAATCGCTGGACTTGGGCGCCCGCGATGACGCCGCAGCCATGCAGTTCCTGATCCCGGGGTGGAAATTCGACCCCAAAAAGCCCTGTCTGGTGCGCTAAGCGCCGCTATAATCGGGTCATGAACATCCAGAACAAGCCGCATGAAACGCCCCGCCGCATCCAGGTGCACAGCTCCGACAATGTGGCGATCGTGGTCAATGCACTGGGGCTGCCCGCCGGCACGGCGTTCCCAGACGGTCTGACGCTGAATCATTTCGTGCCGCAAGGCCACAAGGTGGCGCTGGCCGATATCGCCGATGGCGGCGACATCATCCGCTATGGCGAGGTGATCGGCAAAGCCCGCGGGCCCATCAAGCGCGGCGACTGGGTCAATGAGGACAATGTGGTGATGGGCAGCGCCCCGCCACTGGACCAACTGGAGATGGCGACGCGCCCCGCCCCCGCGCTGGAGCCGCTGACCGGCTACTCCTTCGAGGGCTATCGCAACGCCGACGGCACGGTGGGGACCAAGAATATCCTGGCCATCTCCACCAGCGTGCAGTGCGTCGCCGGCACCATGGAATTCGCGCTCAAGCGCATCAAGGCCGAGCTCTTGCCCCAATATCCCAATGTGGATGACGTGGTGGTGCTGACCCATGCCTATGGCTGCGGCGTCGCCATCAACGCGCCGGCGGCGGTGGTGCCGATCCGCACCCTGCAGAACCTGGCCAAGAATCCCAATTTCGGCGGCGAAGTGCTGGTGGTCGGCCTGGGCTGCGAGAAGCTGGTGCCCGAACGTCTGCTGCCGGATGAGAGCAAGGGGGGCATCTTGCGGCTGCAGGACGAGGCCTTTGTCGGCTTCGGCGCCATGATCGACGGCATCCTGGAACGGGTGGAAGCCCGGCTGAAGGTTCTGAACGAAAGAAAACGCGAAACCGTGCCGGCTGCCGAACTGATCGTGGGCATGCAGTGCGGCGGCAGCGATGCTTTCTCCGGCCTGACCGCCAATCCGGCTCTCGGTTTCTGCGCCGATCTTCTGGTGCGGGCCGGGGCGACGGTGATGTTCTCGGAAGTCACCGAAGTGCGTGACGCCATCCATCTCCTCACCCCGCGCGCCGCCACGAAAGAAGTGGCGGAACAGCTGGTGCAGGAAATGAACTGGTATGACGATTATCTGGCCAAGGGCCAGGTGGATCGCGGCGCCAACACCACGCCCGGCAACAAGAAGGGCGGGCTTTCCAACATCATCGAGAAGTCGCTGGGCTCGGTCGCCAAGTCCGGCACCAGCACCATCAATGCGGTGCTCAAGCCGGGCGAGAAGGTGCGCCAGCGCGGCCTGGTCTTCGCCGCCACGCCTGCCAGCGATTTTGTCTGCGGCACCTTGCAGCTTGCTTCCGGCATGAACCTGCATGTCTTCACCACCGGCCGCGGCACGCCTTATGGCCTGTCCGCCGTGCCGGTGATCAAGGTCGCCACCCGCAGCGAGCTGGCCAAGCGCTGGAACGATTTGATCGACCTGGATGCGGGGCCCATCGCCACCGGCGAGAAGACCATCGAGCAGGTCGGCTGGGAACTGTTCCACCTGATGCTGGACGTGGCCAGCGGTCGCAAGCAGGTCTGGGCCGACAAATGGGGCCTGCACAATGATCTTGTTTTATTTAATCCCGCGCCAGTGACCTAGGGGCCTGACCGGCCGCTCGCCTTGGCTTGTGGACGAAGTTCAGCTCGGCCAAGAAATGACCAGGCGGAGCGAGCCATCGAATTCCGGCGCGGTACGCAATGGGCCCCACTCGGCGTCCCAAGCACCGCTGGCCAGGTCGGCTCCGAGCGCTGCCTCGAAGCGCGCCGTGGCCGCGCCGTCGATGAAACTCCAGGACGAACAGGCGAGCCGCGCAGCCGGTTCGAGGAGACATTCAGGACGGCCATAATAAGCCTCGTTGAAGCCGTCGCGGCAATCGAAGGGGATGGGGATATCGATAACTTCTCCCCTGCCCCCCAGGCCTTCCAGAATTCGCGCCAGCGGCGGCATGCGGCCGGCCTCCACTGAAATCACCTCAGGCGCATATCGGCGAAGCCAAAAACGCCGGAGAGCGTCAGGGTCTGATGTCATAACCAGCACTGCCCCCGTGTAACCCGCCTCAATTCCTTCAGGCCAGACCGCAGGTCCGACCATTGATGCACCGTGACGAGAGCCATAGCCGCATCGAAGCTGTTATCCTCGAAAGGCAATGCTTCAGCCCGCGCGTCAATGGCTCTCGACAGGTTTGGCGGCCGCTGGGCGCGCATGGTGACAGATGGTTCGACCGCCGTGACCTTGAGATCGTTCGGCTCGTAGGACCCAGCCCCTGCGCCCACGTTCAAGACACTTGCGGCCCCAGCCAGCTTCGCATGAATGGCGGCGGCAATTCTGGGATCGGGTTGGCGGAAGCGTGCATAGCCTACCCCAATGCACCCATAATTGGCGTCGCCCGCGCTGCCATCATGGTGTGTTGAGTTCAAGACCTCTTCCCGTCCTCGATCACCATCTCGCTGCCTTTAGCGGCGATCATGATGGTGGGGGTGTTGGTGTTGCCGGAGGTGATGGTCGGCATCACCGACGCATCGATCACCCGCAAGCCCTGAAGCCCGTGCACCCGCAGGCGTTCATCCACCACCGCGCCCGGATCGCTGGCCAGCCCCATCTTCGCCGTGCCGACAGGATGGAAGATGGTGGTGCCGATATCGCCAGCCGCACGGACCAAATCTGAATCGCTGTCGGAGATATCGGGTCCGGGGCGGAATTCTTCAGGGCTATAGCGGGCCAGCGCCGGCTGCCGCATCAGGCGCCGGGTCAGGCGAATGCAGTCGGCGGCGATGCGGCGGTCCTCGTCGGTGGAAAGATAGTTGGGCGCGATCTGCGGCCGCGCATCCATCGCGGCCGAGGCTATCCGCACCGTGCCGCGGGAGGTGGGGCGCAGATTGCAGGGACTGACTGTGATGGCGGGAAAGCGGTGCAACGGCGTGCCGAAACGGTCCAGCGACAAAGGCTGGACGTGGAACTGGACATTGGCGCGCTCTTGCGAGGGATCGGAACGGGTGAGCACGCACAATTGCGACGCCGCCATGGTCATGGGCCCTCGCCTGAGCAGCGCATATTGCAGGCCCATCAGCGGCCGGCCCAGCGGGGAATAATAGACCTCGTTGAGCGTCTTCACCCCGCTGACGCGGTACATGGCGCGCAGTTGCAGATGGTCCTGCAGATTCCGCCCCACCCCTTCCAGCGCATGCAGGACGGGAATGCCCGCCTGGTTCAGCCATCCGCCCGGCCCGATGCCGGAGCGCTGCAATATTTGCACCGAGCCGATGGCGCCCGACGACAGGATGACTTCGCCCTTGGCCCGCGCGTCGAAGACCTGATTGCCCTGGCGGTAACGCACGCCTGCCGCGCGCTTGCCGTCAAACAGCACACGCTCCACCGCCACATCCGTCACCAACCTGAGATTGGGGCGGTGGAGTACCGGCTTCAGAAAGCCGCGCGCCGCCGACCAGCGCCGGCCGCGCTTCTGGTTGACGTGGAAATAATAGCTGCCTTCATTGTCGCCGGTGTTCGGATCGGCCGACCTGGGAATGCCGATCTCCTCGGCCGCGTCGATGACGGAATCCAGGATCTCCCAGCGCACCCGCGGCAGGTCCACTGCAAGCTCGCCACGCGAACTGTGATGCTCGCTGTCGCCCAGGAAATGCCGGTCCAATGCGCGGAACACCGGCTGCACATTGCTCCAGCCCCAGCCCGTCAGGCCCAATTGGCGCCAATGGTCATAATCGCCCACCTGGCCGCGCATGGAGAGCATGGCATTGATGCTGGAGGAGCCGCCGATCGCCTTGCCGCGCGGATAGTTCAGCTTACGGCCGTTCAGGCCGGCTTCCGCGTCCGTTTCGAACATCCAGTCGCTGCGCGGATTTCCGATCAGGTACAAATAACCGACCGGAATGTGAAACCAGATCCAGTCGTCATAACCACCGGCTTCCAGCAGCAGCACGCGGCTTCTGGGATCGGCGGAAAGGCGATTGGCCAGCACGCAGCCGGCCGAGCCGGCGCCAGCGATGATATAGTCGTATTCGCCTTCTAGCATCATCCGGGCAGCATCATCTGGTGTCCTGGAACCGGAACACCAGTTCCCTAGAGCAAAGTATTCTGACCCGCAAGGAACAGGCCGATGGCGCTGACGTTATCTCTTCGTGCCTGTCGGTTGAGAGATCGATAGCACAAAGAACGGCGAGGACAGGCGAAAGTCTAGTTCCCCGCCGTTCTCGTTTTTGCGCTAATGCAGCAACACACCATCGGTAGGTTTGGGAACCGGCCGCGGCCAAGACGTCCAGCGCCTGTCCTGCGAGATATCGCCCTGCGGCGCATCCCACGGCAGGGCTTCCATACCATTCAGGTCATAGACGATCTTGCCATCCTTGATGGTCATTTCATCCACCAGCTTCTGGGTGCCGTCGAAGCGGGCATTGACCATGTCGGTGAAACCGAAATGGCCTTTCTCCACCCGCAGCACCGCCACATCCGCTACCGAGCCGACCGACAGGTTACCCAGTTCTTCATGGCGGATCTCGTGTGCCGGATGTGACGTCATTTCGGCCACCACTTCCTGCAGGCTGAGCCCCATCGCCATGAACTTGCTGGCAACATTCAGCAGGTCCTTGGTGGCGCTGTTCATGCTGTCGACATGCAGGTCGGTGGACAGAGAGTCCGGTTTGAAGCCCTGTTTGATGAAAGGGATCGCCAGCGACCATTTGAAACTGCCGCCGCCCGTGCCGGCATCGAAGAAGACGCCGCGGGCGCGACCTTCGATCATGCCCTTCTGGGGACCTTTGGTCACAGGATCCTGCTCATGGCGCAGGCCTGAATACATATGCGTGTAGATGTCGCCCGGCCGCAGCTTCTTGGTCAGCAGGTCATAAAGCGGACGGGTTGGCCGGTCGGCGCCGAAGTCCACCATCACGGGGATGTTGGCCCTGGTGCCGGCAATCACCGCCTGCTCCACCGGTTTCCATTCCGGACCATTGAAATGCGCGGTCTTGATGCCGACGATCACGCCCGGATACTTCAGCGCCATCTTTGCGGTGGCCTCACCGTCCATGTCGCTGGTGTCCTGCTGAATATTGCCGGAGCGCATGCCTTTGCCCACGATATTGAGCATCGCCAATATGCGGGTCTTGGAGCGGTCGATGATCCGGTCTTTGAAATCCTCGAAGTTGCGCCAGCCCGAACAGCCTGCATCCACCACGGTGGTGACGCCGGTGCGGAAGGTGAAGCCATCCGGCCGGACACTGAGGTCGCCGGCATAGGAATCGCGCTCGCCCGTGCCGGTATAGTTGTGGGTATGCAGGTCGATCAGGCCCGGCGTGACGACCAGGCCGCGAACATCGATGGTCTTGATCGCGTCCGTGGATTTGAGATTGGGCGCCACCTTGGCGATATGGCCGTCCTTGATGGCGACATCCATCGTCCCGTCGATACGGTTCTTCGGATCGATGACATGGCCGCCGCGCAGCAGCAGGTCATAAGCTGGCAGCTGGGCGTTGGCCGTTCCCGCCATTAGCGCCAGAAAGGCGCTGCACATCAAAGCCTGTCTCATGCCCGGACCGCCGACCAGCGGGCGGGGCCGTATTCGCCCATATCCGCGGTGCCTGACATTCGATCACCTTGGTGGGTACCGCTGAACGTCCAATGTATGGCGTTACCCGGCACATCCATGACGGTACGCAACTCCACCTGGTCGCCGCGCACTGTGCCGCGCAACTGGCCATTATAGAGTTCGCCGTGATGCATGCCGGCGATGTCGCCGCCGGTCTGGTTCAGGGTGAAGGTCTGGTTGCCCTTGCCGAGAGGATATTCCACGTTGACCAACCAGCCCCCTCCAATGGCGGCGGGCCCGCCTGGCGGCACCGCCGGATCGGGGTAATGGCCGGGATTGCTCATGATCGCGTACATGGCATCGGCGATGACCTTATCTTCGCCCGGATCCATCATGTACGGCATGATGGTGATCGAACTGGCCATCTGGTCGGGGCGTCTGCCGCTGCCGCCATCCAGCAGGATGCGCGGGGTGCCGGCATCGAGCTTGGCCGCCAGTTCGGTGCCGGTGATGCCCACCACCTTGGCGTCCCAATGCACGCGCAGGCGCGTCGCCTTGTTGGAAAGATCCTCCGGTTCGAGATATTCGAAGCTGGTGGAAGGAAGCGATTTCAGGCGCGCTTCGATATTCTGCATCCAGCCCAGCCACATCTTCTGCTCGGCGGCATGGTCGCGCTTGTACCACTGGGTCACGGCGGCCAAGAGGCCCATGGTCTCTTCCTTGCTGCATTTCAGCGCCCGGCCATAGGCGTGATGGGGCGCGGCTTGGAAATAGGCAGCCTTGCACAACTGCTTGTTGCCCAGGAGAAGGCCGGAGGATTGCGGTCCCCGCAGGCACTTGCCGCCCGAATAGCAGACCAGCGTGGCGCCGCGCGACAGATGCGGATTGGGATTAAGCGGCTCTTCCGCCGCCGCATCGACCAGCACGGGCACGCCCGTCGCCTTGGAGATGGCGATGATGGCGGGAATATTGAGCCGGTCTTTTTCCGCGCGCGGAGACGACATCACATAGATCATGGCGGTACGGGGCGATATCTTGGCCCGCATCTCCTCGGGCGTTTCCACCTCCACGACTTCCGCGCCAACCATGCGCACGCCCAGATCATAGGGATTGCGAGAATATTTGGGGATGATGACCTGGTCCTTGGCCTTTACGTAAGGCAGGCCCTGGCACTTCTCGACATCGCTGCCGGCAATGCTGGCGATGGTGGCCAGGCAAATGGCCGCCTCCGCGCCATTGGTGATGATGCCCCATTCGGCCCCAGTCAGCTTGGCGAGCTGCGCACCGACACCGTCCATCATCTCGTCCAGCTGGACGTAATAATGGGAGGCCTCGAACATGGCGCGCTTGACCTCCGGCAGGGAACGCGAGCCGGAGATGATGGTGTAGGTGCCACGCCCATTGACCATCGGCCGAACGCCGATGCGGCTGAAGATATTGTCCGGCTCCCGCCCGTTGAGTGAGGGCATTGACACTGCAGCTTGCGCACTGCCGCTGCTGGCGGCGAGAGGCACCGCCGCCGCACCGGCCACCGCGCCGGAGCTTTTCAGAAGGTCACGTCGCGACCATTTTCCAAACAGACCCATGGGCTCGCGCTCCTTCAGATATAGGCGATGACGTCGATTTCGATCAGCGAATTGCCGGGAACGCCCGCGGCCGCCGTGGTGGTGCGCACCGGCGGCGGGGTGCCCCAGTCGTAAGTGCGATAGACCGCGTTCATGCGGTCATAGTCCTTCAGGTCGGCGAGGAAGACGCTGACCTTCAGACATTTCGTCAGCGAAGACCCGGCGTCTTCCAGGTTCTTCTTGATCTCATCCAGCACGCCCTTGGTGTGGACCTCGATGTCTCCTTCTTTGTGATAGCCCACGCCCGCCAGGAACAGCATGTTGCCGTAAGCGACGGCGCGCGAGAACATCGGTTTGCTGGTGGGAGGCGGATTGGGCGCCGGATAGGGCGAGCGCTTTTCCATCTTGGGCTGGGCCTCAGCGCTTTTCGCCGTCAGCGCGACACCCGCTGCCGCTGCGGCCGCAGCCTTGGCGCTGTTCTTCAAAAGGCCGCGGCGTGATCCGTTTTCCATGAAACTCCCCTGTTGTTTTCCCGAAGCTTAACGCCGCTTTTTACGGGGGCCAATGGCCTATTTCTTTGGCGGATAACCCAGGCCTTTGAGGAAAACATCGGTGGCATAGGGAATATAGGCGGCGATTTCCTTCTCGCTCATTGATTCTCCCATGGCGGTGCGGATTCGGGCCATGTCGGTCAGCATGCTGAGCAACACCACCGCCGCCATCTCCGGATCCTTGAGGTCCGGCAGGAGGCCCGCGCCATGCCATTCCTCCAGCGCACCGCGCAACAGTCCGCGGCCCCGCCCGAGAGTCGCGTTGTACATGCGGGCGATAACGGGCGAGTGGCGGGCTTCCGACAGGGCGATGTGGATCAGTCCGGCGCCAGCCTGGCCAATATTTGTGACGATTTCGGTCCCCAGGCCGATCAGAAAGCGCCGCGGATCACGGCCGGGATCGGGCGTGGCCGCGCCGGCTGCTTTTAAAGACGCCTCTATGATGCGGTTGACCACCGCCTGCACCACCGCAGGCTTGTCGGCAAAGCGGGCATAGAGCGTCTTAGTGGAAGCCCCTGCCCGGCGGGCGATCTGCTCCATGCTGGTGGCGGCATAGCCTTGGGCGTTGAACAGCTCCAAGGCCGCATCCAGCAGCCGGTCCGGCAGGCGGGCGGCCTCTTCGGAGGTCAAACGGCCCGGACCACCTTTGGGCTTGGTGGGGACTTTGGCCGGCTTTTTCTTCTGCATTTCAGAGCCTTATGAAAAATCGCGTCACGCGGCCAAATTAGCGCTTGACGCAAAGAAAAGAAAGTGTTTCTTTCCGCTTCGTTTAAAGAAAAGATATCGTTTCTTTCCTTTTAAGAAGAGGGGACCAGCCATGACCGACATCACCGCAGACTCTCTGGCTTTTGAGCCCGGCCCGGTGCGGCCGGCGCGCAAGACCCGATTGCGCTGGCGCCTGCTGACGGGCCTGGCCGCGGGGGTTCTTTTATCCGGCGCCGGATATGGCGCCTATCACACCCTCGTCGCTTCTCATTACGTCACCACCGACGATGCCTATGTCGGCGCCTCGGTGGCCCAGATCAATTCCCAGGTGACAGGCCCGATCGCCAGGGTCGCGGTGGATGACACCCAGATGGTGCACAAGGGCGATGTGCTGGCGGTGATCGACCCCAGCGATGCGCGCATCACCCTGGCGCGTGCGCAAGCCGACTATCAGCACACCCTGCAGCATGTCAGCCAATATTACGCCCAGCGCGCGGCCGCCGCGGCCACCGTCACGGCGCGCGAGACCGACGCCACGCGCACCGCCGAGGATTATGGCCGGCGCGTGACCTTGTCGGAAAGCGGCGCCATCTCACGCGAGCAACTCACCACCGCGCGGGCGGCAGCGGCGGCAGCCGAGGCCAATCTGACGGCGGCGCGCGAAACCCTGCAGGCCCAGGCCGAGCTGGTGCGCGGGGTTGGCGTTGCCGATCACCCCGAGACCCTGGCCGCCCGCGCCGCGTTGGAAAAAGCAAAGCTGGATCTGTCGCGCACCGTCATCCGCGCCCCGATCGACGGCATCATCGCCCAGCGCAAGGCGCAGGTCGGCCAGACCGTGCAGCCGGGCCAGACCCTGATGACCGTCACGCCCATCGCCCAGGCCTATGTGGATGCCAACTTCAAGGAAGGCCAGCTCAAGCAGGTTGAAGTGGGCCAGCCGGTCGAACTGACTTCCGATCTTTACGGCAGCCGGATCGTCTATCACGGCAAGGTCGCCGGCATGGGCGGCGGCACCGGTTCGGCCTTCGCCATCATTCCGGCGCAGAACGCCACCGGCAACTGGATCAAGGTGGTGCAGCGGGTGCCCGTGCGTGTCGCGCTCGATCCGGCCGAGATGGCGGCGCATCCGCTGCGGGTCGGTCTCTCCATGACCGCCACCATCGATACCGCCAATACTGGGCGCGCGAACTAGCCATGACCAACGCGCAACAGGCTGACGCGCCGCTCAGCGGCGCGATGCTGTGGTTCGCCGCCGTGATGCTGGCCATGGCCAACTTCATCGCCGTGCTGGATATGACCATCGCCAATGTCTCCATGCCCAGCATCGCCGGCAGCCTGGGCATCAGCGCCAGCCAGGGCACCTGGGTGATCACCTCCTATTCCGTGGCCGAGGCGATCCTGGTGCCGCTGACCGGCTGGCTGGCGGGGCGCTTCGGCGCGGTGCGCGTCTTCACCACCGCTATGATGATGTTCGGCGTCTTTTCCGCCTTGTGCGGCGTCTCGACCTCGCTCGAAATGCTGGTGTTCGGCCGGATCATGCAGGGCCTGTCGGGCGGCTCGCTGATGCCGCTGTCTCAGACCTTGCTGCTGCGCGTCTTTCCGAAAGAGCGCGCGCCCGCTGCCATGGCGCTGTGGGCCATGACCACCCTGGTGGCGCCGGTGCTGGGCCCGATCCTGGGCGGCAGCATCTGCGACAACCTGGCCTGGCCTTTCATCTTCTTCATCAACGTGCCGATCGCGCTGGGTTGCGCCCCGGTGATCCGCCGCCTGCTGCGCCGCTTCGAGACCGAAAAGGTCAAGGCGCCGATCGACATCGTCGGCCTGGTGCTGCTGATCGTCTTTGTCGGTGCGCTGCAGATCATGCTGGACATCGGCAAGGACCATGACTGGTTTGCTTCGGTGGAAATCCGCGCCCTCGCCGCCATCGCCCTGATCGGTTTCCTGGCCTTCCTGATGTGGGAGCTGACAGACGACAATCCCATCGTGGATCTGCGCGTCTTCCGCCATCGTGGCTTCACCGCCTCGGTCTTCACCCTCAGCCTGGGCTACGGCTCCATGTTTGGCGCCAATGTGCTGACGCCGCTCTGGCTGCAGAGCTATATGGGCTATACCTCGACCTGGGCGGGAATGACCACGGCCTGGAGCGGCGTTTGCGCCGTGCTTGTGGCGCCCATCACGGGCATGCTGATGGGCAAGAAGCTCGATCCCCGCCGCCTGGTTTTTGGCGGGCTGGTCTGGATCGCCTTTGTCACCTTCCTGCGCACCGGCCTCACCAACGGCGTGACCTATTGGCAAATCGCCGTGCCGCTGGTGCTGATGGGCATCGGCTTGCCGCTGTTCTTCGTGCCGCTGACCGCGCTGGCGCTGGGCAGCGTGGAGGAGCGGGAGACCGCCTCGGGCGCAGGCCTGCAGAACTTCCTGCGCACCATGTCAGGTGCCATCACCACCTCGCTGGTCACCACCGCCTGGGACGACAAGACCACCTATGCGCATGCGGAACTGGCGGGCCTGACCGACCGCAACGGCGAGACCATGCACACCCTGACCAGCACGGGCTTCAGCCATGATGCGGCGGTCAGCCAGATCAACAACATGGTGCAGGGCCAGAGCGTGATGATCGCCACCAATCAGCTGATGTTCGTTGTGGCGCTCGCCTTCTTGCTCGCCGCCTTCGTCATCTGGCTGGCGCCCAGGCCCAGCCGCGCCGTGGACATGACCCAGGCCGGTCACTGAACCAAAAGGAGGAGCAGGACATGAACAGCGATATCATTCCCGGCATCACCCGCAGCGTGTCGCTTCAGGTCAATGAGCGGCTGCTGGTGACGGCCTTTGCGCGGGATTTCCCCGCCTTTGCCGACCTGCCCCCGGTCTTCGCCACCGCTTTCATGGTCGGGTTCATGGAATGGGCCTGCATCGAGGCCCTGCAGCCATGGCTGCCGGACGGCGAGACAACGGTCGGGACCCATGTCTATCTCAGCCATGTTGCGCCCACGCCAAAGGGCATGAAGGTCACCGCCCATGTCGAACTGATCGAAGTGAAGGGCCGCACCCTGCGTTTCCGGGTGGACTGTTTCGACGTCTGCGGCCTGATCGGTTCAGGTTTTCACGAGCGCACGCTGATCGATAGCGCCCGCTTCATGACCAAAGTGGCCGAGAAAGCCACGCCCCGCGCGCTGGCCGCGGCCTGATCAGCTGTTGAGCGAAAACTGGATCGGCACCACCGCATCCAGGGTGCTGGTGGGAAAGCCCGCCGGCAGCGCCGGCAACTGCGCCCGCTGGATCAGGGCCAAAGCCTCGTTGTCCAGCACGGGACGGCCGCTGGACTTGGCGATTTCGAAGCTCACCAGCTTTCCCTGCGCGTCCATCACGAAATGCAGCATCACCACGCCCTCGATGCGGGCCTGGCGGGCGGCGCGGGGATATTGCTTCACCCGGTTGAGCTGGGCCAGCAACCGAGCCAGGAAACCGTCACGGCCCTCGCCGGTGCCCTGCGGCGCGGTTACAGGCGCGGGCGCCGCCTGCGGCATGACAGGCGCGGCGATCGGTGGTTGAGCGATAACCGGAGGCGGCGGAGCCGTCTGGATCACCACTTCCGGCACGGGCGCCGTCATCGGCACGGGCGGGGTGAGCTTGGGCAGCTCCTTGGGCTCTTCCAGCGGCTTGGGCCGCTCCGGCGTGATCTGGACCGACAGTTCCTGCATCACCTTCGGACGCACCACCTGCACCGTGGTCAGGGCGGCGATCGCGATCAGCACATGCACAGCGATGGTGACGGCGATACTGACCAGCCGGTCACGCTCCGGCAGATTTTCGCGCTCGATGCGGAGAGCCCGCGATTTTTCGAAGGCGTGCAGCGAATAGGAAACCGTCATGCCGGTTCTCCTTCCAGGTCTTCAGACAACGGCTCGCTCATCGGCACATGGCGCTGGCGTTTCTTGGCCCACATCACCACGCCGGTGACCACGAACAGGGTCGGCACCAGCCCCGACAGGAAGACCAGGAATTTCCACACCGCGCCCAGCGAACCCTGATGCACCGGCCGCATCCAGGCCATGAAGCTGCCCGAGGGATCGCGTACGCTCAGCACCGTGCCGCGATAAGGATCGACGTAAGCGGTGGCGGCGATAGCGTCATGGCTGAGATAGCTGACGCTGATCGGCTGGTCGGCCGCAGCCGGAATGGTGACGCTGCGTGGCTGCAGGCCCGGCACGGCGCGCTGGGCGGCGATCACCGCTTCGGTCGCGCCCAGGCGGCGGCCCTCGGCCGGCTCGACACTCGGCACATTGCCACGCCCGTTCGGCATGCCGAAGGTTTGCGGCCAGGCGATCACCACACCGGAGAAGCTGACCGCCAGGAAGACGATGAAAATCCAGATGCCGGTGGCGGCGTGCAGTTCACGATGAAAACGCAGGCCCGTGGCGGTGCTGCGCACTTTGAAGGCGTATTTCCACTGACCCTTCTTCGGCCACCACAGCACAAGACCGGACAGGCCCAGGATGCACATGGCCACACCCAGCCAGCCCACCGCATAGGTGCGGCCCTCGCGGCCCATCAGGAAATTGCCGTGCAACTGGTGGGCGAAAATCAGAAGTCCGGGCGCTGCCGCCTTGCGGCTGCCCAGCACTTCGCCCGACACC
>Ga0268266_10000863_pt1 | contig 39421 bp, 36 predicted proteins | sample KBSS13metaG_FD_190356 | JGI IMG/M metagenome (GOLD analysis project Ga0268266, IMG submission 190356) | Switchgrass rhizosphere microbial communities from Kellogg Biological Station, Michigan, USA - KBS S1-3 metaG (SPAdes) (version 2) | ecosystem: Host-associated > Plants > Roots > Rhizosphere...
ACCGCGCCCGGGCAGTTTACCCGCGACGTCGGGAACGAGTCGATCCTCCGGCCCAACGACGAAACGGATCATCCGCTCGGGGTCCAACCGCTCACCCGACGCTATGCAGCGGCGCAGCGGTCCGGTCTCGTCGTCCGCTTCCGGTTCAGCCTCATCATCCCCCAACTTATCCGGCACCGACTTACCCGGCGTCGACCTGCGCCGCGCCGGCCTCCTCGTCCGCGAACCAGTGGGCACGGGCGGCCATGATGATCCGCTCGGCATCCTCTGAAGTCATCGCGTCCGCGCCGACGATCTCGACCAGCTCGTCGGTCGCCAGATCACCCAGATCGTCCAGCGTCTTGACCTCTTTCTCACCCAGCGCGACCAGCATCGCCGGGGTCAGCCCCTCGACGGCGGCGACTTCGTCGGTGACGCCCAAGGCTACGCGCTGCTCGTGCAGGGCGGCGTCGCGCTGCTCCAGATAGGTCAAAGCGCGGTCGCGCAGCTCGGCTGCGACGTCCTCGTCGAAGCCTTCGATCTGCGCCAGCTCCTCGATCTCGGTGTAGGCGATTTCCTCGACCGAGGTGAAGCCTTCCGCCACCAGCAGATGGGCAATGACATCGTCGACGTCCAGTGCCTCGATGAACAGGGCAGAGCGGGTCTTGGTCTCTTCAGTCCGGCGCTCGGACTCTTCGGCTTCGGTCAGGATGTCGATATCCCAGCCGGTCAGCATCGAGGCGAGGCGCACATTCTGGCCGCGGCGGCCGATGGCCTGGCTCAGCTGGTCGTCCGGAACGACGACCTCGATCCGGTGGCTGATATCGTCGAGCACCACCTTGGTCACCTCGGCCGGGGCCAGCGCGTTGACGACGAAAGTCGCCGGGTCGCTCGACCATGGAATAATGTCGATCTTCTCGCCCTGCAGCTCGCCGACCACCGCCTGGACGCGGCTGCCGCGCATGCCGACGCAGGCGCCGACCGGGTCGATCGAGCTGTCCTTGCTGACCACGCCGATCTTGGCGCGGCTGCCCGGGTCGCGGGCGACCGACTTGATCGTGATGATGCCGTCATAGATTTCCGGCACTTCCTGCATGAACAGCTTGGCCATGAACTGCGGATGGGTGCGCGACAGGAAGATCTGCGGCCCGCGCGGTTCCTCGCGGACGTCGTAGATATAGGCGCGGACGCGGTCGCCGTTCTTGAAATGCTCGCGCGGCAGGGTCTCGTCGCGGCGCAGGATCGCCTCGGCGCGGCCCAACTCGACCGTCACGTTGCCGTATTCGACGCGCTTGACGATGCCGTTGGCGATCTCGCCGACGCGGTCCTTGTATTCGCGGTACTGGCGCTGACGCTCGGCGTCGCGCACGCGCTGAACGATGACCTGTTTGGCCATCTGCGCCGGGATGCGGCCGAAATCGATCGGCGGCAGGTCCTCGACCAGGAACTCGCCGATCTGGGCGTCCTTCTTTTCGAAGCGGGCATCCTCGAGCGAGATCTGGGTGATCTCGTTCTCGATCACCTCGGCGACCTCGCGCATCCGCTTCAGCGAAATCTCGCCGGTGCGGCGGTCGATCGTCGCGCGGATATCGTGCTCGTGACCGTATTTGGAGCGGCCGGCCTTCTGGATGGCCTGCTCCATCGCCTCGACCACTTCTTCGCGGTCGATGTTCTTTTCACGCGCGACCTGGTCGGCGACTTGCAACAGCTCGATCATTCGAGACCCCTGGCATGAATTGGAGGCGCTCCCGCCTCACCCAAATACGCCGCCGCGGCGGCATTCTCTTCCTCGACCGCGGCGATCAGCCGGTCGGTCAAAATCAGCTTCGCGCTTTTAATCTCAGCGAGCGGCAGCGGGAACATCGTCCCGGCGCTCTCCAGCATCACCGTATCCCCGTCCAGCGCCGAGATCGTGCCCTGGAAACGCTTGCGGCCGTCGATCGGTTGAGCGGTCTCGATCTTTGTCTCGTGGCCGAGGAACCGCTCGTAATCCGCGCGCTTCATCAGCGGCCGGTCGATCCCGGGCGAGGATACTTCCAGCGTATATTCGCCGTCGATCGGATCGGCCTCGTCCAGCAGCGCCGAGATGGCGCGCGACAGCCGGGCACAATCCTCGACCACCATGGCCGTGCGGTCCCGCCGCTCCGCCATGATCTGCAAGGTCGCGTGGCGCGCGCCGCCTTGCATCTGAACGCGGACCAACTCATAGCCCAATTCGTCCACAACCGGCGCGATCAATTGTGCGATCCGTTCGCTCAAAACCCTTATCTCAGCCTATTCGAAGCTAAAAGCTTCGCCATCCGACTGGAGCATTCCAGTCAGCAGCACATGCCGCCTATGTCGATGGATGCCGCAGATATATACCCAACGCCATAAATCGCAAGAGGATTCAGGCCGGATCGCGCGCTTTACGGCGATAGGTGAGATAGATCGGACGCCGCCCGGCCTTGAGCGCCTTGGCCTCGTACCGCGTCGGCGGCCAGTCGTCCGGCCGTGTTTCGGCGCGGGTGACGAGCTCGAAAGCCGGATGCTCGGCGAGTCGCGCAGGCATCCATTCCTGAAGGATCGCATGGTCGGTGGCGACGCGGAATTCGGCGCCGTCGGCCAGCACCCGGGCCAGGAGGTCGAGTGCTTCCGGGTTGACGAAACGCCGTCCCTCATGCCGCCGCTTCGGCCACGGATCGGGGAACAGCAGAAAGGCGCGGTCGATCGAGGCGGCGGGCAGGGCGCGCAGCAACAGGCGCGCATCCTCGTTGACGATGCGGACATTTCCGATCTGCTGCTCGTCCAGCAGGACCAGCAGCATCGAAACGCCGTTGATGAAGGGCTCGCAGCCGATGAACCCGATCCCGGGATGGGACGCGGCTTGGGCGGCCAAGTGCTCGCCGCCGCCGAAGCCGATCTCCAGCCACACCTTCGCCGGCGGCGCCGGAGACAGCGACCCCGTAAACAGTGACATTGGGTCGAGCGCGGCCGGCGGCTCTGGCAGCTTGACGGTCAGCGTGTCGAGGGTGGTGTCGTAGAGCTCGGACGCCTTGCCTTTAAGCGTGCGTCCGCGACGCCGCCCATAGACGCGGCCGATCGGGGGACTTGTTCGCATGAGCGCCCAGTTATCAACGCCACTGGGCGCTGAATGACCCCCGCCTTAGGCGAGGGCCGACTTCAGCGAATCGACCAGGTCGGTCTTCTCCCAGGAGAAGCCGCCATCGGCGTCCGGGGTGCGGCCGAAATGACCGTAGGCCGCAGTGCGGGCATAGATCGGCTTGTTGAGGCCGAGATGCTGGCGGATGCCGCGGGGCGACAGGTCGACCAGCTGCTGCAGCACGGAGGACAGGCGGGCCTCGTCGACCTTCCCGGTGCCGTGCGTGTCGATATAGACCGACAGCGGCCTGGAGACGCCGATCGCGTAGGACAGCTGGATCGTGCAGCGGTCGGCCAGGCCAGCGGCGACCACGTTCTTGGCCAGATAGCGCGCGGCATAGGCGGCCGAGCGGTCGACCTTGGTCGGGTCCTTGCCGGAGAAAGCGCCGCCGCCATGCGGGGCCGCGCCGCCATAGGTGTCGACGATGATCTTGCGTCCGGTCAGGCCGCAGTCGCCGTCGGGACCGCCGATGACGAAACGGCCGGTCGGGTTGACGTAGAACTGGGACTCCTCACACATCCAACCTTCCGGCAGGGTCTTGAGCACGTGCGGGCGGACGATCTCGCGGATCTGGTCTTGGTCGACGCCCTCGTCATGCTGGGTCGAGACCACGACCGAGGTGGCGCAGACCGGTTTGCCGTTCTCATAGCGCAGCGTCACCTGGCTCTTGGCGTCGGGTCCGAGGCCGGAATTGGGGCTGGAATGGCGCGCCTTGGCGAGCGCGCTCAGGATGCCGTGCGAATAGAAGATCGGAGCCGGCATCAGCGCCTCGGTCTCGCGGCAGGCATAGCCGAACATGATGCCCTGGTCGCCGGCGCCCTCATCCTTGTTGCCGGCCGCGTCGACGCCGACGGCGATGTCGGCCGATTGCGAATGCAGCAGGATCTCGATATTGGCGGTGCGCCAGCTGAAGCCATGCTGGTCGTAGCCGATATCCTTGATCGCCTCGCGGGTGGCGTGTTCCAGCTGGTCGTTGGTGATCGAGGGGGCGCCGCGCACCTCGCCGGCGATCACCACCTTGTTGGTGGTGGCCAGCGTCTCGCAGGCGACGCGCGCATCGGGCTGGGCGCCGAGGAAAATATCGACGACGGTGTCGGAAATCCGATCACAAACCTTGTCCGGGTGGCCTTCGCCTACGGATTCGCTGGTGAAAAGATAATTGGACAAGGCCACATCGGTCTCCGGCAAAAGTTGAATGGGCAGCAATAAAGTTGTGGGTTTGCTCTGTCCAGCCCCTGGGGCAATAAGGCCTATCCCGGCGAGTAGTTCGCCAGCGCCTTGGCGAGGTCGAACAGTTTGCGCCGCAGATTGGCGTTGGGAATGCGGTAGTAGGTGCGGACCAGCTCGAGCGTCTCGCGCTTCGCCATCGGATCCTGCTCAGACACTGTGCCTGCGGGCTCCGGTGCGCCCGATGGCGGACGGTAGTCCGCGGCGACCGGATTCTCGACCGGCATGTCGTCGAAGAAGAACTGCACCGGCACATCTAGCACGCGCGACATGTCGAACAGCCGGCTGGCGCCGATGCGGTTGGCGCCGCGCTCATATTTCTGGATCTGCTGGAAAGTCAGCCCGACCGCGTTGCCCAGCTTTTCCTGGCTCATGCCCAGCAAGGTGCGGCGCAGCCTGACCCGGGAGCCGACATGAAGATCGACCGGGCTGGGCGCGTCGATTTTCGGACGGCCGCCGCGGCGCTTTACGTCTCTGACCTTTGCCTGCATCTAACCGCTCGCACGTTTCGGGGCCGTCTCTTAACACGGCCCATCGGGCGGTAATAGGCGAGGGGGTTGCGATATCGGGCCGCGTCACGCCTGCTTGCGACGCCCCAGGACGAAGCCGACGGCCGCCAGCGCCACGGCCATGGCGAAGAACAGCCCGTCACCGACCTTGGCATAGATCGTCTCGGCGATCGGCTTCGGCAAGTCGGCATCGACCACGCCGATCTCGCCCAGGCCGAGCCGCGCCGTGACTCGGCCATAGGGGTCGACGACGCCGGAAATCCCGCTATTGGCGGCATTGGCCAGCGGCAGGCCTTCCTCGACCGAGCGCACCCGCATCATCGCGAAATGCTGATAGGGGCCGGCGGAAAGCCCGAACCAGGCATCGTTGGTGACGTCGATCAGCCAGTCCGGCCGGTTGCCGGGTTCGACGACATCGCCCGGGAAGATGACCTCATAGCAGATCAGCATCCCCGCCGGCGGCAGGCCGGGCGGGCGCAGCGTCCTGGGCCCGGGGCCCGGCGTCGGCTCGATATCGCCGACCGCCACGGCCTTGATGAACGGGAGGTACTTGCCGAGTGGCATATATTCGCCGAACGGCACGTAATGGAATTTGTCGTAGGTCCCGAGGATCTGCCCCTCGTGATCCAGCACCTGGATGCTGTCGCGGAAGGTGGGGGGATTCTCGTTGGGCATGCCGCGGTCGATGCCGGTGATCAGCAGCTGGCCCGGCTTGAGGGTGGCCGACGCGATGACCGTGGCGTTGTCGGGGTGACCCTCAAGCGGGTAGGGCTCTGCCGCTTCGGACCATATGATCGCGGTCGGCGGCTTGTCGGCTGGCTGGATCGACAGCTGAATATGCTGGCGTAGATTGTTTTCGAAGCGTCCCGGCACCCATTTGAGGCTTTGCTGAATGCTGGGCTGGACCAGCCGCAGCCGCACATCCGGCACTGTCGGCATCGGGTCCGAAGGCAGGCGAACGGCGCCGAAGATCGCCGCCAACACCACAATGACGATGCCGGCGGCAGCGCCGCGATATCCCTGCCGGCGCGTCGCGAACGGACTGCCGAGCAGGGCCGCCAGCGCCGGGGCCAGCATCACCAGCAGGGTCACGGCATAGGTCCCGCCGACGGAGGCGATCTGGATCAGCCAGGGGAATTCGGTCCAGGCATAGCCGGGCAGGTTCCAGGGAAAGCCGGTCAGCGCATGGCCATAGACCCACCAGGCAAGGCTCCACATCCCGACCAGCGCCAGGACCCGCGCCAGCGGTCTTTCGCGCGGCACTGTCCAGGCGATGGCCGTGCCGATGCCGTGATAGATCGACAGGCCGAAGGCGAGGCCACTGCTGGCAAAGGGCACCACCCACCAATATTGGTCGATGGCGACGAACAGGGCGAAGGTCAGCCAATAGAGGCTGAAGGCGAGGAAGCCGAAGCTGAACAGCCAGCCGACCCACAGCGCGCCCTTCCAGGTCTTGACCCCGTCGAGCAGCCAGACCAGCATCGGAAAGGCGATCCATAGCGTTGGCAGCACATCCGCCGGCGGCAGCGACAGCGAGGCGACGATCCCGGCGGCAATCGCCGTCAGGTTGCGGCGCCAGCCGGTCAGGCGGCGGAAAGCATCGGCCAATCGCACGATAGGCCGGTTGTCCGGGACGTCTGGGGTCATTTGGAGGCTGGCGGCGGTGGGTTGCGGACTCGGATGCGCTTGATGCGGCGCGGATCGGCGTCGATGATCTCGAATTCGAGGCCCGAGGAGGGGTGGGTCAGAAGCTCGCCACGGCTCGGCACCCGGCCGGCCAGCGAGAAGACCAGCCCGCCCAGCGTATCGACCTCGTCGCGCTCGTCCTGCTCCAGCACCTCGCCGACCCGTGCCTCGAAATCCTCGATCGGCACACGCGCGTCGGCCAGCAGGGAGCCGTCGGCCTTCTCGACCATGGTCGCGGTCTGGATACGGTCATGCTCGTCGGTGATCTCGCCGACGATGCCCTCGACCAGGTCCTCGATCGTGATCAGTCCATCGATGCCGCCGAACTCGTCGATCACCAGCGCCATGTGCTGGTGGTTTTTCCGCATGTCGAGCAGCAGGTCGAGCACGCGGATCGACGGGGCGACGATCGAAACAGGGCGGACGATCGCCTCCAGCGAGAATTCCCCGCCCCGGGCGATCGAGGCCAGCACATCCTTGATGTGGACGATGCCGATCACCTCATCCAGCGTCTCGCGATAGACCGGCAGCCGGCTGTGCGACTTGTCGACCAGCAGGCGCAGCAACGTATCGCGATCCGTGTCGGAGTCGACAGCGGCGATATCCGCGCGGGGCACCATCAATTCCGAGATCGGCTGGTCGCGGATTTCCTGGATATTCTCGATCAGCTCGCGTTCGTGCGATTGCTCCGACTCCGGCGTTGCCGCGTCGTCATCGCCCGCTTGTGCCGGCGGTTCGCGGCGGCCGTTCTGGCTTGCGCGGAACAAGTCGAGCAGGCCGCTCATTGCGAGTCTCCGCTAGTGGCGTAAGGGTCGGATATGCCGAGGCCAGCCAGGAGCTTCACCTCCGCCGCCTCCATCGCTTCCGCCTCGGCCTCGTCTTCATGGTCGTGGCCAATCAGGTGCAGGGCGGCATGGATCGCGAGATGGACGACGTGATGCTCCAGCGTCTTGCCGTCCCGCTCGGCCTCGGCCTTCATGGTGTCGAAGCTCATGACGATATCGCCGATCAGCCACGGGAAGTCTGGGTCGTCGACCGGGGCAGGGTCGCCCAGCGGGAAGGACAGGACATTGGTCGGCTTGTCGCGTCCGCGCCAATCCCGGTTCAGCCCCTGTATTGTGCCGTCATCCACCAGCCGCACGCCCACCTCGATGGTTCGGGACGTATCGTCCACGTCGGCCAGCGCCAGCGCAATCGCTTTTTCCACGAGGGCCGCGACATCGGGCAGCGCCCGGGTCCAGCGCGGGTCTTCGATTTCGAGCGCCAGCCGGAGCTGGCCTCCGGTTGATCGCTCCTTGGGCGTTCGGTCGCTCATTACGCCGGCCGCCCCGTCGCCTTGGCGTAGGCGCGGATGATCCGTGCGACCAGCGGCAGGCGCACTACGTCCGAATCCTTGAACTCGACGATGCTGACGCCCTCGACGCCCTGCAGGATCTCGATCGCGTCGACCAGGCCAGAGCGCACGCCACCGGGCAGGTCGATCTGGCCGGGATCGCCGGTCACCACCATGCGGCTGCCTTCGCCCAGCCGGGTCAGCGCCATCTTCATCTGCACGGTCGTGGTGTTCTGCGCCTCATCCAGAATGACGAAGCAGTGGGCGAGCGTCCGGCCGCGCATGAAGGCGAGCGGGGCAATTTCGATGATGCCGTTCTCGATCCGCTTCTCGACCTGCTCCGGCGTAATCAGCTCATTCAGCGCGTCGTAGATCGGGCGGAGGTATGGATCGATCTTCTCGCGCAGGTCGCCGGGCAGGAAGCCCAGCCGCTCCCCGGCCTCGATCGCGGGGCGGGAGATGACGATGCGGTCGACCGCGCCGTTCTGCAGCGCCGCGACGGCCTGGGCCACCGCCAGATAGGTCTTGCCCGTCCCGGCCGGTCCGGTGCCGATCACCAGCTCGGTCTCCGCCATGGCGCGCAGATAGGCGCCCTGGGTCGGGGTGCGGGCGGCAATGGTCTTGCGCCGGGTGCGGATGACTGGAACGTCGGCCCGGTGGTCGGAGGACGAGGGCGCCTCGGTGTGGGGCAGCCGCAGCGCCGCGTCGATCTCGGCCGGGCCTACCACCTCGTCGCTCGACGCCCGGCGCCAGAGCTCGGCCAGGACCGAGCGGGCGGCCTCGGCCGATCCGGCAGGGCCGGCGATGCTGACGATATTGCCGCGGGTCGCGAGCTTGACGCCGAGCTGCCGTTCGATACGCGCCAGGTTGGCATTATGCTCGCCGAACAGCAGCGGCAATCGCCGATTGTCGTCGAACGCGATCTCGATCGGGCGGCCGGCTGGCGGGCTCAAGGAGCTATCCCGCCAAAGGGCGTTTCAATCTCGAGAGTGCCTTCCAGACTCAGCGCCCGCGCGTCGGCGATCCTGACCGGCACGATCTGGCCCAGTAGATGGCCGGGCGCAGGGGTGTGGACCGACTGCATATGCGGACTGCGGCCGTGCAGCTGGCCGGGACGCGAGCCGCTGCGGTCGAACAGTATCGGCACGACCTGGCCGACAGAGGCCTGGTTGAAGCGGGTCTGGCCTTCCAGGATTGCAGCCTGCAGCTGGGCGAGACGATAGGACTTCACCGCCTCGGGCACGGCATCATCCGCGGTCGAGGCCGGGGTGCCGGGCCGCGGGCTGTATTTGAAGGAATAGGCCTGGGCGAAGCCGACGGTACGGACAAGCTCCAGCGTCGCGGCGAAATCCGTCTCGGTTTCGCCAGGATAGCCGACGATGAAATCGCTCGACAGCGCGATATCCGGTCGGGCCGCGCGCAGCCGTTCGATCACGGCCAGGTACTGGGCGGCGGTGTGCTTGCGGTTCATCCGCGCCAGGATACGGTCCGACCCGCTCTGCACCGGCAGGTGCATGAACGGCATCAGCGCCGGCACATCGGCATGGGCGGAAATCAGCTCGTCGTCCATGTCGTCGGGGTGGGAGGTGGAGTAGCGGATACGCTCGACGCCGGGGATCTCGGCGACCGCGCGGATCAGCCGGCCCAGCGACCAGACCGTCCCGTCCGCAGCCTTGCCGTGATAGGCGTTGACGTTCTGGCCCAGCAGGGTCAGCTCGCGCACGCCGCTTAAGGCCAGCCGCCGCGCCTCGATCAGCACGTCGCCGGGCGGGCGCGAATATTCGGCGCCGCGCGTATAGGGCACGACGCAAAAGCTGCAGAATTTGTCGCAGCCTTCCTGGATGGTGAGAAAGGCCGAGACGCCGCGTGGCGCGGCTTCCTCAGGCAGGCTGTCGAATTTCGATTCGACCGGGAAGTCGGTCATCAGGATCGGCTCGCCCTTGGCGCGGGACGCGCGGGCGACCAGTTCCGGCAGCGACTGATAGCTTTGCGGGCCGACGACGATATCGACATGCCGGGCGCGCGCGGTGATCACCGGCCCTTCGGCCTGGGCGACGCAGCCGGCGACCGCCAGGATCATGTCGCCGCCGGCCTCGGCCTTGGCCTGCTTGGCGATCTTCAGTCGGCCGAGCTCGGAAAACAGCTTCTCCGTCGCCTTCTCACGGATATGGCAGGTGTTCAGGATGACGATGTCCGCCCCCTCGGCCTCATCGACCGGGCGATAGCCGAGCGGCGCCAGCAGATCGACCATCTTCTGGCCGTCATAGACATTCATCTGGCAGCCCCAGCTTTTGACATGGATCGTCTTCAGCCCAGTCTCGGGCTTCAGCTTGGCCTGTGCTTCGGCCGTCGGGGCCAGGGCGTCAGGCGGCGGCGACAATTGCATCTCCTCGGGCGGCCGGTTCGGCCACCTGTTCTTCGGCCGGCGTCCGGCCGGTCACGGCGCGAACCACCCCGCGCTCGACCGCGTCCTGACAGAGCCTGGTGATCGCCTTGCGGCTCATGCCGCCGGCCTTGAACGGCTGGTGGAATTCGACCTCGATCGTCAGCCGTCCGGCCTTCATCACGCTCCAGGCGTGCGGCGCCAACGGCATGTCGCCGTACCAGGCATAGATCGAGCGTAGCGCCCGGCCGAGCGGCATACCGTCCATCCGGGTGGCGATAATCGAGACCGGCTGGATCGTGAGGTTTATCTCGGGCGGCGCATCTTCGGCGACCGACAGCAGCGACGATTTGAAGGGCAGGATGCGGTTTCCATCCGACGTCGTGCCCTCGGCAAACAGCACCAGACTGTCGCCGGCCTTGAGCCGCCCCGCGATCTCCTCGCTGTGCTCGCTGACATTGGCCGGCTTGCGGTCCACAAAGACGCTCCGCTGCAGCTTTGCCAGCTGGCCAATCAGCGGCCAGCTGATCATGTCGGCCTTGGCGATGAAGGAGCACGAGAACAGCGAGCCCAGCACCAGAATGTCGAAATAGGACGAGTGGTTGGAGACGAACAAGGTCGGGTGCGTCGGCGAAGGCTCGCCGCGCACGACGATCTTCATGCCGAAGATCCGGCACGACCAGCCATGATACCAGCGCGGCAGATCGTTGGCGTAGCGCAGGTTCAGCGCCAGCCCCAGCCGCTGGATCGGCATCAGTGAAAGGGTCAGGGTGATGAAAGCGATCGTCCGAATCAGCCCGACCAATCGGGATCCGTTCATTCGTCGACGTCGCTCGTGGGCGCCGGCGCCTCACGTCCCAATTGATAATGCTTGGCGTATTTGTCGGTGATCAGGTCGGTCTTCACGATGATGCAGACGTCGGTTGTGCGGAACTGCTCGTCGATCACCGCGCCGTCGCCGATGAAACCGCCGAAGCGCAGATAGGCCTTCAGCAGCGGCGGCACCTCGAACAGCGCCGTCGTCGGGTCGATCGCATGGGGCGGGTTGCGCCGCATGTCGATATAGCGCTCGGGAACCGCCACCGGTCGCAGCGCCGGCGGAGCCAGCCAGTAGTAATAGAGGTAGGACAGCGTCGAGGCCAGGGCGTCGGGATCGGTGCCCGGCAGGCTGGCGCAGCCGAACAGTACCTCGATGTTATAGCGTGCGGCATAGGCGGAGATGCCGCGGAACAGCAAGTTGATGGCCCGGCCGCGATAGGCGGGGGCGACGCAGGCGCGGCCCAGCTCCAGGATTTCGCCGGGATATTCGACCAGCTTGGTGATGTTGAACTCCGCCGCGGAATAGAAGCTGCCGCGCCGCGCCGCCATCTCCCGCCGGATCAGGCGGTAGGTGCCGACGACCGCATCGTCTTCGGGCAGGTTGTGGTCGATCACCAGCAGATGGTCGCAGACAGTGTCGTACTCGTCGAAATCGCGAAGCTCCGCCTCCATCGCCGGGGTCGGCTTGGCCGCCATCTCGCGATAGAAGATGTCGTAACGCAGACGCTGCGCCGCTTCGATCTCGGCCAGGGTCTGCGCCAGACGAACCTCAAGGCTGCCCGACCGGATCGAACCGAGCCGGGTAAGGTCTGCGCTAACGTGCGACATGCATGAGGCCCGCTTGAGCGGCTCCGGATTGGGAATCGGATTTTGCGCGGTTCCAATAGCACAAACTACGCCCCATGACAGGGCGCTTTACAGGCGAAAGCTGTGACGTAGTCGTCGGCATGGATGATCTATCATACATCCCGGCGCGGCGAGTTTCCAGAAATCAGATGGCGCGCGCGAGGATAAGGGCGTCGCGCACGCCGTCCGGACCGCGATAATAGCCCCGCCGGCGGCCCTCCTCGGTGAAGCCCGATGCTCGGTAAAGCCCCAGGGCGGCGGTATTGTCGACCGCGACCTCGAGGAAAAGCCGATGCGCGCCGGCGGCCGACGCGGCGGTGATCGCGGCATCGAGCAGCAGCCGGCCGGCGCCCGCGCGCCGCCGTTCCGGCAAGGTGCAGATCGTCAGGATTTCCGCCTCGTCGGCTGCGACTCGCCAGAGCGCCTGCCCGACCGGGTCGTCGCCGGCCAGCGCCATGCTGCCGGCCGTTCCCGGCATGGCAAGCAGCTCGGCGAAGGCGCGGGCATTCCAGGGCTCGTGGAAACCGGCGGCTTCATGCAGGGCCGCCGCGACCTCGACCATCGCCGGGTCCAATGAGTGAAGGGTCAACGGGCGGGAGAGCGTCATCGCGCCTTGGCCGGAACGGCGTCGGGCGCGCGCAGATAGAAGGGGGCGGGCGGCGGGCCGATAGGCCGGTCCTGGGCGAGCCGGGCCACGATGGCGGGGTCGACCTGCGTCGCCCATGTCTCCGGCTCATTGTCGATCATGTCCGCCAGATGCGGCGCGACCAGCCGGGCGGCGTCGCCGGTCAAGGTTAGCGCCCCATGTCCGACCCATGCCGCCACCGCGTCGGGCGGCAGCATCGCTGGTTCGGTCAGCGCCGCGCACTTTGGGTCGAACATCTGCACGAACAGCTCCGCCCGCTTGGAATCGATGGCGACGAGCAGGCGGGAGGCGACGCCGGGCGTCGTGGCGGCCATCGCCTCGAACACGGTGACGCCGACGATCGGCTTGCCCGTGCCCAGCGCCAGCCCATGCGCCGCCGCGAGCGCAACACGGATGCCGGTGAAGGAGCCGGGGCCGGTGGTCACGGCGAAGCGATCGATGTCGCCGAAAGCGAGGCTGGCCTCGCCCAGCAGATCGCTCAGCATCGGGATCAGCAGCTGCGCATGGCCGCGCTCGGCCAGGATGCTCCGGGCAGCCAAGATATGGCCGTCGGCTAGCAGCGCCGCGGCGCACCCGGCGCCGGCGAATCGAAAGCGAGGATGCCGCATCAGGACGTGATCGGGCCGCTCAGGCCGCGACGGCGCGGACCTCCCGGACTTCCGGGATGTAATAGCGCAGCATGTTCTCGATGCCGGCCTTCAAGGTCGCGGTTGAGCTCGGGCAGCCCGAGCAGGAGCCGTGCATCTGCAGATAGACGACGCCGTCGTCGAAATCGTGGAAGACGATATCGCCGCCGTCCTGCGCCACCGCCGGGCGGACGCGGGTCTCAAGGATTTCCTTGATCTGCACGACGATTTCGCTGTCGGCCTCGCCGCTCACCGCCACTTCGGTCGCCTCGACCGCCGGCAGGCCCGACGTGTAATGATCCATGATCGCCGCCAGCACCGCCGGCTTGACGCTGAACCATTCGGCATCGGCCGCCTTGGTGACCGAGATGAAATCGCTGCCCAGGAACACGCCGTCGACGCCGGCGACCGCGAACAGGGCCTTCGCCAGCGGCGACCGGCCCGCGCTGTCTTCGGTCCGGAAATCGGCCGTGCCCGACGGCATGACGATCTGCCCCGGAATGAACTTCAGGGTCGACGGGTTCGGGGTGTCTTCGGTCTGGATGAACATGGCGCTGCCTTGCGTTACGGACGCTTCTATCTACACGAACGTCCGATGATAACACAGATGGGCGTTCAGTCCCGTCATTGCGAGGAGCGCAGCGACGAAGCAATCCAGGGTCGTTAGCCCGGGACTGATCGGTAAGGCTCTGGATTGCTTTGCTGCGCTCGCAATGACGAGAGAGAGGGGGGTCAGCTGATCGCGTCGATCTGCTCGTGCGTCAGGCTGCCGGGCACGATGGTGACGGGGACGCGCAGCTTGGCCATGCCCTTGCTGGCCAGGAAGCTGATCAGCGGGCCCGGTCCCTCGGGGCCGGTGCTGGCGGCCAGCACCAGGATCGAGATCGAGGGGTCGTTGGCGAGCAATTCGACCAGCTCGTCGCGCGCCGAGCCTTCCTTGATATAGATGGCCGGCAGCTTGCCGATCTCATCCACCACCGTCTTGGCCAGGCGTTGCAGCAGCTGCTCGGCCTCCTGCTGCGCCTCCTCGCGCATCAGCGCTTCGACGCTGGCCAGGCCGTGGGCCTCGTGGGGCGGGATGACCCGCAGCAGCGCCACCCGGCCGCCGGTGCGCTGGGCGCGGCGGCTGGCGTAATAGAGCGCCACCGGCATCTCCGGGCTGTCGTCGACAACGACCAGAAAAATGCGAGGCGCAGCTTTGGTATCCATGCTCACACCCTCCTGAAGACCGCGCCGGCGGCCCAGCCAGCGGCGATGGCGAAGATCAGGGCGCCTGTACCATACAGCGCGGCATGGCGGTGGGCGACGACGAAGACTCCATTGGAAAAGCCGATCCGGCTGACGATCAGCGGCGTTGTCTGGGCCGAGACGACCTCCCCACCCGACAGCAGCAGCACCTCGACCGAATAGCTGCCGGTCGGCACGTTGGCGGGGAAGAACATGTCGGCGCGGAACAGATGCTCGCCGAGGAAGGTGACCGGGGCGACGCTGTCGCGATAGAGGTCGACCTTCTCCTGCGCCGTGATCAGGGCGGCGCGGAATGTGGCGAGGTCCTGCTCGGGCATCCGTCCGATCGGCTGCAGCTTGACGTTCTCCAGCCCGATCGCGTGCCGGGTCAGGTTTTCGGGCAAGGCGATATCTTTCAGCGGCTTGGTCGCCGCGACGGCGTAGAAGCTGGGCGCGTCGTGGAAGACGGCGCTGGAGCGGTTGATCCAGACGCCCAGAATCTTCCCCTTTTTGCGGACCGTGATGTCGGTCGGCGGGCCGCGCACGATGATCGCGATATCGCCCGGCTTGTCGGTCGAGCCGAACAGCACCAGGTTGGCACCGACGAAGCCGGTGGTGATGCCGATGACATGGCTTGACAGGTCGGCCGACAGTGTCTGCGCCTCGGCCCGCACCGCCGCCAGCAGCATGAGAAAGGCGAGCACCCAGGCCTTCATTAATTCCCCATCGTGACGACCGAAAACAGGTTTTCCGGTCGGGTGAACAGGTCGTAGGCAAGCTTGACGGCGACCACCAGCACGATGCTGGCATGGGCCAGGCGGGAATATTCGGGCTTCAGCAGGTGGCCGAGCCGCGTGCCGACCTGCGCGCCGATGACGCCGCCGACGATCAGCACCGCCGCCAGCACGACATCGACCGCATGGGTGGTGACCGCCTGCAGGAAGGTGGTGATGCCGGTGGTGAAGATGATCTGGAACAGCGAGGTGCCGGCGACCAGCCCGATCGGCATGCCCAGCAGATAGATCATCGCCGGCACCAGGATGAACCCGCCGCCGATGCCCATGATCGCCACCATCATCCCGCCGACGAAGCCGATCCCCAGCGGCAGCAGCGCGCTGATATAGAGGCGGGAGCGGGGGAACCGCATGCGCAGCGGCAGCCGGTGCAGCGCGTTGTGCTCATGCAGCTTGCGCCGCGTCGGCACGTTCCGGCGCAGCACCAGCACCTTGAAATTGTCGATCATCATCAGCGCGGCGACCAGGCCTAAGAACAGGACATAGGTCAGCGAGATCACCAGGTCGATCTGGCCCAGCGCCTTCAGTTTCGCGAACAGCGCGACGCCGATGGCGCTGCCGATGCCGCCACCCAGCAGCATAACCAGCCCAAGCTTGAAATCGACATTGCGCCGCCGCCAATGGGCGATCACGCCGGAGACCGATGCCGCCACCAGCTGGTTCGATTGCGTCGCCACCGCCACCGCCGGCGGAATGCCGATGAAGATCAGCAGCGGCGTCATCAAAAACCCGCCGCCGATGCCGAGCAGCCCCGACAGCAGCCCGACGAACGCCCCCATCGCCAGCACGACGAACGGATCGACCGGCATCTGGGCGATTGGGAGGTAGATTTCCATGTCAGCAAATCATCTTCCGAAACGCCCAGCCCCTCAAGTAATCAGCGTGGCAAAAACCCCACCAGCCGCTTGGCCTCGTCCAGGATCGGCTCGGCGATGGCGTTGGCCTTGTCGGCGCCGTCGCGCAGGATCGCGTCCAAAGCCGCCTTGTCGCCCATCAGCTCGTTCATCCGCGTCGCGATCGGGCCCAGCGTCTGGACGGCGGCCTCAGTCAGCTCGTTCTTCAGCGTCGAGAACTGGGCTTCGGCGAAACGCGCAACCGCGTCCTTCTTGGTGGTGTCGGTCAGCGCTGCGTAGAGGGTCAGCAGATTGTCGGCCTCGGGGCGGCCTTCCAGCCCTTCGACGGTCGACGGCAGCAGCCCCTCCGGGTCGGTCTTGGCCTTGCGGATCTTCTGGGCGATCAGGTCCGGCGTATCGGTCATGTTGATGCGGCTCATGTCCGACGCGTCGGACTTGGACATCTTCTTGGTGCCGTCGCGCAGCGACATGACGCGGGTCGCCTCGCCCAGTATCTGCGGCTCGGGCAGGGGGAAGAAATCGACCTCGTAGCGGCGGTTGAAGGCGCCGGCGATGTCGCGGGCAAGCTCCAGATGCTGCTTCTGGTCCTCGCCCACCGGCACATGGGTTGCCTTGTAGGTCAGGATGTCGGCCGCCATCAGGACCGGATAACTGTAGAGGCCCAGCGGCGCGCCCTCGCGGTCCTTGCCGGCCTTCTCCTTGAACTGGGTCATGCGGTTCAGCCAGCCCATCGGCGTGAAGCAGCCCAGGATCCAGGCAAGCTCGGAATGGGCCGAGACGTGGCTCTGGGCAAAGATGATCGACTTCTTGGTGTCGATTCCGGCGGCGATATAGGCGGCGGTGATCTCCCGCGTCGATTGGGTCAGGATCGCCGGGTCCTGCGGCACGGTGATGGCGTGCAGGTCGACGACGCAGAACAGGTTCTCGCCCTTGTCCTGCAGCGCCACCCAGTTCTTGAGCGCGCCCAGGTAATTGCCAAGGTGCAACTGATTGGTCGGCTGCATGCCGGAGAGGATGCGGATCACGTGCTGCTCGATAGGGTTTCGGGTGGGATGGGGTTATCCGTCTTGCCCTTGGTCTCGGTCAAGGCGGATGCGCGCTCGCGCTTCAGCAGGCCGGTGATATCGCTGACTTTCGCCGCGCCGGAGAGCACGATCACCGCGCCATAGACGGCGAGCCCGCCGCCGACCAGCAGGATGAGCCCGATACCGCGCCGCGCGATGTCGGCAGACCACCAGCCAGTGAACGGCATCTCGATCGCATAGAGCGCCGCCGCCATCATCGCCGTCGCCAGGATAATGCGCGGCAGAACCCGCGCCAGCCTGGGGTCGAAGCCCAGCAGACCGCGCTGGCGCAGCCCCATCGCCAGCATGCCGACATTGATCCAGGCGGTGATGCCGGTCGCCGCCGAGATGCCGACGATGCCGAAATGGAAGACCAGGACGAAGGTGAGGGCGAAGATCGTGTTCAGGGCCACGGTGATCAGGCTGAATTTCAGCGGCGTCTTGGTGTCCTCGCGGGCGTAGTAGGCGGTGGACAGGGTCTTCGCCAGCACATAGGCCGGGATGCCGGCGGAATAGCCGGCCAACGCGCCGGAGGTGGCAAGCGCGTCAGCAGCGGTGAAATGCCCGCGGGCGAACAGTGCCGTCATGATCGGCGCCCCGGCCACCATGAGCGCCATGGCGGCGGGCAGGGACAGCAGCAGTGAGGCCTCGATGGCGCGGGCCTCCAGCCGTTTGGCGCCTTCCCGGTCATCGGCGCGGACATGCCGCGCCAGCGACGGCAGCAGCGCCGTGCCGACCGCGACGCCGATGACGCCCAGCGGCAGCTGGTAGAGTCGTTCGGCATAATAGAGGTCCGAGATCGATCCGGCGGGCAGCAGCGAGCCGATCATCGTGTCGATGAAGATATTGATCTGCACCGCCCCGGCGCCGACCGCCGCCGGCCCCATCAGGGTGAACAGCCGCCTGATCTGCGGCGTCAGGCTGGGCCAGCGCAGCTTCAGCAGGATGCCGGCGCGGCGGCAGGAGCCCATCATCCAGACGACCTGGACGATGCCGGCCGCGAACTCGCCCCAGGACAGGGCATAGGCGGCATTGGGGAACAAAGGCGTCAGCAGCAGGCCGCCGATCAGGCACAGATTGAACAGGATCGGCGCGGTCGCGAACGGCCCGTAGCGGTCGAGCGCGTTGAGCACGCCGCCCTGGAGCGCGGTGATCGAGATTAGCGTCAGATAGGGAAAGGTGATGCGGCACAGCTTGACCGACAGGTCATAGCGGTCGCTGCCGGTCTCGAAGCCGGGGGCCAGCACCAGCATCACCGCCGGCATGAACAGCAGCAGGGCAACTGTGAGCGGGATCAGGATTGCCAGCAGGGCCGCCTGCGCCTCCTCGGCGAAGCGCGCGGCGGCGTCCTGCCCGTCCGCCAGCGCCGTCTTGGCGAAGAGCGGCACGAAGGTGACGCTGAACGCGCCCTCGGCGAACAGGCGGCGGAAGAAGTTGGGCAGTTTGAAGGCGACGAAGAACGCATCCGCCATCGGGCCTGCCCCCAGCATACTGGCGGTCAGCACATCGCGGATGAATCCCAGCACCCGGCTGACCATGGTCAAACCGGCGACGGTGCGGACGGCGCGGGCGAAGCTCATGGGGGAAGGCCTAGCCGGGAATTGTGGCGAAGGCTAGACGGCCCGGAGCCGGTCCTGGATTCGGAACGGTGGATATCGAGGTTCGGTGGAACGCCGATGGTCAGCTTTGGGCGGGAAAAGACCGAAGCGGACGCTGCTGCATGACCCGATCAGTCCCAAAGGCGCGGCGGCTTGTCGACCTGGGGCTCAAACCACCCCGTCTGGGCTGCGATCGTAGGGCCGAGCCAGCAAATCATGAGTGACAGCACCAGCACGGTACTCGCCCAAGTATCGATCCGATCTTCGGTTGGTGTAACGAAACCGCAGATGCTGCCGTGGCCGCCTTTGCAGTAGTAGGTCACGACGTGCGCGGTATTCGCATCATATGAACTTGAGGCGCTTAGGCCGATGCTGCACGTGGCAAGGAGGGACGCCAGAAAGGTCAGCCATAGGCCCAAATAGATTTTGGGCAACCAGCGTTGCGATCGCGTCTGGGTTGGTCGCGGCTTACGGGATTTCGCACGACCTTGTTTTACCGGGGGTACTGCTCGAGCCCACCCCAACTTTTCCTGAGTCTTCGACATTGCGAGATGCAGCCGTACACCAGCGATTACACCCACAATTCTACCCTGGTTTTTAAGCTTCAGGCCATGGCCGCAAAGCAAGCCAGCACCGCACCGTCAGCAATGGTTACTGATGGGCCTACCCGCACATTGCGGCGAAGGTTAGGATTGCTCAGTTCCCAACGGGTGCTGCGCACGATGACAATGATTACCGACCCCGATGATTTCTTCACCAAGGGCTGCGGCCGGTGTGACCGGTTCGCGACGCCGGATTGCTCGACTCGGCCCTGGATCGACGGGCTGAACACGTTGCGCCGGATTTGTCTCGACATGGGTTTGGAAGAAACAGCGAAATGGGCGCATCCGTGCTACATGCACGCAGGGCGCAATATCGTGGTTTTCGGCGCGTTTCGGACCGACTTCCGGCTGAGCTTCATGAACCCAGGCCTCCTGAGAGATACCGAAAACGTGTTGGAGCCGCAGGGCCCCAACAGCCAGACGCCGGGTATGATCCGCTTTACGTCTATAGGGCAGGTCGGCGAGAGGGAGCCGGTGATCCGGGCCTATCTGAGGCAGTTGATGGATCACGCAGAGGCAGGAACGAAGCCGCCGAAGGTAAGCCGCGAGATCGATATGCCGGACGAGCTGACTGAGGCGCTGGATGCCGACCCGGAAATGGCCGAGGCCTTCCAGGCCCTGACGCCGGGACGGCAGAAAAGCTACATGTTCAATCTAAACCAAGCCAAGCAGTCGGCGACCCGCGTGGCGCGGATCGAGAAGTTCCGCGAAAAGATTATCGCGGGTAAGGGCGCGATGGAGCGGTAGACTAAGATACGACGGGGGCTTTGGCACAAGCCGGCGCCCAAATCCTTAACCCGCCACAAGCCGACATTTCTCCTAAGCCTACAGGCGCTTTCGTGCGGGCCTCGGTAGACCAGCCTATGCCGGTGCTGCTGTTCGGCGGCCTATCATCGTTCGATAGATAGCCAGGACTCCCGGCTATCTGCCGCACGTCTTTCTGCCGAGGGAATACCAGAATCCGCTGGCTCTAATTCGTTATAGGGGCCGCCCTGCCGGAGACCCACGGAGTAGCCATGAACCCGGTGGTGATAGGCTTGATAACCTTCGGCTGCAGTTACGGCGCGGCCGTCGTCGGTCTGACACTACATTCGAAGGTGCCAGAGCGTCATCTGGACGGCGATTCGAAGGATGTCATGAAGCTTGTCCTTGGGCTCATCGCGACTTTATCAGCGTTGGTGCTCGGTCTGCTGATTGCCTCGGCACAAAATCTATACAGCACTCAGAGCGGCAATGTGCAGAAGCTGGCCGGCAATGTTGCCGTGCTGGATCATGTCCTGGAGCTATACGGACCGGGGGCAAACGATACCCGCGAGCTCCTCAGGCAGGCCGTTGCCGCGGTACACGATCAGATATGGACGGCGAATCGTGTGCAGGCTGCGAACCTGGACCCGCGCAGTACCCGCTATGAGGCCGACAGGTTTGCCAAGGCACTCCAGGGTCTCGCGCCGAAATCCGATGCCCAGCGCTTCCTCCAGGCTCAGGCTCTGCAGTTGAGCGGGACCATTGGGGAAACGCGGTCGCTTATGTTCGGGCAAGCGAGCAGCTCGGTACCATGGCCCTTTCTCGTAGTCGTCATATTCTGGGTCACCGCGCTGTTTTTGGGTTTCGGCTTGTTCGCGCGATTCCACGCGACAGTGGCGGTCGCCTTGCTGGTTGGGTCGCTGTCGGTGGCCGCGGCGATATTCCTGATACTGGAGCTCAGCAAGCCATATGCCGGCCTCATCCAGCTGTCGGATGAACCGCTGCGCGACGTCCTCGCACAGATCGGGCAAACGCCCGCCTCACCCTAGCGGACGAATGTCTTGGCCTGATTGAATGTCTCGTTGACGCCGTACTTTATACGTGGATATTCTGCGCATATTAAAGAGTTGGTCGGGGGAATGCAGCAGGGGAAACAATAATGGCAACAATGGCAGGCGCGCTCTACTCTAATCCATGGTTGAACTCGAAGTTATTCGAGCGGGTTCGACCGGGATATGTAATTTCGGCTGTATTGCACATCGTTGTCTTTGCCGTAGTCGCCTATTTTCTAGCTGCTGGTCCAAGTGTGTCAGTGTCGACCGACGACGAACCGCATTTCGCTGAGCTCGTGGCGGTGCCGCCGCAGCGCAAGCACGTCCAGCCGCCGCCATTGTTCCGTCCGGCCCAAACCCCATCACTACCCAAACTCACTACCGAAGTCCCGGCGCTACCGATTCCGCCGTTTGATGAGATACGGCGCGCACCCGAGACGGTTGTTTCGGTCGCGCCGCCTGCGCCGCCCGATATCGTCAACCCGTCTCCGGTCCAACGCGGCGGAATCATGTACCCGTTGAAGGCCAGGATCGCGGACAAAACCGGCTATGTCGACCTCCGGTTCACAATTGAACCCAATGGATCGGTCGGAGACCTGCGGGTTATCGCAGAAGTGCCACCCGGTTACGGTTTTGCCGACGCCGCCGAGAAAGCTTTCGCTACTTGGCGCTTTCAACCAAGACTTATGAACGGCAAGCCCGCGGCCGCATCCGCTATCTACCGAGTTACCTTCCGGTTGCGGTGACGGTGCGAATGGCGCGGGCGAAGCTCATGCTGAAAGGCCTAGCGAGGAATAGCGGCGAAGCCTAGACAGCTTTGAGCCAGCGCTACACTCAACGACGCATGCTAGGTGTCGATCCATGGAAGAAGCACGGCTGAGGACAGCGCTCAATATCATTGCGGCGAATCTGGCTCTGGGGCTGATGTGAGCGGTGCCACAATCGCATCGGCATTGATCGGCACCTCATACGCGGAACACATACTTCGCTAGTTCGAAATCGGCGAAATCCTCTAGACCGGCCCGAACACGGACTCGATCCGGTCACGCTTCTGGAACATGTCCCAATAGACATCGGCGATCGTTACCGGGTCGGCGGCGGTGTTATCGGCGATGAAGGCGTTGATCGACACTGTGCCGACATACACACCCTTGGGCTTCAACTCCTCGTGCAGGCAGTAGGCGTAGCTTCTGAGCCCCGCGTTCGAGATGCAGAGCGAGGTGATGAACGGAATCGGCTGGATGGCGGAGTAACCGGTCGAGAAGAAGATACCGCCGTCGCCCCGCTCAATCATCGATGGGATGACCTGCCGTGCACAGGCGATCGCACCCAGCACCAGGAGGTCGAAGTCGAATTTGGCACTCTCCACGGTGGTGGCCAGCGCCTGGGTCGATTCGTATCCGCCCTTGTTCCAGTTGGTCGGGCTGAATTCCAGAATGTCTATATCGCCAAACCGCGCCCGGATTCCGGCAAATGCCCGTTCAACCTCGCGCGGGTTCGCAAGGTCGGCGGGAAAGCCGGCGGCCTCGATGCCGAGGCCCTTCAACTGTTCCTCATATCCGCGCAGCGCCTCCGCCTTGCGCCCGATCATGGCCACCCTATAGCCCTCGCGCCCAAAGCGCTTGGCGATACCGAGACCGAGCAGCGGCCCCATTCCGGCAACGACGATCGTTTTCATGTTTTCCTCCCTGATGCTGGAAGCCCTAGCTGGTATTGGTTGCGATGCCAACGGTCGGGAGCGGTTGGCTCTCAGAGCTATATCTCTTCCCAGCGAGCGGTCGAGGATGGCTCGCCGGTCTCGATGAAATCCTGCACGATTTCGTCGAGCACATCTTTAGCAATGCCAAATCGAGACGGCACTGGCGTCGCAGTGTCGTCGATAAGAAATGCCAGATCGTCCCCTTGGTCGCCGTCGCGTCCATGGAGTGCCATCAAATACGGAGGGGTGCCGTCGGCCGGGCTGTGCTGAACGCACGACCAGGACGCACTGAGCCCAATCAGAATTTTAATTCCGGTGCTGCCGACAAGCTCGCAAAAGAAAGGAGGGCGATGCGTCAGCGATGTGAGGGCTGCGACGAGGGAAACGCCGTTCTCGAATGGCAACCCGTTCAGCGGATTTTCTGCATCTTGTAGGTCGTGGAAGATGACAATCATATTTCCCGTCATTGCGAGCGGAGCGAAGCAATCCAGGGCCTTATCGACAGGTGCGGGGCTAACGGCCCTGGATTGCTTCGTCGCTGCGCTCCTCGCAATGACGAGTCTTGAGCAAAACCGAACCCATGCCGTCTAGCTGCTCACCTTTGCTCGCACCGGCTTCTTCGCGTCCTTCTTATCCTTGTCTTTCGCCCCGTCGTCCAGCACGGCCATCAGCGTTTCGCGGATGCGCTTGCGCTTGGGCTGCTCGGTCAGCTTCAGGCCGAATATGTCCTTCACATAGAAGACGTCGATCACCTTGTGGCCGTAGGTCGAGATCTTGGCGTTGGAGATCTGGAGGCCCAGTCCGGTCAGCGCCCTGGTCACGTCATGCAGGAAGCCCGGCCGGTCGCGGCCGTTGACCTCGATGATCGTGTGGGTGGAACTCGCCTCGTTGTCGATCAGCACGCGCGGTTCGACATGGAAATGCTTGGTGCGCTCGGGGTGCTTGGCCTTCAGCCGCGCCTGTTCCTCGGGCGAGGGCCGGGTGCCGTCCAAGGCACGTTCGATGGCGACCATCAGCCGGGCACGCTTGGAGTTCGACAGCGGGTCGCCGCTGACGTCCTGGGCCCAGAACACGTCCAGCGCCATGCCGTTCGACAGGGTGAAGATCTTGGCGTCGACGATCGACAGGCCGCACATGGCGAAGGCGCCGGCCAGGCCGGCGAACAGGCCGGGATGGTCGGTGGTGTGGATCGTGACCTCGGTGGCGTCGCGCTGCTCGTCGCTGCGCGTCTCGACCGCCAGGGTCTGGCGGTCGCGCTCGGCCGCCCGCACTAGCCTTGCCTGCCTGGCGTGGGTTGGGGCGTCGAACGCCGTCCAATAGCCGCGCGACCCCAGCGCGGCGAAGTTGGCGAATTCCGCGTCGCTCCAGTCCGGCAGCAGTTCCCGCGCCGCACCTTGGATCTGGGCGATCCGTTCCATCCCCTGGCTGCCGACCGAACCGGCCAGCACCTCGGCGGTGCGGTGGTACAGGTCCTCGATCAGCCCGGCCTTCCAGTTGTTCCAGCGGCCGGGGCCGACCGCGCTGATATCGACCGTGGTCAGGATGGTCAGCGTCTTCAGCCGTTCGGGCGACTGCACCAGGGCGGCGAAATCGGCGACGGTGCGGGGGTCGTCCAGGTCGCGCCGGGTGGTCACGCCCGACATGCCGAGATGCCAGCGCACCAGCCAGGCCGCGGTTTCCGTTTCCTCCGCCGTCAGGCCGAGGCGCGGCCCCAGCCGTTCGGCGATGGCGCCGCCGATCTCGGAATGGTTGCCGCCACGGCCCTTGCCGATATCGTGCAGGAAGACCGCCAGACCCAGCGCCCGGCTGGAGGCGATCTGCCCGGCCAGCTCGCAGGCCAGCGGAAACTGGGCGGCGGCCTCTCCGGTCTCGATCCGGTTCAGGATGGAGACCGCGTTCAGCGTGTGCTCGTCGACCGTGTAGTAGTGGTACATGTCGAACTGCATCTGGGCGACGACCCGGCCGAAATCGGGGATGAAGCGGCCGAGCACGCCGGCGTCGTTCATCCGGCGCAAGCTGATCTCGCGGTTGCCCGGCCCCGTCAGGATGCTGTCCAGGAACAGCCGGTTGGCCTCCGGATCGGCGCGCAGATCGGCATCGATCCGGCGCAGGTTGCGGGTCATCGAGCGCAGCGCGTTGGGGTGGATGTCGTATCCGCCGCGCTGGGCCGTCGCGAACAGCCTGATCATGTCGATCGGGCTTTTGGCGAACTGGTCCTCGGCAACGATGTTGAGACGCTGCCCTTCCAGCGAGAAGCCGTCGATCTTGTTGCGCCCGGCCCGGGAGAGCCAGCCGCGCGGCGCCCCCAGCGAGTCGGCTTCGAAGGCGGCGCAGAAAATGCGGGTCAGGTTGCCGACATCCTTCGCCACCAGGAAATAGTGCTTCATGAAGCGCTCGACCGCGGCGGCGCCGACATGGTCGGTGTAGCCCAGCCGGCGGGCGATCTCGACCTGCACGTCGAAGGTCAGCTTCTCTTCCGCCCGCTTGGTCAGGAAATGGAGATGGCAGCGGACCGTCCATAGGAAGGTGTTGGCCTTGACGAAGCGCGCGGCCTCCTCGCGTTTCAGCAGGCCCAGCGGCACCATCGCCGAGACGGTGTTGACCCCGTGCAGCGCATGGGCGATCCAGCCCAAGGTCTGCAGGTCGCGCATCCCGCCTTTGCCTTCCTTGACGTTGGGCTCGACCATATAGCGGAAGTCGCCGATCTTCTTGTGGCGCTGGTCGCGTTCGGCCAGCTTGGCCTCGACGAAACCGCGCCGGTCCACCGCCTCGACGCTCTTGGTGAAACGCTTGTCGAAATCGGCATAGAGGGACGGCTCGCCGGCGAGGAACCGGCGCTCCATCATGCTGGTGCGGATCAGCACGTCTGACTTGGCCTGCCGCACGCAATCCTCAGGCGAGCGCACGGCCTGGCCGACCTTCAGCCCCAGGTCCCACATCGCATAGAGCAGGAATTCGACGATCTGCTCGGCCCGCGGGGTGCGCTTGTAGGGGACCAGCGCCAGCAGATCGATGTCGGAACAGGGCGCCAGCGGCCCGCGTCCGTAGCCGCCGATGGCGGCCAGCGCCACCTTTTCGCCGGTCGTCGGATTGGCCGCGCGGAAGACCCGCCGGTCGGCGATGTCGAACAGGGCGACGACGATCTCGTCCATCAGCCGGCCCAGTGCCTCGCCGCAGGCGATGCCGTCATTGTCGGTGAGGAATTCCTGCTCGATCTCGGCCCGCCCGGCCTCCAGATGCGCCTTCAGCACCTGCACCGCCGCGTTGCGGAAGGCTTGCCCGTCTCCCGCGATGCGGGCCAGGGCCGTCTTCAAATCGCGCTGGGCGGTATCGTGTCTGGCGGTGGGCGGGCTAAGCGAATCCACGAGCGATACTCTGTGTCCGAAAGTTACGAGTCCGGACGGTGATCATATCAGAAAGTTTCACTGTCCGGCCAATCGCACTCGGCTTCACGTCATGCAAGCGCCGCCTTCAGATCGTCGATCAGGTCGTCCGTGTCCTCCAGCCCGACCGAGAGGCGGATGGTGCCGGCGCGGATGCCGACGCGGAGCTTGTCCTCCTCCGGCACCTTGGCGTGGGTGGTGGTGGCGGGATGGGTGATCAGCGACTTGGAATCGCCCAGATTGTTGGAGATCAGGATCAGGCCCAGGCGATTCAAGGCCGCGAAGGCGGCCGGCTTGCCGCCCTTGATGTCGAAGGCGATTAGATTGCCGAAGCCGGTCATCTGCCGCTTCGCCAGCTCATGCTGCGGATGGCTGGGCAGGCCGGGATAGCGCAATCCCTCGATCTTGTCCTGCGCCTCCAGGAAGGCGGCGATCTTCAGCGCCGAGTCCGACTGCGCCTTCACGCGCAGGCTCAGCGTCTCCAGCCCCTTCAGCAGCAGCCAGGCGTTGAACGGGCTCATCGTCGGGCCGGTATGGCGCAGGAACGGGTGCAGCTTGGCGGCGAACTCGTCATCGCACAGGATCGCCCCGCCCAGCGCGCGGCCCTGGCCGTCGATATGCTTGGTCGCGGAATAGACCACGACATCGGCGCCCAGCTTGAACGGCTTCTGGAAGATCGGGGTGGCGAAGACATTGTCGACGATCAGCTTGGCCCCGGCGGCATGGGCCAGTTCGGCGACGGCGGGGATGTCGATGATGTCCAGCGTCGGGTTGGCCGGGGATTCCAGGAAGACATATTTGGCCGGCGTCGACAGCGCCGCCTTCCATTCATTGAGGTCCGTGCCCTCGACCATCGTGTAGGTCACGCCGTAGGCGGGCAGGATGTTCTTGATGATGTGGGTACATGAGCCGAACATGGCATGCGGCGCGACGATCCGGTCGCCGACCTTGATGTCGGCGGCCAGCGCGGCGAACACCGCCGACATGCCGGTGGCCAGGCCGAAACAGCGCGGCGCCCCTTCGAAGGCGGCCAGCCGTTCCTCGAACATCGCGATCGTCGGGTTGCGGAAGCGCGAATAGACATAGCGCGAGCCTTCGACGACGAAGGCGGACTCGGCTTCCTCGGCAGTCTGGTAGACATAGCCCGAGGTCATGGTGATCGCCTCGGCTGTCTCCTCCGCGTGGGAGCGGGTGGTGCCGGCATGGACCAGCTGGCTCTGTGGCTTCAAGCCGGGGCGACGATTCGCGGGATCGATCATGACCATTCCTCCGCCGCTTGGATCGCGGCATAAAAAAACCCCGACCGGCAGCGGTCGAGGCGTTCATATATAGAGACGGCCTGGACCTTTTAGCGGTTTGTTTAACGTGGTCCGCAAGCCGGTCGCTCAAATCCCCACGTGGCGCGGAGTTTTCTCCGACACGTTTCGGAAGTCAAGGCCAAGTCAAAGGAGATAGCGCATGAAACTCGCCGGTGTGAAGGCTCTCGGGTTCGACGTGTTCGGCACGGTCGTCGATTGGCGGAACGGCGTCGCTCGCGATGCGGCACCCTTCCTGCAGCGCCATGGCAACGCCGATGCCGATCCGCTCGCCTTCGCCGATGCCTGGCGGCGGCAGTACCAGCCGGCGATGGAGCGGGTGCGCAGCCAGGGCCGGCCTTTCACCAAGCTCGACATACTGCATCGGGAAAATCTCGACATCATCCTGCCCGACTTCGGCATCGACCCTGCCTCGGTGCCGGCGGTGGAGCTGGATGAGCTCAATCTCGCCTGGCACCGGCTCGACCCCTGGCCGGATGTGGTCGAGGGGCTGACGCGGCTGCGGCGCCGCTTCATCCTGGTGACGCTGTCGAACGGCAATGTCAGGCTGATGGTCGACATGGCGCGTCGCGCCGGGCTGCCGTGGGACGCAATCCTGGGCGCGGAGCCGGCGCGGGCCTACAAGCCGTCGCCCGAGGCCTATCTCAGGACCGCCGACATGCTTGGCCTGAAGCCGGAGGAACTGTGCCTGGTCGCCGCCCATAACAGCGACCTTGCCGCTGCCCGGGCCTGCGGCCTCAAGACCGCCTTCGTGCTACGGCCGAAGGATCAAGGGCTGGGCCAGCATACCGACCTGACGCCGGAGCAGAACTGGGACGTCGTATCGAAGGATTTCCGCGATCTGGCCGATCAGGTCGCCGCCTAGCATGGTGAAGTCCGGGCGGCTCTGGTACAGGATCGGCCGATAAGTCCATAAGCGTCACGGACCGAATTGCAGGCAATCGAAGTAGCGACGATCGCGCGGCTGGTGTCGGGCGATCCGGATGTCGCAGTTCCGCCGGGCCTCGCCCATCTGGGCGATCTGGCGGTGGTGCCGGGCTATGCCCGCAAGCCGCCCTTCCGCCTGGACATGACCGATATCGATCCCGGCCCAGGTGCGTTGGCGGAGGAATATTTCCGCCAGGACATGACCTATCACAACAGCGTCCGCCATTTCCGGCTCGCCGACGCCCTGGTGGTGGGGCAGGGCACAGTCGTCGCCGGCGAGAGCTGCCTGATCCGCGATAGCGCCGCCGAGTTCCTGGCGAATGGCAGCGCGCCGGACGGGCTGACCGGCCTCGGCGACGGGCGCTTCATGTTGAAGGCGCCCCCCGCTGCCATTATCGACAGGCCCAGCCTGCTGCTGAAGCGGCCGTGGTGGTCCAATTACGGCCACTGGCTGGTCGACGCTGCTGCCCTGCTGGCGCTGGCGGACCGGCTCGACCTGCCGGCGGGCTGGCAGATCGTCACCGGCCGGCATCACGGCCTCATGCAGGCGATCGTCCGCGAAACCCTGGAACTGCTCGCCCCGGGCGTCGATGTCGTCGACCATCCCGACGACGAGGTCTGGCGTTTCGCCGAGCTGCATTATGTTAGCCCGGTCCATATCCCGCCGCTGTTCAAGCTGCCGGCCGCGATCGCCGCACTGCGCGAGCGGGTTCTGCGCAGCCGGGCAAGCAGCCGGCGGCCCTATCGCACGCTCTATGTCGAACGCGGCAGCGTGGTGCCACGGCGGCTGGTCAACGAGGCCGAGGTGATCAGGCTCTGCGGCACGCTGGGCATTGAGGTCGTCTCGCCCGAGGGGCTGAGCCTCAGCGACCAGGCGGCCCTGTTCCGGGACGCGGCCCTGGTCGTCGGGGTCAAGGGCGCGGCGCTGACCAATGCCCTGTTCTGCGCGCCGGGCGCGCATGTGGTGGCGCTCTCACCCGGCGATTTCCCCGACCCTTTCTTCTGGGACCTGGTCGGGCAATCCGGCAGCTTCTATTCAGAGATTTTCGGCCCGGTGAGGAGCCGGGACCTGCCGCCGGCCCTAAACCCTTTCACGGTCGATCTCGGGCGGTTGCGCGCCATCCTGACCGCCTGTTTCGAGGATATCGCCTCCGCCTGGGCCGGCGTTCCATAAAGCTTACGTTGCCCGCCGGGACGTGCTCAGTGCGGCTTCTCCGCCGTCTCCTTCGGAGTGTCCTTGCCCTCGACGAAGTCGCGAATGTCCTGGGTGACCTCGGCCGATTTCGAGATCGACACCCAGTGCGTGTCCTTCGGATAGAGTTTGAAATGCACGTTCGGCACCCATTTCTGCATGTCGGACAGGTTGCCCTGCTGCAGCGCCGTGTCGAGCAGGCCCCAGATCACCAGGGTCGGCACCTGGATGGTGGTCGACTTGGCGCCCTCGGTCACCTCCTTGCCCGACCATGAGGTCGGGATCTTGTCGGCAGGATGGGTCTCGTTGAAGGGCGGGTTCAGGTGGTTGGCGCGGTAATATTCCAGTCCGGCATTCAGCGCGCCGGGCACGGACCAGGCCTTCTTCCAGGCCGCCACGTCGGCGTCGGTATAGCGCCCGCTCTTGATCTGCTCACCCAATATGCCCTGGGTCAGCCCGGCGAAATCGTTCTTCGACAGCATCTCGTCCCACTTGAAGCCGTCGTAGTTGTTGAAGGCGAAGGTGTAGTTGCTGCCCCAGCGCTGGACCGGGTTCTCCTTCATCTCGCGTTCGAAGATGAAGGGATGCGGCGCGTTGACGATGACCAGCTTCTCCAGCATCTCCGGATGGTACATGGCGAAGGTCCAGGCCAGCAGGCCGCCCCAGTCGTGGCCGACCAGCACGAACTTCTTTCCCGGCGCGACCTTCTCGGCGAAGTCATGGATGTCCTTCACCAGCAGCTTCATCTTGTACTGGTCGGTGCCCTGCGGGATCGTCGTCAGGTTATAGCCACGCAGGTCGGGCGCGACGGCGAAATGGTCCTTGCCGAAATCGGTCAGCTGATCCTTCCATTGATACCAGAAGGACGGATAGCCATGCAGGAACAGGATCATCGGCCCCTGGCCGGCATGGACATAGTGGAAGCGCAGCCCGTTCGCCTCGACATAATCCTCTTTCAGGATGCCGGTGACGCCCGGCGAAGGATCGGCCGCCAAGGCCGGCGGTGAGGCCCAGAGCACCGAGGCCAAGCCCAAAGCCATCAAACTGCCGAAAGCCAGACGCGTGCGCTGCATTCAAATCTCCCCGCCCAATTATATTAATCTCTATAAGCTTAAAGGGTCCGTGACAGCTTGCCTATTGGGAGCAAGCACGACATTTCATAATTTGTTATAAGTGACGCGTCCGCCGGCTCCGGGTTATGTTTTCGGAGGGCGTGGGGAGGATAGGAGAGAGCGATGGCTGGCGAGATGGGCAAGCCCGACTATCAGGAGCAGGACCGCCGCTATATGGAGGGGCCGGACCGGCCGCTGGAGCAGTTCGGCAGCGTCTTCATGACCTCATCGAAATGGCTCAACAGCGCGGAGATGCGCGACGTCTATTCGCAGGAGGGCCTGCGCCGCTCCGGCTACGACATCCCGCCGACCTATATGGTCCATCGCGCCGCCAAGGTCCTGGCCGAGCTCTCGGACCAGTCCGAGGTGGTCGCCATGATCGCCGCCGAGAAACAGAAGAAGCCGCTCTTCGCCGAATGGCTCGACAGGCGCTCGCTGTCGGATTTCACGTTGGATGAGCTGAAGGACTATGCGGCGGATACGCTGGGCGGCATCATCCATGAGTATCTGTCGCGCACCGGCTTCGACCTCAACCATTCCAAGCGCGGGCTGGTGCCGACCGACGATTACAGCTTTCTGCAGAAGCAGCGGGTCGTGTCGCACGATATCGAGCACATCATCAGCGGCCTCGGCCCCAACCCGGTGGGCGAGCAGGCGCTGATCGCGCTCAACCTGAAGACCTATTACGATTATTTCACGCCCGAGCTGGCGGGCGAGCTGACGCGGATGTCGGGCTTCCTGCTCTCGACCGGGGTGATGAAGGCCAATTTGCATTATCCGGACGTGATGAGCGCCTTCCTTGAGGGCGTCGCCAAGGGTGCGGAGATCGGCGCGGGGATGAAGCATCCGCTGCTGCTGGCCGATTGGCGGGCCTATCTCGACTGGACGATCGAAGATATCCGCAAGGACCTGAACATCGTCGGCGCGCCGCCGGCCGGGACCTGGGACTGGACGAACGAGGCCCGCAGGGGCTAGCGGCCGGCATACCTCAAACGGACGTTGCGGACGGCTTCACGACGCGCAACGTGCCGAACTGAATACGCGAAGCCGCGCGCGCAAGCGGCCGACATACATAGCCAGGGAGGCTGACATGACTGGGGATATGGGAAAGCCCGATTACGAGAAGCTGGATCGGGAGTATATGGAGGGTAAGGCGAAGCCGCTGTCCGAATATGGCAGCGTGCTGATGACCTCCTCGCGCTTCCTCAACAGCGCCGTCATGCGCGACGTCTATGCCCAGGAAGGCTTGCGCAAGGACGGGCTCGACGTTCCCGCCACCTATATGGTCCATCAGGCGGCGATGGCGATCAACGACCTGACCGACGCCACCTATGTCGCGGGCCTGGTCGCGGCCGAAAAGGAAAAGAACCCCGAATTCGCCGCCTGGATCGATAAGCGCTCGCTCAGCAATTTCACGCTGGACGACCTCAGGGGCTTTGCTCCCGGTACGCTGGGCGGGATCCTCTACGACTATCTCTTCACCAACGGCTTCGACCTCAACCATTCCAAGCGCGGCCTGGTGCCGACCGACGATTACAGCTTCTATCTGAAGCAGAAGGTCGTCTCCCACGATATCGAGCATATCGTCAGCGGCCTGGGGCCGAACCTGATCGGCGAGCATGCGCTGATCGCCTGCAACCTGAAGTGCAACTACGATTATTTCTCGCCCGAACTGGCCTGCGAGGTCACCCGCATGTCGGGTTTCCTGATGTCGACCGGCGTCATGAAGATCAACCTGCATTTGCCGCATCTGATGGGCGAGTATCTGAACGCCGTCGCGCTGGGCGTGAAGATGGCCGAGGGCATGAAGCGCCCGCTGATCGTCAATGACTGGCGGGATTATCTCGACTGGACGATCGACGATATCCGCAAGGACCTGAACATCGTCGGCGCCCCACCACCCGGCCATTGGGAATGGACCAACGAGGCCAGCCGCTACTGACGGTCCAGCTTGCCGCGCAAAACATCGGATAAGCATAGAAAAAGGGTAGCAGAGTGAATTCGTCTGGCTCGTCAGAGCGGCTGCTGGTGAATCTCTGCGGCCTGGTTTCGTTATTGTCCGGCATCGTCTTCTCGATGGTCGGCGCGCTGGCGCCGATGTTCTCGCGCGACCTCCACATCCCGACCCAGTCGATCGGGACGATCATGGGCAGCTATATGCTGGCCTCGGCGACCAGCGGCTTCCTGGGCACGCTCTATCTGGACCGGTTCGACAGGCGCAAGGCCCTCGGCGTCGGCCTTGTCGGCGTGGTCGCCGGGCTGGCGTTGACCGCGCTGGCGCCCAACCTGCCGCTGCTGATCGCCGCCCGCATCGTCTCCGGCATCTTCGCCGGGCCGTCGAACGCGGTATCGATCGCCATCGTGGTCGACAACGTCCCCGCCGAGCGGCGGGGCGCCGCGCTGGGCACGGTGGCCGCCTTCGGCGCGGTGGCGCAGATTATCGGCATACCGGCAGGGCTCTTCATCGCCCAGGCTTTCGGCAGCTGGCGCGACCCGTTCTTCGCCGCGGCGATCTTCGCCGCCGTGCTGGCGGTCCTCGTTGTGGTGAACTTGCCGGCACAACGTGGCCACCTGTTGGGCGGTGCCAGCTTTACGATCAAGAACCGGCTGGCTCTCATGGGCCGGTTCTTCACCCGCTCGGACAGCCTGATCGCCTTTGTGCTGCAGATCACCGGCATCGTCCCGCTCGTGGCGATCACAACGATCATGTCGGTCTTCCTGGTCAACAATCTGGGCTACCCGCAGGGCGCTCTGATCATGCTCTATATCGTCGGCGGCTTCGCCAATATGGGCGTGGCCCGGATGATGGGCAAAGGCATCGACCGGTTCGGCGCGGGTTCGATGTCGGTCATCGCTTCGATCATGCTTTCGCTGGCGATCGGCATCTCCTATCTGGGCTTCGGTTGGGGCACGGTCCTCCGGCTCGAAGATGTCATTCGCGGCGCGCTGCCGAGCGATATCGGCCTGTGGGCGAAGATCCATGGCTTTCTCTACCCTGAGCTTCTGCCGGTCATGCTGGTCTTCGCCTTGTTCTTCATCACCAGCGCGGGCCGGCTGGTGGTTGGACAAACCATCACCATGCGTATTCCCCGGCCGGAGGAGCGGGCCGGGTTCCAGTCGCTCTCCTCAGCCATCCAGTCTTTCACCATGGCGATGAGCGCACTGGCGATCCCGAAGCTGCTGGGCAGCACGCCCGACGGCAGGCTGACCGGCACTGACGCCTTCAGCTGGGGCGTCATCCTGGTGGCCTGGGTGTTTCCGCCACTGGTCTATCTGCTCGATACGCTGCTGACCCGCCGCGACCGCGCCGCCATCCCCGCTATCGCCGTCCCGGCAGAGTGAGTTCCGCGCCCCAAATCGATCCTCGCGGAGTATCTGGCCGGCGGGGATTCTCCTGATGCTCGGACGTGTCCGGCGTGCTGTCGCCGACCTGATCCCGCCCGAGATGCGCCTCGTCATGATGGTCGGGTCGATCTCGTTCATCTCCAGCCTGATCTTCTCGCTGGTCGGCTCGCTGGCGCCCGCCTTCCAGAAGGATCTCGGCATTCCGGCCCAGCAGATCGGCACGATCATGGGCGTCTATATGCTGTCCTCGGCGACCAGCGGTTTCCTAGGCACGCTCTATCTCGACCGGTTCGACCGGCGCAAAGCGCTGGCGGTCGGCTTGACCGGAACCTTCGTCGGGCTGCTGCTGACCGGGCTTGCGCCGAATTATGGGGCGCTGATCGCCGCGCGCATCCTCTCCGGCATCTTCGCCGGTCCGTCCAATTCGCTGTCGATCGCCACCCTGGTCGACAATATTCCGCATGAGCGGCGGGGCAGGGCGTTGGGCACGGTGTCGGGTTTCCAGGCGCTGGCCCAGATCATCGGCATCCCGGCGGGCCTCGAGATCACCGACCTGTTCGGCACCTGGCGGGCGCCGTTCCTGTTCATCGCGGCATTGCAGGCGACGATCGCCGTAACGGTGATCGTCAACCTGGGGCCGCAGCGCAAGCATCTCGAAACCGGTGCCAGCTTTGCCATTCCCGATCGTCTGCGCCTGCTCGGCCGGTTGCTGACCCGGCCGATGTGCCTGCTGACCTACGGGCTGCAGATGACCGGCGTGGTGCCGCTGGTGGCGATCACCACCATCATGGCGGTCTTCCTGGTCAATAATCTGGGTTTTCCCAGCACCGACCTTTCGGTGCTCTATCTGGTCGGCGGCGGCGCCAACATCATCTCGGCGCGCTTCCTGGTCGGTCCGTCCATCGATCGGTTCGGCGCCGGCATCGTCTCACTGGCCTCGACTGTGCTCATGACCCTCGCGATCCTGATGGGCTATATGGGCTTCAATCCCGGTCTGCCGCTGGTGGTGGTCTTCGCCCTGTTCTTCATCACCAGCTCTGCCCGGCTGATTGTCACTCAGACGACGTCGATGCGGATACCTCGCCCGGAGGAGCGGGCCGGTTTCCAGTCTTTGTCTTCATCGATCCAGGCCGCCGTGATGGGCCTCTCCGCGCTTTCGACCCGCTATCTGCTCGGCAGCACGCCCGAGGGCAGGCTGACCGGCATCGTGCCCTTCGCCATCGGCGTGATCGCGGTCGGCTGGATCTATCCGTTCCTGGTCTACAAGCTGGACGGCATGCTTGCCCAGCGGGACAGGCAGGCTGCTATGGCAGCATCTGCCGCAGCCGATACACCAGCTCCAGCGCGTCACGCGGTGTGAGGCTGTCCGGGTCAGTGCCGGCCAGCGCGTCGCCCAGCGGCTCCAGTGGTGAGGGCTCCTTGACCATGACCGGGGGCACCGGTGGGGCGGCGCTGAACAAAGGCAGGTCGTCGATCGGCTTCTTCAGGCTGCGGGAATCGCCGTTGGTCTCGATCAGGTGCAGCACCGCCTCGGCGCGGCGGATGACCGGGCCGGGCAGGCCGGCCAGCCGGGCGACATGGATGCCGTAGGAACGCTCGGCGGCGCCCGGGACGACCGAGTGCAGGAAGACGATGTCGCCTTGCCATTCCTTGATCGCCATCGTGTGGCACGAGAGGGCAGCCAGCGATTTCTCCAGCGCCGTCAGCTCATGATAGTGCGTGGCGAACAGGGCGCGGCAGCGGACTTGATCGTGCAGATGCTCCACCGTCGCCCAGGCGATCGACACGCCGTCATAGGTCGCGGTGCCGCGGCCGATGTCATCCAGGATGACGAGCGAGCGGGGCGTTGCCTGATTCAGGATCGCTGCCGTCTCCACCATCTCGACCATGAAGGTCGAGCGGCCGCTGGCGAGGTCGTCCGCCGCGCCGACACGGCTGAACAGCCGGTCGACGACGCCGATCCGGGCACTCTCCGCCGGCACGAAGCTGCCCATCTGGGCCATGATCGCGATCAGCGCGTTCTGGCGCAGGAAGGTCGACTTGCCGGCCATGTTGGGCCCGGTCAGCAGCCACAGCCGGTCGTCGACATGAAGGGTGCAGTCATTGGCAACGAAGCCGCCGCCCTCGGCCGAGGCCGCCAGCGCCGCCTCGATCACCGGATGGCGGCCGGCGACGATGCGGAACTCGGTCGTGCGGTCGATGACGGGCCGAATATAGCCGCGCTCGACCGCCAGCAGTGCTAGCGCGCTCGACAGGTCGATCGATGCCATGGCACGAGCGATGCCGCCGATCGCTTGGGCGCGGCCGGTCACTTCGTTGACCAGGTCCTGGAAGATCGCGAGCTCGATCGCCAGCGCCCGGTCCGCCGCCTCGGCGATGCCGCGGTCCAGCTCGGCCAGCGGCACGGTGGTGAAGCGCACGGCGCTGCCCAGCGTCTGGCGATGGATGAACGGCCCGTCCGGCGCGGTTTTCAGCTTGTCGGCGTGGGTGGCCGTCACCTCGATGTGATAGCCGATGACCTGATTGTGCTTGATCTTCAGCGTGGCGACGCCGCTCTCGGCGGCATAGCGGGCCTGCATCTCGGCGATCAGCCGCCGCCCGTCGTCGCGCAACGTGCGCTGCTCATCCAGCTCAGGCGAATAACCGGCGGCGACGAAATTGCCGTCGCGGGCCAGCAGCGGCACCTCGGGCTTCAGCGCCCGCGCCAGCCGCTCGACCAGCATGTCCAAGGGCACCAGCGCGGCCCTGGCTTCTTCCAGTACGCCCGGTAAATCCCGGGGCAGGGCGGTGCGCAGCTGGTCCGCGGCGATGATGCCCTCGCGGATCGCGCCCAGCTCACGTGGACCGCCGCGGCCGAGGCCCAGCCGGCCCAGCGCCCGCTCGATATCCGGCGCCGAAGCCAGAATGCGGCGGACGGCCTCGATCAGGCTGCCGCGCTCGTGGAAGAAGGCGACGGCGTCGAGCCGCGCCTCGATCTCCGCCGGGTCGGTCAGCGGCGCCGACAGCTGGGCGGCCAGTAGCCGCGCCCCGGCGGCGGTCACGGTCTGGTCGATGGCCGACAGCAGGCTGCCCTGGCGCTCGCCCGACAGCGTGCGGTTCAGCTCCAGGTTGCGGCGGGTGGCGGGGTCGATATCCAGCACCCCGTCCTCGGCCAGCCGGCGCGGCGCCTGCAGCGGCGGCACACGGCCCTTCTGGGTCAGCTCGATATAGCCGGCCAACGCGCCGGCCGCCGCGACCTCGGCCCGGTTGAAACGGCCGAATCCGTCGAGCGTATCGACGGCGTACATCGCCGCAAGCCGCCGGCGGCCGTTCTCGCTGTCGAACCTCGCGTCGGGCTCGACGGTGAGGCGCGCCTTGAATGGCTGAAACACTTCGAACAGGGCAGGGCGCTGGATCATCTTCTCAGGCACCAGTAGCTCGCCCGGATCGATCCGCGCCAGTGTGGCGCCGAGCGCGGTCTCGCTCGACGATTGCAGCCACAGCTCGCCGGTCGACAGGTCGAACCAGGCGACGCCGATGCCGCCGCCGGTCTCGGCCAGCGCCGCCAGATAGTTGGCCCGGCGCGGCTCCAGCAGATGGTCCTCGGTCAGGGTGCCCGGAGTGATGATACGGACGATGTCGCGCTTCACCACCGACTTGCTGCCGCGTTTCTTGGCTTCGGCCGGGTCCTCGATCTGCTCGCACAGCGCGACCTTGAAGCCCTTGCGGATCAGGCGGGAGAGATAGACCTCGTGGCTGTGCACCGGCACCCCGCACATCGGGATGTCCCGGCCCTGATGCTGCCCACGCTTGGTCAGCGCGATATCCAGCGCCGCCGCGGCCGCCTTCGCGTCGTCGAAGAACATTTCGTAGAAATCGCCCATCCGATAGAACAGCAGGCAGTCGGGATGGGCGGCCTTGATCGAGAGGTACTGCGCCATCATCGGCGAGGGCGCCGTGCTCACGGGCGGCTGTTCCTCCTGATGATCTGGCGGCATGGTTCCTCGGAATCGGTGGCGGCAATATCACCGTCTTAGCAGAACCGTCCGACCATGGGAGCAGGGCATGGCACTTTATCTGGTCACCGGCGGCGCAGGGTTTATCGGGTCGCATCTTGCCGATGCGCTGCTCGCACGGGGCGACCGGGTGCGGGTGCTGGATAATCTTTCGACCGGCAAGCGGGAGAATCTCGATCCCAGGGTGACGCTCATCGTCGGCGACGTGGCCGATGCGGCAATGGTGGCGGGGGCGATGGATGGGGTCGACGGCTGCTTCCATCTGGCCGCCGTCGCCTCGGTCGAGCTCGGCAACCGGGACTGGCTGGGCACGCATCGCACCAACCTGACCGGCGCCATCACGGTCTTCGACGCCGCGCGCCGCGCCCGGCCTAGCCGCACTGTCCCGGTGGTCTATGCCTCGTCCGCGGCGGTCTATGGCGACACGCCAGACCTGCCGCTGGCCGAAACCGCGGCGACCCGGCCTCTGTCGGCCTATGGCGCGGACAAGCTGGGCTGTGAGCTGCATGGGCGGGTGGCGGCCACGGTGCATGGCGTGCGCAATACCGGCTGCCGCTTCTTCAATGTCTACGGGCCGCGCCAGGACCCCGGCTCGCCCTATTCCGGGGTGATCTCGATCTTCTTCAACCGGATCGGCCGGGGGCAGGGCATCACCATCTTTGGCGATGGCGGGCAGACGCGCGATTTCATCTATGTCGCCGACGTGGTCGAGGCGCTGCTCAAGGCCATGGGGCAGGAAACGCCCGAGTCATCCGTGTTCCCAGGGGCATCCGTGTTCAACGTGTGCACCGGCAAGACGACCTCGCTGCTGGAGTTGGCCGCCGCCATCGGGCGGGTATTCGGCCGGGCGCCTGAGATCGCTTTCGCCGAGGCAAGGGCCGGCGACATCCGTGAGTCCCTCGGCAACCCGGCGGCGGCCCGTGACGCACTTGGTTTCACGGCGAATTTCCGGATCGAGGAAGGGCTCAGCCTGATGGCGGAGCATGAGGGGCGAGGGGGATAAACATGCGGCTGCGACGAATTAACAAAATGTAATCCGGCAGCAATCGCAACGTTATCCGGGTAGAGTAGTGTAGCGGCGATGGAGTTGAGGCACAGAAGAACGGGATGACGAAGCGATTTCTCATCGTCTGTGCGCTTTTTATCTGCGGCGCTGCCGCGGCACAGACCCAATCCGCATCGCAGGGCACGGCGGCGCAACTGCCGGCCGTGAGCGATGGGGCGTCCTCGCCTCCGGCGCGGCTGATCAAGCCGCATCCGGCGCGTCCCGAAGCGCATCCGGTCGAGCGCGCCCGTCGTCCGGTCGACGACCGCTGCAAGC
>Ga0268266_10000867_pt1 | contig 39343 bp, 37 predicted proteins | sample KBSS13metaG_FD_190356 | JGI IMG/M metagenome (GOLD analysis project Ga0268266, IMG submission 190356) | Switchgrass rhizosphere microbial communities from Kellogg Biological Station, Michigan, USA - KBS S1-3 metaG (SPAdes) (version 2) | ecosystem: Host-associated > Plants > Roots > Rhizosphere...
GTCAACCGCGTCTCCCGCTTTGGTTTCGTCAACAGCTATCTCGTCGAGGAGGAGGACGGGCTGACCGTCATCGACACGATGGTGCCGCGCAGCGCGAAGTCGATCCTCGCCGCGGCCGAGAAGCTCGGCAAGCCGATCACGACGATCCTTCTCACCCACCCGCACACCGACCACGTCGGCTCGCTGGACGAGCTGCACGCGGCGCTGCCGGATGCGGCCGTGGTGGTCTCCGAGCGGGACGCCCGCTACCTGGACAAGGTGATGACGCTCGACCCCGGCGAGCCTCAGGCCAAGCTGCGCGGCGGCTGGCCCGGGGCCGAGACCAAGCCGACTCGCACGGTCGCGCCGGGCGAGCGGGTCGGATCGCTCGAGGTCGTCGCCTCGCCTGGCCACACCCCCGGCCACGTCTCCTTCCTCGACCTCCGCGACCGCACGCTCTACACCGGCGACGCCTACTCGACCCTCGGCGGCGTCGCGACCGCGGCGAAGGGCCGGCCCTTGTTCCCCTTGGTGTCGATGGCGACCTGGCACAAACCGACGGCCGTCGAGAGCGCCAAGGCGCTGCGCGCGCTGGAGCCGGCGAGGATCGCTCCCGGCCACGGCAACGTGGTCGAGTCCCCGGGCACGGCGATGGACGCCGCGATCGAACGCGCCGAATGAGCCCGACGCGCGCGAAAGGCCTCGACCCTGGTGCGGTGGTCGCGGCGGCCGGCGGGATCGCGGACGCGGAGGGGCTCGAGGCGGCGACGATCTCCCGCGTCGCGGCCGAGCTCGGCGTCCGCCCCCCTTCCCTCTACAACCACGTCGAGAACCACGCGGCGCTGATGCGCCTGGTCGCGATCGAGTCGGTGGGCGAACTCGCGGCGGCGATCACCGGTGCCGCGGTCGGCCGCTCGCGCGAGGACGCGATCCTCGCCGTCGCCGTCGCCTACCGCGCCTACGCGCTCGCGCATCCCGGCCGCTACGCGGCGACGGTCCGCGCGCCGGCGCCCGACGACGAGGAGGCCAGGAGGGCCGCGGTCGGAGCGGTCAACCCGATCGTCGCGATCATCGGCGGCTGGGGCATCGAGGGCGACGACGCCATCCACCTCGTCCGCGTCGTCCGCTCCGCCCTGCACGGCTTCGTCAACATCGAGACGAGCGGCGGCTTCGGCATGCGCCTCGACCTCGACCGCTCCTTCGACCTGCTGGTCGACTCCCTCGTCGCGGCGATCGCCGCTCAGGCGGAGAAGGCCTCGTAGGCGGCCGCGGTCGCGGCGCCGTAGACGAGGTGGAAGCCGAGGTCCTGGGCGAGGGCGACCGGGGACTGCTTCCACGGCGGCGTCGCGATGCCGAGGGCCGGCAGCTCGACCAGGCTCGCGAGCCAGACGTTGAGGCCGAAGACCGCGCCCTTGTCGGGACCGGGCGGGCGTCCCCGACCCCAGACGACACCGAAGAGCAACCCCCAGCTCGTGCCGTAGAGAGCGTGCGTCGCGGTGTTCAACGCCGGCCGCTGCTCCTTGCGCACCTTGACGCCGAAGTGCCCGAGGATCTTCTCCCCCACCTCCCGCGGCGCTTCGGACCCCTCCGCCCCCGTGAACCCATAGACCCACTTCTGCGCCGAGGTCATCGCCGCCGTCCCCACGGCCCCCGCCACGAGCCCCAACCCGGCCGCGGCCAGCATCCCGCGTTGATGGGCCGAAAAACCACGTATATCGTCGCTTTTCGGCCCGTCAACATCGGGCCTTGGCTCGGTGGAGGCCGCTGCCGCGGCTGAGGCGGCGAGGAGGTCTTCGGGGACGGCGATGGCGATGTCGGGGGCGCCGGTGCGGCTGACGATCGCGCCGCGGAGCGCTTGGCTCGGGTACGTCGCGGCCAACGCGAACGCGGCGCCGACTCGGGCTCCGCGGGCGCCGGCGCTGACCCGGCCGCTCACCGCTCCGGAGACGACGCGGGCGACCAGGCCGGGGCCCTCGACCCGCGGCGGCGCCATCGGCAGCTTGTCCCCGACGATCTCGCCAGCAGCGAGGACCGGCACCGCATACCTCGCCACCTTGCCGAGCCGCCCGCGCAGCGCCAGCGCCGCCGGCGCCAGGAAGGTGCGCGCGCCGGTGGCGGTGCCGAGCACGGCGGCGCGACGGACCCCGGCGGCCTCGAGGCTCATCCTGGGTCGCCGCCCTCGGCCAGCCGGCGCTCGACCGAGCTGACCTTGTCGTCGAGCGTCTGCTCGGGACGATCGCGGCGCTCGTCCAGCTTCAGCACCGTGTAGACGCGCGGTAGCCCGAGCTCGAACGGCACCGCGTGCAGCTCGCCGACGACGGCGAGGATGTCCTCGGTCGATCCTTCAAGAGAGGTGCCCATCGCGTGCATGCGGTACCCGACCGTGTCCTGTTCAGCCAGCTTGCGCTGGATCGCGGCGATGTAGGCACCCGCGCTCGGGTCCGGTCGTCCCAGCCCGATCACGGTGAGGTCGGCGGTGGCCATGGGCCCAGCCTAGAGATCCCGAGCCGACGCGTCCGGGTTGAAAGGATGGGACGCGATGTCGAATTCTGGACACGTGCGCCGCGGGCTCGTGCTCGCCATCTGCTGCATGAGCATCCGCATCGTCGGCCTCGACGTGACGATCCTGAACGTCGCGCTGCCCGCGATCCAGAAGGACTTCGGCGCCTCGGTCTCCGGCGCCCAGTGGACGATCGACGCCTACACGCTGGTGATCGCCTGCCTGCTGATGCTGTCCGGGTCGATGGGCGACCGGTTCGGTCGGCGCCGCACCTTCCAGGTCGGCCTCGCCACCTTCACCGTCGGCTCGCTGCTCTGCAGCATCGCCCCCGGCCTCGGCTGGCTGATCGCCTTCCGCGCGGTCCAGGCGGTCGGTGGCAGCATGCTGAACCCGGTCGCGATGTCGATCGTCACCAACGTCTACACCGAGCCGAAAGAGCGCGCCCGGGCGATCGGCTGGTGGGGCGGCGTCGCCGGGATCAGCATCGCGGGCGGACCGCTGATCGGCGGGCTGCTGGTGCAGGCGATCGACTGGCGCGCCGTCTTCTGGATCAACGTGCCGGTCGGGCTCGCGGCGATCTTCCTCGCCCACAAGTTTGTCCCCGAATCGAAAGCGGCCCACGCGCGCCGCCTCGATCCGATCGGGCAGGTCCTGATGATCCTGATGCTCGGGCTGCTCGTCTTCGGGATCATCGAGGCGCCGAACCACGGTTGGGGCTCGGACCTGATCCTCGCCTGCTTCGCCGGCGCGGCGGCGAGCCTGCTCGGCCTGATCTTTTGGGAGAGCCGCCACCCCGAGCCGCTGATCGACCTGCGCTTCTTCCGCTCGCCGCCCTTCAGCGGCGCCGCGATCGTCTCCGTATGCGCCTTCGTGTCGCTCGGCGGCTTCCTCTTCCTCAACACCCTCTACCTGCAAGAGGTCCGCGACTTCTCACCCCTGCACGCAGGCGTCGCGCTGCTGCCGATGGCGGCGCTGATGATGGTCTTCTCGCCGCTGTCGGGACGCCTGGTCGGCCACCGCGGGCCACGCCCGTCGCTGGTCATCGGCGGCACCGCGGTGCTCGCCGCGGGACTCGTCTCGGCGATCCCGACCGGCGAACCGAGCAACCTGCGCCTCTACCTCGGCTACGCCCTGCTCGGCACCGGCCTCGGTTGGGTGAACGCGGCGATCACCAACACCGCGGTCTCCGGCATGCCGCGCGAGCAGGCGGGCGTCGCCGCCGCCGTCGCCTCCACCTCACGCCAGCTCGGCTCGGCGCTCGGCGTCGCGATCATCGGCTCGGTGATCGCCGACCACGTCACCAAGGTCGCCGCCGGCCCGGCCTTCACCTCGGCCCAGCGGGTGAGCTGGGCGATCATCGCCCTCTGCGGCTTGGTCGCGCTGAGCGTCGGCGGCCTGACCACCGGCGCCTGGGGACGACGACGCGCGAAAGCGAACGCGGAGCGCATGCAGGCGAGCGCGAAGCACGCGAGCGGCGAGGAATCGGTCCCTTCCCTCGCGTCCTGAGACGCGAAACGGCCGGATCGCCGAACGAAAGTCGACGACCCGGCCGTCGCTCGGCAGGGACTGAAGCCGCGCGGGCAGTCGGCCCGCGCCAGGTGATCGGTCGCTCTCGCGGAGCGGGAACGGACGAGAGCCCGTAGTCCCTCCCCGCGGCGCCGATGTCCCTGCCGGCGTTGCTGCTTATCGCAGCCGAACTATTTTTTCGCGCTTTTTTTCGCCGCTTTCGGTTTAGCTTTCGCTTTTGCTTTAGCGGCGGGTTTTTTCGCCGCCGTTTTAGCTTTGGCCGTTTTAGCTTTCGCTTTTGGTTTAGCTTTTGCTTTGGCTTTCGTTGAAGCCGCGGCTTTTTTCGGTTTGGCTTTCGTCGCTTTTTTCGCGGCCGGTTTTTTGGCGACTTTTTTAGCTTTCGCTTTTGCTTTCGTCGCCGTTTTTTTCACGGCTTTCGTTGCTTTTTTAGCAGCGACTTTCGCCGTTTTTTTCGCGCCTTTGGCCGGCGCTTTTTTGCTTTTTTTCGACGAGGTAGCTGCCGCTTTTTTCGCGGCAGGTTTCCGAGTCGTTTTGGGTTTGCTTGGCATAGCTAGCTCCTTGAGTCTCCGGGGGCGGTCGCACCGTAACCGTTCGGTCGGCGGAATGTGGCTCCCGGAGCCAAGTTGGAGTGATCCGCCCGCCTCTCGATCAGCGCCTCGGAACCTACCGGAGTATGCGCTTCGTTTTAGCGGAGTTTGCACTCCTCTTATTCGCGGTTGCGCCGGGCGAGTCGCATGGCGCGCAAACCCGCTTCAGGAGCCAAAAATAGGCGCATCAGGAGATGGCGCCTAAGATCGCACCGTGGCAAGCGTCCTCGTCCCCGCGCGTTTCAATGGTCCGCCCGCCAGCGGACAGGGCGGCTACTCCGCGGGTGCGCTGGCTGCGCACGTCGATGGACGCGCGTCGGTCTCACTACGACGACCGGTGCCGTTGGACGTCGAGCTCGAGGTGCGAGTCGAGGGAGATGCGGCGCACGCTTTCGTCAACGACGAGCTCGTCCTCGAGGCACTCGCCGCGCCGCCGCTCGCCACCTGGGACGCGCCGGCGGTGAGCCTCGAGGAAGCGCGTGCGGCGGCCGCGCGATTCGCCTCGCCGGCGGAAGGCACCTTCGACCACTGCTTCGTCTGCGGCCGCGCCCGACACGACGACGGCTTCGGCATCTACCTCGGCCCGGTCGAGGGCACCGACCTGGTCGCCGCGCCGTGGACGCCGCCCGCCTGGTCCGCCTCCGACGACGACGTCGTGCTCCCAGAGTTCGTCTGGTCGGCGCTCGACTGCCCCGGCTACTTCGCGGTCTTCGGCGTCGCGGGGGAGCTCGCCTTCCTCGCCCGCCAGCAGTCCGAGCTGCTGCGGCCGATCCACGCCGGCGTCGAGTACGTCGCCGTCGGCCGGCCGCTCGGGTGCGAGGGACGCAAGGGCTTCGCCGCGACCGCGATCCTCGACCCCGACGGCGGGGTCCTCGCCCACAGCGAGCAACTCTTGATCGCGCCCCGCGAGGGGATGTCACACAAATAGGGGCGCGTTTCGTCCTCCTTTCAGAAGACCGACGAAAGGAGACGAACATGTCAGAGGGATATCCGGCGGAGCGGTTCCAGGTCGCGGCCGTGGCACCAAAGCAGGCGGCGGCGCTGATCCGCTTCGGCCACCACCCCGACCTCGAGCCGACGATCCACGAGCTGGTCGCGCTGCGCGCCTCGCAGCTGAACGGCTGCGCGTTCTGCATCGACATGCACTGGCTGGACGCGAAGGCCGGCGGCGAGGAGGACGCGCGGCTCTACGGGCTCGACGCCTGGCGCGAGTCGCCCCTATATGACGAGCGCGAGCGCGCCGCCCTGGCGCTCTGCGAGGCGGTGACGCACATCGACCGCGAGGGCGTCCCCGACGAGGTGTGGGCCGACGCGCAGGCGCACTTCGACGAGGGCGAGCTGGCCCAGCTCCTCTGCGCGATCGCCGCGACCAACACCTGGAACCGGCTGTCGATCGCGACGCGGGCGCTGCCGGGGCACTACACGCCGGCCGTTCGCGAGGCGGCGGGGGCCGGAGCGGACCGATGACCGTCGCCGTGGTCGGCGGGACCGGGACGCTGGGCTCGCTCGTCGTCGCCGAGCTGCTCGGCCGCGGCGAGCGGGTCGCGGTGCTGAGCCGGCGCGAGACGAACGTGCCCGCCGGGGCCGAGCACCGGGGGGTCGACCTGACCAGCGGCGAGGGCCTCGACCTCGCCCTCGACGGCGTGGGCGCGGTGGTCGACGCCGCCAACTCGCAGAAAGGCGCGAAGGAGACGCTGGTCGAGGGGACGCGGCGACTGGTCGAGGCCGGCGCCCGCGCCGGAGTCGCCAACCACGTGACGATCTCGATCGTCGGCATCGACCGGGTGCCGATGTCCTATTACAAGGTGAAGCTCTCCCAGGAGGAGGTGCTGGCGGCCGGCGAGGTGCCCTGGACGCTGCTGCGCGCGACGCAGTTCCACCAACTGGTCGACTCCGCCTTCGCGACCGCGGCGCGCTTCGGGGTGCGCCCGACCGGGGTCGCGAAGGTGCAGCCGATCGACCCGGCGGTCGTCGCCGCCCGCTTGGCCGAGGCGGCGCTCGCTGCGCCCGCCGGTCGCCTCCCCGACGTCGGCGGCCCCCGCGTGCAGACGCTGGGCGAACTCAGCGCCACCTGGGCGGCGACGCGCGGCAAGCACCGCCTCCCGCTCCGCGTCCCGGCGCTGGGGAAGATGGGCAAGGCGCTCGCCGCGGGCGGGCTCTGCGACGAACGGGCCGCGGCGCCGGGCGAGGACTTCGCGGAATGGCTCGCGCATGGATAAGGAGCGCGACACCGAGGGCGGGCGCGACCCTGGCCACGACCTCGCCGCGGAATTCGAGGCGCTCCGCCCGCAGCTGACCCGGGTCGCCTACGGGATCCTCGGCAGCGTCGCCGAAGCCGAAGACATCGTCCAGGAGGGCTGGCTGCGACTCGGCCGCACCGACGCCGAGGAGATCGAGGACCTGCGCGCCTGGCTGACCACGGTCGTCGGCCGGCTCGCCCTCGACGCGCTCGGCAGCGCCCGTCGCCGGCGCGAGAGCTATGTCGGCGAGTGGCTGCCCGAGCCGCTGGTCGAGGAGTACGGGGCCGAGGAGAACCCGACGCTCGACGAGTCGGTGTCGACGGCGCTCCTCGTCGTGCTCGAGCGCCTCTCCCCCGCCGAGCGCACCGCCTTCCTCCTCCACGACGTCTTCGATCTGCCCTTCGAGAAGGTCGCCGGCGTGGTCGGCCGCTCCCCCGCCGCGGTCCGCCAGCTCGCCTCGCGGGCGCGCTCCCACGTCGAGGCGGGCAAGCCGCGCTTCCCGGCCGACCGCGAGGAAGAGACGCGGATCGTCGCCGCCTTCGCGATGGCATGGCAGGAAGGCGACCACGAGGCGCTGCTCGGGCTGCTCGACCCCGACGCGATCATGCGCTCCGACGGCGGCGGCCGCGTCCCCACCGCGGGCAAGCCGCTGCTCGGCGCCGACCGCATCGGCCGGGCGCTGGTCGCCCTGACCCGCGCCTCGGTGCGCCGCGAAGAAGAGGCGCGCGGCCGCTTCGCCTGGGTCAACGGCGCGACCGGCCTGGTGATCCACGACCGCTACTCGACCAGCGTCGTGTCCCTGACCATCGACGCGGGGCGCATCACCGCGATCGACATCGTCCGCAACCCGGACAAGCTCCGCGGCCTGATGGAGGAGGACTGATGCGCTCCCCGGCCCTCGCCCGCGCGGCGCTGCTGGCCCTCTGCGGCTACTGCCTGTTCATCGGCTTCACCGCGCTGGTCGTCCCGCACACCTTCTATACGGACTTCCCCTTCCTCGCCCACTGGGTCGAGCGGCTGCCCCCCTACAACGAGCACCTCGTCACCGACGTCGGCGGCCTCTACGTCGGCTTCGCCGTGATCACCGGGATCGCCGCCTGGCGCCCGGAGCGCCTGCTGGTCGTCGCCGCGTGCGCGGGCTTCCTCACCGTCTCCGTCCCCCACCTGCTCTTCCACGTGACGCACCTCGACGGCTTCGGCGCGGTCGACGGGGCGGCCGAGATCATCGCGCTGGCCTCGCTCCTGATCCCACCGTGCCTCGCCCTCTGGGCCACCCGCCCAGCTGTTCCTTATGGCGCTGTGGGCGCCAAAAGGAACAGCTGACGGCGAGGGACCTTCGGCTAGCCGAGCCGGATCTTGAACCGGGCCACTTCATGAATCCCGGTGCGGATCCGCATCGTGTAGACGCCGGGCTCGAGCGAGCTCAGCGACCGCAGGTGGGCGACCGTGCCCGTGGCGACCACCTTCCCGCCACGCAGGAGCTCCGCATGGCGGTGGGACAGCTCCCGCGCGTCGGCGCGTGAGCCCTTGGCGCCGTAGGAGACCTTGCAGGTCACCTTGACGCCCTTCGTGCCGTGACCGCCGCCGACTTCGCAGCGGACGGTCGCGTCGCGGCCGTCGGCACCCTTCGGGCCCTGGGGACCGCGAGCGCCGGCAGGACCGGTGGCGCCGGTGGCACCGGCGTCGCCCTTGCCGCCCTTCGGACCGGTTTCGCCCTTGGGTCCTTCCGGACCGGCTTCGCCCTTCGGACCTTCGGGGCCGGTCGGACCCGCGGGGCCTTCCGGACCGATCTCCGGCACCACCGTGCTGGTCGCGACCAGCGGCACTTCCTCGCTGCCCTCGGCGGTGTTGGCGGTGAACACCAGCGCCTCTTCCGAGGTGACTTCCGCGCGGCCCGGTGCGTAACGCACCAGCACCGAGCAGGATTCGCCCGGCTGCACCGTGAGGCCGGTGCAGGAGTCGTCGGCGAGGAGGAATTCACCGCGTGACGCCGGGTCGGTCGCCTTGATCGAGACGCCCGAGACCACCAGCGGCTGGTCGCCGCTGTCGGTGACCGTCACCACCTGTCCGGGGCCGGTGAAGCCGACCGGGGTCAGCGGGAACACCGGGGTGTTGACGCTGAAGGCCGGCCCGGGGCCCGCGTTGGGGACGATCTGGACCGTCGTAGTCTCGGTGATCGGCGCCAGCGATTCTTCGCCCGTGTAGGGACGCATCGAGTCGTTGGTGACCGACACTTCGACACTGCCGGCGTGGATGCCGGTGAGCGTGCCCGTCGCCGGATCGAGGATCGCGTCCTTGCCCGCCGCGCGAGCCGCCGCGATCGCCGCCCCGCCGGAGCCGATCGCCAGGTTCGGCGAGCCGCCCCAGCCGACCGACATCGGGTAGCGCAGCGGCACCACGCGGGTCCCGCTGTTCACGCCCTCGGGCTGGACGATCGAGCCGCTGACCACGCCGGTGCGCGCCACTTCGACCGCGGTCGGCGCGTTCAGGTCGATCGACTGCGCGAAGGCGTGGACGTCACCGGTGAGCCACTGCTGCGACGCCCCGTCTTCGGGGTCGATCGCCCAGTCCACCCAGCCGGTGAAGCCACCCATGTCCGGCGTGCCGTACGGGTCCTTGCCCGAGGACGGCAGCACCGTGTAGGGGACGCCTTCGCGACGCTCGACGTGCGCGATCTGCGCGTGGGACCCGACCATCGCCGCGCCCTTCCCGCTTTCTTCGCGGAAGTCGGTCAGCATCTTCTCGATCAGCGCCACTTCTTCGCGGTCGCCGAGCTGGCTCGACTTGGTGCTGAGTGGGTCGTCGACCGGATGGTGCGCGAACACCATCACGTTGTGGACCGCCGGGTCGGACTTCGCCGTTTCCAGCGCTTCGCGGAACATCGGCAGCTGCTGCCACGCCGTCCCGCGCAGGGTCCCCAGGGAGCTCGCCAGGAGGATGAACCGCGTCCCCTTGTGATCGAAGTACCGGTACGGGGTCCCGAACTGGGCTTCGAAGTTCGCCAGGGTTTCCTGGACGTTGTTCAGCCCGTAGGACTCGTGGTTCCCCGGCACGTAGTAGCAGGGGATCTTTTCCGCGCCCGGGGCGGGCGTGTAGTCGGCCGGTTTCGTTTCCGTCGGCGGGACGATTTCGCAGCCCGATTCTTCGAGCACGGTCCGCGCCAGCGAGAGGTCCTGCGGCAGACCGCGGTCGGTGACGTCGCCGTTCAGGATCAGCAGGTCCGGATCCGTCTGGCGGATCCGACGGATCGCCGTCCGCGCGACTTCGGTCAGGCCTTGGTTGTCGGCCGTGAACTGGATGTCCGACAGCGTCGCGAACTGGAAGTCGCTGCCCCCGCTCGGCAGCTTGCCGGTGTCGGAGATCAGCGGGTCCGGGGTCGGCGGCGCTTCTTCGGCCAGGTCGATCGAGGTGGGGACGTCGGCTTCGAACTGGCCGAGGACGAACGAGCCGGCGCGCTGTTCGGCGACGCTGGTGTTGATCCCCTGGAAGCTCGAAACCGTGATCGGGAACACCGTGTTGGCCGGCAGTTCCCAGGTGGCGTACTGCCATTCGCCCGAGGCTTCCAACCCGCCGGACGCGAACGGGCCTTTGGCGACTCCGTTGCCGTCGTAGTAGCCGAGGTAGAGGAGGCCACCGTTGGCCTTCGGCACCGGGACGCTCGATTTCATTTTCAGGCGGACCCGGAGCGGCTGGCCCGGGAAGGTGATCCGGCCCGCCGTGCCCGTCGCGGTGATGCCGAAGTTGCGCATCGCCCCGAAATCGAGTTTCAGCCCTTCGCCGGTCTTCGACAGGGTGACTTCGGCGTTGTTGGTGCTGTTCGATTTCCAGTGGCTGGTGACTTCGTCGTCGAATTTGTAGACGACGACCGTTTCGACCCCGACCGTGACCGGCAGGACCGTCGACTTGCCGTCGGCGGTGGCGGTGAGGTCGGTGGCGCCGGCGCTCAGCGGCACGATCTTCAGTTCGCCGCCGTCCGGGATCACTTCGATGACGTCGTGTTTGTATTCGAGTTCGAGATCCTCCGGCTCGATCGGCGCGGTGAACCCTTCGTCGTCCCGGCCGTCGACCTGGATCGTCACCGCTTCGGCGGCTTTCGGTTCGGCGATGGAGAGGCGTTCGGTCGAGAGTTCGACCGTCTGCACCGGGTCGAGCACGCGGACGTCGGCGTCGGCCTGGGCCGAGTCGGCGCTCGCCCGGACCGCGACGTTCCCGTGCGCGCCCTGGGGCGCCAGGAAGCGGCCGGCTTCGACCGAGCCCCCGTTGGTGCTCCAGTGCACCTCGCCCGGGGTGAGGGCGACCGGGGTGTCTTTGCTGTCGGTCGCGTAGGCGTCGACGGTGCGGTGCATGCCGGGGAAGACGCGGAGGCTTTCGTCTGCCGCGGCGTCGCCCGCGCCCGGGCGCAGGTAGAGGTGGTGAACCTGGCCGTCGCCGGGTTCGACGAAGACGCCGATCCCGTTCGGGTCGGAGCGCTCGCCGCCGTCGGAGGGGGTGTTGCGGACGGTGGCGCCTTTGGCGCCGAGGGCGCGCGCGACCATCGTGGTCGAGCCGCCACCGTCGAGGTTGACCGCGGTTTCGACACCTTCTTCGGCCAGCTCTTGCGCCTCGACGTTGATGCCGATGCCGCCGTGGCCGGTGCCGCCCGGGCCGTCCCAGGTGGCGAGCACGAGGGTGTGGCCGCCGTCCTTGAAGCCGGCCGCGGTGCGCGGCGCGACCGAGGTGTCGAGGCCGCCCTTCGGCGCGCCGTTTTCGACGATCACGCCGCCGTCGCCGATCGCGAACTGGAGTTCCTTCGCGGCCGCGTCGGAGAGGCCGTAGCTGAGGCTGACTTCGTCGCCGACCGCGAGTTCGCGCAGTTTCGCCGCTGCCGCGTCGCGGCCGACGAGGGCGAAGCCGCCCGCCGGGATCTGGTTCGCTTCGGCGCCGGTCGGGTCGACCGAGACGACCTTGCCATCCACGACCAGCGCTTCGGCGATGTCGGCGGCCCCGGTGAAGCCACGGGCGCGGCTGTAGGTGCCCCAGGCGGGCGTGTAGGCGACCATCCCGTTGGCCGGGACGCCTTCGCCGTTCGCCGCGTTGATCGAGAGGACGGCGTGGCTTTCGCCTTTGAATTCGGCGCTGGCTTCGATCGCCAGGTTGGCGAGCTGAGCGATGCCGCTTTCGCTGACGCCGATGTGGTTGGCGACGGCATGGCCCGGGTTGCCGGACTTGATGAGTTCGCCGTTTTCGACCTCACCGCCTTCGGCGGCGCCGGAGTTGCCGATATCGAAGAAGTCGCCGTTGACGCCGGCGACCGCGCCGGCTTTGTTCGCGGCTTCGCTCAGCGGGCCGCCCTTGGCGACCGGGCCGGCGGTCAGGAGATTGGTGCCGACCCCCGCCTGGTTCAGGTGGACGGTGAGGACCTGCTCGTCCTGCCAACCGCCCTGGCCGAGCGATTTCAAATGATGCAGCGAAATGCCGGGCCCGAGCTGCTCCGTCTTGTCGATCAGTGGCAGCCGTTCTTCGGCCCGCGCCAGCGCGGGCACGACCAAGAGCACCGCAAGCGCGGCGAGCATCAACGCGCCTACCAGCGCGCGCAGGGGCCGTCGTCGGTCGACGACCGGAAAGTCAAAGCTCATCTGGACCTCTGGATCTGGGGGGATTTAGGAGACTGGCGGGCTTTTTCCCGCTGCCGCGAACTCCCGCGGCGCGCCGCCGACTCTGCCGTAAGACGGGGTCTCATTTCGTTACCGACCTGTTTCCAAACTGCAACGGTCTTGTGTCTTAGGGGGAAGTGGAAAGGGACGCAAGTGGTGACGGAGTGCGTGGGAAGTCCACGCTTCCGTGCGTGTTTGGCAACAGTCACGACCGCGCTGCGTGAGTTTTGGCCCCTATAGGGGACCAAATCCATGCAGCGCGTTCTCGGGCCGTGTTTCTGGCCCGAAAAGCGCACGAAAGTGACGGAAGGCTGCGGGAAGTGTGGAGTTCCCGGCATCTTCCTCACGGGACTCAGGCAGGTGTGGAATCTCCTGCGCCGGACGCCGACGTAAGTTCGACCTCCGCCCGAACCCGTGCCGACTCTCCGGCGTTTGTCACGAACTCCTCCCGTCCGATCTAGGACTGCCGCCGCGGCCGGGAGAACGGGCGTCCCGGGGTCCCAAAGCGCCGCGCCATCGCCCTGCCGCGACGCCCCCACCCCGTCCCATACCCTCCGCCCCATGACCACCAGGATCGGCTTCATCGGACTCGGGGTGATGGGTGCGCCCATGGCTCGCAACCTGCTGGCGGCCGACTATGAGGTGGTCGCTTGGAACCGGTCGCCGGAGCCGCTTGCGGCGCTGGTCGAGGCCGGGGCCCGGGCGGCCGATGGACCCGCGGCGGTGGCGGCCGAGGCCGATGTCCTGATCACGATCCTCAAGGACGACCCCGTCGTGCGCGAGGTGCTCGGTGGGCCGGACGGGGCGATCGCGGCGGCGCGGGCGGGGTCCTTGGTCGTCGACATGAGCACCGTCTCCCCGGCGCTCGCCCGTGAGTTGGCGGCGGAGGCGGGGCCACGCGAGGTGGCCTTCCTTGACGCGCCGGTGTCCGGCGGCGACGTCGGCGCGCGGGAGGGGACGCTCTCGATCATGGTCGGCGGCGAGGCCGCGGACGTCGAGCGCGCCCGTCCGGTCTTCGAGGTGCTCGGCTCGCGGGTCACCCACGTGGGTGGCGCCGGCGCCGGGCAGGTCGCCAAGGCCTGCAATCAGGTGCTGGTCGCCGTGATCTTCGCGGGCCTCTCCGAGTCCCTCGTCCTCGGCTCGAAGCTCGGCGTCGACCCGGCGGCGATCCTGGACGCGGTCGGCGGCGGCATGGCCGCGAACCGGATCATGGAGGTCCGCCGCCACAACTTCCTCGAGCATGACTTCGCCCCCGGCTTCAAGGTCGACCTCCACCACAAGGACCTCGAGATCGCCCTCGGGGCGAGCGCCGAAGTGAACGCGCCGCTGCCGCTGACCGCCGAGGTCCAGCAGATGTTCCGCCAGCTCCGCGCCGGCGGCCACGGCGAAGAGGACGACTCCGCGCTCCTGCGGGTCGCCGAGCAACGCGCGTCCCACCGCCTCGGCGACGACTCCTGACAGCCGCCGCCGGCCCTCGGCGGCTACTGCGCAAACGCCTAGCAGCGGTTTTGCACATTCATATGGACAAACTTCTTTGAGATTCGGCCGCGGAATCGGCATGATGGTGGCCGTGGTTCGCACGAAGACCGGGGGGCGGTTTCATAGGGGGGCATTTGGGCGGGTATCGCTCGCGGTCGCGCTGATCGCGGCGGTGGCGCTGCTGGTCGCCGGCTGCGGCGGGTCCTCGGACGACTCCTCGCAGGAATCGTCGACCCTCCAGGCCACCTTCGCCTCCTTCCCGGACTACCTCGATCCGTCGCTGAGCTACACGATCGAAGGCCTCTCGGCGATGTGGGAGACGTATGTGCCGCTGCTCACCTACGAGCACAAAGACGGCGCCGCGGGCACCAAGCTGATGCCAGGGCTGGCGCGGGCGATGCCGAAGATCAGCGATGGCGACCGCACCTACACCCTCTACCTGCGCAAAGGCCTGAAGTACTCCGACGGCACGCCGGTGCGCGCCTCCGACTTCCCCGCGACGATCGAACGCGTCATCGCGATGAACTCGCCCGGATCCCCCTTCTTCACCGACATCGTCGGCGCCGAAAAGTTCGCCAAGGCGAAGGAAGGCGGCATCCCGGGGATCGAAGCCGACGACAAGACCGGCCGCATCGTCATCCACCTGGTCAAACCGCGCAGCACCTTCGTCAACGAGCTGGCAACGCTCTTCGCCGCGCCGCTCCCCGCGGACACCAAACGGAAGGACCTCTCCGCCGAACCGCCTCCCGGCACCGGCCCGTACGTGATCGCCTCCTCCAAGCCCGGCGCCGGGTGGACGTACCAGCGCAATCCGGAGTGGGCGAAGGTGAACGGACCGCTGCTGCCCGAGATCCCGGACGGCTACTACGACAACATCGACGTCCGCGTGATCCACAACGCCGAGACCGCGGTCAACGAAGTCATCAGCGGCAAGCTCGACTGGATGGAGGAGCCGCCTCCCGCCGACCGCTTCCAGGAACTGAGCGACCGCTTCGAAGGAACTCAGCTGCTGGTGACCCCACAGATCGACGTCTACTTCTTCTGGATGAACGTCAAACACCCGCCGTTCGACAACCTGGAGGTGCGGCAGGCCGTCAACTACGCGGTCGACCCGGCGGCGCTGGAACGCATCTACGGGGGCATGCTGAAAGGCGTCCAGCAGGTTCTGCCGGAGGCGATGCCCGGCCACAAGACGTTCGAACTGTACCCGCACAACCTGAAGAAAGCGCGCGAAATGATCGCCGCCGCCGACCCCGCCGAACGCAAGGTGACGGTCTGGACCAACGACTACCCGGCGAACCGGCAGGCGGGCGAATACTACGAAGACGTGCTGCGCAAGATCGGCCTCCAGCCGACGCTGAAAGTGCTCTCGACCGCCAACTACACGACGGTCATCGGCAACACGTCGACGCCTGACCTCGATACGGGGTGGTCTGCCTGGTACATGGATTACCCGCACCCGAACGACTACTTCTCGCCGCAGTTCGCCGGCGAAAACATCCTGCCGACGAACAACAGCAACCACTCGGAACTCGACGATCCAGCGATCAACAAGGAAATCGCCAAGCTGGGGACCGAAATGCTCGGGCCCGAACAGGAAGCCGCCTACGCACGGCTCGATCGCAAAGTGATGGAACAGGCGCCGTGGGCGCCGTTCGGCACGGCCGAGATGATCACCTTCATCTCCAAGGCCATCGACCCCGAAAAGCTCGTGGTCAGCCCGGTCTACGGTCAGGACCTGGCAACCTTCCAGCCGAAATGAGGCCGGGGACATCCGAGGCGTTGGTGCGGTGCGCCGGCGTAGGGAAGCGCTACGGGCCGGCGCGGCCATGGGTGCTGCGCGACGTCGACGCGGAGGTGACGGCGGGGCAGGTCGTGCACCTCGACGGGCCGAACGGCTCCGGCAAGTCGACTCTGCTGCGGGTGCTCGCCGGGGTCAGTCCGCCGAGCCGCGGGGAGCGGCGCGCCGCGGGCGGCTGCCGGGTCGGGTTCGTGCCGGAGGCGGGGAAGGCGCCGCGGTCGATGCCGGCGGGGCGCTACCTGCGAGCGCACGCGGGGATGGTCGGCGCGGCGGCCGAGGTCGAGCCGCTGGCGGAGCGCCTCCGCTGCGCCGCGTTCCTGTCGGAGCCGATGGACTCGCTCTCCAAGGGGACGCTGCGGAAGATGATGCTGATCGGGGCGCTGGGCGGCGCGCCGCCCCTCCTGGTGTTGGACGAGCCGTTCGGCGGGCTCGACGCCGAGGCCCAGGAATCGCTGGCGGGGCTGCTCGGGGAGCGCGCCGCGGCCGGGTCCGCGGTGGTCTTCTCCGACCACCGCGAAGGCGGGGCGCACCTGGCGGCGGATCGGCGCTGGCTGGTGGTCGAGGGCGGGCTCGTCGACCGGCCTCCGCGGCCGGTCGAGCAACGCCGCCGTCGCGTCGCGGCGGAGGAGAGCGACGCCGAGCTGGCCCGCCTCCTCGCCGCCGGGCACCACGTCCTCTCGGTCCGCACCCTGGGGTCCGGGGAGGTCGAGATCGAGGTCGGCGAAGAATGACCGCGAGCGCGCGCTACCTGCTCGTCGAGCACCTCGCCTCGCGGCGCTGGATCGGCCCGTTCCTCTTTCTCCTCGCCGGGATCGTCGTCCTCTACTCGCAGCCGCCCAACCCGGTGTTGAGCACGGCCGGGACCGTGTCGGCCTGGATGCTCCCGGCGATGTCCTGGTGGTGCTTCGCCTTTCTCGACACCAGCGAGCCGGGCGAGCGCCAGGTGATGATCGCCGTCCTCGGCCCGCGCCGCTTCGCCGCCGCCCGCCTGCTCGGCCTCGGCGCCCTGGTCGCCGGCGCCTCCCTCTTCACCTTCCTGGTGCCCCTCGTCCTCGGCCTCTTCGAACACACCCCGCGCGCCGGAGAGGTCGGCCTCGTCCTCTTCGCCAACGGCCTCTGCGGCCTCGCCGGCGCCGGCCTCGCGGCCCTGATCAGCGAACCGATCTTCCGCGGCCGCGCCTGGCCCCTCCTACTCGGCGTCGGCGCCCTCGTCCTCTCGATCCCCGCCGGCGTCTCCCCCGCCATCGCCACCGCCCGCGCCCTCGACCGTAAGGACCCCGGCGCCGTTCCGTCCCACCTCGCCCCCGAGACCCTCGGCATCGCCCTCTTCCTGGCGCTCGCGATCCCCCTCGCCGCCGAGCTCTGGCGCCGCCGCGAGTAGCCGTGCGCTTTTTCTACTTCGTATGAGGTAGAAAAAGCGCGCCGTCGGGGTCGATCAGGGCTGGGAGGTCGCCCATCGAGGTGAAGACGGTCGCACCCTCGCGTCGTAGCAGCTCGCCGTCGTCGTCGGGAGCGTAGCCGAGGGCTCGCATGCCGGCGGCTCGCGCGGCGGCGGCTCCGAAGGGACTGTCCTCGACCACGACGCAGTCCGCGGGATCGACGCCCATCCTCGCGGCGGCGAGGAGGAAGAGATCGGGGGCGGGCTTGCCGCGCTCGACTTCGTCGGCGGAGAAGATCCGGCCCTCGAAGCGCTCCCGCAGACCGGTCAGTCCCAGGGTCAGGCGCATCTTCTCGTGGCTGCCGCTGGAGGCGACACAGGTAGGCGCCTCGATCGCGTCGAGCGCCCCCTCGATCCCCGCGACCGGCCGCAACTCACGGTGGAACGCGGCCTGGACGGCGGCGCCGAGATCTTCCTCCCAGCCCTCGGGCAGCGGACCGCCGTGGCGCTCCTCGAGGATCCGCACCGTCCCCGCCCACCCCAGGCCGAGGAAGTCGCGGGCGCAGTCCTCGTAGGTGGTCGGGAGGCCGAGCGCGGTGATCTGCTCGGCCTGGATCCGCAGCGAGATGCGGTCGCTGTCGACCAGCACCCCGTCGCAGTCGAAGATGACCAGCGCCGTCACCATCCCCGGCTCCGCCCTGACGCGCGAGCGGGGCCGCTAGCTCGGCCCCATCCGCAGGGCGCCGTCGAGGCGGATCGTCTCGCCGTTCAGCATCGTGTTGACGACGATGTGCTCGACCAGGGCGGCGTACTCGGCCGGGTTGCCGAGGCGGCGGGGGTGGAGGGTCGTGCCGATCAGGGATTCGCGCGCCGGGGCCGGGAGGCCGGCCAGCATCGGGGTCTCGAACAGGCCCGGGGCGATGGCGACAACGCGGATCGCCGAGGCGGCTAGCTCGCGGGCGACCGGCAGGGTGAGGCCGACGACACCCGCCTTGGAGGCGGCGTAGGCGACCTGGCCGATTTGGCCCTCGTAGGCGGCGATCGAGGCGGTGCTGATGCAGACGCCGCGGTCGCCGTCGGCGACCGGCTCGGTGCGGGCCATCTCGGCGGCGGCACAGCGCAGGACGTTGATCGTGCCGAGCAGGTTGACGGCGATGACCTTGGCGAAGTCCTCGAGCGGCGTCGGCTTACCCTTGCGGACCAGTTTCGTCGGGGTGCCGATCCCGGCGCAGTCGACGGTGATGCGGAGGTCGCCGAGCTCGGTGGCGACGGCGACGGCATCCTCGACCGAGTCGGAGTCGGCGACGTCGCAGGCGACGTGGGCGCCGTCGATCTCCCTCGCCACCGCGGCGGCGCGCTCCTCGTTCAGATCGGCGACCAGCACCTTCGCGCCACCCGCGGCGAGCCGCCGCGCGGTCGCTTCGCCGAGTCCCGAGGCCCCGCCGAACACCGCCGCCACCGCATCGTCTACCTGCATCCCTGCCTCCTCCTGTCAGCCCGTGCGGGCGAGGTGCCTGGCGATCACCAGGCGCTGGATCTGGTTGGTCCCCTCGAAGATCTGCATGACCTTGGCCTCCCGCATGTAGCGCTCGACCGGGAACTCCTTGGTGTAGCCGAAACCGCCGAGGACCTGGACCGCGTCGGTCGTCACCTTCATCGCCGCGTCGGTGGCGACGAGCTTCGCGATCGATGCCTGACGCGCGAACGGGAGGCCGCGGTCGCGGCGGCGCGCCGCTTCAAGGGTGACCGCGCGCGCCGACTCGACCGCGGCGGCCATGTCGGCGAGCAGGAAGCCGAGGCCCTGGTGGTCGATGATCGGCTGCCCGAAGGTTTCGCGTTCTTTGGCGTAGGCGACGGCGGCATCGAGCGAGCCCTGCGCGAGCCCGGTCGCGACCGCGGCGATGCCGAGCCGGCCCGAGTCCAGCGCCTGCAGCGCGATCGGCAGCCCCTGCCCCTCGCCGCCGATCAGCCGATCAGCCTCGAGCGGGACGGAGTCGTAGTCGAGCGTCGCGGTGGTCGAGCCGGTCAACCCCATCTTGCGCTCCGGTGCCTGGGTGCTGAGGCCGGGCGCGTCCCCGGGGACGAGGAAGCAGGAGACGCCGCGCGAGCGGTCCTCGGAGGTGCGGGCGAAGAGCGTGTAGAAGTCGGCCTCGCCGCCGTGGGTGACCCAGGCCTTGGAGCCGCTGACGCGCCAGCCGTGCGCATCGGCCGTGTCCTCGGCCGCAACCGCCCGCGTGCGCATCGCCCCGGGATCGGACCCCGCGTCGGCCTCCGAGAGGCAGTAGCCCCCGAGCAGGTCCCCGGCGAGCATCTCCGGCAGCCACCGCTCCCGCTGCTCGTCGGTCCCCCAGGTCGCCAGCGGGTAGCACGACATCACGTGGACGGAGAGCCCGACGCCGACGCTCGCCCACGCTGCCGCGATCTCCTCCAGCGCCTGCAGGTAGACCTCGTAGGGCTGCCCCGCCCCACCGACCTCTTCCGGGTAAGGCATGCCGAGGAACCCGAGCTCCCCGAGCGTGCGGAAGGCGTCCCGCGGGAAGTCCGCGTCTTCCTCGGCCGCCGCGACCCGCGGCGCCAGCTGCTCCTGGGCGACGGAGCGGGCGAGGCCGACGATCTCCTCGGCCTCGGGGCTGGGCAGGTTACGCTCGGCGGGCATCGGTCGCGGAGGCTATCGGGGCGCCGCGGACCTGGCGCGAAGAGGGCTTTAAGGGTTGAAGGCGAGGAAGACGAAGGCGGCGAAGATGATCAGGTGCACGCCGCCCTCCTGCAGGGTCGAGCGGCCCGGGAGCAGGGTCAGGGCGCCGACGATGGCGGAGAGGGAGAGCAGGCCGATCTGGGTCGAGCCGAGGCCGAGGACGAGGGGGCCGTCGAGCCAGATCGAGGCGACCGCGATCGCCGGGATGGTGAGGCCGATGCTGGCCATCGCCGAGCCGTAGGCGAGGTTGAAGCTGATCTGGACGCGGCCGCGCCGGGCGTTGCGCCAGGCGGTCAGGGTCTCCGGCATCAGCACCAGCAGGGCGATCACGACGCCGACCGCCGAGGCGGGCGCGCCGATCGATTCCACGCCTTCCTCGATCGCGTAGGAGCTGGTCTTGGCGAGGCCGACGACGGCGACCAGGGCGACGAGGAGGAGCGCCAGGCTCCGGAGGGTCTCGCGCTGCGTCGGCGGCTCACCGTGGTGGTCGTCGATCTCGGTGGCGACGTTCTCGTCGCTCGCGTTCGTCGGCACCTCGCCCTCCTCGACGTGGAGGAAGAGCCCGCGGTGGCGCACCGACTGCACGAAGAGGAAGAGGACGTAGAGGCTGACCGAGGCGAGCGCCGCGAAGACCAGCTGGGAGCCGGAGAATTCCGGGCCGTTGGTGCTGGTGGTGAAGTTCGGCAGGACCAGGCAGAGGGTCGTCAGCGTGATCACGGTGGCGAACGCGGTCGCCGATCCCTCGGCGTTGAACGAGGCGACCCGGCCGCGCAGCGCCGCGGTCAGGATCGAGATCCCGACGATGCCGTTGCAGGTGATCATCACCGCGGCGAAGACCGTGTCGCGGGCGAGCGACTCGGACTGCGAGCCGCCCGAGATCATCAGGGTGACGATCAGCGCGACCTCGATCACGGTGACCGCGACGGCGAGGACGATCGAGCCGTAGGGCTCGCCCACCCGGTGGGCGATCACCTCGGCGTGGTGCACGGCGGCGAGCACCGCGCCGACCAGGAAGAGGTCGATGATGACGACCACGACGACGGCGGGGTGCGAGCCCCAGGTCGCCGCCAGGGCGACCAGCGCCAAGAGTGGCGCGATCGTCGGCCACTTGTCGCTCGGGCGCTGGATCGGGGCGATTCTATGGAGCGGCCGCGGCCTCGGCCGGGCTCCAGCCGATCGCCGGGGCGACGTGCTCGGCGATGTTCCGCAGGAGCTCCGCGTTGTAGTCGACGCCGAGCTGGTTCGGCACCGTCATCAGGATCGTGTCGGCCATCGCCACGGCGGCGTCCTCGGCGAGTTCGGCCGCGATCCGGTCGGGCTCGCCGGTGTAGGACTTGCCGAAGCGGGCGATGCCACCGTCGAGATAGCCGACCTGGTCCCCGCCGCCCCGCTCGCCGCCGAAGTAGGCGTCGTCGGTGTCGGTGACGATCGGGATCACGCTGCGGCTGACCGAGATCCGCGGGCGGCGCTCCCAGCCGGCCTCGGCCCAGGTATCCAGGTACATCTGGATTTGTTCGGCCTGCAGCTGGTCGAAGGGCACGCCGGTGTCCTCGGTGAGCAGGGTCGAGCTCATCAGGTTCATGCCCTGGCGGGCGGTCCAGACGCCGGTCTCGCGGGTCCCGGCGCCCCACCAGATGCGATCGGACAGGCCCGGGGACTGCGGCTGGATCGCGAGCCGGCCGATCCCGCCGGCCATGCGCGCGTCGGCGTTGACGACGGGCTCGCCCGCGATCGCGGCGCGGAAGAGCTCGGTGTGGCGGCGCGCGAGGTCGGCGTCGGTTTCCCCCTCCGCGGGGACGTGGCCGAAGGCGTGCGAGCCGTGCAGCGCCGGCTCCGGCGACCCGCGGCTGATGCCGAGCTGGAGGCGCCCGCCGGCGAGCAGGTCCGCGGACGCGGCGTCCTCCGCCATGTACAGCGGATTCTCGTAGCGCATGTCGATCACCCCGGTGCCGATCTCGATGCGGCGGGTGGCGGTCCCGATCGCGGCAAGCAGCGGGAACGGCGAGGCGAGCTGGCGCTGGAAGTGGTGGACGCGGACGAAGGCGCCGTCGATGCCGAGTTCCTCCGCGGCGACCGCGAGTTCGACCGTCTGGCGGAGGCTGTCCCCGCCGGTCGGCGTCTGGGACCCCGGCGCCTTCGACCAGTGGCCGAAGCTGAGGAAGCCGATGCGCTTGCGATGCGGTGAGTCGTCGCTCATACCGAAATCCTTGCAAGCGGCGCTCGTCGGCCGCCGCGGTCGTCCTGACCGGCGCTATAGGTGGGTAGGGACGACCGCGCTCAGGAGCCGTGGACGATGAGGACGCTGCGGTGACTGTGGTGGGCGACCGCGCCGGAGACGCTGCCCAGCACCACGTGCTTGACGCCGGAGAGGCCGCGCGAGCCGATCGCGATCAGCGCCGCGTCGTTCTCCTCAGCCGCCTCGACGATCGCGCTCCACACCGGGCCGCCTTCGTACACCGCCGTGGTCGCCTCGAGGCCGAGGGTGCGCGCCCGCTCGGCGCCCTTGTCGGCGGTCGCCTGGGCGCCTTTGTTCGCCGCGTCGGTGAGGAGTTCCATCGTCTCCGCCTCCACCGGCACGCCGGAGGTGCCGAGGAACGGAACCCGGTCGAGGTCCTCGGACACGACCAGGACGATCACCTTCCGCGGACCGAACTCCTCGGCGACCTTGTCGATCGCCGCCGCGGCGCAGTCGGAACCGTCGTAGGCGATGAGGATCGGACGCTGGTCAGCCATCGCGCCGAAACCTACCCCACCAACAACGCCGGGCGGGTCCTTCCGACCTTAGCCGCCGTATATGGCGGGGAAAGTCGGAAGGACCCTTCGCGCGTCAGCTCGCCGCGAGGCGGGTCAGCTCGGAGGGGTCGAGCTCACGGAGCTCGTCCTCGTAGGTGACCGGGTGGCGGAGCAGCTGGCCGTTCGGCTCGACCATGTAGCTGCCCATCCGCATCAACGGCGGCGAGTAGGCGTGGACCGTCACCGCCGGTCCCTCCCCCGCGTGCAGGACGCGGTGGATGTCGGAGGCGGTGAAGCTGAACGAGCTGCCCGCCGGGGCGACGCGGCTGATCGGCTCGTCGACCGAGCGGCCGAGCGCCAGCCGGTCCTCGCGCACGCTGCCCGCGGCGACCGCCACCGCGCCCGCCGAGAGGTCGTGGTCGTGGAAGCCGGTGTCGTGGTCACGGGACCAGCAGAGCAGCCACACGTCGAGGTGCTCGTCGCGCAGCAGCTGCGCGTAGGTCCGGTGGTCCGGGTCGTGGGACACATGTTCCGACCAGAGCTCCGGGCGCGCGGCGAACTGGCAGGCGACTGCTTCCAGCTCAGGGGCGGTGAGGTCGCGGCCGTAGGGCCGCATGATGTCCTCGTGAGTCAGAGTCACGCGAGGGCTCCTTTCGGGTCGGGGTTCAAGAGTCGTCTGGGGTTCGTGGCGACGAGCGCCAGGCGAAGGTCGGGGTCGAGCTGGGGGCGGCGCGGGTCGACGACCGGGCGGTCGGAGCCGTAGACGAGCTGCGCGGCGCCGACCTGCTCGGCGACGGCGCCGATCATGCGCGGGCCGTAGGAGGAGGTGTCGTAGAAGACGAGCGGGTCCGGGTCCGGCGCGGGGACGCCGCGGCGGGCGGCGTAACGCTCCAGATGCAACGGGGCGCCGCCGGCGAGCATGGCGAAGAGGACGCGCAGGCGCGGGTGGGCGCGGCGCCCGGCGTGGAGGAAGGCGAACCAGGCGGCCTGCATCTGGGCGACGTAGTCGGTGAGCGCGGGCCACCAGTGCGGGAGGTGGGCGGCCTCGGGGGTCGGGAGGCCGCCCACCGGTCCCGGGTGGACGAAAAGGGGTGCGTCGCGCTGCTCGAGGCGGGCGAGGAGCGGGTGGAGGCGCTCGACCGCGAAGGGGTCGATCAGGGCGGCGGCGGGCAGGGAGATCCCGACGCAGCCGCGGTCGAGGGCGGTGTCGACATCGGCGGGATCGAGCTCGGCGGCGGCCAGCGGCACCGCGCCCCAGCCGCCGAACTCGGGCGGCAGCGCCTCGATGCCCTGGTGGTGGGCCTCGATCAGCGCGCGGGAGTCCTCGGCGGGGAGCGTCTCGATCCCGAGCGCGGTCGAGAGCGCGACCAGCGCCCGGTCGAACCCGTCCTCCCCCAGGTCGGCGCGGCGCAGCTCGGCGTCGGTGGCGTCGAAGGTGAGGACGCTGTCGGGCTCGGCGGCGACCCTGAAGGTCCAGCCGTCGCGGCGGCGGACCAGCATCGGCGCCTCGGTGCGGCGGGCGAGCGCCTCGATCAGCGCCTCGCCGAGCAGGTGCTGGTGCACGTCGATGGCCGGTGTGGGCGCGTCTTCGCCCCGTGCCTGCCCGACCGGCGCCGCGGCGCGTCCGCCCACCTTCCTCACCGCCTGCTTTCCGCCCGTCAGATTCATTGTTGAGTTAGCTTATCAAGAAGATCGGGTGAGGCGAGAAAACCGGTCCGATGGCTGGCCGGCGCTATAAGGAGACATGCCCACGCCTTGGCCGCTCACGCCGATCACCGCCGACGAGCGCGCCGCCTACACCAACGCCGAGCCGCGGCCGTTCTGGCTCGCCGCCCTGCCTGCCCGTGAGCCGACCCCTCCCCTGCGCGGCGAGATCGAGGCCGACCTCTGCATCGTCGGCGGCGGCTTCACCGGGCTCTGGGCGGCGCTCCACGCGAAGGCCGACGACCCCGGCCGCGAGGTCGTCCTGCTCGAGGCGGAGACGATCGGCTTCGGCGCCAGTGGGCGCAACGGCGGCTTCGCGCTCGGCTCCCTCACCCACGGGCTGGAGAACGGGATCGCGCGGTTCGGCAAGGAGATCCAGCTGCTGGAGCGCCTCGGGCGGGAGAACCTGGCCGGCTATGTCGCCGACCTCAAGCACCTCGGGATCGACTGCGACCTCGAGCTGACCGGCGAGCTGACGCCCAGCGTCGCCGCCTACCAGGACGACTGGGCCGCGGAGACAGCGGAGCTCTACGGCCGCTTCGGCTACGACGTCGAGGTTTTCCCCGACGCCGCCGCGATGCGGGCCGAGGTCGACTCGCCGATCTACCGGAGCGGCGCCTGGGTGAAGGACGCGGGCGGCGTACTCGACCCGGCGAAGCTCACGATCGGCCTCTTCGACGCGGCGCGCCGCGCGGGCGTCCATATATATGAGGGCACCCCGGCGCTCTCGCTCGGAGAGGGGGGCGAAGGTGCCGCGTCGGGGAGGGACCGTCCCGTCGCCGTCCGCACCCCCGCCGGCGCTGTGATCGCGCGCCGCGTCGTCCTCGGCACCAGCGCCTATCCGTCCCCGCTCCGCCAGGTCCGCCGCTACGTCGCCCCGGTCTACGACTACGCGCTGATGACCGAGCCGCTGACGCCGGCGCAGCGGCGCTCGATCGGCTGGGAGCGGCGCCAGGGGATCGGCGACGGCGGCAACCAGTTCCACTACTACCGGCTGAGCGCCAACGACCGGATCCTCTGGGGCGGCTTCGACGCCGTCTATCGGCGCGGCGGCCCGGTCGGACCCGAGCTCGATGACCACGACGCCACCTTCGGCCGCCTGGTCCAGAACTTCCGCGTCACCTTCCCGCAGCTCGACGGCGTCCGCTTCACCCACCGCTGGGGCGGCGCGATCGACACCTGCAGCCGCTTCTCGGTCTTTTTCGGCACCGCCCTCGGCGGCCGCGTCGCCTACGCCGCGGGCTACACGGGCCTCGGCGTCGTCTCCACCCGCTTCGGCGCCCGCGTCGCGCTCGACCTCGTCGACGGCCGCGACACCGAGGCGACCCGCAGCCGTTACGTCCGCCGCAAGCCGATCCCCTTTCCCCCCGAGCCTCTCCGCAGCGCCGTGATCCAACTGACCCGCAACCGCCTGGCCGCCGCCGATCGGCGCGACGGGAGGCGGGGGGTTTGGCTGGGCCTGCTCGACCGGCTGGGGCTGGGGTTCGATAGCTAGCTGCGGGGGTCGTGGGACGCCCGTTCTCCCGGCCGCAGCGGCAGTCCTAAAGCGGTCCTGGGCGTCTCATCGCGGTCCTGGCTGGCTGTGACCGCGATGAGACGCCCAGGACGTGAGGGTTCCGTGGGGAAGCGCGAGGGTTCGTCACGCTTCTGCCCGGAACTTCACACCCTCGTCACGGTTCCGTCGGGAATTCCACGCTTCCGTGACGCTTCTGTCGGGCCGGGACCCAACCCCCTGTCCTTTGTCGCCCACAGGGTTACAACGGACAGGGGGTTGCCCTCGACGGCGCCGGATCGAGGAGAAACCCGCACGGAAGCGTGGACTTCGTGGAAGAACCTGCACGGAAGCGTGGAACTCGTGCCGTCTCCCTCACGCCTCCCGCAACGGCGTCGCACTTCCTCCACCGCTTTCATACCCGGCCGTGTCGGGCACGGTCACAGCCAGCCAGGGCCGTGGCCGAGACGGCCGCGCTAGCCGACCCGCCTCGCGTCCCTTACCTCGGGCGCCAGCTTCAAGCGGCCCCGTCCCTACCATCGCGCCGGCCGGATCACCCAGGGGACTCTGGTCCCCTGCTGGGCATCCGCGTGCCGCTTAGGATGGGCGCATGCGCCTCGTCCGCTCACTCAGTGTCCTTGCCATCGTCGCCTGCCTCGGCTTCGCGCTCAGCGTCGGATCCGCGGTGGCGAAGACGACCGACGCCCAGGTCCTGAAGGGACTTGAAGGGCTGGTCACTTCGCCGGGTGGGCCTCCCGGGGCGATCGCGACGCTATACCGCGACGGCAAGCTGACCACGCTCAGCACCGGCCGGGCGGACATCAGGAAGTCGGCGAAACCGCGGGCCACCGACCACATGCGGATCGCCAGCGTCGCCAAGGCGTTCAGTGGCGCGGTGGCGCTGAACCTCGTGCGGTCGGGACAGCTGAGCCTCGACGACACGATCGAAGGCGTGGTGCCGACGCTGCCGAAAGCCTGGGGCAAAGTGACCCTGCGCCAGCTGCTGAACCACACCAGCGGCGTGCCCGACTACACGACGTCGAAACCGTTCATCGAACACGCGCAGACGAAGCCGCGCGCTTACGTCCCGCCGAAGGAAATCATCAGCTGGGTCGAAAAGGACCCGCTCGCCTTCAAGCCGGACTCCAAGTACGAGTACTCGAACACCGACAACATCGTCGTCGGGCTGATGGTCGAAGCGGTGACCAAAGGGAGCTACACGAACGCGCTGCAGAAGATCGTCCTCGGGCCGGCGAAACTCACGCAGACCTCCCTGCCGACGAAGATCAAGATCCCGACGCCGTTCATCCACGGCTACGAAGTCCCGGCGGAAAAAGAAGAGGTCGACGTGTCGGAAGTCCTCAACCCGTCGGGGGCGTGGGCCTCGGGCGCGATCATCTCGACGCCGCAGAATCTGAACGCCTTCATCCGCGCCGACCTCGGCCTCCAGTTCTTCGACAAGGCGGAGCAGGAACAGCAGATGAAATGGTGGCCGGGCGGCGAATCGAGCCCCCCGGGACCCGGCAAGAACTCCGCCGGCCTGGCGCTCTTCCGCTACCAGACGAAGTGCGGGACGGTCTACGGCCACACCGGCAACTTCCCCGGCTACACGCAGTTCGCCGCCGCGACCGCCGACGGGTCCGCCGCGGTGACGACCTCGCTGAACATCCCGGCGCCGACCGGGGCGCTGCTCGCCCAGCTGCGCAAGGTGCAGACCGACGCGGTCTGCGACTTGCTCGGCAAGTAGTCGGCCCTCGCCGCGCGTCCGGCCGGGCGCGCGGCGACTTCGTCCTTTCCTCCCCTTGCGCGGGCGCTTCGCGCCGACGTATGGTGGACCACGGTCCTACGGAGTGAGGAGGAGGACGTGAGGAGACGTTTCACCGTCGTCGCCGCGCTGGCGGCTTCCGTCGTCGTGACGTTGTGCCTATCCGGGACGGCCGCGGCCGGATCGCACAACGACGGGCGCGGCCACGGCCATGGCCGGGATCACGGCCACGGCTCCCACCACCCTCCCCACCGTCACTGGCATCACTGGCACCACCACCACGGCCATCATCACCACCATCCGGGTCACGGCGGGGGCGGCAACGAACTGCCGGAAAAACTGGCGCCGATCGACATGACGAACGCCGAAAGCTGCGACTTCATCGCCGATCCCGGCAACGAACTCTGCATGCTGCCCTTCCCCGACGACTACTACACGGTCCCCGACCCCGCGAGCGAAACGGGCCGGCGGGTCGACTTCAAGGACACCGGGATGCCGACCAACGTGCTCGGCGAAGGCATCGAGGCCGCACCGTACAACGAAGCCGACGGGTTCAGCCCCGGCTCGGTGATCCTGCTGAAGGTGCCGGGGATCCAGACCGCGGCCGACGTCGCCGCCACCGGAGCGACGCCGATCAACCACCTCGCCGGCTACACCGAACCGAAGGCGCCGGTGGTCGTGATCGACGCGCAGACCGGCAAGCGCTGGCCGATCTGGACCGAGATCGACTCGACCGCTCCCGACCCGAGCAAAGCGGTCCTCGAGATCCACCCGGCGGTCAACTTCACCCCCGGCCACCGCTACATCGTCGCCCTGCGTTGCCTTCACAACGCGGCCGGGGAAGAAATCGAAGCGCCGGTCGCCTTCCAGTACTACCGCGACAAGGTCGCCTCCGAACAGCCCGAGATCAACGCGCAGCGGCCGCGCTTCGAAAGCATCTTCTGGACGCTGAAGAAGGCGGGAATCAGCCGTCATAGCCTCTACCTCGCCTGGGACTTCACCGTCGCCTCGACGCAGAACACGACCGGGCGGGAGCTGTCGATGCGCGACGACGCCTTCGCCCAGCTCGGCGACACGGACCTCTCGGACGGGATCCCGCAGGGGACCTCGCCGAGCTTCACCGTGACGAGCGTCGAAAACGAACCGAATCCCGGACAGATCGCGCGCCGCGTCAAAGGGACCCTGGAGGTCCCCTGCTACCTCTTCCCGGACTGCGGCTCCGGCGGCCTCATGCAGCTGAACGCCGCCGAAGAACCGCAACAGAACGGCACCTGGACGGCAAACTTCGACTGCATCGTCCCCGAGTCGGCGGTGAGCGGGCCGGGCGGATCGGCGCGGCCGTCGCTGTACGGGCACGGGTTGTTCGGCGATGCCTCCGAGGTCGGCTCGAGTCCCCAGCGCGAACTGTCACAGAACCACGACATCGTCCAGTGCGCGACCGACGAGATCGGGATGTCGGAATCCGACCTCGGCTCGACCGTCGCCGCGCTGAAAAACGTCTCCGCCTTCCCGGCGATCCCCGACCGCCTACAGCAGGGGCTGCTCGATGAGCTCTACCTCGGGCGGGCGATGATCAGCCCGAGCGGCTTCACCACCGACGCGGCCTTCCACCAGGACGGCACCCTGCTCACGCCTTCGGTGCTGAACACGGATGAGCTCTTCTACAACGGCAACAGCCAGGGCGGGATCATGGGCGGCGCGCTGACCGCGGTGTCGCCGGACTTCACCCGCGCCTCGCTCGGCGTGCCGGCGATGAACTACTCGGTGCTACTGCCGCGGTCGGTCGACTTCGACGAATTCGCGCAGGTCCTCTACGGCTACTACCCGGATGAAACGGCGCGGCCCCTGATCCTCGACCTGATGCAGATGCTCTGGGACCGGGGCGAGCCGAACGGCTACGCGAGCCGGATGACCTCCAACCCCCTGCCCGACACGCCGGCCCATCAGGTGCTCCTCGACATCGCCTTCGGCGACCATCAGGTGACCGACTACCAGGCCGACGTCGAGGCGCGGACGATCGGCGCGGCGGCGCACCGTCCCGTCCTCTACTCCGGCCGTTGGCCGAACACCGAAGTGCTCTGGAACGTGCCGACGATCAACCGCTACCCCTACACCGGCTCGGCGGCCTACTACTGGGACGGTGGGCCGGTGCGACCCGACCCGGCGAACCCGGCCGAAACGCTCGGCACCGAACCGCCGCCCTACGAGAACCTCCCGAACCGCGTCGGCGAAGACCCGCACGGATTGCCCCGCGCCACCGCGGCCGAGCAGCAGCTGGTCTCGAACTTCTTCGACGGGGCGATCCAACACAGCGACGATTGCGGCGGAGGTCCCTGCTACTCGGGGACCTTCGCCGGCCCCTAGCTCTAGGGAGGGTGTCAGGAGACCCCGGCGCCGAGCTCCGGCGTCGGGGTGCCGCCGCGGAGGCGCTCGCCGGTCGCGACGACGTCGAAGAAGCGATCGTTGCGGCCGCGGCGCACGTTGCGCGGCATCACGTGGTGGGCCTGCCGATGGGTCGCGGTCAGCGCCCGGAAGGCACTCTCCTCGCGCGCGCCCCAGGGGATGTCGAAGACCTCGCGGACGCGCGGCGGCAGGGTGCCTTTGATGACCAGGTTCTGCGCCGCGAGGTTGAGGCGCGCGCCGCGCGGGACCGGGTGCTCGAAGGCGACGACCGGCGCGAAGGCGAGCGCGTGCGGGGTCGCGTGCAGGTCGGGCGAGGCGATCTTCTCCGCGAACCAGGCCTCGAACTCGGGGTACGTCGCGGGCGCGACGTCGCGCGGCATGCCGAAGAGCTCGCCGAAGCGTAGGTAGTCCTGCCACAGCCCTTCCCGCTCGCTTGCCGAGAGCCGCCGCACCATCGCCTCGTACATCGCCCGGCCGGAATCGGCGATCACCGCCAAGGTCCAGAGCATCAGCTCCGGGTCGAACGCCGAGTACGCGGCACCCGCCGCGTGCGCCCCCGCCGCCTCGGGCAACGACCCCTCGACCCGCAGGTGCTGGTTGCGCACCCGCGCGAGGATCCGGTCCGCTTCCTCGGTGCTGCCGAGGAAGATCGTCTCCTGCGCCTTCGCCGTCCGCACCAGCCGCTTGAACGGCCACTCCCGCGCCTTCGTGCTCAGCATCGTCCCCGTATAGGTCAACGGTTCAAGCGCCCCGATCAGCAACGCGCGCTGCCCGTAGAGCAGCCCCACCGACCGCTCCCCATGCACGCGCCTCGCCATCGACTCCCCCGCCGGAAAGTAGCTCACGCCCCCATCATGCCGGCCGACTGGCCAGCCGGCCAGTCACTGCCCAAGCGCCCGCCGCAGATCGTCCGGATGCAGCCCCGCCTCCCGCAGGATCGCCGCCTCGGTCCCCTTCGCCAACTCGTGATGTAACGGCACGGCCACGTCCCGCCGCTCGCCCGCCTTCCGCAACAACACATGGTCACCGTGCTGCCGCACCCGCTCCCACCCTGTCGTCTCAAGCACCTTGACCATCCGCTTCCCGGAGACCGCCGGCTCATGCGTCATCGCGCCAATCGTATGGGCCATCCCGTACGGGTCAGGCGAGCGGCTTGCCGTCGAGGAGGACCTGGTGCAGCTCGAGGGAGTCGTCGAGGACGACGAGGTCGGCGCGGGTGCCTGGTTCGAGGCGGCCGAGGTCGGGGCGGCGGGCCATCACGGCGGGGGCTTCGGTGGCGGCGCGGAGGGCGGCGGCGAGGGGGATGCCGAGGGCGTGGGCGTTGCGGACGGCGTCGAGCATCGTGAGGGTCGAGCCGGCGAGGGCGCCGTCGGCGGTGCGGACGGTGCCGGCCTCGGAGCGGATCGGGACGGTGCCGCCGAGCGTGTAGTCGCCGTCCGGGGCGCCAGCGGCGGCGACCGCGTCGCTGACCAGGACGAGGCGATCGCCGGCGGCGCGCCAGGCGATGCGGACGGTGTCCTCGGCGAGGTGGTGGCCGTCGACGATCAGGGTGATGAAGACGTCCTCGCGGGCGAGGGCGGCGAAGGCGATGCCAGGGTCGCGCGGCGTCGGTCGGCGCATCGCGTTGAAGAGGTGGGTGACGGCGCTCGCGCCGCGGTCGAAGGTGCGGTGGGCGGTGGCGGCATCCGCCTCGGTGTGGCCGCAGGCGACGGTGACGCCGCGTGCGACCAGGGCGTCGATCAGCGCGGCGGCTCCCGGCAGCTCCGGCGCGAGCGTCACCTGGGACACCGGGGCCGCCGCGAGCAGCCGGTCGAGGGCGGCGGAGTCGGGCGGGAGGATCGCGCGCGGGTCGTGGGCGCCGGGCCGCGACGGCGAGATGAAGGGCCCCTCGAGGTGCGCGCCGATGACACGGGGACCGGGCGCGGCCGGGGGAACGCTCCGTTCGGCCCCGGCCTCCCGGCCCGCGTCGGTCGGCGGCACCACGCTCAGCGCGGCGAGCATCGACTCCACTCCGGCGGTGACGATCGTCGGCTGGAAGGCCGTGACCCCGCCCGCCAAGAGCGCCGCGCCGGCGATCGCGTAGCCGTCCTCCCCAGGCGCCGAGAAGTCGACGCCGGCGAAGCCGTTCACCTGCAGGTCGACGAACCCCGGCGCGGCGATCCGCGACCCTCTCGGCGCGCCGACCCCGACCGCCGCGATGCGTCCGTCGACCACCTCGACGTCCCCGTCCACCAGCTCCCCGCCGACCAGCGCCGCCGCGACCCCGAGCCTCATCTCGCTCCCGTCCCCATCTCGTCCCGACCATAAGGTGCAGGGATGACCGACGACATGTTCCATGACTTCTTCACCGCGGCGTCCGCCGTCGTCGGGGCGCTCATCGGGTTGCTGTTCGTCGCGATCTCGGTGTCGCAGGACCGGCTGGCGGAGCAGGGCGGCACGCAGTCGCACCGGATCCGGGCGTCGGCGGCGCTGACCGTCTTCACCAACGCGCTGACCGTGTCGCTGTTCGCGCTGATCCCCGGCATCCACCTGGGGTGGCCGGCGGTGATCACGGCGGGGCTCGGCGAGCTCTTCGTCGGCGCCTCGCTGCTCTCGCTCTACCGCGTGCACAGGGAGCAGCCGCGCGGCTACCGCGAATCCCTCTTCCTCGGCGGCTTCGCGATCGTCTTCGCGGTGCAGCTCGTCTATGGGATCAAGTTGACCGGGGACCCGGAAAACGTCGGCGACGTGCGCGCGCTGGCGATCCTCGTCGTCGTCTGCGCGCTCGGCGGCATCGCCCGCTCCTGGGAGCTGATCGGCGGGCCCGAGATCGGCCTCCGCCAAGAGGTCACGCGGACCGTCCGCGAGCGGACCCACGAAGGCGACTGATTAGGGTGGCGGCCATGAGCACTTTGCCGAGCGAGCTGCGGGACTTGATCGAGTCGGCGCCGCTGACCCACCTGAGCACGATCAACGCCGACGGGTCGCCGCAGGTGACGGTGATCTGGATCGGCCTGGACGGCGAGGAGATCGTCAGCGGCCACATGAGCCACCACCGCAAGCTGCGCAACATCGAACGGGATCCGCGCGTGGTGCTCTCGTTCCTGGGACCGCGCGAACACTCCGCCGTCCTCAGCCCTTACGCGGTGCTGCGGGCGCGGGCCAAGGTCGAACCGAGCGACGGCGCCTGGGACCTGCTCGATGGGTTCACCAAGCGCTACATGTCCCCGGATGACGAGTTCCCGGCGCCGAAAGGGCCCGGCTACATCGTCCGTTACGAGGTCGAGCGGATCAGCGGGGTCGGGCCCTGGGTACCGAAGTCCTCCGACCGGACGCCCGGCACGCCTACCTGAGGACCGGGCCCGGCCGCAAGACGTCGGGGTCGTGACCGGGGCGCACGTCGGCGCCGGCATCGCGGAGCGCGCGGAGGCGTTCGGCGGAGGCGAGCTGGGTCTCGAGATCGTCGCCGAAGATCGGCAGGCGCCCGTCGTCCAGCCCCGCGGCGAAGTGGGTGACGTCGCCGCCGATGATGAGGTCGCCGACCCGGACCGACTGGTGGCCGGGAGTGTGGCCCGGGGTGAAGAGGAGCTCGACCGAGCCGTCGCCGAGCAGGTGGTGGTCGCCATCGACGAGGACGACCTGGTCGGCGAGCCCCTCATAGTCGCGCGGCAGGAAGAAGTTGCGAGCGACGGCGTCGGGGTCGGAACCCGCCTCCCACTCGGGCCGCTGGACGTAGACGGGCAGCGAGGACGGCAGCAGCGCCGAGCCGCCGGCGTGGTCGAAGTGCAGATGGGTCAGCACCACCTTGGTCAGCGAGTCGACGTCGACCTGCTCGGCGACCGCCGTCTCCTGCTCCAACGCGAAGTAGCCGATCGACTCGGCCCCCTCGTAGTGGCGCGCGGCGTCGGCCGCGGCGTCCGGGTGCAGCCCGGTGTCGACGAGGATCCGCTCCTCCCCCACCTCGACCAGATAGGCCGGGACCGGAAAGCGGACCTGCCGCTCCATGTCCTCCCCGCGCCGCCAGAAACCTGCCGGCGAGGTGAAGTGCCCCCCGTCGAGCTGCGTCACCCGCATGGCGGAATCCTAAGCCGGCCGAGCGAGTGTCACCGGGCGCCGGCGCGCCTCGCGGCTCAGCCTTCGCCCAGGCAGGGCGCTCCGAGTTCCTGGAACAGCACTTCGCGTTCGGATTCGGAGGCTTCGATCAGGGCGACGACCTGGGGGCCCGGCAGCGCCGCGAGTTCGCCTTCGATGCACTTTCGAATGCCGGCGGGCACTTCGGCGGCCTTGAGGATGAGGCGCATCCCCTGCACCTCGGAGGAGCGGACCAGCGCCAGTTCCTCTTCGGTCGCGTGGGGATTGAAGATGTGGCGGCCGGGTTTTTCGCAGGTCTGGTTGATCGATTCCAGGTGGGGCAGGAGGAATTCGCCCATCGCCTTCTCCGAGGCGTCTTCGAGCTTCTTTTCCTGCGCCGGCGTGATGATCTTTTCGAACTGCCCGATGACGCAGTCGAGCGCCCACTTTTCGTAGGGCTCCTGTTCGGCGACCGCGCGCATCGCGTCGACCACCGAGTCCGGGTCCCGGTCGATCGTCACTTCCGAGGTCCCGATCGTCGCCGTCCCACCGCCACCGCAGGCGGCGAGCGGCAGGGCGGTCGCGAGCAGCGCGAACACGATCAGCAGGGGACGGGGCACGCCCCAAGACTATGGGCCTCGGCGGCGGGCTGATGCCAGGATGTGCCGATGGCGACGGCGTTCATCTGCTCGACCTGCGGCGCGCAGTTCCCACCTTCGGCGGAGCCGCCCGCGGGGTGCGCGATCTGCCTCGACGAGCGCCAGTACGTCGGCTGGGACGGGCAGGAATGGACGACGCTGGAGGAGCTGCGGGCCAGCCGCAGCGCCGACATCCGCACCGAAGAGCCGGGGCTAACGGGGATCGGCTCGACGCCGGGCTTCGCGATCGGCCAGCGGGCGCTGCTGGTCGAGACCGACGAGGGCAACGTGCTCTGGGACTGCCTCGCGCCCTTCGACGACGAGGTGGTGACGGCGGTGGAGGCGCGCGGCGGGATCGAGGCGATCGCGATCTCCCACCCGCACTACTACACGACGATGGCCGAGTGGGCCCGGGCGTTCGACGCGCCGATCCACCTCCCCACCGCCGACCGCCAGTGGGTGACGCGCCCCGACGAGGCGATCCGGTTCTTCGACCGCGACCGGCTCGACCTCCCCGGCGGCCTCACCCTGCTGCGCCTCGGCGGGCACTTCGCGGGTGGCGCCGTCCTCCACTGGCCCGCCGGTGCCGAGGGCCGCGGCGCGCTCCTCTCCGGCGACATCCTCCAGGTCGTCTCCGACCGCCGCTGGGTCAGCTTCATGCGCTCCTATCCGAACCTGATCCCCCTTCCCGCCGCCAAGGTCGAGGCGATGGTCGCGGCGCTCGAGCCCTTCGAGTTCGACCGCGTCTACGGCGCCTGGTTCGGCAAAGTCATCGAGGAGGACGGGCACGACGCCGTCCGCCGCTCCGCCGAGCGCTACGTCCGTGCGGTCACCGAAGGGTTCGGCGAGGGCTGAGGCGGAGCGGGCTCCGGGGCATCGCCCCAGTGCTCGTCGCGGGGCGGGACGAGCGGGATCGAGCCGAGCGGGGCGAGGGCGACGAGGGCGAAGGCCAAGGGGTAGCCGACCAGCGTCACCAGGACGCCGATGCCGGGACCGACCGCGGCGGAGACGAGGAACTGGCCGGTGTTCTGGATCCCCAGGGCTTTGCCCGACCAGAAGGGGCCGGCCGCCTCGGCGACCGAGGTGAAGGAGAGGCCGTTGTCGGCGACGGAGACGGTCGAGGCGACGACCAGCATGAACGCGGCGGCGACCGACCAGTGCAGCGCGCCGACGCCGGCGAGCGCCAGCATCACGGCGACGCCCGAGAAGGCGACCCAGCGCAAAACGCGGACGCGGCTGCCGACGCGGTCGCTCAGGTGGCCGACCCAGATCCGGCCGAAGGCGCCGACGAACTGCGACACGGCGATCACGGCGCCGGCCGCGGTGGCGCTCCAGCCGAGGCTGGTGATGAGGAAGACCAGGCCGAAGATCGAGAGCGTGAACTGCGGGACGACCAGCAGCATCGAGAGCAGGTGGAGGCGTTGGAGGAAGTGGCCGCCACGGTAGGGGTTGACGGGCGGCGCGCCGGCGGCGCTGGTCGGGTCGACGGCGGGGCGCGGCGGGTTGGCGATCCAGAGCGCGCAGGCGGCGGCGATCGCGGCGGTCGCGATCCCGGTGACGACCAGCGGCGCCCAGATCCCGACCCCTTCGGCCAGGTGCGGCACCAGCAGCGCGGCGATCGCGACGCCGAGCGGCTGCGCCATCTGGCGGATGCCCATCGCGAGGCCCCGCCGCGAGCGCGGGAACCAGCCGACGACCACGCGCCCGGAGGCCGCGTTGCTGCTCGCCGCGGCGGCGCCGCCCAGGAACAGCATGAGCCCCAGGGCGACGTAGCCGGAGACGGCGGCCGCGGCGAAGGCGAAGACCGAGGTCAGCGCCAGCCCGCCGGCGATCACCCAGCGCTCCCCGTGGCGGTCGGCGACCGCGCCCCAGGCGACCAGCGTCATCACCACGCCCAGGGCCGGCGCCGCGGTCAGCAGCCCGGCCTCGGCCAGGGGCAGCCCTCGCTGCAGGTGCAGGAGGGGGATGAGGTAGGCGGGGGTCGAGATCAGGAGCGTCCCGCCCGCCTGCGCCGCGACGCCGAGCGCCAGCATGCGCCAGGCCCCGGCGGGGATCGGCTCACGCTCGGCGCGCTCGGCGGATCTGGCGTTCGCGGCTGACATACCAAAGTGGTATACCAAAGCTTGACATGGGACAGACGAACGAGGACAGCGCCTACTCCCGCCTACGGGCGGACATCCTCTCGCTGGAGCTGGTGCCCGGTGAGCGCCTCAGCGAGCGCGGCCTCGAGGCGGTGCTGGGAGCGTCCCGGACCCCGATCCGCGCGGCGCTGATGCGCCTGGAGAACGAGGGCCTCACCCAACGCGCCGGCCGTGGCTGGCAGGTGACGCCGATCGACCTGACCGAGGTCCGCGCGGCGATGGAGTACCGCGAGGCGATCGAGTCGGCGGCCGTCGTCCTGGCGGCCGAGCGGGCCGAAGACGTGGAGCTCGACGCCCTGCTGGAGATCGCCGAGGCCCACCGCGACCGCGACGACGAGGAGACCGGCCTGCGCGATGGCAAGAACTTCCACGTCGCCCTCGCGCGCCTCTCGCGCAACCGCTTCCTGGTCGACGGGATGACCGGGGCCCTGACCCGCCTCTCGCGGACCCGCTGGCTCGAGGTCCGCTCCGCCGAGGCTCGCTCCCAGGCGCGCGACGAGCACGTCGCGATCGCCAAGGCCCTCAAGGCCCGCGATCCCGACGATGCGGTGGCGCGCGTCGTCGCCCACAACCGCGGCACCCGCGACCGCCTCCTCACCACCCTCACCGACGAGCGCCGCCGCCTCCGCGGCCGCGGCCTCGCGATCGTCGAGTCGTCCGGCCCCCCCGGTTGACGGGCCGAAAACCCGTCAGATAGTCCGGTTTTCGGCCCGTCGACGTCGTCGTTAGGCCCAGGTCGGCTCGGCGGCGCCGTACCTTGACGCGGGCACGCGCCAGCGGAGCGGCGCGCCGCCGAGCGAGCCGGGCGGCGGGACAGCGGCGATCGTCGGCTCATCGTCGAGGGCCACGGCGAAGGCCGCCCCGGTCTCGTCCCACGCAGCGTGGGCCACGGACGCCGCCTCCGTCTCCTTTCGTGGCGGGCGCGAGGGCGACACTCCCCTCCTTCCCTCCCCCTCGCCGAGCAGCCAGTGCGCGGTGCGGGCGAGCGAGAGGCGCGCCAGGTGGGTGCCGCCGCGCTCGCGCTGGTCCACGAGGGCGTCCATCACCGCGGCGGCGGCGAGGTAGCCGGTGCCGTGGTCGAGCAGTTGACAGGGGAGCGCGCCGGGGGTGCCGTCGGGGCCGGCTTCGATCGCGGCGATCCCGCTTGCCGCCTGGACGATGCTGTCGAAGCCGCGCCGCTCGTGCCAGGGGCCGGTGTGCCCCCAGGCGGCGAGCTCCATGATCACCCGCCCGGGGTGGCGTTCGGCGAGTGCCTCGGGGTCCAGACCGAACCGTGCGAGCGCTCCGGGGCGGTAGCCGAGCAGGACCACGTCGGCGTCGGCGAGCAGCGCCTCGAGACGGCGCGCGCCCGGCCCGGCGGCGAGGTCGAGGATGGCGCTCCGCTTGCCGAGCAGCTTGTCGGCGGGTTGCCCGGGCTCGAAGTCCGGCCGCTCGGGCGGATCGAGGCGCAGGACGTCGGCGCCGAGCGCGCCGAGGAAGCGGGCGCAGACCGGCCCGGCGATGACGCGCGTGAGGTCGAGGACGCGAACCCCCGCCGCCGGAGCGGGTAGATCGGCCGGCTTGCGGTGTTCGTTGTCCGCCGTATGGACGGTTTTGGAACACCGCGGCGCGGCGTCCCCGAGGCGCTCGCGGGCGACCAGCGGCTCCGCGGCGACGGCGGCGCCTTGCGGGTGGGCGCGCCACTCGGCCGCGGTGCGGACCTTCGCCGCGACTCCGCCGGCGGCGAACGCGGCGGCCTCGACCTCCTCGGCGGAGCGCGCCGCGATCGCGGCGGCCAGCCCGGCCTCGTCCGCGGCGCCGACCGCCCGCAGGAGCGCCTCGCGGTGCCAGGGAAAGTTGGCGTGGGTGCGGACCCAGCCGTCCGCCGTCCGCCAGAAGCGGGAGGCCGGGGCGAAGCCGGGCCCGGTCGGCTCGCCGGCGACCCTGAAGAGGCGCTCGCTGACCAGGCAGGCGCGGACCTGATCGCGGTCGAGGCCGGGCGGGAGCCGCTCTCCCGTCCTCGCCTCGTGCAGTCGCGCGGCGGCGCCGAGGGCGGCCTCGACACAGGCGACGCCGACGTCCTCTACGGGCAGGAGCGGAGCATTCACACCCGGAACCATGCCGGCCGCCGACGGTACCCACTCGCCCCACGGGGTACCCGGCGGCGACCGCAAACGCCGAAGAGGAGAAGACGATGAAGGCATTGACCTGGCACGGCAAACGCGACGTCCGCGTCGACGAGGTGCCGGACCCGACGATCGAGGAGCCGACCGACGCGATCATCCGGGTCACCTCGACCGCGATCTGCGGCTCCGACCTCCACCTCTACGAGGTGCTCGGGCCGTTCCTGAGCGAGGGCGACATCCTCGGCCACGAGCCGATGGGGATCGTCGAGGAGGTCGGCGCGGAGGTGAAGCACATCGCCGCCGGCGACCGCGTCGTGATCCCCTTCAACATCAGCTGCGGCCACTGCTGGATGTGCGACCAGGGGTTGCAGACGCAGTGCGAGACGACCCAGAACCGCGACCAGGAAATGGGCGCGTCGCTCTTCGGCTACACCAAGCTCTACGGCCAGGTGCCCGGCGGGCAGGCCCAGTTCCTGCGCGTGCCGCAGGCGCA
>Ga0268266_10000869_pt1 | contig 39317 bp, 40 predicted proteins | sample KBSS13metaG_FD_190356 | JGI IMG/M metagenome (GOLD analysis project Ga0268266, IMG submission 190356) | Switchgrass rhizosphere microbial communities from Kellogg Biological Station, Michigan, USA - KBS S1-3 metaG (SPAdes) (version 2) | ecosystem: Host-associated > Plants > Roots > Rhizosphere...
CCAACCAGGTGCGTATGCAGATGGGTCTGGCTAACGGCAGCACGGCTACGCTGGTGACGAACGGTTCCTGGGCGCTGAACCGCTTTTTCGATAAAGCGCGTACCAGCCCGGGGGCGGGAAGTCTGAGTCGCCAGGCGACCTTCAACGTAGACGGACATCAGGTTACGCTGGAATTTGCGCCAAACAGTATTCGTAACCCGTTCCAGCTTCCCCGTTTCTCATGCCCATAACCGCAAGGACAGCCGTATGACGAATACCCCTGCGATGAACCGCTACAGCTGGTATGGCAAACTGCCCAGCGCCGGAGATTTTTTGCAGCGTCGCTTTCCTGACACCCTGCAACGCCAGTGGTCACACTGGTTTCAGGTCGGCCTGCTGGCCTGGCAGCAGGAAGAGCAGCGCAGCGGTGAGCGCCCGTTTAACAAAGCGCCGGTCTGGAATTTTGTCGTACCGCCGATGCTGGGCAGCCAGATGATTCAGATGGGCTGCCTGCTGCCGGGACGTGACAGCGTTGGTCGACAATATCCGGTCTGCATTCAGCTCAGCTTTGCCCCCGCGGACTGGTCATCACGTTTGCTCAGTCAGGCTGAAAGCTGGTATCAGCAGATTGGCCGTCTGGGCCTGCATGCGGTACGTAACAGTTTTTCTGCCTCACAGCTCGATGACATGCTGATGTCCATTCCGGCGCCGCAGCCCGTCGAGCCGCAAAAGCGCTCAGATATTCTCGACGTGATTGGTTATGACGAAGACGGCCAGAGCACGCTGGGCTGGCCTCAGGCAGCAGAGTGCTTTGACCCGCTTCGCCAGACCAGCTACTGGTGGACCAACCGCTGCGACGGCTACCCGCTCTACACCCATGTTCACAGCGGCAACTTCACCGGGCAGCTCTTTACGCTGCTGTTCGACCCGGCAGGTGGCGCCCGCCCGGGCCGTCACGGTCTCTATCCGCCCATGTTTGAATAAGCAGGGATCTTATGAATATCGAAGAATTTCTCGCGCCAATAAGCCCCGACAAGCCCTGCGGCGAAAACCTGGAGTATGACGCTGATTTCCAGCTCATGAATCAGGCCAGCCAGGGCAAAGCAGAGCAGCAGTTTGGCGACACCATCATTCCGGCAGAACCTGCTGACTGGAATACGGTGGAAAAATTCGCCACCAGCCTGCTGAGCCGCACCAAAGATCTGCGCGTCATGCTGGCGTTAACGCATGCATGGACACGTCGCCGCGGCCTTGCGGGCTACGCCGACGGGTTGTTACTGGTGCAGGAGGCGATCACGCGTTACTGGGAGCCGCTCTATCCGCTGCTGGAAGAGTATGGCGAAACCGACCCGTTTTACCGCATTAACGCCCTGGCCGGGCTGAGTGATAAGTCTGACCTGACCGTCGCCGTGCGTAACGCCTCGCTGCTGCGATCAAATGGCGATGAAATTTCACTTCGCGACGCTCAGGCACTGCTGGATGGCAGTAAAACCGAATGTCCGGATTATCCCGGTGGCCGTCCAAGACTGATTGACGAGCTGGCCCGCGGCGATCAGCCGGGCACGTCGGCGGTGATAGTGATTAACGAACGGCTGCTGGCCATTCGTGAGTTGCTCACCGGCCATCTTGGTGAAAGCGGCGTTCCGGAGATGGAACAGCTGCTGAAAACCGTCGGGCTGGTCGCCAGCGCCTGTCAGGTGACCGACATCAGCAAGCTGCTGCCCAACCGGGAGGCACAGGCTGAGCTCAGCGCTGAACCTCAACCGGCGGTCGCACAACCCGTTCAGCAGGTTACAGACTGGCGCAGCGTGCAGGTCACCAGCCGCGCCGATGCACAGCTGATGCTGGAGAAAGCCAAACAGTATTTTGCGCAGTACGAACCGAGCCACCCCGCACCGTTGATGATTGAACGGGTGCAGCGGCTGTCAGAACTTAACTTTATGGACATTATTCGCGACCTGGCGCCAGACGGCGTTAACCAACTGGAAAACATCTTTGGACGCCGCGAATAACGCGTCCTGGCATTATGACGACAGGCATGGAGCCTGCCGTTTCACCTTCACCGCGCATCTTTGATGGAGAACATCATGGCAATGAGTAACAGTGGGCAGAAATTCATCGCACGTAACCGTGCCCCCCGCGTGCAGATCGAGTACGACGTAGAGATCTACGGTGCAGAACGTAAAATTCAGCTGCCGTTTGTGATGGGCGTCATGGCCGATCTGGTCGGCAAACCGGTGGAAAACCTGCCGGCAGTCGACGAGCGTAAATTCCTCGAAATCGACATTGATAACTTTGACGAGCGCATGAAAGCGCTGAAACCTCGCGTGGCGTTCCAGGTGGATAACACGCTGACCGGCGAAGGTAAGCTCAACGTTGATCTGACCTTCGACAGCATGGACGACTTCCTGCCGGACGCGGTAGCCCGCAAGGTTGAGCCGTTGAACAAGCTGCTGGAAGCACGTACTCAACTTTCCAACCTGCTGACCTATATGGATGGCAAAAACGGCGCGGAAGAGCTGATCGCTAAAATTCTGCAGGATCCGACGCTGCTCAAATCTCTGAGCCAGTTGCCGAAAAATGACGAAAGTGCGAAAGGTAGCGAGGAATAATCGATGAGCAACCAGACTCAACAACACGAGCAGCAGAGTGGTCAGGCGTTCAGCCAGGATGAATTCAGCGCGCTGCTGAACAAAGAGTTCCGCCCGAAAACCGATCAGGCGCGCTCCGCGGTGGAAAGCGCGGTAAAAACGCTGGCGCAGCAGGCGCTGGAAAATACCGTTACCTTCTCCAGTGACACCTACCGCACCATTCAGAACCTGATTGCCGGTATCGACGAGCAGCTGTCTCAGCAGGTGAACCAGATTATTCACCATGAAGAGTTCCAGAAGCTGGAGAGCGCCTGGCGCGGTCTGAGCTACCTGGTGAACAACACTGAAACCGACGAGATGCTGAAGATCCGCTTTATGAGCATCTCCAAGCAGGAGCTGGGTCGTACCCTGAAACGCTTTAAGGGCGTGGGCTGGGACCAGAGCCCAATCTTCAAGAAAATCTACGAGCAGGAGTACGGTCAGTTTGGTGGCGAGCCGTTTGGCTGCATCGTCGGCGACTACTACTTCGACCACAGTCCGCAGGACGTTGAACTGCTGGGCGAGATGGCACGTATCGGCTCGGCGGCCCACTGTCCGTTTATCACCGGTACCGCACCGGGCGTGATGCAGATGGAGTCCTGGCAGGAACTCGCGAACCCGCGCGACCTGACCAAAATCTTCCAGAACACCGAGTATGCCGCGTGGCGTTCATTGCGTGAATCCGAAGATGCACGCTACCTTGGCCTGGTGATGCCGCGCTTCCTGTCGCGCCTGCCGTACGGTATTCGCACTAACCCGGTCGACAGCTTCGATTTCGAAGAGCAGACCGATGGCGCGAACCACAACAGCTACTCCTGGGCGAACGCCGCGTATGCCATGGCTGCCAACATCAACCGCTCCTTTAAAGAGTACGGCTGGTGTACCTCAATCCGCGGCGTGGAGTCCGGCGGGGCGGTTGAAAACCTGCCATGTCACACCTTCCCGAGCGACGACGGCGGCGTGGACATGAAATGCCCGACCGAGATCGCCATCAGCGATCGTCGTGAAGCCGAGCTGGCGAAGAACGGCTTTATGCCGCTGGTTCATCGCAAAAACTCTGACTTTGCCGCCTTCATCGGCGCGCAGTCTCTGCAGAAACCGGCTGAGTACCACGACCCGGATGCGACCGCTAACGCGCGTCTGGCATCCCGTCTGCCGTACCTGTTCGCCTGCTGCCGCTTTGCCCACTACCTGAAGTGCATCGTGCGCGACAAAATTGGCTCCTTCCGTGAACGTGAAGAGATGGAACGCTGGCTGAACGACTGGGTGATGAACTATGTGGACGGCGACCCGGCTAACTCCTCACAGGAGACCAAGTCACGTAAACCGCTGGCGGCTGCCGAAGTGCAGGTGCAGGAAATTGAAGATAACCCGGGCTACTACGCCGCGAAATTCTTCCTGCGTCCACACTACCAGCTGGAAGGTCTGACCGTTTCTCTGCGTCTGGTTTCTAAACTGCCGTCACTGAAGACGAAAGACGCGTGATGTGCGTTGCCGGTCCTTCGGGGCCGGTAAATTAGCTGGTGGGTATCCAATTCATAAAATTAACCATCGACATTCATTAACCTCAGGGAGACTATAAATTGGGAGCGAGTTCGCCAAAAGAAATTGCCGATGGCATGTTGAAAATCTTTAATCCGCGTACACAAAGTGGTCCTGAAATATTCGCTCGCAGTACGGTCGATGGCTTTTTGTCCATCCCGGAAGACTTGTGGATGTTAACTAAGGATTTTCTGGATTCGGATCATCGCTGGAGAAATGAAACCGATAAAATTAGGTTGCTGACACTCATCAAAAAAGGGCTGACCTCAGAAGATGTACGTAGGCTAATCAACACAGTGATTAAACGCTATCTGTCTGGTTTATCTGAAGAGCAGTCAAAGAAATTGCTCCTTAAAATAGGTGGGTCGCAAGTAGGCGGAATTACCTTTAAAATGGTTTTCGTTAATGAGTTAATTACATTATTTGTCTCTAAAATCATTCCACGATTCCTTGTTTCTGCCGGTATCACAGGGGTTTTGAGTGTTGGTGCTTCAATTTCGCGCTCCGTATATACCTCATATGATTTGCTGAAATTGAATAAAGATATTTATTATGAATTGCGCGGAGCCGGTGATTTGGATTTGTTATATTTTTTGGTTGAGGATAATATTAAACCATTCATTGAGGCGATGAATTTTCAACAAAGCCATGGTGCAGTAGATGAGGAGATTTTTAGCCGGTTTGTGTCAGGGGTAACACGTGTTTGAAAAAACGATTAAGTATATTTTCGTCTATCTGATGTTACTTGTGTCGTTTATGATGTTCTTTACGACTCTGGGTTATTATGTTTTTGTATTTAGCTGGGGTGGCAGTGTAATGAAAATAGCGATAAATGCTGTCCTGTTAATCTCTTTGGTAATTGCATCCATCGCTATTTATTATTTTGCTGAAAAAATGAAGTCAAGGCTATGACTTTCGCCATGCCTTCAATAAGTAATGAACCCCAAAAATAATGATAATTAGGAAAATGATTTTTCCAAAAATTAAACCGGCAGACATTGCTGTTATTGCTTCAAGCGAAAATACATACCATATGGATTGAGAAATATCAAAAAGAGTAAAAGCCCCAATGGTTATAAATATAATCATTAGCACTAATAAGATGATTTTCTTCATTCGCTGACCCTTAAATTGTAAAAAATCAATAGGTTTTATTCTAGATGATTAAAAGGTTAATTGTCTAGCTCTTAGTTGAAGTATTGAGTGACTAAGTTAATTTAGGGTGGTTGTCATTGCAGCCACTCTGAACAGTCTGCACGAATGTGTTTTCGTCAGGCTGGAGGCAGAGGTAAAATATGGACGGTTTTATTCAGCCCCATGCTTTCCTGTTTGCCATATAAGTGCTTTTTCGAAAGCAATATTGTTCATCCACGAAGAGTAGATATTATGGCTATTGATATGTTTCTGAAGGTCGAGGGTGTTACGGGCGAATCTAAAGATTCTAACCACACCGGCTGGACTGATATTACCTCCTTCTCCTGGGGCGCTTCCCAGCCAGGTAATATGAGTGTTGGTGGCGGCGGCGGTGCCGGTAAAGTTAACTTTAACGATCTGCACGTTAACGCTCTGATCGACAAATCCACTACAGCAATTCTCAAACACTGCGCAAGCGGTAAGCACCTGACTAAAGTTGAACTGTCCGTGTGCAAAGCGGGTGGTCAGCAAGTAGAATATACCCGCATCACGCTGGAAGATGTGCTGGTAACTTCTGTTCAGTACACCGGTGCAGACAACGGCGACACCGTTGGTGTGACCTATGCATTCCAGGCTGCGAAAGTGAAACAGCAGTACTGGGAGCAGACCACTGCTGGTGGTAAAGGTGCTGAAAGCAGCGCTGGCTGGAACATTAAAGAAAACAAAGAAGCGTAATGATAGTGGGCCCGAAAGGGCTCACTTTTACGTGACCTTCTTTGAATGGAGAAAGAAGAATGTCTGCTATGCGTCCTGCTTTTGGTGCTGCCTGGAACAGATTCAGAGAAGTTAACGTTAATGTGGAACAGGTTGGCAAATTATTGGGTGGAAAAATTCAGCATAATATCGATGCTGGTATTTTTAAAAATGCCTGTCCCATACGTATGAGCTATGTTTTGAATTATTGTGGTATACCTATTCCGTCTAATAGCAAATACGCGACAGTGACCGGAAATGACAAAAAACGCTATATGTTCCGCGTTAAAGATATGATTGCATTTCTTCCTACTGTTCTGGGTCATGCAGATATGTCAGTCGCCTCTCCTACACCAGCACAATTTTCAGGCAAGCAAGGCATTATTATCTTTACCGGCCATGGGTGGAGTGACGCAACCGGACATGTAACACTCTGGAATGGAAATATTTGCTCGGATGACTGCCATTTCCTTGGATCACCCGGCAATGGTTCGTTTATTCCTACGAATGCAACATTCTGGAGCCTGAAATGAAACGTTTATTACTGCTCGCATTAGCGTTAAATGCCACCGTTGTTTATGCCCAAACATTGCCTGATGTCAGTGCTTTTACTCAACAACAAATCTTTGAAAACTGGGTGCAAAATCGTTGTATCAGTAAGATTGCGGACAGTAAGAGTTTAAAAGATGATGCAGAGGCCAGCGCTGCCGCATGGCTCGAAGCAAGCAATCTACCTGCAGAGAATTTTGAAAAAGCGGACAACATTATTGTTTCCTTACTTAAAGAGAAGGTAGGCGGTAGCGAACCGGGCCATTATCAGGTATTGAAGTGCAGTTTAATCACCAACAGCGACGCAATTCGAACGCTAAACACCCAAAAATAGAGTCATTTGGTGGTCATGTAGAAGTTGGTGGGCAAATGAATAATTTAATATTACGTGGAGAAGAACGTGAGTTCGAATATGTTCTCCACTTTTGAAATTTTTCTTTTGTTCTGGTGATGACTTTTTATATTGATTGTCGAAACCATTACAGCGAGGTTTCGTGAGTCTATCAGCCATTAACGCAAGCTGGGTTGCTACGAAAAGTAATTTCCATAAGTGTAATGGCGTTTCGTCTGATTCTGAAATGGTCTGGATCTCTTCGTATAACAAAAAGATTATTTTTACGGTGGCTATTTTTAAATGCTTTTAATTCTGGCAAGTAACAATGGAATCTCAGTTCTAATTAACTTTACGCTCAAACGCCGCCGCTCTCGCCCCGAGAGCGGCAGCGTTTGAGCGCTAATCATACCAGCAGGAATACGCCATGCGATTCACGATTATTTCTACAAAACCCGGTCATCAGCCGCCGCAGAGCAGCTGTGATTTTTATGCCCCGGGCGGCACCATTGGGCGCGGTACGGATAACAATCTGGTATTGCCGGACAATGACCGCACCATCTCGCGTTTGCAGGCCATTGTTCACGTTGACGCCCAGGGCGAATGCCGCGTCACTAACCGTGGCAGCGTCACCCGCGTGGTATTGAATGACATTCCGCTTGAGCGCGGGCGCCAGGTTGAGCTGCAGGATGGGGACATTCTCGGTATTGATGATTACCGCATCGAAGTGACCGAACTGATTCATGATACGCAGCCAGTCAGCCGCATGGCGGCGACCATGCAGCAGCAGGCGCGTCCAGCCGCGGCCCCTGCGGCAGCCCCGCAGCCGAAGCCTGCGAGCGCCGCCCCGCGCGGGAAGGCGGAACCGACTGCTGTGCCGTCGGAAATCTGGGATAGCCTGATGCAGGAGTTCTCTATCTCCGACAGCATTTCCAGTTCTCGGGCGAAGCCGCAGCCGGCAGCGTCGCACGATCCGTTCTCCCAGCCTGTCGCACCTGAGCGTAACGCTGAAGATCCGCTGGCGATGTTCAATGACAGCGATCCGAAGCTTGAGCGTAAGAACGTGGATCCGGATACGCTGTTCAGTGACGAAGCGTTGTTCAAAAAAGAGAGCATTTTTGACGACGTCACCCCGTCTACGCTGGTGCCGCCCAATGAAGCTAAACCTGCGCAGCCACAAGAAGAGCAGACGGATGAACTCGATCCGCTGGCACTGTTTGGCGGTAGTGCCAGCGCACCTGCCGCACGAAATGATGACCCCCTCGGGTTGATGGGCGGGGCGCCGTTAACCCATCCGGATGAGATTGTCGGCGATAAACCAGAGACCGTCGTTGAGCCAGACCTGACGCCAGAGCCGGAAGCAGAACAGGAAGAGGACGTCCTTGCCGCTTCTCCGCTGTTTGCTCCTGAGCCGCAGTTGCCGCCGCGCGTGGAAGAAGAAGAGCCGGCGCGACCGGATTATGCCGGCTTCACCATGCCAACTCCGCAGGCCGTAGCGCGCAGTAATGCCCAGGCACCTAAAGGGCGTTTGCGTATTGACCCGGTCAAAAACGCGGCGTCGCCAGCAGCCCATAATGGCGAAAAGGGTGAAGTATTGCAGGGCGAATTACTTGAGGCACTGCTGGAAGGGATGGGGCTCAGCGAAATGCAGCCCGTCCCGCAGTTTGACCGCGAAAATATGCGTCAGCTGGGGCAAATTCTGGGCATGTTCTCTCAGGGCACCGTGGCGCTGCTTTCTTCGCGCTCCATTCTTAAGCGCGGCGTAAAAGCCGATATGACCATGGTACTTGATGATGCCAACAACCCGTTCAAACTGTTGCCGACCGGGAAAACCGTTCTGATCCAGATGTTCGGTACGCCAATGCCGGGCTTTATGCCGCCGACAAAATCCGTGCGTGACGCGCTGATCGATCTGCAGGCGCATCAGCTGGGTATGATCTCCGGTATCCGCGCCATCATTGCCGCCATGCTGCAATCCTTCAACCCGGAACAGCTGGAAGAGCAGGCGAAGCAGAACGGGATGACCTCCCGACTGGCGCTGCCGGGCAGCCGCAAAGCCGCACTGTGGGACTACTTTGTCCGCAGCTATGGTGAAACGGCAGGCGAGATTGAGGATGACTTCCATACCCTGTTTGGCGAAGCCTTCCTCCATGCTTATGACATGGAGGTAAATCAGTACAAAGACTCACAGAGCGGATCGGAAGAAAAATGAATATCGCAACGGCTTCTCTCTCCCGCCAGGGGACGCGCGCCAGCAACCAGGATCAGACGGGAGAAACCATAGGGGAACGTTCAGCCTGCTTTGTCGTCTGTGATGGTATCGCTGGTCTGCCGGGCGGTGAGGTGGCCGCTGAACTGGCCCGCAACAGTATTATCTCCCGCTTCGATGGCGACAAGCACCTGAACGCGCAGCATATTCGCGACTATGTGCAAACGGCGAATCGCACTATTCTCAGCGAACAGCAGGCGGTTCAGGATTATCGTCGGATGGGCACCACGCTGGTCAGTCTGTTTATCGACAGAGATTACCGGCTGGCCTACTGGGCACATGCCGGGGACAGCCGCCTGTATCTGTTTCGCCGGGGCTGGCTGTGGCATGTCACCACCGATCACAGCCTGGTTCAGCAGATGAAAGATGCAGGGCACGACACCGATAACCTCAACAGCAATCTGCTCTATCTGGCGCTGGGTATTGAAAACGGTGGGCCGGAAGCGAGCTACAGCGATGTGGTGCAGGTCGAAGACGGAGATGCATTTCTACTCTGTACAGACGGTTTCTGGCACGGCGTCAGCGAAGAACAGATGAAACAGTCGCTGCACATGGTTAACACGCCACAAGAGTGGCTGACCTTAATGAACCAAATCATCCAAAAGAATGGCGAACAGGAGGGGAATGCTCAGGATAACTATACCGCCCTGGCGGTATGGATGGGTAACCCTCAGGACACCACTTTGCTGCATACGCTTTCTGACGCAGCACAATTTCTTCCCTGCGGAACTGATTAGACACACAAGGAACGATATGAAACTTTGGCTATCGGGTTTAGCACTTCTGGCGGTGGCGTCCACCGCGCAGGCTGAGAATTTCCGCATTGTGCAGTCTCCTGCGCAGAAGCTGGATATCTGGATTGATAACATCAAAGACAACACCCCACAGAGCTGGTGTAAGTCAGAGATTGCGCTGCGTATCGTGGCGAACGGCAACAAAGACGTCTCGGTTCTGGAGAACTTTGTCCCGCGTCTGGGCTCGCTGCTGGAACACCAGTGCAGCAAAGTCAGTAAACTGAGCTGGACGCTGAACGATCCGTCCGGAACGACGCTGGCGCAGGGGACAGCAGGCAAAGCGCAGGACTGGGCGCTGGTGGTAAAACAGCAGCAGACTGCGCCAGTGAGTACTCCGGCCAGCGGTGCGTTGCTGCCGCCGGACCAAAACGCGGAAACCCACACGGTTGCTGCCGATCGCACGCCGTGGCAGGAATTTACCCTTCAGGACGGCTGCCATCTGCGTACCTTCTGGGAAGGGGGCTCATCTGCTCCGGCGCTCTTTATTCCGGATTCAGACACCACCCGCTGCGGAAACGGGAGCTGGCTGAGTGGTCACACGGTTATCTCCCAGTCCCGTAATGGTGGACAAAAAGAGATACCGGTGACCTACATTCACGGCTTCCCGGTCATGGGACTGAATCAAAGTGCCGACCCGGAAAACGCGCTGATCACCTCCGTCAACAAAGAGCGCATGGTTTTCAGCACCTCCAACAGCGACCAGAGCTGGATGATCCTGCCTTACGACAGCAGCCTCAACGGCTGGAAAAGCAACGGCACGGTGGCCGTGGAGATTTCACGTGAGACCGCCAGCGACGATGCAAAACTGCAGGCGCGTATCGCCGCGGTGAAAAAAATCTGGGGCGCCTGGGTTACCCCTGGCACAACGCTCAATATCGTCCTGATTGACACCCTGCGCCCTCAGCTGCGCGATCCGGCAGTCGGCGCCTGGCGCGCGGCAAACTAAGGAATGGCTATGAATACGCTCTATCAACACCTGGCGGGTGAATCGCTGAGTGACGCGCTGGTGCGTCTTGAAGCTGAGATCAAAGCCCGTCCGGCCGATGCCGATCTCCGCGCCGCGTTTGTGCAGTTTTTGACCCTCAGTGGTAACTGGACGCGTGCCCTGACTCAGCTGAAAAGCTGGCTGGCACTTAAGCCCCAGGCTAAACCAACCGTTACCCTGCTGGAGCAGTCCATCCAGGGCGAGCTGCAGCGCGCGCAGGTGATGGCGGGGCAGGCTCGTCCTGCCATGCCTGAAACGCAGTGGCCGTGGCTTACCACGCTTGCCGCCGCGCTTAATGACGCGGGAGAGCGTGCTCAGGCGCTGCGTCTGGAAGCCCTTGAGCAGGCGCAGGCAACGGCGGGTCAAATCACACTTGAGAATGACGAGACGCAGGCATTCGCATGGCTGATGGACGGCGATGCTCGTCTGGGGCCCGTGTGTGAAACCATCGTCAACGGCCGTTATTTCTGGCTGCCGTTTAACGCCATCGCCGAGATCCGTTTCCAGGCCCCTGCCAGCGTGACTGACCTGGTGTGGCGTCATGCGCTGGTGCGCCTGACGGACGGTACCGAACAGGTTTGCCAGATCCCGGCGCGCTATCCTTTCGCACCGGATGCGTCTGACGCGGTTAAGCTCGCGCGCACCACCGAGTGGCTGCCGCTCGACAATGACGGCACGCTGTATAAAGGCATGGGGCAGAAAGCCTGGCTTAGCGAGCAAAGCGAAAGCCCATTGCTGTCGTTGAACCTGGTGACGTTTGCTGCGGATGGAGCCCATGAGTAATCCCGCTGGCGAAGGCGATCTGCTGCGCAGCGGCTGGCAAGCCCGCAGCAAGCAGGAGAAGGTGGGGGCGCGCGATAAAATGCAGCCCTCGCTGCTGGATCGCCTCACCGATAACGATCCGGAAAAAAAACGCGAGTCCGCCAACAGTAATCTGATTACCCACGCCGCCCTGCGCCGTAACGTGCTGCGGGATCTGCAGTGGTTGTTTAACACCATCAACCATGACGCATCCGGTGACCTGAGCGCGTTGCCGCATGTGAACCGCTCGGTGGTTAATTTTGGCGTCGCGCCGCTGGCCGGGAAAAGAATGTCAGACATTGAATGGCACGACATTCAGCGCAAGCTTACCGAGGCCATCATTAACTTTGAACCGCGTATTTTGCCGCAGGGACTGCAGGTCCGCTGCGTGTCAGACACCTCGTCACTGGATCTGCACAACGTGTTGTCCATTGAGATAAAAGGGCGTCTGTGGTGTGTGCCGTACCCGCTGGAGTTTCTGTTTCGCACCGATGTCGATCTGGAAAACGGCCATTTTGAACTGAAAGATGCGGGGTGATCATGGAAAGTAAACTGCTCGAATATTACAACCGTGAACTGGCCTATCTGCGTGAAATGGGCGCTGAATTTGCCGAGCGCTATCCCAAAGTCGCGGGTCGACTGGGCATGCGCGGCATCGAAGTGGCGGATCCGTATACAGAACGCCTGATGGAGGGGTTCGCGTTCCTGACCTCCCGCGTGCAAATGAAAATGGATGCGGAGTTCCCGCGCTTCTCCCAGCGTTTGCTGGAAATGATTGCGCCAAACTATCTCGCGCCAACCCCCTCAATGGCGATTGCTGAAATCCAGCCCGACAGCACGCGTGGCGATCTGAGCAACGGTTTTAAGGTGCCGCGCGGCACCATGATGGACAGCCTGGCGCTGAAAAAGACCGGGGTCACCTGCAGCTACACCACGGCGCATGAAGTTAATCTGCTGCCGCTGAAAATCGATAAGGTCGAGCTGGGCGGTGTACCTGCCGATCTGCCGCTGGCGCAGCTGGGCCTGAGCCAGCGGGGGATCAACAGCGCGTTACGGATCCGCATTGCCTGCGATGGCCCGCAGCATCTTGGGCATCTGGATTTTGACCGTCTGGAGTTTTTCCTTAGCGGCCCGGATATTGAAGCGCTCAAGCTGCTTGAGCTGGTCATGGAGCACCACGCCGGGATTGTCTGCCAGACCGTCAGCAAGCACCCGCAGCGACAGCTGCTCTCTGCGGATGCCTTGCGACAGGAAGGGTTTGAGCCGGACCAGGCGCTGCTTCCGGACGACCTGCGCAACTTTGACGGCTATCGTCTGCTGCAGGAATACTTTGCGTTTCCGGCACGGTTCCGCTTTATCAGCCTCAGCGGTCTGGGCAAGCTTATCCAGCGCTGTGAAAATGAAAAAGCGTTCGATATTTTCATCCTGCTGGATAAAAGCGATGAGCAGCTGGAGCGGGTGGTTGATGCCAGCCATCTGGCGATGCATTGCACGCCGGTGATCAACCTTTTCCCGAAAGTGGCGGCGCGGCAGAAGCTCAGCGAGAGCCAGCATGAATATCATCTGGTGGTGGATAACATCCGTCCCCTGGATTATGAAATTTATGCGGTAAACAAAATCTTCGGCAGTGCCGACGGCCAGCGCGATGACCAGACGTTTCGTCCTTTCTGGAGCACCTGGAGCGGTGATGCGGGCAACTATGGCGCCTATTTTTCCCTGCGCCGCGAGCAGCGAGTGCTCTCTGAACATGCCCTGCGCTACGGTACCCGCACCGGTTATATCGGCTCCGAAGTCTTTGTTTCGCTGGTGGATGAACAGCATGCACCCTGGCAGGAAAATCTGCGCTATATCTCCGCGGAAGTATTGTGCACCAGCCGCGACCTGCCGCTGATGCTTCAGCAGGAGCTCGGACAGTTCATCATGGCCGATTCCATGCCGGTGAAATCCCTGACCCTGCGAAAAGGCCCAACGCCGCCACGCCCGGCTCTGGCCGAAGGGTTTAGCACCTGGCGATTGATCAGCCAGCTGCAGATGAACTATCTCAGCCTGATGGACAGCGAAAACGAAGAGGGCGCCGCCGCCCTGCGTCAGCTGTTAGGGCTGTATGCTAACCTGGCGGAGACGCCGGTTGCGCGTCAGGTTGAGGGCGTTCGCCACTGCGTGCTGGAGCCGGTTCACCGTCGCGTCCCGGAGCCGGGTCCGGTGGTCTTTGCGCGCGGGATCGGCATTACTCTGACGGTGGATGAGCGTGCGTTTTCCGGCGCCAGCCCCTGGCTTTTCGGCAGCGTGCTGGAACGCCTGTTTGCCCGTCTGGTGTCCATCAACAGCTTTACTGAATTCACGCTGAAGAGTCAGCAGCGCGGTGAGATTGGCTACTGGGCACCGCGTATGGGGAAAAGGGCACTACTATGAGCGAAGTCGCCTCCGCGCCGCTGCGTGTCCATCGCCTGACGCCGTTGCCGGACGCTTTCTGGCGCGGCGTTCGCGAGACGCCGTGGCGCTACGATCTGTTCCAGCTATTAAGACGCATTGATGCCCAGGGCGGTGAACGTTATCCGCTGGGGCGCGCGCCGCTGCCGAAATTTGAGCCGTTACGTATCGGTCAGCAGCCATCGATGAGCTTTGCGCCGTCGACCCTCGCGCAGGTGCGCCAGCGTGACGAGAACGGGCTGCACGAGGTGTCTATCCTCAGCTTCGGTCTGTTTGGTCCAAATGGCCCGCTGCCTGTCCATATGACAGAGTACGCCCGGGAGCGTATTCATCATCATCAGGACACCAGCCTGAGCGCGTTTGCCGATCTGTTCCATCATCGCCTGACGCTGTTGTTTTACCGTGCCTGGGCTGATGCGCAGCCCGCCGTCTCTCTTGACCGCGCGGACAATAAACGCTTTGAGGGGTATCTGGCATCCTTGATCGGCATGGGCCAGCCGGGGCAGATGACCAAAGGCAGCCTGAGCGCACATGCCCGTTTTACTCACGCCGGACACCTGACTCGTCACGCCCGGGATCCGGAAGGGCTGGAGAAGATCCTGCGCAACTATTTTCACGCCCCGGTAAAACTGGTCACGAACGTGGCGCAGTGGATGCCGCTTTCGCCGCGGGAGCAGGCGCAGTTGGGTGAAGGGCGTCGACTGCCGCGGATGGGAGAATCCGCTTTTCTCGGCGTTGCGGTGCGCGACGTGCAGCACAAGTTTCGTATCGAAATCGGCCCACTGAGCGCGGAAGAGTACAACCGCTTTCTGCCAGGCGAAGCGTGGGTCACTGAACTGCGCGACTGGGTACGCCAGTACGCAGGGGTAGAATTTGAATGGGAAACTCGGGTTATTCTGCGCGCCGACGCGGTGCAGGGTGCCTCGCTCGGTAGCGCCGGGCGGTTAGGTTACAACACCTGGCTGGGCCTTCAGCCTCAGCCTGTCCCACGTGGCGATCTGGTGTATCGCGCAGAGCGATAATTTTTCTAACGCATTGTTATCAACGGAACCGAACATGTCAGAAATCAGCCGTGCCGTGCTTTTCGGCAAACTGGATACGCTGTTATTTACCTCACTGGAAAGCGCCACCGCGTTCTGCAAGCTGCGCGGCAACCCCTATGTTGAACTGGTGCACTGGCTGCATCAACTGATGCAGCAGCAGGATGGCGATCTGCAACAGGTGATTCGTCATTTTGCCCTCGATGAACAGCAGCTGACGCGCGATATCGTGGCCGCACTGGATGCGCTGCCACGTGGCGCGAGTTCTGTTTCCGATCTGTCAGAACATATCGACAGCGCCGTGGAGCGCGCGTGGGTGTTTGGCTCGCTGAAGTATGGCGTCAGCCGTATTCGCGGCGGGCATTTACTGATTGGCATCCTGAAAACCTGGAATCTGGCTAACGTGCTGAAAAGCATCTCGGCGCAGTTCACCCGCCTTAACGTCGACGTGCTGATCGAGCAGTTTGATGCGATTTGCGCTCAGAGCAAAGAGACGCAGCAGGCGGCCGCTGCCGCGGATACGCCAGCCGGTACGGTGCCTGCCGCACAGGGGACGTTAGCCCAGTATGGTCAGGACCTGACTGCGCGCGCCCGTGAAGGGAAGATTGACCCGGTTGTCGGGCGCGATGAAGAGATCCGCCAGATGGTCGATATTCTGATGCGCCGTCGCCAGAATAACCCGCTGCTGACCGGGGAAGCTGGCGTTGGCAAAACGGCGGTGGTGGAAGGGCTGGCGCTGCGTATCGCCGAAGGCGACGTGCCGGCACCGTTGCAGAATATTCAGCTTTGGCTGCTGGATATCGGCATGCTGCAGGCTGGCGCAGGCATGAAAGGCGAGTTCGAAGCGCGTCTACAGGCCCTGATTAATGAAGTGCAGTCCAGCTCTACGCCAGTCATTCTGTTTATCGATGAGATCCACACCCTGATTGGCGCAGGCGGCCAGCAGGGTACCGGTGATGCCGCTAACCTGTTAAAGCCGGCTCTGGCGCGCGGGCAACTGCGCACCATCGGGGCCACCACGTGGGCGGAATACAAAAAATACATCGAGAAAGACCCGGCGCTGACCCGTCGTTTCCAGACGGTACAGGTTCACGAGCCGGACGAAGCCAAAGCCATTCTGATGCTGCGCAGCACGGTGTCACCGCTGGAGACGCATCACCAGGTACTGCTTCTCGACGAAGCGGTCAGCGCGGCGGTCAAGCTTTCACATCGTTATATTCCGGCACGCCAGTTGCCGGATAAAGCCGTTGCGCTGCTTGATACTGCCTGTGCCCGCGTGGCGGTCAGCCAGAGCGCGCCACCGGCACAGCTGGAAGATTGCCTGCGCCATCTCGCGGCCCTGGATGTGGAGATCGAGATTGCCGGACGCGAAGCGCGCGTGGGTGCCGGCGATCCGGAGCGCGTCGCAGCCTTGACCGCCGAGCGCGATACATACGAAACAAAGCGCGAAGCCCTGACCCAGCGCTGGGAAGAGGAACGTGCTCTTGTGACTGAAATCATCCGCCTGCGTGCCGCGCTTTTTGCCGCGGGTGATGACGAGACCGGCGAACTGCGCAGCGCGCTTAACGCGCAGCAGCAGGCGCTCAACGCTTTACAGGGCGACGAGCCGCTGCTGTTTGCGGCGGTGGATGAAAATGTGGTGGCGGCGGTGGTCTCTGACTGGACCGGTATCCCGCTGGGCCGGATGGTGAAAAACGAGATTGATGCGGTGCTCAACCTGGCTGATACCCTCAACCAGCGCGTCATCGGCCAGCGTCACGGCCTGGATCTGATTGCCCGTCGCGTGAAAACCTCGCGGGCGAAACTCGATGATCCGAACAAACCTGTTGGCGTATTTATGCTCTGTGGCCCGTCCGGCGTGGGGAAAACGGAAACTGCACTGGCGCTGGCGGAGTCGCTTTATGGTGGTGAGCAGAACGTTATCACCATCAACATGAGTGAATTCCAGGAAGCCCACACCGTTTCCACCTTAAAAGGTGCGCCTCCGGGATACGTGGGTTATGGTGAAGGCGGGGTGTTAACCGAGGCCGTTCGCCGTCGCCCGTACAGCGTGGTCTTGCTGGACGAAATTGAAAAAGCGCACCCGGATGTACATGAAATCTTCTTCCAGGTCTTCGATAAAGGCTGGATGGAAGATGGCGAGGGCCGCCATATTGATTTCCGTAACACCATCATTATTCTGACGTCCAACGTCGGCACCGATCTGATCAGCGCCATGTGTGCCGATCCGGAACTGATGCCTGAGCCTGAGGCGTTAAGCGGCGCGTTGCGTCAGCCGCTGCTGGAGGTCTTCCCGCCGGCGCTGCTGGGCCGTCTGCTGGTGGTGCCGTATTATCCACTGAGCGACGAGATGCTGGGGCAGATTGTCCGCCTGCAGCTCAAACGCATTCAGCGTCGTCTGCAAGAGAATCACAATATTATTTCCGAGTTTGATGACAGCGTGGTGGAACAAATTGTTCAGCGCTGTACCGAGGTGGAGTCTGGCGGCCGCATGGTGGACGCTATTCTGACAAACACCTTGCTGCCTCAGATGAGCCAGATATTACTTACCGCCAGCCGCAGCGACGAGCAGTACCGACGTCTGCACGTCACCTGTGAGCAGGGCGAGTTTCACTGTCAGTTTGCCGCGTAATAATCATCAAGAGAACTGTAAAAGATGACGGATAATGATAACAATCGGACTGTCCCAAACGCGCTCCCGGTCGGGTATCGCTTCAACGAGTTTGAAATTAAAGAGGTGATCGGCGGCGGCGGGTTCGGCATCGTCTATCGCGCGTGGGATCATCAGCTCGAACGCACTATCGCTATCAAAGAATTCATGCCTGCCTCGCTCGCCGTGCGCGGCGACGATATGACGCTGGTACTGCGCAGTGAACGTTTTGGCAAAGCGTTTTCCGCCGGCCTGAACAGCTTCATTCAGGAAGCCCGCCTGCTGGCGCGCTTCAACCACCCGAACCTGCTTCACGTGCTGCGTTTCTGGGTGCAAAACGATACGGCCTATATGGGAACGCTGTTCTATAGCGGTACCACGCTTTCCCGCCTGCGCGAACAAAAACCGGAGCTGATTAACGAAGCCTGGATCCGTCGTATGCTGCCCATGCTGTTCGGTGCCATTAAGACAATTCATGACGAAGGCTATCTGCACCGCGACATCTCTCTGGATAACATCCAGATTCAGGACAACGGGCTGCCGGTTCTGCTCGATTTCGGCTCAGCGCGCCGCACCATTGGTAATCTCTCTGACGAGACGGAAACCATGCTGCGCCCGGGCTTTGCGCCGATCGAGCAGTACACTGACGACAACGAAAGCGAGCAGGGCCCGTGGACGGATATTTATGCTCTCGGCGCCGTGCTGCGTACCCTGATTGTCGGCTCACCGCCGCCGGTCAGCGTGGTGCGCTCAATCCAGGACACCTGCAAACCGCTGGTGGAACTGCAGCCACAGGGCTATTCCCTCTCGCTGCTGCAGGCCATCGACCGGGCGCTGGCGTTGCACATGGAAGACCGACCGCAGTCCATCGATGAATTCGCGGCGCTGATTGAGATGCCGGTAGCGGGTATCGACGATGTACTGAGCGCGAAAAAACCGGGCACGATGCTGGTACCGGTAGAGGAAGAGGCACCGGCTTCTGCACTGGACTGGCACCGGTACAAAATCCCGGCAATGGTTGCCGCGGGCGTGCTGGTTGGCGTCGTCGCCGGAGCGATGCTGTTTAGCGGTGGCGACCATGATGCGCCAGAGCAGGCGGCGCAGGCCCCCGCTGAGACGCGCCCCGTTGAAACCGCATCGAACGCGCCGGAAGTGAAACCGGAAACGGCGAAAGCCAGTGAACAGACTGCACCAACTGCGACAGCGCAACCGGCCACCCCGCCGGTGGATGCCAGCCCGGTGGCACTGGTCTATATCCGTATTCTTGACGGTGAGACCCTGAAAGTGAACGGTGAGCCAAAAACACTGCGTCCGGCGAATAACGGTTATGCATCGCTCAAGCTACCTGCGGGCGAGGCCAGAATTGAACTGCAGGGCAACGGGAAAACGCGAACCCAGACGCTGGATATCGCGAAGCCTGGCACCTGGCTGGTGAATCCGTAAGTAAGGTAAGCAGGGACTGGTAACAGGACGGAGCGAATGTATAACCTCAAGTTTGTCTATCTTTTCAGCGAGAATGTCTCGCCAGCGCTTTTCGCGAAAATTATCCGCCCGTCCGTAGCCGGGCAGTGGATAATGTCAGTTCCCGACAATTCGCTGCGCTCGCTGTTTACGCGTTACGATTTGCTGCATTCCATCACCGGGGCGAATCCCTATCAGTCAGGACGCGATACCCGTAAGCTGATCGTGCAGGATCTCGATATCGGCAGGATCGTTGCCATCGACGAGAGTTTCCGCAACTGGTCATCGGTAACGGAGATATTTTATATCAATGCCGATGGCCGACTGCAGGCGGCCTCGCTTACCGGTCTGGGCTGGTATCCGGTAAGCACAATTGTCGATCGCTACGAAACCATGGTGCGAACCTACGGTGCCCGTCCTGCGCCGACGGTACTGCCGAAGCAGGTGGTGAAATCCAAAGCGGCACAGGTGCCGGATGAGGCCACGCCGGGCAAAGACGGTAAAACCTATGCTTCTCAGCTACAGCAGATGACCAAGGCGGAACGCTGGCAGGCGCGTAAGGATCTGATCGCGAAGGGTAGTAATAGCCTTTACCCGGATGCGCAGATCGCCGCTAAACGACTGGCGGCAAATAATATTGCGGTGGAGAAAGCGAAGCTTGCAGAGAATGTTTATAAGACAGTGAATCCGCTGGAGACAACGCCGGGGGTGCCAGAGGGCTGGAAGGATATAAGCAACGATGCGTCGGTGCTGGATAAATTCGGTCTTAAAAGCAATGAGCTTTTCGATAAGGCAGAGTCGCCTGATTTTCTTTCTCGCGTGTATCAGCCTGACCCGGACGTTTTCGGTAATGATATGAACCCTACACTGGTATTTAGGGGGTCGAGAGTACCAGAATTTCCGTCGCTCCAGGAACATATCGATTCGCTGAAAAACAGTAAAGAACTGGCATCGGTCAAAAATAGCGCTGACTGGTTGAATAATTTTAAACAAGGAATGGGTTTTGAAGCACCTTATTACCGAAGTGCAGTAATCATCGGTGAAAAACTCGCTATGACAAAACAGCCCATTGATATCGCAGGACATTCATTAGGCGGTGGTTTAGCCTCGGCAACTTCTATGGCAAGTGGAAAAGCGGGTTGGACATTTAATGCCTCTGGGCTTAATAGCGGGACTGTCGAAAAATATGGCGGGCGTTTGCTGGGTAGCACTGAAAACATTCAGGCCTACCGTATCAAAGGTGAACTGCTAACTAAAGTTCAGGAAGTAGATCTTGTGGAGGACTTTAAAACAATGAATGGGCACATTCCATCGTTGATTGCTAAAGAAGAATTGTCAGCGCTTGCCCCTAATGCTGCAGGTATTCCACACGATTTATCCGGTGGAACAGGCGGAGCTTTTGATCGCCACGGCATAGGAGAAGCCATAAATTGTATCGAACAGCAAAAAGACGAAGACATCGCAGTAATCAGGAGTCGTTTGTGAAAAAATTATATACAATTTTTTTGGCGCTTTTATGTTTATTTATGATTCAAGGGTGTAAGCAAAATATGGATTTAAATCCTCAAGATTATTTCAGCGGCCAGCAATTGAGTCTGGCTGAAGCTATTCAGCGCGGGGATATAGATGAAGTAAAAAAACTTGCGTCACAGACTGAACTGAACAAGCCCGGTAAGCAAGATATGACACTTCTGTTCTGGGCCCTGGGGAATAGTATAAATGAGAATAAAACGCCTAAACATTTAAAAATTATTACTTTGCTTGTAAAGTCGGGAGCTGATCCCTTACAGCCAAGACCACAGGGGAAAAACAGTCCTGCAGAGTTTGTATTAAATGCAGATAGCGCAGACTGGATCAATGCGCTGCTTGATGGAGGGCTTTCCCCAAATGCTAAAGACAAAACGTTTCATGAACCTATAATTTTTGAAACCATTAAAGCAAAAAATACTGACACGCTCGATGCTATGCTCAAACGAGGGGCCGACATTAATATCACCGATTCGCTAAATAGTTCACTGTTGTTTGAAGCGTTGAATTATCACGCTTATGACCACGTCATTATGCTTTTAAAACGGGGTGCTGATCCTGAAATAAGAGCCAAAAATGGCTGGGCGATGGGTAATCAACTTCAACGTTATCTGAACAGAACAGAAGAAGGCAGTGAAGAATATAAAAAACTAACTGAAATCAAAGAGACGCTTATTCAACATGGTGGTAAATGGCCGCCAGCACCAGTCAAATAAAGGTTAGGGCGAGCATGACCGCGAAAAATAAAATCTTCTATTTCTGGGGTGTTATGGATGTCATCGGGATTGTGTTTTATTCGATTGGTCCATACCATTTACTTGAGTCATGGTGGGTTTCCACCGGAGGAAATCCGGGTGTAATTATTTTTATGCTGATAGCAGGTGGCGTAAACGGAATAGTGACAGGTGCTTTTTATCTTGTTTATCTCCTCATGCCAGTTTCCTTGCTTTTTTCTGCCTGGTTTTTTTTCACAAAACATCGATATGCGGTCGGTTTTGCTCTTATACAAGAAGTGCTGCGCGTTATCATCTTCAGTTGCTCAGTGACACTTTTCCCTATGGCGATCGTTGGTTTAGGATTGAGCATCATTCCCATTAATATTGCTTTATTTATATTATCGGAAATAATAAAGATTGGCTCTCTCATATATATAATCAAAACAGTTCGCGCTAAATAACCAATCTGACACTGCATAGTATTGCCATGACACATTTAGTGCCGTGAGTCTTTGCATCGCATAAGCCATACGGAATAAAGATTATGCTCAACCGAATTACCGTTCAGCTCCCGGTGGAGGGGCTTCTGTTCTGGAAACTCACAGGTCGCGAGGCGATGTCCGAGTCGTTCGCCCTGACGCTGACCTTGCTTGGCACGGATGCGCGCATTGACCGCAGCAAACTGCTGGGTCAGCCGGTCACGGTGACCATCCCGACGCAGAGCCTGCTGACGCCCCGCTATATCAATGGAAAAATCACCCGCGTGGCGGTGAGTGCCGTCGAGCTGACGGGCACCCGCTATGCGGTGTACCAGCTGACGGTGGAGCCGGACCTGTGGCCGATGAAGCGCGACCGTAACCTGCGTATCTTCCAGGGTCAGACGGTGCCGCAGATTGTGAAAACCCTGCTGGCTGAACATCAGGTTAACGTGGAAGATAAGCTCACCGGCAGCTACCGGGTGTGGGACTACTGCGTGCAGTATCAGGAGTCGAGCCTGGACTTCATCAGCCGTCTGATGGAGCTGGAGGGGATTGCATACCACTTCAGCCACGACGCCGACAAGCACACGCTGGTGCTCACCGACGCCGCCACGCAGCACCAGCCGTTCAGCGGCTATGAGATCATTCCTTACCACCAGACGCCGTCAGGCGGCAGTACGGACGAAGAGGGTATCAGCCAGTGGGCGCTGGAGGACAGCGTCACCCCGGGGATTTACAGCCTCGATGACTACGACTTCCGCAAGCCGAACGCGTGGCTGTTCCAGGCGCAGCAGAACCCGGCGTCACCGAAACCGGGCAGTATCGACGTGTACGACTGGCCGGGACGGTTTGTTGAGACCGGGCATGCGGAGTTCTACGCCCGTATCCGTCAGGAGCGCTGGCAGGTGGAGCACCAGCAGATTCAGGCGACGGCCACGGCCGCGGGTATTGCACCGGGGCACACCTTCACCCTGACTAACGCCCCGTTCTTCAGTGATAACGGTGACTATCTGGTCACGGCGGCGGGTTACCATTTCGAGGAGAACCGCTACGCGAGCGGCGAGGGTGAAACCCTTCACCGCACTGATTTCGCGGTCATCCCGGCGTCGGTGTCATACCGTCCGGCGCAGAGCACGGCGTGGCCGCGCACCTACGGCCCGCAGACGGCAAAGGTTGTGGGACCAAACGGGGAGAGTATCTGGACGGATAAATATGGCCGCGTGAAGGTGAAATTCCACTGGGACCGTCTGGCGAAGGGCGATGACACCAGCTCCTGCTGGGTGCGCGTGTCGAGCGCCTGGGCGGGTCAGGGGTACGGCGGGGTGCAAATTCCGCGGGTCGGCGATGAGGTGGTGGTGGACTTTATCAACGGCGATCCGGACCGTCCGATTATTACTGGTCGCGTGTACAACGAGGCGAGCATGCCGCCGTGGGCGCTGCCGGCGGCAGCCACGCAGATGGGTTTTATGAGCCGCACGAAGGATGGCTCCGTGGATAATGCCAATGCCCTGCGCTTTGAGGACAAGGCGGGTGCAGAACAGGTGTGGATCCAGGCTGAGCGCAACATGGACACCAGCATTAAGAACGATGAAACGCACAGCGTCGGTGGCGAGCGCAGCCATTATGTGAAGAAAAATGAGCTGCATCGGGTGGAAGCGAATCAGATCCAGGCGGTGAAAGGCGGAACAGAGATCCTGACGGGCAAAGGCAAGCTGGATGCGGCGGTGGAGCAATATGTCATTGCTTCCGGTACGAAGCTACGGCTGGTCTCTGGTGAAAGCGCAATTGAACTGAACGCTAACGGCAAGATTAACCTGATCGGTAAAGAGTTTAACTTCTTCGTGGAAGGGGATGGCTATATCACCACGGGCGGTAAGCTGCACCTGAATACGTCTGGCACCCAACCGGGCACCACGGCGCCGGGTTCCGGGCATAAAGGGGATATTGATGCGGCGGTGCAGGAGAAATTTACGACTAAAGGTGAGTAAGGTCGTAGCAGTGCTTATTGCATTATTAACGACGGGAATGGCTGAGGGAAATTCAGAGAAAAAGGATCTCTGGGCGTTCATTTCACAAATGAGCGCCTCACTCAAAACGTTATCCGTTACGAGTCTAAATGATATGCCGTTGCATTTTAACTACATGAAAAATAATGCTTATATGAACTTCTACCATGCTGATGATTTCAAGCTTTTGGAGGGTACGAGCATTACTACCATTGATTTACGAGTAAGCAAAGAAAATGATGGCATGGCTCCATTACTGAATTTTTCACCATCAGGCCAGTGCATCACACTTCAAACCGTTAAAAAGCATTACCCACAACTGACGTTAACTGATTATCCCCGAGGCCGCTCGGAGAATGAAGTGACCAGTTATACAGCACCAAAAGATATGAATGGACAAAAAGTGAGTTTCAGTTTCACCGTAAAAAAACCTGACTGTCTGAGCTCTGTTGTTATTAGCGCTGACTAAGAAAACAGCTTCCATGACTCGCGGTTTCCCACATCGGTGAGAAGCGTAATTTAGATTGAGAAAATGACGATTAACGTGAAAAAACAGACTCCGACATATCTTTTTTTTGTTCTGATGCTTACCTGTCTGTGCAGCAGTGCGGTATTGGCTCAAGTTATACCGCCCGTTCTGACAAATCACGATTTTTCTGTGCAGATAAAAAGCCAGCCTGTCGAATTGGGTGAAAGATGGACTCCTGACGTTGCGCGCAGAATTGACGTGCCAGTGGAAGGCAGTTTTACCGGTGAGGTTCCTTTTGACGGAGCTAACTATAAATTCTTCCAGCATCAAAAGTCTGGGTTAGACATTTTCAGTTCCAATCTCTGGTGGGATAAAGCGGAACGAAGCGTTGATGATTATATCGTGTCGCAGATCACGCTGACTGCTACAGATGTCGCAACGCCGCGTGGTGTCCATGTTGGTTCAACGAAAACGGACTTGAACACAGCATACGGTGACGGTCAGGTCGCAAAGGATGCCGGAGAACAATGGATTACCTATGAGTTGGGTAAAAAGGTCCTCTCTTTTGAGATCAAAGACAGTAAAATTGTTAAGATAACAATGAATTACGACAATGGAAATCCAGAGTAATTTATGAAAAGGAATATCTGGCAGCCGTATTGCTCACCGCTTTCTTGGCAGATGCAGCTGAAACTGCAACTGCGCTAGAGTTATCACAATACAATAAGCTCAATACGGTCAGTCGCATCGTTAACGATAGCGAAGTGACAGACCTCCTCAGAAAGGCCCTGGGAAGCGATTACCAGACGTTTATCAACAATTTTGATGTATTTGGTGAACCGCATTCCACGGCTGACGGAGGATTGTTGATTGAGGGCTGGCTAAAAGATCTTTATCTGGAAAACGCCTCTGCTTTGGTTATCGAACCAGATGGCAAAATCTACGCTGCCTGGGTCATACCCGAGTCTGACGTTATTCATTATCAGTCTTCTGAACATCGCCAGGATATTAACGGCGATATTAAAAAATGGGCTGCAAGATTTGGCACACTGCATTTTGAAACGATAAGCCAATCTGGTCCCGCATTTGGCGGAGTATGGTCAGGCGAGTACGCGAACGACTCGACGTTAACTCTGCGGTTAGCTGAATCAGGTGGCCGTATCTCCGGATCTTATTGCTATATTTCTCAAAGAGGAAACCGCATTGATTGCCCGGAAGATGATGAGCGTAATCTTAGCGGTACAATCGCGGGCAATCGTGCCAATGTTGAGTTCAACTCATCGTTTGGCGGTATAGGTGGACGGGCTGTTCTGGAAATTAAGGGGAGTGAAATGGAATGGCGTTTAGTTACTCCTCCTCAAAAAGGAAATTATTATGCTCCGCAGCGTTATACGTTACAGAAAGCTGCTTCGGCTCAGACAGTTGAAACCCGAAAACTCAATACTGAAAAATTCGCTATTTCTCTGGTCAATAAATGCGGGCGTTTTACTAGTGAATGTGACCAGATGTATTATCTTGGCGTGCGCAAAAGTGATAATAGTACGATCTCCCTTAAGGGGAAAACGTTGCACGATCCAGCAGGTAAAATAATTGGCTCTACCTATAAGAATGGCGAGATCGCTTACACCGTGACTTACTCACCCGTGAAATTGGTCGTGAGCAAAGGCAGCCATGTGCTAGTTGAACAGTCAGGTCAGTGGCTTAAATAATGCATTCGCCAGCCCAAAGGCCAGCATGGATTGGCCCCTTTTATTTCTCACACTATTAATCATCCCGAGTTCCCATATGAAATATACCCTCCAGGAAGGTTCCTTCTCCCTTTTTCCTGCCGCGTGGCAGGACAACAGTATGAATATTATTCGCGACGACGAAAGCGGATTGTCCGTCGTGGTCAGCCGCGGCGGTATCCCGGATGGCAGCGACTATGAGAAAGAGTTTCACCGCCAGTGGGAACTACTACGTCCGCAGATGGGCGAGATTGCCCAAAGCGCATTCCAGAGCGTAAAGGTCGGGCCTGACGGAAAAATTAACGCGCTGGAAGTCGAGACGACTTTTGACAGTAACGGACAGCGCATTTGGCAAAAACAGCTGGCCGTACAAACGCCGGGCAAGCCGGTGTTGATGATTTTTACCCTCTCGGCGCTCAGAGCATTCACCGCAGAGGATGAGGGGCGCTGGAGCGCGCTTAAGCAGAGTCTGACGCTAAACGACAACCGGAATGTGTAAGGCATGAGCGATAACAACGCGGCCCGTCAGGGCGACGAGATCATTCACTCCAGCATTTTTGCGGATATCACCAGTATTGTGGCGGAAGGTGCGGCCTATGCCGTTATCGGCGCTGCCGTGGGCGCGGCGGCAACCGTTGCTGCTCCGCTGCTGGGGGCGGGTGCTGCCGCCGCGGGCGTGGCGGCGATTGGATCCAGCTGTCTGTTAAGTGGGATCATTGGCGGCGTACTGGCAAACGTGGCAGGTATAACTGACGATATCAGCAACGCCGCCGAAGGTTTAGGCAACGCGCTGTTCCCGCCGTCGCCAGCGGGCAAAATTTCCACCGGGTCTGATAACGTTCTGACGAACGCGATTCCCGCTGCACGAGCGGCCGGGACGCTGACGCCCGCCGACACACCGTCACCTGAACCACAGTCTCCGGGCAGCTTTGCCGATTATGCCGGCATGCTGCTTTCCGCCGCTGGACAGTTTGGCAGCGAGATGTGGCAGCCGAGCGTGGCGTCCGCCGCCGCAGGCACGTCGCCCCTTGAAGAGGATAAAGTGGCGTGCGAAAAGCACTCCGGGCCGCAATACCTCGCGGAGGGCTCTAAGAGCGTCTTCATTAACGGGCAGCCCGCGGTACGTGCAAAAGATCGCACCACCTGCGAAGGCACCGTTTCCGACGATGTCTCCCCGAATGTGATCATCGGCGGGGACACGCTCACGGTCCGCGATATCAAAAGCGGTAAAACGCCGGGTCTGGCGCTGGGGATGATCGCGCTCTCCCTGCTGCGCGGACGTCCGGGTAAGATCCTGAAAAATATGCCCTGTGCACTGGCGGCAGCCGGCGGTGGCATGCTGGCCGATATGGCCGTTAATGCTGTGTTTGGCTCCTCGCACCCGGTACATGCTGCAACCGGTGTGAAGGTGCTGAATGATGACGATGAACTCGATTTCTCGCTGCCGGGGCGCTTCCCGCTGCGCTGGCAGCGCAGCTACAACAGCCTGACCACCCGTGAAGGGCTGTTTGGTCTGGGTTGGGCGACAACCTTTGACAGCTATCTGACGCTCGAAGAGAACAACGCGACCTGGTTCGACGAAACCGGCCGTGAGCTGACCTTTGAGCTGCCGCCCGTCGATCGCGCGTTTTACAGCATCAGCGAAGGCATCATCATCCGCCGCAATGAGAGCGGCGACGTGGCGATTGCCGACGATGACGGCGCGGTATGGCGTCTGTATAAACCGACCCGGGCGAATCCCACCATCCTGCGTCTGGCCTCCCTCAGCGACGAATACGGTAACGCGCTGCTGACGGAGTGGGATGAACACGGCAGGCTGGTCAATCTTCACGATGAGCCACGGGCGATTGATGTCACCCTGCGCTATGAAGATGAGCGTTTCCCACAGCGCGCCACCTCTGCCAGCCATTTTGATGGCAACCGTACCTGGCCGCTGATGCAGTGGGGTTACGATGCGCGTGGCCAGCTGGCGAGTGTGACGGATGCCTCTGGCGTAGTAACGCGTGAATACCGCTATAACGACCACGGCCTGATGGTCTGGCACCGCCTGCCGGGCGGGCTGGAGAGCGAATACCGCTGGCAAAAATTCGACCACTGGCGCGTCGTGGAAAACCGCACCAGCACCGGCGACGGCTGCCGCTTCACCTACGATTTAGCCGCCGGGCTGACGACCGTCGAGCACTACGATGGCCAGACGCGTAAGCACTACTGGAACGCGCAAAATCTGATTGTCCGCTACGTTGACGAGCGCGGTGAAAACTGGTGCTACGAGTGGGATGAAAACGAACTTCTGACCCGTCGCATCGATCCGCTCGGTAACGCCGTCACCTTCGTCTACGACGAAATGGGCAACCGGGTGCAGGAAATCGACGCCGACGGCAATACCCGCACCACCACCTGGCTGGAGCACCGCGCGCTGCCGTCAGCCATCATTGAAGCCGACGGCAGTGCGACCCGTTTCTGGTACGACGAACATCACGGCCTGAAGCGTGTGGTAGACCCGATGGGGCAGACAACATTGCTGCACCGGGACGAGTTTGGTCAGGTCGTTGAAGAAGTTGATGCCGCGGGAAACAGTCGCTACCAGGAGTACAACGAGGCCGGGCAGGTCATTCGTGCCACAGACTGTTCAGGACGTATAACCCGCTATACCTATCATCCGCTGGGCTGGTTAACGACTGAGATCGGCGCTGACGGCGAAGAGACGCGCTATCGCTACGATGCCGCAGGGCGTCCGGTGCAACTCGATCGACCGGAAGGCTGGACAGAGTCACTTGCATGGAACGAACGCGGCCTGCCGGTGACGCATGCGGGCGCTGATGGCAAAGAAAGTGAGTTTAAATACGACGAGGCAGGACGATTAACCGCTACGCGTAATACTCAGGGTGAAGAGGTCCGTCGCCGCTGGGACAGCCGAGGGCGACTGATTGCCCTGGAAAATGAAAACGGCGAAGCGTACCAGTTCCGCTGGGGGCCCGACTCGCTGCTGCTGGAAGAGGTGGGGCTCGATGGCGTAACCTCGCAGTATCGCTATGACGCATGCGGGCGAACGATAACGCGCACGTTTGCTGCCGGTCATCCGGAAGCCATCACCCATGCCTTCGCCTGGAGCGCGAGTGGCCAGCTGGTTGCCCGCACCACGCCGGAAGGGCAGACCCGTTATCACTACACACCGTCAGGTTTGCTGAGTCGCATTGGACTTCATCCGGCACTTTCCGTTGACGCCTGGAGTGCAGAGGCAGAACAGGAACTTGCCTTTGAGTATGACGCCCTGGGGCGTGTCACGCGTGAAGTGGGCGAGCACGGTGAGCTGGCATGGGAGTATGATGCTCTCGGCAACCGCACCTCCGTCACGCTGCCCGATGGCCGCGAGCTGAAACAGTTCTACTACGGCAGCGGGCATCTGCTCAGCATTGCCCTCGATAAGCTGTCGGTCTCTGATTTTACCCGTGACGAACTCCACCGTGAGACCAGCCGCACCCAGGGGCTGCTGACCACCCGCAGCGAGTACGACCGCCTCGGGCGACTGCATCGCCGGGACGTCTTTACCGGCAATGCGCAGCGCCCGTCGCCGCGCCGCTGGTCCCGCCGCTGGGATTACGACTACCGCAATAACCTGGTGCGGGAAGAGCGGGACGATAACCCGTTCAGCTGGTACCGCTGGCAATACGACAGCGCCGGGCGTTTGCTTGTTCAGGACGGCACGCTGCCCGGCCAGGAGCAGTGGCGCTGGGACGCTGCCGGTAACCCGCTCGAAGGATCTGCTGAGAAGGTCACGCACAACCGCCTGACGCAGCTGAACGGCATTCGCTGGCGCTATGACATCCACGGCCGCACCGTGGAGAAAGATAACGGCCAGACCCGCTGGCACTACCGCTACGACGGTGAACATCGCCTGACGGAAGTCATCAGCCAGCCGCGGGACCGCAACAAACCGCAGACGCAGGTCAGCTTCCGCTACGATCCGCTCGGACGACGCATTAGCAAAACGCGACGCCAGATGCTGGGCGGACAGCCAACCGGCAAGCCGGTTACCACCCGGTTTGTCTGGGAAGGGTTCCGTCTGCTGCAGGAGGTGCACGGGGATGTGCCGCTGACCTACGTCTACAGCGATCAGGACAGTTACGATCCGCTGGCGCGTGTCGATGGTGTTGATTCCCCGGAGATTTTCTGGTTCCACTGCCAGCCCAACGGCACGCCGGAGCGGATGACGGATAGCGAAGGGCAGGTGCGCTGGGAAGGGGTGAACAGCGCCTGGGGCAAGCTGCTGCGGGAAAGCGAGACGCAGGTATCAGGATATTCTCAGAACCTGCGCATGCAGGGGCAATACCTGGACCGTGAGACGGGGCTGCACTACAATCTGTTCCGGTATTACGACCCGGACTGCGGGCGGTTTACGCAGCAGGACCCGATAGGGCTGGCGGGGGGGATAAACCTTTACCAGTATGCACCGAATGCGCTGGGGTGGGTGGATCCCATAGGTTTAACCGCTTGCAAAAATGGGAACCCTAAACGGTCAGTGAGAAACATGTCTTTTGCTGACTGGATTAAACGAAAGGCAAAAGGTGGGAATAATACCCATGTGTATTTAGGATATAGAGACGGTAAACCTGTCTATGTAGGTATCAGTAAGGATGTAGATATCCGTGCTGTACAGCATGGTGAAAGATTCGACAAATTAGTTAGAATCACTGAAGAACCGTTAAATCGCGGTCATGCACGGAGCATAGAACAAGCAGTTATTCACAATAATCCCCATTTTGAGAATTCTATCAATAGCATAAGTCCGACAAGAAAGTTATACTCGGATGCTGTTTCATGGGGTGAAAATTGGCTTAAAAACAATGGGATTAACGTAAAATGGCCGACAGAATTACAGTAGTGTCAGGAAATGAAAAACAAAAAAAATGGCCTAAAGAAGGTGATGTTTTTTACTTTCAGTTAAATGATGGTCGATTAGGTTATGGTATGGTCTCCCTGGGCAAAATAGATGTCGGCCCGTTCAAAAATGCCATAGTTATATATATATATAACTATTTTACATGTATGCTTCAAGAAGATGCTGTATTGACAAAAGATAATTTGCTATTGCCGCCAATTATTACTGATAATTCATGTTGGAAAAACGGTTATTTCGTAACATTTAAAACTATCGGCATGAGCGAAGTGGATGTCTTACCGAAACATTATTTTAAAAACCCTGTCAGAAATAAAATATATGATCAGCATGGAATGGCTATTAACTCACCGACTGAGGATGTACCAATCGGTGAAGAGTCGATTCAATTCTATAAAAGCGTTATAAAATCTATAGAAAACCTTGTTAACTAATACAATAGGCCGGGGAGATATTTTCGGCCTTTTACTTAAGCAATGAGAAAGATCATAAGCATACATACAGATACTGCCACATTAGTTATTTATGATTTGATGTCATTAAATCATAGAATTAATGATGATGCAGATTGGTGGAGTCTTTCAGAAGATGAAGTTGAAGAAATAAATAAAGGTAATGTATTATTTCTCAATCTTGGAGATGATGGTGTCTATAAAGTCCATATTAAAAATGATGTTGATGAACATACCGGAGCGCTATTTTTAAACGTACCTTCTGGAAAGGTATTCATTGGGGCGGGAGAGGATGTCACGGGCGGAGATCTTGAGCCTGATGACTCAGATGTTATTTCAGGTGAGTTTATTACTCTAGAGCTTGGTAGTTACGAAGTTAAATATAAAAAGCAAGATTCAGATGTTCTAATTTCCTTTGCAAAAGCAACGTCTACTGAAAATTCATTAGAGGTGGGAGTTTATCTCTGAATGAAAACCCACGCTTTGGCGTGGATTTTTTTCATCCAAAAAATGTTAAGCAATTAGTTAATCATATAGCCATTTTTAACAATATTCTTTTTCCCTTCTGCACGCATATTGCTTGATTTTTACGCGCCTTGCTTACCCTTAATAAGTTGTCAATATACTCGCGACAAACAACGCCAGCCTGAGAATAGTCCTCTGTGGCTGCTGACCACCCGCAGCGAATACGACTGTCTTGGTCGACCGCATCGCCGGGATGTATTCACTGGCACTACCGCTACGACGGCGAGCAACGCTTGACGGAGGTCATAAGCCAGCCGCGGGACCGCAACAGGCCGCAGACGCAGATCAGCTTCCGCTACGATCCGCTCGGTCGCCGCATCAGCAAAACGCGACGCTATATGCTGGGCGGACAGCCAACCGGCAAGCCAGTCACCACCCGGTTCGTCTGGGAAGGGGTGAATAGCGCCTGGGGCAAGCTGCTGCGGGAAAGCGAGACGCAGGTATCAGGATATTCTCAGAACCTGCGGGTGCAGGGGCAATACCTGGACCGTGAGACAGGGCTGCACTACAGTCTGTTCCGGTATTATGATCCGGACTGCGGTAGGTTTACGCAGCAGGACCCGATAGGGCTGACGGGGGGATAAACCTTTACCAGTATGCGACGAATGCGCAGGGGGGGTGGATCCATGGGGGTTGAGTCGTGAGTGTAGCGGTAAAACAAAACCTGATTTCTATGTTGGGCCAGCTGGTCCAAGCACTACAATGCCTTTTACAGCCTATCGTTACATGAGGTATCTTGAGGATGATTGCTCGATTAATGCACGGGCACCCAAAACAATTGAATCTAAATCCGCACCAGTTACTTATTTTGGCTTTGATAAATTAGACTCTGGTCTCGCCGTCAGGGACACTTTCCAAATCAAAAGAGCAGATAAATTAAATCCACATGACCCTTTGGATAAATCATGGAGTAATGGACGTCTCAGAGGTGAGTTTGATACGCTTCAATTATATGAATAAACCATTCCGCAAATGCATATTCCGAGAATGTTCGGCGATAGACCGGGGGCGCCACTTGAGCCCTTAACTAAGGCATATCCAGAGTATGGGCAAGGTAATATCCAATAGTTGCATGCCGAAAATAGAGTTATCAATTTTGACAAGATAGATATTCTTCCAGAGGAACCATGTTGGATTTGCAATCTTATGATGAAGTATTGGATTTTCTAGAGGTTTTATTTCAAAAAAATATTCTTGAACCGAAGTATATTCAAGAGATGAATTTTATTTTAGATGGTTGTCGTAAAGAAAAAATGGTCGCCATTCGAGCCATTGATTCATGTTTCATGGAATACAGACAGAAAAACCAAGATTATAGGGGCCCTACTCCTGAGGAACAGGAAATATGGAAACAACTGTTCAATGTTTGGCAATGAAATATTCTATTGTAATAGGTAATCGATTGACAGACTCGTTTTTCGATATTGCCATTCCAGGGATGTGCCACTAAAAATAAGAAGAATAGCTTTCTTTATTGTCTCCGATAAAGCTAATTCTTAAAGGAGGAAAATGAAAATAAAAAATGCGGCCCAAGACTTTGTTATCAAATTCAATATGAATGATTTGAATATGGGAGAGATAGATTATACAGACGATGAAAGTGAAACTTCTTTTTCCGTGAATTTAAATGGGGAGATTCAGTTTATTTATCGTCATTTGATTTTAAATGACCGCCCAACCTTTGATGGTACCTTCTATTTACAGGTCATTGAGCCCCAAGAACTCAATGAAATATTATCAGGTTGGCGAGTTCAAAACCATATGATTTGGCACGATGAATATATAATCTTTGCTGAAAGAAATGGTGACGTTCATTTTTGTGACACCCGAAATATAACATCTCCTGTTTATGGTAGTATTCAAAAACGAAACTTTATCATTTCCGGTTCCTTAGCTGACTTTTTGGATGTTTTTTGTTCTGCCATTGAGATAGAACAAAGTAAATATGATGGTGATGGTACAGATGATGATTTTAATTTCAGAGAGGATTTTCTGGAAGAAATCGATTTTATGCTTAAAAGCAAACTAAAGGATGTTGAGGCAGAAGGGTTTAAGCAATTCTTTTTTGGTTAAGTTTTTATTTCTTAATATTAAAAGACGCATTTTTAGAGACCATTTTGTTTCAAAAAATATTTATGGCTCATGTCAGCTTTTATATTGGTGAGGTGGTTTCTTTGCGATTCACAATCAATAAACACATGAAAATCGGTTACGATAAATTTGATGAAAAAAGAGTTGCATCTCTTATGGAAAAAGGAAATGAGTTTCATGATGATAAAAAATATACTGAGGCGTTAGAGCAATACCACAAAGCCTGGCAAGCTCTTCCTGAGCCGAAGCTCGAATGGGATATTGCCAACTGGATCTCTGCATGCATGTACAGCGCATATTTTGATCTGGCGGATTATGCTGAGGCAAAGAAATGGGGAGAGACGACATTACGGACATGTGGATCGGATATAGACACTGCACCCTTAATCGATCTCGGCATGGTCTGTTATGAGTTGAATCAATTTGAGGAAGCGTATAAATATTTTAACGATGCTTATAACTACGGCAAAGAGCGTGCGTTTCAGGATAGACCTAGGAAATACCTTGAGTTTTTTTTGCGCAAAAGAACATGAATACATCGTTATTTACCTTTTAAAGGTGGCTTGAATAAATATGTTCCATATAATTGCTTACGGAGTGTAATTACTACGTTATAATCTGATGAATAACTTCAAAAAATGTGAAAAAAAGATTGGACGTGCAGATATTTATAAAACGGAAAGTAAATTATCTATTACCCTTCCGGATGATTTCATATCACATTATCTGCAATTTAATGGTGGCATTCCTGAGAAAAGTTGGTGGGACGGTGATGAAGGTTTTGAGCCAGTAGAGGTAGCAGGATTTAAACCGTTTGTTTATAATACTCAGACAAATGATGATCCTAGGTCTTTAATTGACGGTTGCTATATTAGCATGTTGGATAGGGAAGTGATTCCTGGGAACCTGCTTCCTTTCGCAAATGATTGGGGAGGGAATCTCTTTTGTCTGAATTTAGATAATTATTCAATTGTATATTTTGCCACAGATTCTTTTGATGAAGATTTGACTATGCAAGAGAATCATATAAAACTTCAAAGATATCTGACAAATTCATTTTCCAACTTTCTTGATGGATTGGTAACAGAAGAGAGCCTCCCTTAAAGAATAATTAATAAGTTTGCGACTTATTTAATTCTGCTGCTGTGAAGTCTATTTTTATGAAATTTTGTAGCAAGCCATAAAGTTCTAGTTAAAAACTAAAAATGCAACGTATTTTTCCCTTTAATTAACAATTACCATCTTTGGTCATGAGTTTGTTATTTCTCAGAAATATTAACTACCTTTTAGGACCAATTAGTATTCAAACGAAAAATAGGTTGAGAATGAAATAACCTCAACCCCTAAGCTTGAAATTAACAATCCTCCATATGGAATTCAATGGGATCATGAATGGGGAAGAATTGTTGTACAGTCTAATGAAAAAAGCTTCGACTGTGGAATTTATATCGAATGGAATGTTTGACTAAATGAAGTTATCAATTAATAAAATCCCCCCATTTGCTTATCACCTAACCTGTCTATTAATGGAGTTAAAGGTTTAGATAAAATGAAAATAACAAATCGACTGAAAAAGAAGTTATTAGTCCTAGATGGCATTGACAATGATTTCATAGAGTATGGAAAGGAACTAGCATGCCCTGAATGCGAAGGTGTAATAATATATTCCATAGTAAATTCATATGGTTTTGACTCGCTCACCGAAGAGGTAAAATGCTTTCTTGTTAAGAAAATGAGAGGTGTGAAGTATCTTAGTGAAGATAATAAATATAGCTATGATGAAAGCCAATTGTATGTTTCGAAAAACACATGTCAAAACTGTTTAAAAGACTTTTCAACTGTTTTTACGTATAAAGAAGTTCAGCCAGCCCGGTACCGTGTATATCTTATGGGGTTTTTTGAAGGTGACTTGAAACAGATCAAACAATGAAATTTTAGGTTTACCTATGATTGAAAATCTTAATTGTATTAAAGAAAATGATCTGCTTGAATGGACGCATGGTGAAAGTAACACACTGATTACTTTGCGATTTTTAGACTGTGCAATGATAGATTCAACACGCCAATTAGTCTTTGCGTTAAGCGAACCAAAGCCATTACCAACCGTTTTGACAATTTTCAATGCTCGGGGCGAAAAGCTGTTGTCGTCTGCACCACCTGAAGACGCTATTTTTTACTACTTAACATTCAATCTTTCAAAGGAAGTGGTTGTCGTCTGCAGTTATGCAGTACAACAGAATGGCTGGTATGATTGGTTTTATTCCTACGATATGAAGCGTAACGCGTTGTCTCGATCGGGCCCTGTGTATTAAGCTCGAAAGTGCCAAAAAATGATAACAATAACCGGTGGGGTCATTCTCGCTTAATGTGAGAGTCTTGCCTCGCTTGAAGAGTGCTTATGCGAGGATCCTTTTCAGGCGCTAAAGCTTGCGACTGTTGAAATCATACCTTTTGAACCCAGTATGAAGACAGAACTCCTGGAAAATGTGTTTTGACCCCGTAAGGAAATCAAACGTTAAACAAGAGTTCATCACATCGCCATCTTTAACGATGTAATCTTTGCCTTCCGCACGCATCTTGCCTGCTTCTTCGCGCCTTGTTCATCCTGCTCTCAATAAGCTGTCGGTCTCAGATTTTAGCCGCGACGAACTTCACCGTAAGATCAGCCGCACCCAAGGGTTGCTGACCACCTGTCCGTCTTGGCCGACTGCATCGCCGCTGGGATTATGACTACCGCAATAATCTGGTGCGGGAAGAGCATGACGACAACCCGTTCAGCTGGTACCGCTGGCAATACGACAGCGCCGGGCCGTTTGCTTGTTCAGGACGGCTCGTTGCCTGGCCAGGAGCAGTGGCGCTGGGATGCTGCCGGTAACCCGCTGGAAGGCTCTGCTGAGAAGGTTACACACAACCGCCTGACGCAGGTCAGCTTCCGCTACGATCCACTCGGGCGACGCATCAGCAAAACGCGACGCCAGATGCTGGGCCGACAGCCAATCGGCAAGCCGGTCAGCACCCGGTTTGTCTGGGAAGGGTTCCGCCTGCTGCAGGAAGTGCACGGGGACGTGCCGCTGACCTGTGTCTATAGCGGTCAGGACAGCTACAATCCGCTGGCTCGTATTGATGGCGTTGATGCCCAGGAAATCTTCTGGTTCCACTGTCAGCCGAACGGCCGCCGGAGCGGATGACGGATACAGGTGCGCTGGGAAACGGTGAACAGCGCCTGGGGCAAGCTGTTGCGGGAAAGCGAGACGCAGTTATCAGGATATTCCCAGAACCTGCGTATGCAGGGGCAATACCTGGACCGTGAGACAGGGCTGCACTACATCTGTTCCGGTATTACGACCGCAGACTGCGGGCGGTTTACGCAGCAGGACCCGATAGGGCTGGCGGGGGGGATAAACCTTTACCAGTATGCGCCGAATGCGCTGGGGTGGATGGATCCGTGGGGGTTGAGTCGTAAATGTAAGGATCCTTCTAAAGAAGCGACTCAGTGGCAAGGACCTCTTAATAAAGATTATAAAGGTATTGATAGTACTCGAACAGAACGCTTAAAAAAGGAACGATCCTCTATGCATTGCATCCAAATGGTGATCAGTTACCTGCATATACCGTAACTCATCCTACAGTTAGGCAATATAAAGGTGATTCATTAGGATATCATGAGGCGTTACAAGTGAAACTTAACCCAGATTTCCCTGTACGAACCAAAGTTAGGGCATATTATGTATCTGTGGATATATTTGTTGCCAGTGGTCGTGCAACGGCGAATCCTCAGTTCGGAAAGGGGGGGGCAGTTTTACATACCTGAAGAAGCAAGAGGTAAATTAATTCCTGGTAAGGTTATAGATATATGAAAAAGATGACATTCAATGTAAAAAATGGGAATGTTAAAATTGATGATTATCCTATTGAGCTTAGTTCTTTTGAAACATTTACTTCATCTGAGTTTTACAAAATCCATCCGCGATTTACAAAGATAGGTAAATTTTATTTTTCGAAAAATGATATTGAATGGGAAGGGCAGAACTTTATCGTAGAGTTCAGACCAGCAATTTTCTCATTTAATCCATCTCTTTTTCTTACAAGTAAAGACGGAGATTTTTATCAATCACTCAAAGATTGGGATAAGAGGGCATCGTTAAAAAATCTAGAAGAGGAAGAAAGACGATTGACAGAATGGGTTCAAAATAAATTTTCCAGAAACAATATGGGAAAGATAAATAAGCCTCCATATGGAATAAAATGGACTTATGAATGGGGACAGATAACAGTGCAATCAAATGAAAGATCCTTTGATTGTGGGGTATATATTGAATGGGATCTTAATCTCTGATGGTAATAAATCTTACATTATATATGTGAGTTATCCATTCATGGAACGGGGGTTATATTATCAATGGGTATATTTAAATTTATTATAGATGACTGCCTTATTTTGTATACGCGATAAAAAACGGATTAACTCATTGTTTGCTAAATTAAATAATTATCTTCTATGCACATCTTTTATAAGTGGGTCTAAAAAAGAGAAATGTATAATGAAAATGCATAAAGAATAGTTAGATGATAATTTTGAAAAATTGGATTTATGGCGAGATGAATTACTCACCTTCATGGTTCACTATATACACCTTAATTGATCTTTCAATAGAAAATCAAGATATGGCGTTGGTTATTAGTAAATGCCATAAGGTAAAGAGAGTCTCAAGACAGAACTGAAGCTATTCAAACGTTACTCAGGAAGTTCAGTATGTCGCTATCTTTAACAGTGCAATTTTTCCATTCTGCACGCAGGGGGCGCTGACCACCCGCAGCGAGTACGACTATCTTGGTCGACTGCATCGCCGGAACGTCTTTACCGGCAATGCCCAGCGTCCGGCACCGCGATGCGGGTCCCGCCGCTGGGATTATGACTACCGTAATAACCTGGTACGGGAAGAGCGGGACGATAACCCGTTCAGCTGGTACCGCTGGCAGTACGACAGCGCCGGGCGTTTGCTTGTTCAGGACGGAACGTTGCCTGGCCAGGAGCAGTGGCGCTGGGATGCTGCCGGTAACCCGCTGGAAGGTTCTGCTG
>Ga0268266_10000870_pt1 | contig 39269 bp, 34 predicted proteins | sample KBSS13metaG_FD_190356 | JGI IMG/M metagenome (GOLD analysis project Ga0268266, IMG submission 190356) | Switchgrass rhizosphere microbial communities from Kellogg Biological Station, Michigan, USA - KBS S1-3 metaG (SPAdes) (version 2) | ecosystem: Host-associated > Plants > Roots > Rhizosphere...
GTCGTCGATGTCGCGGATCGTTAGTGCGCCCTCGGACCTGATACGGCGCAGCAGGCGCCTATAGTCCTTGGGAGCGACGTCGCCGAACCAGTTTGGCGGGTCGATCATCCGCTGCTTCATCGCCGGAATAAAGAAGCGATAGTCGTCCGCCGGTACGTAGGAGAGGGCATGCGTCCAGTACTCGAACACCGATTTGTCGGCCGACTGCGCCCGCGTCAGGTCGTTGCGCTGGTAAGCCGGGATGCGGGTGAACAGGATGTGGTGATGGCAGCGCTCGATGACGTTGATCGTGTCGATCTGGACGTAACCGAGATGCTGCACGGCCGCGCGGGTCGCCGCGGGCCCATCGTCGAACGGCGCCGCCTCGTCGAGCCGTTGGGCGCGAAGCCAGATGGCGCGGGCAGCGGCCGGAGCAAGCTGAAACGAGGATAGTTTGGCGGTTTTTCTTGGTCGCCGGATTACGTGCTTAGACTGCGCGAGCTGCTGATCCATGACTATTCCTGCACACTACGGCCAAGCCTAGCCTTTAGGGGTAGGCACTGTCATGATGTGGCAGCAGGTGAGAGCAATCTCGAAATAGATGTCAGCATTGGCAGGAGCTTTGGACGCCGTCGACCAGCCCCCGCCCTTCAAGGCAGGGTGAAAGCCGCCTGCGGCGGCTTTCGGGTTCGCTGCGACGATCAGGGGACGGTGTGGCCCGCGGCCGTGAAGAGGCGATACCACTCCTCACGCGTCAACTTTACTTCCGATCCTGCGGCCGATTCGAGGACGCGGCTTGGCGTGGTGGTGCCGAGCACGACCTGCATATGGGCCGGGTGGCGGATGATCCAGGCGACGGCGATGCCGGTCGGCGTGACAGCGTACTTCTTCGCCAGTTCGTCAAGCACGTCGTTGAGCTCCGGGTAGTCCTTGCGGTCGCCGACGAAGACGCCGTCGAAGAAGCCTTTCTGGAACGGCGACCACGCCTGCAGCATGATGTTGTGCAGCCGCGAATAGTCCAAAATGCCATTGTCGCGGTCGATCGACTGGTCGAGGCCGTTCATGTTGGCGGCGACGCCGGCCGCGATAAGGTTAGCGTGGGTGATGGAGAGCTGGACCTGATTGGCGACAAAAGGCTGCTTGACGGCGGTCTTCAGCAGCTCGACCTGGCCGGGCGTATGGTTGGAGACGCCGAAATGGCGGACCTTGCCCGCGGCAGCGAGCTTGTCGAAGGCGGCGGCGACCTCTTGAGGCTCGACGAGCGCATCGGGGCGGTGCAACAGCAGGATATCGATGTAGTCGGTGCGCAGCGCCGCCAACGACTCGTCCACCGATGTCAGGATGTGGTCGGTCGAGAAGTCGAAAAAGCCACGGCGAATGCCGGTCTTGGTCTGGATGATGACCTTTTCGCGCTGCTGGGCAGTAAGCTTCATCGCCTCGCCGTAACGGGCTTCGCAGCGGTGCCGCTCGCCGCCATAGACGTCGGCGTGGTCGACCATATTGATCCCGGCATCTTGTCCCGTGCCGACGAGGCGCTGGATGTCGCTGTCGCTCATTTTGGCAATGCGCATGAGGCCGAGCACGACGCTCGGAACGGTTACATCTGTTCCAGGAAGCTTATAGGTTTTCATTGCAGATACCTTGATGGGAAAGGGCGCCCTGAACGGCGCAGAGGGAAGCGCGGGCGTTCTAGCAACTAAGGGAAGGCCCTTCCACCCTTAGCGGTGAGATGAGCTGAGGGCGTCGCGCCCGCTCAAGCGGTTTCAGGCCGATACTTGCCCAGCACCCGCAAGGCGATCAGCGTGTTCCAGCGGCTTGGCTGGCCGGCTTTTTCCATTTCGAAATGCAGTTTTCCCGAATGGGGCGAAGGCACGTTCCACCGCCCGTCGCTGCGACGCTTCTGGAGCACGACGTCGATCGCCTCGGTCGTCCGGGGATCAAGAGGGCAATCCGCCCGCCAGAAATAATCGAGTGCGCGCAGGATGTTGTACTTCCAGCGCGGCGGAAACGCGAACTTCAAGAAATCCTCGCGAATGATCTCTCCGGTATGATCGGAGCGGAACAGGCGATGCATCAGCAGGAATTCGCGGCCGCCGGCGGCGACCGCTTCGAGCTCGGCCAGCCGGTAGCGGTAGCCGTTCTGCCGGTAGGACAGGATGCCCTCCAGAACCGAGAGCGTCGAATGCATTGAACTGTGATGCGCGCCGCGCGGCCGCCGGCAGTTGAAGCCGCCGTCGCCCATCTGCTGCGTCAGGACGTAGTCGATGATGCGCCGAAGGTCGGCTTCGGGGGCGCCGAAATGGCAGGCGTAGTCCAGGAACATGCCGTGGATGCAGACATCGGGCGGAATGGTCCAGCCCGGCCCTAGACTGCCGTCGGCGCCATGTTCCTCGCGGAGGATTTTGGCGACGGCATTGCGGGCGACTGGATTGTCGCCCGGCAGGCCGATCAGCTTGAGATCGAGCAGGGTATAGTGCGAGCTGATCCACTTGGTGCGGTAGAAGCCGCCACCCCAGTTCCCATCCTCATTCTGTGCGGCGAGAAAGCGGGCGCCCCAGCCCTCCGTGGCGATCCGCGCTGCAAGCACCGGCTCGTCGTGACCGAGCAGGTCGCGTTCCGTCTGGTAGCGGACCGAAACGTCGCCGTCGCGCAGCCAGTCTATGATGGCGCTGGAATCCATGCCCATCGCCACACTAGGCTACGCTCGCGGAGAGAGGTCAATATCAGCCCGCTGCCAGTGCTGACCTACGCCCAGCAGTTGCCCGAGGTGATTGCCCGACAACGCTCTCTTGCGCCGAACCGTACGTTACGGTACGGTTCGGCTGACGGATGTGAGGAAGCGGCAGGCGACAGCATAAGGCCAGTGCCGTCCAGCATCCGGTTGGAGTTTTCGACAGTTGGCCGTTGCCATCAAGACCAGCGATGAGGTGTTCACGCCCCGCCAGCAGGCGGTGCTGACGGCGGCGCTTGAGCTCTTGGTCGAGGGCGCGGACCGGCTGACGATGACGGCGGTGGCGCGGCGCGCCAGCTGCTCAAAGGAAACGCTCTACAAGTGGTTCGGTGACCGCGACGGCCTCCTGACGGCGACCGTGCAGTGGCAGGCGGCCAAGGTGAGGATGCCGCATGTCGATCGCCGCCACATTGACCGCGCGGCGCTGCGCGACAGCATCGAACAGTTCGCGCGCGATTTGCTGTCGACCATCGCCGGCGGCGTCTCGGTGACCCTCAACCGGCTGGCGATTGCCCATGCCGGGGCGGAGAAGCGCGGCCTTGGTGCCATCGTGCTGGAGAATGGGCCGCTCGCCATCCGGCAGCGGCTGAAGCCGGTGCTCGAGGCCGGGCGTGAGGCGCGGCTGCTGCGGTTTCCGAATTCGGAGGAAGCGTATCGCGCGTTCTACGGGCTCGTCGTCCGCGATACGCAGATCCGGCTGCTGCTCGGCGAGGAGCTAACGCTGTCGGCGGCTGAGATCGACAAGGAGGCCGCCGCGGCGACCGAGCAGTTCTTCGCATTGTATGGGGCAGGGCAATGAAGCTGAGCGTTGGGCGGGACGGCGCGGAATTTGCGAGCGACCGCGGGGCGGTTGCCGGGCTTTATCACTTCGACAATCCCTGGAAGCCGTATCTGGCGCCGCTGAATTCGCCGGCCGGGCACAACCTGATGCTGGCGATGTCGCATGACCACAAGCACCAGCGCGGGTTGATGTATGCGCTGCGCGCCAAGGACGTGAACTGGTGGGAAGAGCGCGTCGTCCGCGAGGGCGAGGCGATTGGCGTCGTCCGGCACGAACGGCTCGATGCGGTCAGGACGACCGGGCAGACATTGTCGCTCAGCCACACATTGCTCTGGACCGACCAGGCCGGCGCGCTCGATACCTTTCGGGAGATGCGGACGCTCTCATGTTCCGAAACGGCCGAGGGTTTTGCCTGGCGCTGGGAGGCCAAATTCGAGGTACTACGAGATGCGGAGCTGGTGCTGAGCCAGTGGGCGCATCCGCGTTCCGATGGCTCCAAGGTCAATTATCACGGCCTCGGCTTCCGCTTCATCCGCGACTTCGATGGCGCCTTCAAACAGACGAAACTCATCGTCGATGGTGCCGAGACGACAGTCGATGAGGCCATCGGCGCGCGGCCAAAGGTCGTGACGCTCACCGGCGTGCTCGACGGCTTCGAGGTCGCGCCGCGGGCGGGCGTGACGATCCGCCAATCGGCCGATCATCCCCTCTTCATCATGACCGAGCCTTATCCGCTGCTGTCGCTCGGCCCTTCCAATCTCGGGCCGGTCAGTTTCCGCAAGGGCGACAGCTTTGCGGAAGATTTTCAGTTTCTCGTCTTCGACGGCGAACCGCCTGCGGGCGCCGCCTAAACTTCAAACAGGAGAGCAAGTATGCGCGTTTTCTACGATCGGGATGCCGATCTCAACATCATCAAGAACAAGAAGGTCGCGATCGTCGGCTACGGCTCGCAGGGCCATGCGCATGTGCTGAACCTGCGCGATTCCGGCGTCAAGGAAATCGCCGTTGCGGTGCGGACCGATGGTGCCTCGGCCAAGAAGGCCCAGGGCGAGGGGCTCAAGGTGATGTCGATCGCCGATGCCGCCAAATGGGCCGACGTCATCATGATGCTCATCCCCGATGAGTTGCAGGCCGACGTCTACGTGAACGAGATCGAGCCGAACATTCGTGACGGTGCGGCGCTGGCGTTCGCGCACGGCCTCAACGTCCATTTCAACCTGATCGAGCCGAAGAAGACCGTCGACGTCATCATGATCGCGCCGAAGGGCCCGGGCCACACCGTGCGCGGCGAGTTCCAGAAGGGCGGCGGCGTGCCGTGCCTCATCGCGGTGCATCAGGATGCCTCGGGCAATGCCCACGACATCGCACTCGCCTATGCGTCAGGCATCGGCGGCGGCCGTTCGGGCGTCATCGAGACCAATTTCCGCGAGGAATGCGAGACCGACCTCTTCGGCGAGCAGGTGGTGCTCTGCGGCGGTCTGGTCGAGCTCATTCGCGGCGGTTTCGAGACGTTGGTCGAAGCCGGTTATGCGCCCGAAATGGCGTATTTCGAGTGCCTGCACGAAGTGAAGCTGATCGTCGACTTGATCTACCAGGGCGGCATCGCCAACATGAACTACTCGATCTCGAACACCGCCGAGTGGGGCGAATATGTCTCGGGTCCGCGGATCATCACGGATGAGACCAAGGCCGAGATGAAGCGCGTGCTGAAGGACATCCAGTCGGGCAAGTTCACCTCCGAGTGGATGCAGGAATACAAGTCCGGCGCCTCGCGCTTCAAGGCGACCCGCCGGCTCAATGACGAGCACCAGATCGAAGTCGTCGGTGAAAAGCTCCGCGGCATGATGCCGTGGATCAAGGCCGGCGCGCTGGTCGACAAGGCGAAGAACTGACCTCGTTCTAGTTCGAAGGTTAGCCACGCAAAGGAAAGGGGCCAATTGGCCCCTTTTTTGCGCTCGTAGTCTTCTGCGGTCTTACCAGGCGTAGTCTTCCGGGGCCGTCTTGTGGCCGGGGAAAATCTCGTCGAGTTTGGCGAGGGCAGCCGCATCGAGTTTCAGGTCGAGGGCGCGCACGGCGGCGTCGAGCTGGCCCTGGACGCGGGGCCCGATGATCGGGGCAGTGACGGCCGGCTGATGCAGCAGCCAGGCGAGGGCCACGTCCCCGGGTTCCTGGCCGATCTCGGCGCAATAGGCCTCGTACTTTTCGAGATTCGGCCGGATGCGGTCGAGGGTTTCTTTGGCGCGGCCCTCGAGGCGGCGCTGACCCTCATCGCTTTTACGGATGATGCCGCCCAGAAGGCCGCTGTGGAGTGGCGACCAGGGGATCACGCCGAGGCCGAAGTCGAGGCAGGCGGGCAGCACTTCGAGCTCAACGGTGCGCTCGATCAGGTTGTAGATGGACTGCTCGGAAACGAGACCGACATAGTTCCGCTTCTCCGCCGCGGCCTGGGCCTTGGCGATGTGCCAGCCGCCAAAATTCGAGCTGCCGGCATATAAAATCTTGCCCTGCTGGACGGCGACTTCCATTGCCTGCCAGATTTCTTCCCAGGGCGTGGCGCGGTCGACGTGGTGGAACTGATAGATGTCGACATAGTCGGTCTTAAGGCGCTTGAGGCTCGCGTCGAGGGCGCGGCGGATGTTGAGGGCGGAGAGCTTGCCGTCATTAGGCCAGTCGCCCATCTCGCCGTAGAGTTTTGTCGCGAGCACGGTCTTGTGCCGGCGGTTGCCGCCTTGGGCGAACCAGTCGCCGATCAGCGCTTCGGTGTCCCCGAACTCCGGGCGGCCATAGCGATTGGCGGTATCGAAGAAATTGATGCCCACGGAATGGGCGTTGTCCATGATGGAGAACGAGGCGTCCTTATCGGTCGTCCAGCTGAAATTCATGGTGCCGAGGCAAAGCCGGCTGACGGAAAGGCCCGTCCGGCCAAGGTGGGTGTATTGCACGGTAAACCTCTGGGAATGTGCGTTGGGGGCGACCGGGACGTCGGGACGTAAGGGCCGCGAGGAGACACCTAATCATCGCCTGTTGCCGATGGATGTCAACCGTGATCGAAAAAGCGGCCACTCCCGTGTGAACAGCCAGGCCCATTCCGACACAATCGCGTGAGCCGTCCAGGCCCTGCCGCGAAAACCCCCGCGATTACCGGATTGTAAGTTGTGCGCGAACGTTGCGTCCACCACCGTTCGGCATCGCTTTGCCCACATTGTGCGTTAGGCGGACTTCCGAAGCCGAGCCGTATTTGGCGAGGCCACCGCAAGGGACCTTACCTATGAATTTAGACAACCTCTCCAAATATGCGCCCATCGCGCTCGCGCTGCTGCGCATCGTTGCTGCGCTGCTGTTCATCGAGCACGGCACGCAGAAATTTTTCGACTTCCCGGCGTCCGGCCGGCCAAGCAGCGGTGGCCTGCCGCCGGAATTGATGCTGGCCGGGGTGATCGAAATCGTCGGCGGCATTTTGCTCGTGCTGGGTCTCTTTACCCGCTACGCGGCGTTCCTGATGGCTGGCGAAATGGCGGTCGCCTACTGGACCATGCATGTGCCCCACGGCGGCTTTTTCCCGCTGCAGAATTTCGGGGAAGCGGCAATCCTCTTCTGCTTCATTTTCCTCTACATCTTCTTCGCTGGCCCGGGCGCATGGAGCATCGACGGCAGCAGGTCGAAGCGTGGCGATGCCGGTGTGCCTGTTGGCGCCTGAGTACCGTTCGCTGCGATCACGGAACCGTGATTGTTGTCATATTGGAAGGGCGCCCTCGGGCGTCCTTCTTGTTTTTATTCGTCTTTTAAGATGACAGCCGAACGAAGCAGGTATTCGGCCTGCCGGGTTTGCAAGTTTTTCCAAAGCAGCTAGTCTTCGGTCATTGCTGGCGGGGGACTTTTCGTGACCACCAACCGCAAGACATTCGCTCTGGTGATGGTGAAGCCATCCCACTACGACGATGACGGCTACGTCATCCAGTGGAGGCTGTCGCCTATTCCATCCAATTCGCTGGCCTCGGTCTATGGTCTGGCGCAGGACTGCGTCGACCGGCAGGTGCTTGGTCCCGAATGGGATTTTGACCTCACGCCAATCGATGAGACCAACACCTTCGTTGATGTCGACGCTCTTGCCGCGAAACTGACCGCGGCCGACGCCGGCATGCTGATGCTGATCGGCGTCCAGTCCAACCAGTTCCCGCGTTCGCTCGATCTGTCACGCCAGTTCTTGAAGCACGGCGTGCAGATCGGCATCGGCGGCTTCCACGTGTCCGGCACGATCTCGATGCTTAATGGCGACGACCAGGGCATGCGCGACGCCAAGGCGCTCGGCATCTCGCTGTTCGCCGGCGAACTCGAGGGCGGTCGGCTTGAGGAAGTGCTGCACGACGCGGTCGCGAAGACGCTAAAACCCGTCTACAACTTTATGGCGGACCTGCCGGGTATCGAAAGCACGCCGGTGCCGTTCATGCCGGCTGGGCATGTCGCTCGTACGGCGTACAACCTCACGAGCTTCGACGCCGGGCGCGGTTGCCCTTACCAGTGCTCGTTCTGCACGATCATCAATGTGCAGGGCCGCAAGTCGCGGCGACGCTCGCCCGACGACGTCGAAAAGATCATCCGCCAGAACCTCAAGCAGGGCGTCTACCGGTTCTTCATCACCGACGACAACTTTGCCCGCAACAAGGATTGGGAGCCGATCATGGATCGGCTCATCCGCATGCGCGAAGTGGAAAAGCTCCACTTCAACTTCTTCATCCAGGTCGACACGCTCTGCCACAAAATCCCGAATTTCATCGAGAAGTGCGCGCGGGGCGGCGTGAAGCGTGTGTTCATCGGGCTCGAGAACATCAATCCGGCGAACCTCAAGGACGCCAAGAAGCGGCAGAACAAGATCACCGAATACCGGACGATGCTGCTCGCCTGGAAGGAGTGGCACGTCATCACCTATGCCGGCTACATCCTCGGCTTCCCCACCGATACGCCGGACCGCATTCTCCACGACATCGACGTGGTGAAGCGCGAGCTGCCGATCGATATTCTGGAATTTTTCTTTCTGACGCCGCTGCCGGGCTCGGAGGATCACCAAAAACTGCATCGGGCGGGCGTCCATATGGACCCGGACCTCAACAAATACGACCTCAACCACTATACGACCGCGCATCCCCTGATGACGCAAAAGCAGTTCGAGGAGGTCTATTCGAAGGCCTGGGACCGCTACTACGAGATGGATCACGTCGAGACGATGATGCGGCGAGCCGCGGTTTCCGGCATTGCGACATCGAACATTTTGCTGCTCGCCGTGTGGTTCATGGGAGCGCTGAAAATCGAGGGCGTGCATCCGCTCGAAGTCGGCTGGATGCGGCAGAAGAACCGGCTGCAGCGCCGCTCCGGTCTGCCGATTGAGCCGGCGATCCTGTTCTATCCGAAATTCTTCGCCGAGCGCTGGTACAAGGTTTTCCGCTGGGCGCTGCTCTATGCGCGCTTCGGTCTAAAACACCTCAAGGTCGAGCGCGACAAGAACAAGATGTCGTACACCGACACGGCCATGCAGCCGGTCACCGAGCACGACCAGGAACTGGAGATGTTCCAGTCAACGGACGCCGTGGCTTACCTCAAGCAGGAAGACCGGCTCGACAAGGCCCGCCACGGCCACCAGTTCACCGACGCTGCGGAGTAGAGCTTAGCGGCTGGCGTCGGTCGCGAGGCGGACGGCGAGCAGGCCGAGCACGGTGCCCATCAGCCAGCGCTGCACCTTGGCCCAGATCGGCCGGCGGATAAAGAACGCCGAAATCGTTCCGGCGGTGATGATGAACGTCGCGTTGACCGTCATCGACAGCGCGATCTGCACGCCGCCGAGCACCAGCGTCTGCGTCAGCACATTGCCGCTGCGGTCGATGAACTGCGGGAACAGCGACAGGTAGAACACCGCGATCTTTGGATTCAGCAGGTTGGTGAGCAGCCCCATGGCGAACAGCCGAAGCGGGGCATCCTTGGCAAGCGTGCGAATCTGGAACGGCGAGGCGCCGCCCGGCCGTAGCGCATTCCACGCCATCCAGAGCAGGTAGGCTGCTCCCGCGAAGCGGAGCGCATCATAGGCAAACGGCACTGCCAACAGCAGGGCAGTGATGCCGAACGCCGCGAGCAGCATGTAGATGAGAAAGCCCGCGCCGACGCCGATAAGGGAGACGAGCCCGGCGGCCGGCCCCTGCGCGATGCTGCGCGAGACGAGATACGCCATGTTCGGGCCAGGCGTCAGCACCAGAGCCAAAGCGACGGCGGCGAAGGCGAGAAGGGTAGCGAGGTGCGGCATCTGGCAGATTCCCGGGTGATGCCGGAAGATATGCCAGCGCCAGCAGGCAAAAGCCAGCGGCCGCACCTCGCGATAGGCGCAGTTTAGGAGCGGGTGCCTGTGGTCTGCTGCGACCAGTTCTTGCGGTGAAGGTCAGCGCGGCTCAGGCCGATGTCGGCGAGCAGGTGGTCGTCCAGTTCCAGCATGAGGGCGCGCCGGCGACGGCGGACGAAGGGGCCGAACAGGGCGGCGGCAATATTGGTCATGATATTAGTCCTTGAGTTGATATCGTTTGAATTGGAAGGCGTGGCTTCTGACGGGGTGGCGCTGAACACGATCTGAACGCCTCCGTCAGATGCCGCGAATACGATTGGTCTCGGCAATGCGCTCGGAAAACAGCAGGATCGGCAGCCGATTGCGCTTGGCGCCGATGTCGTTAAGCAGCCGTTCGTCGAGATCGCTGAGCGCAGTGCGTGACCCGCGCCGCAGCACGCTCCTGATGAAAATGTTCAATCGCAACATTGCGTCGTTCCTTGATGAAAATCGTTTGATGGAATTTCCGCCTTGTGCCGACGAATCGAAGTGGGCGCGTCCTCCGAACGGACGATCCGGTGCGATCGGGGGAGCAGTTAATTGGAGTGCGCGGGCGCTCCGTCGGCAAACCGTCCGCCGCCGCATGGCGGAGGAGTGGCGCATCGCCTAAAGAACGATTGATCCGGCTCGCCGTCCGCCGCACAAGCTGCTAGGCAATTCGCCGACATTTCTAGGGGCAGGGTATGGCACTCGAAGCAGACGTGGCGAAAATCGCCGAGCAGGAAGCAGCGCTGGTATTTCAAAGCTTTGACGAGGCGGCGGCGCTCTCGATCGGGCTGTCGATCAAGGCGGCAGCCGAAGCCAAGGGCAAAGCGCTCGCGATCGACATCCGCTTATGGAATCGGCCGCTCTTCTTCTTCGCCATGCCGGGTACTTCGTTCGACAACGCCGAGTGGGTCCGGCGGAAGAGCAATTGTGTTCGGCGGTACGGCCGCCCGTCCTACGCCGTCTCGCTCAGATTGAAGAAGAACAGCGGCGGCACGCTGTTTGCCGCCGATGACGGGGTCGATCCGATGGAGATCGCGGCGCATGGCGGATCATTCCCGGTCCGCGTCGCCGGGGCCGGGATCATCGGCAGCATCACGGTTTCGGGTGTGCCGGGCCGCGACGATCATGGTTTTGTCGTTGCGGCAATCGCACAGCACCTTGGGCTCGATCCCGCGCCGCTGGCGTTCGCGCCGGAATAAGTGTCGCATCGTCACGCGCCCGATTTGCGCGGCCGATAGACTTTGTTGCGACTTTCCTGCGGGTACCGAAATGAAACTGAACTACCAGCTGCTCGACGTTTTCACGACCGAGCCATTGGCCGGTAATCCGCTTGCCGTCGTATTGAAGGCTGACGGCCTGCTCGACAACCAGATGCAGGCCATTGCGATCGAGTTCGGTCTCTCCGAGACGGTCTTCCTGATGAAGCCGAACGTTGATCGGCACACCTCGGCGGTCCGGATTTTTACGCCGGAGATGGAATTGCCGTTTGCCGGCCATCCAACGGTTGGTGCGGCGACGGTGCTTGCTCTGCAGCAGCGCTTGTCGGCCGTGCGGATCGAGGAGCGCGTGGGCATGATCACCTGCATCGTCGATCGCATCGACAAGCAGACGGCCTATGCCCGCTTCGCCCTGCCGCGTCTGCCGGAGGAGGTGGGCAAGGCCCCGGACACGAAGGCCATCGCCATGGCGCTTGGCATCGAACCGGAAGAGGTGGGCTGCGGCCTCTACCAGCCCGCGGTCTACTCGGCCGGGGTAATATTCTATCTCATTCCCCTGCGGAACGCGCTTGTGCTCAGGCAGCTCAAGCTGAACCTCGGCCGCTGGGAGGAGACGTTCCCCCTCGGCAATCACTCGGTCTACTGCTTCACCGAAACGGCGGACGAAAAGGATGCCGACTTCGCTGCCCGGATGTTCTCGCCCGGCATGGGAATTGGTGAGGATCCGGGGACCGGCTCGGCGGCGGCGGCGCTGATCGGGCTGCTGGCGCGGCATACGAATTTCGACGATGGGCAGGCGGAGTTTCAGTTGCGACAGGGGCTTGAAATGGGCCGTCTCTGCCGTATCGCCATGCAATTGCGTAAGGACGGCGGCGTGCTCACCCATGGCGGCATTGGTGGCAATGCCGTGGTCATCGGCGAGGGCGTGCTGGATTTGCCGGACTAGCCGATCTCGTCAGGTTGCGCGCTGTTGCGTGTGCTCCCTCGTCGGGCCCGAGTTTTCTCAAATATTGGGAGTTGGTCTGCGCCGGTCTTGTTCTTGCCGGATGCAGTCTTTATTGCTTCTACCAGCGAGGGGCGCCGGTTGTTTATCGGCTCGCATGGGGAGGGGAACCTATGGATATCGTCAATAACTTGTTGTTCTGGCTGCATCTGGTCGCGCTTGCTTTGGGCGGCGTTGCGGCATTCGGCATTCCGGTCGTCGGCAGCAGGATGGCATCGGCGGATGTGGTTTCGCGCCCGCTGTTGTTCTCACTCACCCATGGATTGTCGAGCGTTGGCCGCGCCGGTTTCGGCATTTTGATCGTCACCGGCCCGCTGCTCGTCTGGCTGAAATACGGCGGCATGGCGGGTTTTACGGTGTGGTTCACCATCAAGATGGTGTTCGTCGTCATCCTGCTGGTCAGCGTGATCGCGTCAGGCGTGCTCGGCAAGCGCGCGGAGCAGGGCGACATGTCAGTATTGCCGTGGTTGCCACGGCTGGGCATCCTCAACATCCTGGTGCTGTTGGCCATCGTGCTTTGCGCCGTCTTCGCTTTCAACTGAGGCGCCAGCCGAAACACAATTCGCCCGGGGGTTGCACATCCGGGCGAATTCGAGCATTCTGGCGCTAGTGCATTTCGGCACAGGGTTAGTCATGCAGCGCCAGCGCGCCATTGCTATCGCAGCTCAACAGAAGGCGGACAGGGTCCGCCTGATGGTGCTTGCGAGCCTGCTGCTCCTCCCTGCGGCACTCCTTCTCCTTCTTATCAGCCCCTGAGTACCGGCAGCTCGGCAAGCGAGCGGGTGGTCAGGGGAGTTTGAACTGCCGAACGGCATCAGCGATCGGCCGGTCGAGCTTTTGTCTCCCGTGCCGCTAGAAGGAAAACGATAATGACCATCGACGCCATGCCCGCCAGCAATAAAGACCGGGTCTATATCTTCGACACGACGCTCCGTGACGGCGAGCAATCGCCCGGCGCGACGATGACACTCGAGGAAAAACTGCAGGTTGCCGAACTCCTCGACGATATGGGCGTCGACATCATCGAGGCCGGCTTTCCGATCGCCAGCAACGGCGATTTCGAGGCGGTCAGCGAAGTCGCCAAGCGCAGCAAGAACTCGGTCATCGCCGGTCTGGCGCGCGCCATCCCCGCCGATATCGACCGGGCAGGGGCCGCGGTACGTCACGCCAAACAGGGCCGCATCCACACCTTCGTTTCGACCTCGCCGATCCACCTCGCGCACCAGATGCGGAAGACCCAGGACGAAGTGCTGGAGATCATCACTGCGACGGTGACCCAAGCGCGCAATCTCATCGACAATGTTGAGTGGAGCGCCATGGATGCGACACGGACACCGATCGACTACCTCTGTCGCTGCGTCGAGCTGGCGATCCGGGCGGGCGCCACGACGATCAACATCCCCGATACCGTCGGCTACGCGGTGCCCGAAGAGCACTTTTTGCTGTTCAAGACGCTGATCGAAAGAGTGCCGGGCGCCGACAAGGTGATTTTCTCCACCCATTGCCACAACGACCTCGGCATGGCCGTCGCCAATTCGCTCGCCGGCGTACGCGGCGGGGCGCGGCAGATCGAGTGCACGATCAACGGCCTTGGCGAGCGGGCGGGCAACGCCGCGCTCGAAGAGGTGGTGATGGCGCTCAAGACGCGCGGCGACGCGATGCCCTATTTCACCGGCATCGAGTCGACGCACCTGGCGCGGGCCAGCAAGATCGTCTCGGCAGCTTCGAATTTTCCGGTGCAGTTCAACAAGGCGATCGTCGGCAAGAACGCCTTCGCCCATGAAAGCGGCATCCATCAGGACGGCATGCTGAAGAACGCCGAGACCTACGAGATCATGACTCCCGCCAGCGTCGGCATCAAAGAGACGACGCTGGTGATGGGCAAGCACTCCGGCCGCGCAGCCTTCAAGGACAAGTTGCGCGAGCTGGGCTACGAGCTTGGCGACAATGCCTTCCAGGAGGCGTTCGTGCGCTTCAAGGATCTCGCCGACCGCAAGAAGCACATCTACGACGCCGACATTATCGCGCTGGTCGATGACGAGGCCGGTTCGGCGAGCGACCGCATCAAGCTGGTCGATATGGAGGTGGTCTCCAAAACGGGCGGCGAGCATCGCTGCAACATGACCGTGTCGATCGATGGCGAGCCGGTTTCGGTTTCGTATGACGGCACGGGTTCGGTCGACGCTATCTTCAACGCCGTGAAGCAGGCGGTCGGCGCCAATCCGCACCTTGTGCTCTACGCTGTGGATGGCGTTACAGGCGGCACCGACGCGCAGGCGAGCGTGCATGTGCGGCTCGAGCAGAACGGTCGTATCGTCTCCGGCAATGCCGCGGAGCCCGATACGCTCGTTGCCTCGGCCCGTGCCTTCATCAACGCCTATAACCGTCTGCTCATCGAACGCGGTGCAGCGGCGCAAGGAGCGCTCGCAGGATAGGGCGGCTATACTCGATCGAGAATTTTTAAAGGGCCGCACGTGCGGCCCTTTTCTTTTGGGAGGAATGAATGACCTATGAGCTACATTCGGTGAAAACCGAGGCCGATTGGCGGGCGATGCATGATATCCGCCGGGCGACACTATTCACCCCGGACCGTCACCCCGGGCACGTCATCGTCTACGACGAGAACCATCCTCACGATCACAATCCGCACAACCAGCCGTTTCTGTTGATGCTCGACGGCACGCCGATCGGGGTGGTCCGGCTGGATGACCGGGGCAGCGAGGGCGTTGTTCGGCTCGTCGCGATTGTGCCCGAGCTGCAGGCACGCGGGCACGGCCGCATGCTCGGCCGGCTGGTGGAAGAGGAGGCGCGGCGGCGCGGCATGCGGAGGCTGATGCTCAATGCCTTCATTGGTTCTATCGGCTTCTACGAGAAAATGGGCTGGCACGCCGAGGTGTGGGATGCCGCAGAATCGACCGAGTATGCGGGCCGCAGCATGCAGATGACCAAGTCTCTCTAGCAGTTTATTTGCGTATTTTTTGCCAGAGCCTAAAATAGCGACCGTAAATCTCAAGCCAGGGAGGCTAGTCATGCTGTCTACACGTCGCGTCTACGCCACTATTCCTGCTGCAGATATTGAGCGGGCCCGGAAGTGGTACGAAGAAAAACTGGGGCTGAGGCCTCGGGCGCAGGAGCCGATGGGTCTGATTTACGATCTCGGCGCCGGCACGGGCTTCCTGCTTTATCCGACACCAAATGCGGGCAAGGCCCCGAATACGCTGGCGTCCTTCAGCTCGACCGACGTCAAAAGCGACGTCGATGCGCTCAAGAAGCGTGGCGTCAAATTCGAGGACTATGACTTTCCGGGCCTCAAGACAGAGAACTCGATCGCCACTATCGGCGGCCGGGCGGGCGCCTGGTTCAAGGATTCCGAAGGCAATATCCTCGCCATCGGCGAGGGCAGCTAAGCGTCGCAGGTTCGGCGGCTCCTAAGGGGCTGTTCAATTGATCCATATCGGCGCCGGCATCATTTGTGCCGGCGCTTTTTTGTCGTCGTCGCACCTCAGAATCGTTCTGCCGCCGTTCATGTTGCTTGTGCTGGGTTGTTGTCGATTTGGATCGATAAACAACTAGATGCATAAAAACTGGCAATTGAAGCAGATAGAAACATTGCGAAACAATGTAATCATTCTGAGGACATTGTTTTCGTGCTAGTGAATATCCAAGTTGGACTGAACGCATCGGATTTGCGGTGCGGTGAGACCGCGGGCGGCAGAAGGATTACGGGACGTTATGTTTCATTACAAAAATATAACCTCGAAAGTTGGCGCTGCCGTGCTGCCCGTCGCGAAGGCGGAGCCTGCTGCTCCTGTCGTTAAGGGGAGGCGGCGCCGGAAATCCGGCAGCCGTCTGTTCTGGCTGTTTGTCGCACTTGTCGTTATCGGCGTTGGCGGCTGGTTCGGCTGGCAGCGCTATGTCGCTTCGCAGGCTCGCGCCGTTCCAGACACGGTAGCGGTGGCCCGCGGCGACGTGCAGCAGACGGTCCTCGCTAACGGCATCCTTCAGTCGAATACGCTGGTCAGCGTCGGCGCGCAGGTATCCGGCCGCATCGAGAAGCTCGACGTCAAAGTCGGCGACGTCGTCAAGGCTGGCGACCAGATCGCCGAGATCGATCCGAGCGACCAGCAGAATGCGGTGAAGACGGCGCAGGCGGCGCTCGCCATCGCCAACGCGCAGCTCCAGTCGCAGCAGGCGACGGTGAAGCAGGACCAGGCGGCGCTCGACCGCATGAATGCGCTGCTGGCCAAGGGAGTCGAAACGCAGGCCGACCAGGAGACCGCGCAGGCGACGCTCGATGTCGCCAAGGCGCAGATCGATGTGATCAACGCCCAGATCCAGCAGGCGAAGCTCAATGTCGATTCCGCCCAACTCAATCTCAGCCGCACCAGCATCACCGCGCCGAGCGCGGGAACGGTCGTGTCGCTGCTGGTCGACGAGGGACAGACGGTCAACGCCGTGCAGTCGAGCCCGACCATCATCAAGCTCGCCGACGTCAGCTCGATGATCATCAAGGCGCAAATTTCGGAAGCTGATGTGCCACGCGTGAAGCCCGGCCAGCCGGTCTATTTCACTATCCTCGGCGAGCCTGACAACAAGATCAACGCTACGCTGTTGTCGATTGATCCGGCGCCCGATTCTATCGCGACGGACAGCGATACCACGACGCCCTCGACGACCGCGGCGATCTACTACAACGGCTTGTTCCAGGTGCCCAATCCGGACGGCAAGCTCAGGATCGACATGACCGCCAATGTGACGGTTGTGCTCGCCGAGGCCAAGGACGCACTGACCGTGCCGTCTTCGGCGCTGACCAAGACACCGCGCGGCGGCTATCTTGTCGGCGTCTACGATCCGGCGACCGGTAAGGTCCAGCCGAAGCGGGTAACGGTGGGCATCAACAACAACGTCACGGCCGAAATCCAGAGCGGCCTCAATGAAGGCGACCAGGTCGTCGCCAGCGGTCTGCAGCGCAGCGGCGGCGGTCGCGGACAGAACGGTCAAGGGCAAGCCGGTCAGAACGGTCAGGCGGCGCAGAGTGGCCAGAACCGGCAGGGCGGCGCGGGCAATCGCGGCGGTCTTGGCCGGTTCGGAGGCCCCGGCGGCGCAGGCGGCCTGCTGGGGCTCTGAGATGAACGAGCCCATTATCCAGATTCGGAATCTCACCCGCCAGTATCAGGCGGGGGACGAGGTCTTTGCGGCCCTCAAAAGCATCGATCTGACTATCCATGCCGGCGAGATGGTGGCGATCATCGGTCAGTCGGGGTCGGGCAAGTCGACGCTGATGAACGTGCTCGGCTGCCTCGATCGCGAATTTACCGGCAGCTATCACTTCAAGGGTGAGGACGTAGCGGCGCTCGCCCCCGACGAAGTGGCGCGGCTGAGACGCGAAAATTTCGGCTTTATCTTCCAGCGCTATCAGTTGCTGGCCGACCTCGACGCCGCCGGCAATGTCGAGATGCCATCGATCTATGCGGGCGCGCAGGTCAGGGCGCGCCGTGAGCGTGCCGAAGAGTTGCTGGTCAGCCTCGGGCTTTCCGATCGGCTCGATCATCGGCCGAGCGAACTGTCTGGCGGGCAGCAGCAGCGCGTCAGCGTGGCGCGTGCGCTGATGAATGGCGGTGACGTGATTCTTGCCGACGAACCGACCGGCGCCCTCGACCGCAAGAGCGGTGCCGACCTCATGGCGTTGCTCGCGAGGCTAAACAGCGAGGGCCACACGATCATCATCGTGACGCACGACCCGGAGGTCGCCGCCAAAGCTGAGCGCGTTGTCGAAATCTCCGATGGCGTGATCATTTCCGACAAAAGCAAGTCGGATCGGCCGCTGGCCGCGCTCGACAAGCAGGGGATGCGGCAAGCGGCCCCGTGGCGCGAGGCGATCGACCGGTTCGTCGAAGCGCTGGCGATGGCGTTGCGCGCGATGAATTCGCACCGGCTGCGGACTTTCCTCACCATGCTCGGCATCATCATCGGCATCGCCTCGGTGGTGTCGGTCGTGGCGCTCGGGCAGGGCAGCCAGGAAAAGGTGCTGGAGAGCATCTCGGCCATCGGCACCAATACGATCAACGTGCTGCCGGGCAGCGGCTTTGGCGACATTCGCCAGTCGCGCGTCCATACGCTGGTCCCGGCGGATGCCGCGGCGATCGCCCAGCAATCCTATACCGACAGCGTCAGCCCAACGATCGCGGCCACCGGCGTCGGCGTCTATCGCGACGTCACCGCCAATGTGCGGCTCAACGGCGTGAGCGCCACCTATTTCCGCGTCAGCGGTTCGACGCTGGTCGAGGGCGTGAGCTTTGACGACGACGACATTACCCGCCGCGGCCAGGAAGCAGTGATCGACACCAATTCGCGCGATACCTTCTTCCCCAATGGTGAGGATCCGCTTGGCAAGGCGATCATGGTCAACCATGTGCCGCTGCGCATCGTGGGGGTGGCCGAAGCCAGTGCCGTGAGCTTCGGGCCGGGCGACACGCTGAACATCTGGACGCCGTACACCACGGCGATGGACCGCATAACCGGGCAGAATTTCCTCAACAGCGTCAGCGTCCGCGTCGCTGACAATTACGACATGACGCAAGCCGAGCAGCAGATCACGACTTTGCTCCAGCAGCGGCATAACGCCATGGATTTCCATCTGCAGAATACCGACACGATCCGGTCGACCATCGAAAGTAGCTCACAGACGCTGACCTTGCTGGTGGCGCTGATCGCCGTGATTTCGCTGATCGTCGGCGGCATCGGGGTGATGAACATCATGCTGGTGTCGGTCACCGAGCGCACCCGGGAGATCGGTGTCCGCATGGCGGTTGGCGCAAGGCCCGGCGACATCATGCGGCAATTTCTGATCGAGGCAGTGTTGGTCTGTGTCGTCGGTGGCACGGCAGGGGTGACGCTGTCGCTGGTTGGCGGCGGGATCGCGACGCACTTTTTCGATTCGATCCGGCTCTCCTATTCGGCGTTCTCGATCATTGCGGCGTTCGTTTCGTCGACGCTGATCGGCATCGTCTTCGGCTTCATGCCGGCGCGGTCGGCCGCCAATCTCGATCCCGTCGAGGCGCTGATGCGGGAGTAGGGCGCAAACCTCACCCCTCCCGCACGTTTCTTTGTATTGCCTGTGAGTGCTGCCACGATCATCTATGCGCCAAGCAAATCGCGGGAGGACTATTCATGCGTGGGCACAATCTTCGGGTCGCCGGTCTGTCGGCACTGATGCTGGCCGGGACGGGCTTCGTCGACGATGCGTCGGCGCTCGCCAAGGATACGGCGACGGCGATCTTTGCCGGCGGCTGCTTCTGGAGCGTGCAGAGCGATCTCGACCACGCGCCGGGCGTTGTGAAAACGACGACTGGCTATATGGGCGGGACACAGCCCAACCCGACTTACGAGCAGGTCGGCACCGAGACCACCGGATATCGCGAAGCGGTCAAAGTGGAATACGACCCGTCGGTCACCAGTTACGACAAGCTGCTCACTGCATACTGGCACCTGACCGACCCCACCGATGACACCGGTCAGTTCTGCGACAAGGGCGATAGCTACCGACCGGCGATCTTTCCGCTGGATGCCGACCAGTACAGCAAGGCGACCGCGAGCAAGGATCAGATCGCCAAGGATCTGGGCAAGCCGATCGCCACCGGGGTCATCAAGGCTCAAGGGCTGACGTTCTGGCCCGCCGAGGGCTATCATCAGGAATTCTGGCAGGGCACGGACCAGTTCCAGCCCGGCTATTCGCGTGCTGAGTGGTACAAGATGTACCGCCAGGGCTGCGGCAAAAATGCCAGCGTTGCCTCCCTCTGGGGCGACAAGGCCTTCGAGGGTCTGAGCGGGCACGAATAAGCCTCAAAATCCCGGCCTTGCCGCACGCTGCTTTATCGCTATGGTCGCCCGGAAAGTCAGGCGGAGGCATATCGACACGTGCGGCGAGCGGGATTTGGCATCGGGCAGATTTGCTTTTCACCGCCCGATCCGGCGGCCGGCGCTGTAACGCCGAGCCTCGACCAGGCGGTGAGCGAGGGGCTCTCGCTGCATCAAGCCGGTCGCCTGAATGAGGCTGGTGCCATCTATCGCCGGGTGCTGGCTGCCGCTCCGTCGCATGCAGAGGCCAACCACCTGCTCGGCCTCGTGCTGCATCAATCCGGGCAGCATGGAGAGGCGGCCGAGCTGATCGGCAAGGCGGTGCGGCAGATGCCGTTCAACGCCGCCTATCACGCCAATCTCGGAGTGGTCCTCAAGTCGCAAAACCGGCTCAACGAGGCGGTGCAGAGCTATGAGCGCTCGCTGAAGATCGATCCGAAGCAGCCCCAGGTGCAGTCCAATATGGGCGTGGCACTGCTCGGGCTCGGACGGGTCGACGACGCCATTGCAGCGCAACGGCAGGCAATTGCCCTTCAGCCGCAGTCCGCGGGCGCCCACCACCACCTTGCCAACTCGCTGGCAACCGTCGAGCGGTTTGAAGAGGCCCGCGTCAGTGCCGAAAAGGCCGTGGTGCTGCAGCCGACAAGTCCCGACCTGCACTATGCCCTCGGGCGCATCCTGATGGCGCAGGAGAAGCTTCAGGAGGCAGCGGGCAGTCTTGGCCGCGCCGTGCAACTCAGGCCTGACAGCGTCGCCTGCGCCACGTTGGGCAAGGTGCTGATGGGGCTCAACCAGCCGGTCGAAGCCGCTGCAAGCTATCGCGCCGCGCTCGCGACCGATCCGGACAATGTGAGCCTGCTTTTTGCGCTCGGGCATGCGCAGGTGGCCATTTCCGACCAGAGCGGCGCCGCCGAAAGTTTCGGCAGAGCGGTGGAGCTCGATCCGGGAAACGACAATCTCTACCTGTCGCTCGGCGGTGCGCTGATGGCCTCCGGGCGCCCTGAGGAAGCCGAAGCTGCCCTGCGTCGCGCAGTCGAACTGAGGGCAGATGATCCTATCGCGCGAAGCTCGTTGCTATTTTTGTCCAACTATCGCGCTGACGCGCCCGCGGACCAAATAACCGAGCAGGCGAGGGCGTTCGGGGCAATCGTGGAGCGCAGCGCCAAGCCAAGGCAGAGCTATGCGAATAGCGTCGTTCCGGGTCGGCGGCTCAAGGTGGGGATGGTCTCTGGCGATCTTGGCAGTTCGGCGGTGGCGCGGTTCCTTGTCAGCGTTTTCCCGGCGATCGATCCGGAAAAACTCGAGCTCTTCTGCTATTCGATGCTGCAGCGCGAGGACCATGTCACCGAGCAGATAAGGCCCAGTTTTCCGCACTGGGTCATGGCAAAATTCTGGACTGACGACGAGTTGGAGGCTGCGATCGTCAGGGATGGCATAGACGTTCTGGTTGACCTGTCAGGCCATACGGGAACGCTGAAGCTTCCGGTGTTTGCCCGCAAACCCGCGCCGGTAACGGTGACCTGGCTCGGTTATTCGGGAACGACCGGTTTGAGCAGGATCGATTATGTCCTTGGCGACCGCTTCGTGGCTCCGTCCTCGGCACAGGGGCAGTTTACCGAAACGATATGGCGGATGCCGGACAGCTATCTTTGCTTCAGCCCGCAGGCCCAGGCGCCGGCTGTCTCATCGTTGTCGGCGCTCGACAAAGGGCTCGTCACTTTTGGCAGCTTCAATAACGTCAACAAGCTGAGCGATGCGACGCTGGCGCTCTGGGCTCGCGTGCTCACAGCCGTGCCGGGCAGCCGGTTGTTGCTGAAGAGTAGGCCGCTGGAATTGCCCGAAGTGGCAGGTAAGGTCCTCGACACTCTAGGTGCCGCGGGCGCCGACCTCAGCAGGGTGGATCTCGTCGGCTACATCGCCGAAGCGGAAGGTCATCTCGGCAGTTATGGCCGCGTCGATATCGGCCTCGATCCCTACCCCTATAACGGCACCACAACGACGTGCGAGGCGCTGTGGATGGGTGTGCCGGTGCTGACGCTGAGGGGCGACCGGTTTATCGGACGGGTGGGCGAAAGCCTGCTCAACTCGGTCGGGCTGCCAGATTGGGTGGCGGCGGACGAGGATGAATACGTGGCGAAGGCCGTGTCGATGACGGCCGACCTGCCTCGGCTCGCGGCAGTGAGGGCGGGTTTGCGCGCGCAAATGGCGGCTTCGCCGCTCTGCGATGCGCCGCGCTTTGCCCGGAATTTCGAGGCGGCGCTGCGGGGTATGTGGGAGCACTGGTGCGAAAAGCAGGCAAACGCCTGAGATTCAGCCTGTCGGGGAGGATTTGGTGGGTGCGCACGGACTCGAACCGTGGACCCGCTGATTAAGAGTCAGCTGCTCTACCATCTGAGCTACGCACCCTGATCCGGGCGGGTCTCTAGCAAAGGGAGGGGAGGCTGTCCAGCGCGCCGGCCCGCATTTTTCCACCTGCCGAGATTTTAGCGCGCGATCCGTCCTTCGAATGCCTGAATGACGCCTCGCGAGAATCTTGATCTAATCGCTCCGCGTCGTGCTCTAATCCCCCACGCGAACCTGTTAAGGACAAAAGCTTGGCCGGCTTCAAGTTTGTACACGCGGCTGATTTGCATCTCGGCAGTCCGTTCCACGGGCTTGCGCTGCGCGATGCATCGGTAGCGCGCCGCTTCGCCGACGCCAGCAGGCTGGCCTTTACCGCGCTCGTGACACGGGCGATCGCCGAGGAGGTGGCGTTTTTCGTAGTTGCCGGCGACGTCTATGATGGCGACTGGCGCGACAACTCGATCGGTTTGTTCTTCAATCGCGAGCTGGCGCGGCTGGATCGCGCGGGAATCGAGATTTTTCTGCTGCGGGGCAACCACGACGCCGAAAGCGTCATCACGCGAAGCGTCGCCCTGCCGGCATCGGTCAAGCAGTTTGCTACCGACAATCCGTCGTCGTTCCGTATCGAAGACCACAAGGTCGTGCTGCACGGCCAGGGGTTTGCCCAGCCGGCGGTGACAGAAAATCTGGTGCTCAACTATCCGGCGCAAATTCCGGGCTGGTTCAACATCGGCGTCCTGCACACGGCGCTGACGGGCCGGCCGCCACATGAGCACTATGTGCCCTGTACGCCGGGCCATCTGCGTGCGCGGGGCTATGACTATTGGGCGCTCGGACACATCCACGACTACGAGATCGTCGGCGCAAAACCCTACATCGTGTTTCCCGGCAATCTGCAGGGCCGCAACGTTCGCGAGAAAGGCGAGAAGGGCGCGGTGATTGTTACTGTGGTTGACGGCGAGGTGACGGGCCTCGAACGCATCATCGTCGACCATGCGCGCTGGGAAGAATTGTTCATCGATGCGCGGGGCGCCGAAAGCGAAGCGGAGGTGCTCAAGACCATCGAGGACAAGACGCGACCGTTGTCGGTCGCCGCGGCGGATCGGCTGGTGGCCTTGCGTGTGGTACTTTCCGGCGAGACGAGCATCCACCGCGACCTGCTGGCGGGGCGCGAGCAGTTTACCGACGAAGTGCAGGCGGCGCTGCAGCGGGTCCACGGCGATATCTGGCTTGAGCGACTCGATATTCGGACGCGGCCGCCGGCGGTGAAGCGCCAGGCTGAGCCGGCGTTGCTTGCACTCGATCTCGGAGCGCTGCTGTCGCAGATCGAGCATGGGCTCGAGCTGCGCGCCAAGGCGGACGAACTCATCGACGAGATCAGGCTGCGCATCCCAGGCACGATCGCTCAGGAGGAGCAGGATCTGGCCGCCGATCTGCCGGCGCTCGTCGCTGAGGCCCGCGAACTGCTGCTGTCGCGCGCCGGTAAGGAAGAGTAGTCCGCCGTGCGTTTCCTCCGCCTCGACCTGCTGCGCTATGGGCCGTTCACCGGCCGGTCGCTGACGCTCCGGCCCGGCGCCAAACTGCATTTGATCTATGGGCCGAACGAAGCAGGCAAGAGTTCGTCGCTGGCGGCGGTTGGCGACCTTTTGTTCGGCTTCTCCAAACGCAAGGAATACGATTTCGTGCATGAGGCCAGCAGCTTGCGGGTCGGGGCCGAAATCGCCTCCCGGTCCGGCGACACGCTGGTTTTCCGGCGTCGGCGCGGCAAGAAAAAGACCCTGCTCGCCGATGACGAGGCGGAGACGGCGCTGCAGGAAGACGCACTGGCGCCGTTCATTGGCAATCTCAATCGCGAGGTGTTTTCGCGCGCCTTCGGGCTCGATTCCGGATCGCTGCGGCAGGGCGGCGAGGCCATGCTCGAGAGCGAAGGCGAGATGGGCGCGGCGTTGTTCGCGGCCGCCTCGGGCCTCACCGATCTGGCACGTGTCCGGCGGCAACTTGATAGCGAAGCCGATGCGATCTTTTCGCCGCGGCCGAGCAAGGACCGGAGCTTCTATCAGGCGCTCGACCGGTACGACATTGCCATTGCCGCCGAACGCCGTAACGAGCTCAAATCCGAAGTCTGGAAGACGCTGGTTGCCGAGATTGCCGAGATCGAGCAGCAATTGGCGGTCATTAAGGAGAAGCGGACGGAGACTGTTGCGGGCCTTGCCCGCCTGCAGCGGCTGAAGGTCGTAGGGCCGACCGTCGTGGCGATGGACCAGCTTGAGGGCGCGCTGGCGGCTCTCAGCGATCTGCCTGAGGTGCCGGCGAGTTTCATCGCCGAATGCAAGGTGGCGCTCGAGGCGGCGGATGGCGCCAGCGGGCAGGAACGCCTCGCGGCAGAAGAAGTCGCGACGGCAACGGCGGCGCTCGAATCGATCGGCATCGACGAGACGGTGGCAGCGCGCGGGACCGAGATCACCGATCTTTTCAGCCGCAAGGGCGACTATGCCTCAAAGCTGGCGGAGCGGCCGGCCATCGAGACCGAACGTGACGGGTTTACGGCAACGCTCACCGATCTGGCCTATCGCCTCGGCATCGAAAGTGCGGACGATGTTGTTCTCCAGCTGCCGCCCGATGCGACAATCGCGGCCGCGCGGCAACTGGTTGATGAAGGACTCGAGCTTGAGACAGCGATTGCCACTGATGAGAAGCGGCTGGCCGAGGAAATCGCCGAGCTGATTGCTCAGGACGAGACCGGCGACGTGGATGGGCTAACCGAGCCTAAACCCTGGCGCGACCAACTGGCGGCGCTGGGCCCCGATCTCAAGGAGCTGGGCGAGCAGAGCTATATCGAACAGACGCTGCATGGCATGGAGCAGAAGCTTCGCGACGGCGCGGCGCGGCTGGTGCCGCGGGTCGGCAATATCGAGGCGCTGGCCGAGGCGGGGCTGCCGACACGCGAGATGATCGGCGAACACCGGGCGATTTTCGAGAAAATACTGGCTGACCGCCGGGACCATATGGTTCGGCTCGAAACCGTCGATCAGCAGCGGCACGAGACCGAACAGCGGCTTGGGGAAGTCGAGCAGGGCGGGCCGGTCGCCTATCAGGAGACGATCGGGCTGGTCCGCGCCGATCGCGATGCGACTTTTGCCTTGCTGCGTGGGCAATTGCAGCGCCGGGGCCGGCTGATGACACCCGGCGAGCTGGCGGCCAAGGTGACCCAATTCGAAGAGGAAATCGTCGAGGCCGACCGGCTGGCCGATGATGCGCTTGCCGATGCGGAGCGCATGTCGCGGGTCGCCGGCCATCGCGAGCAGCTTGCCGAGCTTGACCGCCAGCGGCCCGAGATCGAAGCGCAGCTCGCCGAGCTCGACGCCCGGCAGAAGGTGGCGCTCCGCGACTACGCCGATCTTTTCGTGCCGGCCGGAATCGCGCCGATGGCGCCCGAGGCGATGATCGGCTGGCTCGGCTCGGTGGAAGACCTGCTGGCGGTCCGCCGCGACGTCGAAGCGCTGACCATCCGCATCACCAGCCTCGATGGGCTCGCGGGGCAGGTACATGGCGCGCTGGCGGCCATCGCCGGTAATATCGGCCTTGCAGGAGCCGAAACCATGCCGCCCTTGGCGCTGTCGAGGTTGATCAACGCGGCTCTCGATGAGATGACCGACCGGTGGGCGAGCCGGCGCGCGGCCGATGGGGCGCGGCAGGCGGGGCGCATGCGCGTCGGACAGCTCGAGGATATCCTCAGCAAGGCCCGGCGGCGGCATAAGGAATGGCGGCAAAAGCTCGACGCTATGCTGCCCGAGCTTGGCATCGATCCACGAACGGCGACGCCGGGTGTGGCAGCAGCCCTCGGGGTGTGGGCCTCCGTCCCCGATGTCAGCCGGGAACGCGCCAATCGCGCCATGCGGCTCGCTACGATATCGCGCGATATGGAGGCGTTCGAACAAGCCGTGCTCGACCTTGCGCACGACCTCGCGCCGGCGCTGGTCGATCTGCCCGCCCATGGTCTGATCGACGTGCTGCGCGAGCAGGCGGAAACGGCACGCGCCGCCAAGGTGCGGTACGACGACGCCAGGGCCCGGCTGGAGCTGGCGCAGACACGGCTCGCCGGAGCACAGGCGGCGCACGAGACGGCGTCGGTTGCACTCGATGCTCTGGCCGCCATGCTGCCGGACGGCTCAGACGCGCGCGCAGATTTATCGCGGCTCGAACGGCGCAACGTGCTCCGCGCCGAGCTGGCCGAGCGCCAGCGCGAGCTCGAAGCGCACGCTGACGGCCTGGATGCAGCTACCATCCGCGCCGATCTCAAGGGCTTTGACCGCAATCGCGCACCGTTCGACGCCGAGGATCTGGAGCGGCGGCGCGAGAGCCTGAACGCCGAGAACGATCGCCTGCATGCGGTGCTAGGCCAGAAGCTGGCGCGGCGCGAAACGTATGAGGCGGGTACGGGGTCGGAATTGGCCGCGTTCGAGCGGCATGGCGCCGAGGCGAAGATCGTCGCCGCAGCAAGGCTCTGGGCGGTGCGCAAGATCGCCGCCACAATGCTCGGCCAGGCGATCGAAAAGCATCGCGAGGCCCAGTCCGACCCGCTGGTGCTGCGGGCAGGGGCGCTGTTCAATATCCTGACTGGGGCATCGTTCTCTGGCGTCGTGCAGGACTACGGCGAGGACGACCAGCCCCGGCTCATGGGTGTCCGCAAAGGCGGCGAGCGTGTCGCGATCGCCGCCATGAGCGAGGGCACGCGCGACCAGCTCTATCTGGCGCTGCGGCTGGCCTATATCGAGGATTACGCCGACCACGCCGAGCCCATGCCCTTCATCGGCGACGATATTTTTCAGACTTTTGACGATGAACGAACGAATTTTGGCATCAAGGCATTTGCGAGCAGTTCGGCGCTGTTCCAGCCGATCCTGTTCACCCACCATCTCAGCGTCGTGGCGATTGCCCGGACCGCGCTTGGCGACGAGCTCGATTACATTGAACTCTAGGTCGAAAGTTCAGTGCCGATTCTGCACAAAAAACAGGTCTTTGCACTGGAAGCTCGTCGCTTCGCGCCTACATAGGTCCTCTACGTCAGTGCGGCAGTCCTGCCGTTGGGGCGCCCAGCCGAGCCAGGATCGATAATTTTGCACATTTTCGCCGACCCCGGCATGTTTGGCGCCCTGTTTCAGGTGATCATGATCGACCTGGTGCTGGCCGGGGATAATGCCGTGGTGATCGGCCTTGCCGCGGCCGGGTTGCCGCATGGCATGCGGCGCAAGGCCATCATCGTCGGTATCGGCGCCGCGACGCTGCTCCGTATCGCTTTCGCCTTCATCGCGGTGCAACTGCTTGCCATCGTCGGGCTGTTGCTGGCAGGCGGCATTTTGCTGCTCTGGGTCTGTTGGAAGATGTGGCAGGAGACGCGCGCCCAGGAAGCGCACGCCCGCGCCCAGCACGCCATGGCGAATGGCGGAACGCCAGACGTTGGGCACGTGGCGTTCAAGCCGGCCAAAACGATGCGGCAGGCCGTGACGCAGATCATCGTGGCGGATGTGTCGATGTCGCTCGACAATGTGCTGGCGGTCGCCGGCGCGGCGCAGCGACACCTCGAGGCGCTGGTATTCGGCCTCGCACTTTCCGTCGCGTTGATGGGATTTGCGTCGGCGTTCATCGCCAATATGCTCGATCGGCACCGCTGGATCGCCTATCTCGGCCTCGCCATCATCTTCGTGGTGGCGCTGAGAATGATCTATAACGGCCTCGACGACGTCACCGGCGGCGGCATGCTGCCGAACCTGCCGCACGTCTCGGAATAAGCTCGCCGCACTCTCCCGCGAGGTCGGCCAGTCTTAACCACACTGGCAGTTTTGCGGCATTTTGACCCGGCTTGCTATCGATTTGGTCACCGGCAGCGCTTAGTTTCCGCATGGATCAAAAGGAGCTAAGCCGGGACAATGTCGCTGGCTGCCGAAACTCAGGTTGTCGCGCGCGGGCCGGCAGCCCGCAAAGCGGGCGCCGACAGGCGTTCGGCTGCGCGCCTGGCCGTTTCAATCGAATTCCTCGATCCCCATGCATGGGACCGGCTTGCCGCCACCTTCGACGGGGTGATGCAGGAGCAGCTTTACACCTACGCCGAAACCCGCTGGCCGGCCGCTAAGCCCGAAGCGCTGCTGTTCAGGTTCGGCGACGAGGTGGTCGGCGGTACGCTGATGATGATCCAGCCGCTGCCTCTGGGGCTCGGCTCGATCGCGGTGTGCAAATGGGGCCCGATCTTCAGGGACGCAACCCGTCCGGACGCCCCGGCGATCTATTCGGCGATGATCGATGCGCTGGCCGCCGAATATGCCACAAGGCGGAAGATGATGCTCTCCGTGCTGCCCCGGGCGGCCACGGCAAAGCGCAACTGGCAGTACGAATTGCTCGAGCCGCGGCGTTTCAAACGCAGTGCTACACTACTGTTTCCGAACCGCTACATCGTCAATCTGCGTCTTTCGGACGATGAGCAGAAGGCGAGCTTTCACCAGAAGTGGCGCTATCATCTCAACAAGGCGGAAAAGTCCGGACTGACCTTCGAGCGCGCGGCGCCCGAGCGGCTCGGTGAGTTCGACGCGCTTTATCAGGCGATGACAGACCGGAAGAATTTCCCCGACCATTCGGCCTATGCGACGATTCCGGCGCTGTTCAACGCCGAGGCGCCGGAGGTTCGGCCGGAGCTGTTCTTCGTCCGGCACGAGGGTGAAGTCGTCGCCGGCGCTATCATCTTCAAGGCGGGCGATACGGCGGTTTATCTGTTCGGCGCGACCAACGACAAGGCGCTGCCGCTCAGGGCCGGCTATTTCCTCCACCGGGAAGCGATCCGCTGGCTGCGCGATAACACCGCGGCCAAGTGGTATGATCTCGGCGGCACCGATGGGTTCCAGGGCCTGCACCAGTTCAAGAAGGGCATGGTGGGTTCGCGCGGTATCGTCAGCTTCGTGCCGCCGGTTGCCAACTACTCGCCCTATCGCCTGCCCATGCTGTTCGGGACGCTTGCCTTCGAAGGGCGCGAGCTGGTGCATCACCTGCGGCGCCGCCTCGATTATGCGTTTGGCGGCAAGGCCCGCCCCGATCAGCAGCGCGCCGGCACCGCTTCCGAAAAGGCCGACTGATGGCCATCTGGAAGCGGCTCGCCTCGCAATCGGCGATGCTGTTCGCGTCGCGCCTGTTCGGCGCCGCCCTGACCTTTGTCGCACAGGCGGCGATCGCCCGGGTCTATAGCTCCGCCGTGCTTGGCGAATATCTCCTGATCATGGCGACGACAAACCTCATTGCCGTGGTGATGCCGCTGGGCTTTGAAACTGTCGGCACCTATTTCACCGCGGAATACCGGGCGAGAGGCGAGGGCCGGCAGCTCTGGGCATTTCTCCGGCGCTCCTATGGCCACATCGTCATTGTCGGCCTGCTGCTGCTGGTTTTCGGCGCCCCGGTGGCATCGATGTTCGGCGAGCCCGGCAAGGTTTTTGCCAGCCATTGGGCGCCGGCCTGTTTGCTGGCATTTTCAACGGCCACGATCTTTGTCACCGGTGCGGTCCTTATCGGCCTCAAGCGGCCGCTGGCGGGCTTTTTCCCCGATGCGATCTTCCGGCCTGTTGCCGTCTTTGCCGGCTTTCTGCTTGGTCTCGCGGCCACGACGCGTGCCGCAAGTCTCGACTATCTCATCTGGGGAGTGGGGCTTGGTGTCGCGACGGTTGCGGCCCTGCAGTTCGTCTACCTGATATCGGCCCTGCGCAGCGTGCCGACGGATGTTCCGGCGCGCCATGGCGAGGCGAGGCGGTGGTGGCGGTTTGCGGCGCCCTGGGTGATCATCACCCTCGCGACGGATTTCTTCTTCGACCTCGATCTCCTGGTCCTTTCCAACCTGCTCAACCGCGACGAGCTGGCGATCTTTGGCGTCTGCACGCGCTTTTTCGCGCTGGTCTCGTTCGGCGTCGGGGTGGTCTACTCACTGACGCTGCCGGATATGTTCGAGAGCGAAGTGATGGCCGATCGCGTCGGCTTCCACCGCAAGGTCGGCGATGCCAATCTCGTCGCGTCAGGTCTTTCGGTGCTGCTGTTCCTCGTGGTCGCCGTCGGCTCGCCGGTCGCGCTGCTGCTGTTCGGGCCGGCATTCCTTGCCGGCGCCGCGCCGCTGGCGGTGCTCTGCCTCGCGCTGGTGGTGCGTTCGGTGTTCGGGCCCGCTTCGCTGGTGCTGTCGGTGCACGACAAGCCTTATGCGACGCTGCCGTCGGTCGCCCTCGGCGTGGTTGCGCTCATCGCCGGCAATCTGCTGCTGGTGCCGCATTTCGGGCTGATGGGGGCGGCGATCGCGGCGCTGGTCTCGATTACGCTGTGGTCGGCCGCGCAATGGCTGACCGTGATGCGGATCGCTGGCGTTGATGTATCGATACGGGCGCGGCTGATCCGGTTACGCGGAGCAGCGGTGGCGCCGGCGCCGGCGGCCGAATAGCCCGCTACTTGCCGACGACGCGCCCGACGAATTTCACCAGCTTGCCAAGCCGCCCGGGCCCGATGCCGTGGTCATAGCCTTCGGTCACCTTGGTGTAGGGCTTTTCCATCACCGCGTAGTCCTGCCCGAAAATGTGGTTCTTGAGCACGCAGGTTTCGGCGTAGCCGTAGCGGCGAAGGAGCGCGAGCGCGACCTCGTTTTCAGGCCGCACGAAGGTATAGGCCTTATGGAAGCGGCCATTGTCGAAATGCTCGTCGAAGGCGCGCATGCCATGCATGCCGAGCCGGGTCTGGCGGAAGGGCGGGAAAATCCAGCTCCAGTAACGGAAGACCGCGCCGAACTCCGGCCCTGAAATCAGCGCGCCGCCGACCTGGCCTTCGGAGATGAGGGCCATGACGTGCCAGGGATCGTGCTTTTGCAGCACGTCGAGATAACCGCGAGTCAGCCGGCCTTTTTCGTAGGCCTTGAACTCGGCGTTGTAGTGCGGGCTCTCGTCGATCACCGCCATCAGCTCGCGATAGATGATGTCGAGATCGGCGCCCGCGGCAGCGCGGACCGCGAAGCGCGGCGTGGTGCGCGCCTCGGGCGCAGCGGATGAAAGCATGGCGTCGGTCAAGTCAGCCTCCTTGATGCCCTTGGGGCAACCTGTCGCGGACTATTTCGCCTGAGAATACGCCCGAGCGGCGCGTGGCCGTAGCGCTTTGCCGCCACGCGGTTAACAGGCCAGTCCACGAAGTGGTCTGCTTGCGGCTCTTTGGGGCAGTGGCTAGAACGGGCGCCAAGACTTTCGAGGAGGATCCGATGAGCGACAACCTGCTGTTCGAGCCAAGCGCGGCCGTACTGGCGCGGACTTTGACCACGGCTGATCAGTACAGGGAAAAGTACGCCCGCTCGGTCAGCGATCCCGATGGTTTCTGGGCCGAACAGGCAAAGCGGATCGACTGGATCAAAGCGCCGACCAAGATCAAGCACACCAGCTTTGCCTATCCCGATATCTCGATCAAATGGTTCGAGGACGGGGTACTCAACATTTCCGCCAACTGCATCGACCGGCACCTGCCCAAGCGCGCCAACCAGACCGCCATCATCTGGGAAGGCGACACCCCCGGCACGCAATCGACGGTCACCTACCAGCAGCTCCACGACAACGTCTGCCGCTTCGCCAACGTGCTGAAAGCGCAGGGCGTCAAGAAGGGCGACCGCGTCACCATCTACATGCCGATGATCCCCGAGACGGCGTACGCGATGCTCGCCTGCACGCGCATCGGGGCGGTGCATTCGGTGATTTTCGGCGGTTTTTCGCCTGAATCGATCGCCGGCCGCATCATCGACTGCGACAGTAAAATCGTCATAACGGCCGATGAGGGAAGGCGCGGCGGCAAGACCATTCCGCTCAAGAAGAACGTCGATGAGGCGCTGAAGAAGGCCAGCATCGTCACAACGGTGCTGGTGGTGAAAAACACCGGCGCCGCCGTCGATATGCAGGCCGGCCGCGATATCTGGTATGCCGACGCAGCCAAAAGCGTGCCGGCCGAGTGCGCGCCCGAGCCGATGAACGCCGAGGATCCGCTTTTCATCCTCTATACGTCCGGTTCAACCGGCAAGCCGAAGGGTGTGCTGCACACCACGGGCGGGTACATCGTCTGGACCTCGCTGACGCACCAGCTCACCTTCGACTACCACGATGGCGATATCTACTGGTGCACCGCGGACGTCGGCTGGGTGACCGGCCACAGCTACATCGTCTATGGCCCACTGGCCAACGGCGCTACTACGCTGATGTTCGAGGGCGTGCCGAATTATCCTGATGCTTCAAGGTTCTGGCAGGTCATCGATAAGTATCGAGTCAACATTTTCTACACCGCGCCCACTGCCATCCGCGCGCTGATGGGGGCGGGGCCGGAGTGGGTCGACAAGAACGATCTCTCCTCGCTCCGGATCATCGGCTCCGTCGGCGAGCCGATTAATCCCGAGGCCTGGCTCTGGTACCACAAGCATGTCGGGCACGAGCGCTGCGCGGTCGTCGACACGTGGTGGCAGACAGAGACCGGCGGCTTCATGATCACCCCGCTGCCGGGCGCCATCGCGACCAAGCCTGGTTCGGCAACCAAGCCCTTCTTCGGCGTGCAGCCGGTGGTGCTGTCGCCCGATGGCAAGCTGCAGGAGCAGACCAAGGCCGAGGGCGTACTCGCGATCAAAGACAGCTGGCCCGGGCAGATGAGGTCCGTCTACGGCGATCACGAGCGGTTCGTCCAAACCTATTTCACCCAATACAAGGGCTACTATTTTACCGGCGACGGCTGCCGGCGCGATGAGGACGGCTATTACTGGATCACCGGGCGCGTCGACGACGTGCTCAACGTTTCCGGTCACCGCATCGGCACCGCGGAGATCGAAAGCGCGCTGGTAGCGCATCCCAAGGTTTCCGAAGCGGCAGTCGTCGGTTATCCGCACGACATCAAGGGGCAGGGCATCTATTCCTACGTCACGCTGATGAGCGGCGAGAAGCCGGACGACGGGCTCAAGACCGAACTGAGGAACTGGGTGCGCAAGGAAATCGGCGCCATCGCCTCGCCGGACCTGATCCAGTTCGCGCCAGGCTTGCCCAAGACCCGCTCCGGCAAGATCATGCGTCGCATTCTGCGCAAGATCGCCGAGAACGATTATGGCGCGCTCGGCGATACCTCGACGCTCGCCGATCCGGCTGTGGTGCAGGACCTGATCGACAACCGGCAGAATAAGTAGGGTAGGGCTGGACGCCGGCGGATTCCTCTCCCTCAGGGGAGAGGTCGGCCGAGCGTAGCGGAGGCCGGGTGAGGGGTGCAGCCTCGCCCGAGATGCTACCTCACCGCTTCACCCCTCACCCTAGCTCCGCTGCGAGCCTTCGGCTCAAGCTTCGCTACCCTCTCCCCTGAGGGGCGAGGGGACGGCAATGGCGACGTTGTGCCAAAGGCCTCCTTCTCCCCTTGTGGGAGAAGATCCGGCAGGGGATGAGGGGTGGCCGCAGGCTCCCCTTGCGACCTCACCCAAACTTCCGCTTCGCATCGAGCGCCAAACCCAGCCCGACGCTGCCGAAGGCGTCGGTCTCTACAAAGCGGGCTTCGGGGAAGAGGGCGCGCAGCCGGGCCATAATGGCTGGGATCTGGGTCGAGCCGCCGGTGAGGATCAGCGTTTGAATTTGCCCGGCCGTTACGCCGGCGAGCTCCAGCGTCGTGTCGATAGTAGCCGCGATTCTGCCGATGGCTTCATCGAGCGCGGCGGCGAGTTCGGTTCGCGCGACGGGCAGGGCAAGCGCCACTGTCTCACCGGCGAAATCCAGCTCTGTCGACTGGTCGGCAGTCAGGTTGATTTTGGCGGCTTCGACCGAGGACGCGAGCCGATGGCCCTCGCGATGGCTGACGATCGAGATCAGCTTCTCGACGCGCTTCGGGAATTTGGCTTCGCGCCGGGTCTGGCGCAATTCCGCCAGTGTGTGAGGATTATAGAGCCGGTTGATGCGGTGCCAGCTCGCTAAGTCGTAGTAGGGCCCCGAGGGCAAGGGCCGCTTGCCGTCAGCGGTTTCGCTGCGGTAGCCGAGCTCGGGCATGACCTTGGCCATCGACAGCAAGCGGTCGAAATCGGTGCCGCCGATATGGACGCCAGCGGCGGCCAGAATATCGCGCTGCCGATCGGACGATCGCGCGCCGTCCGGCGAGACGCGGACGATCGAAAAGTCCGAGGTACCGCCGCCAAGGTCGATGACAAGGCCGAGTTCTTCGCGCGTCACCTGCTGCTCATAGTCGAGGGCGGCGGCGATCGGTTCGTACTGGAACTCGATGTGCCGAAAACCCTGCGCTTTGACGGCGCCCTCGAGCTGCCGCTGCGCCTTGAGGTCGGCGACCTCGTCGTCATCGACGAAATGCACCGGCCGGCCGACGACCACGCGGTCGAGCGTCTCGCCGCGCGCCGCTTCAGCCTGGCGCTTCAGCTCAGCGATGAACAGGCCCAAGATGTCGACATAAGGCAAGAGGTGCTTCTTGATGCGGGTTTTTTCTTCGACCAGTTGCGTGCCCAAAATGCTTTTGAGCGAGCGCATCGAGCGGCCATCTGTACCGCCAACGTAGGCTGCCTGAGCACGCCGCCCGAACAGCACCTCGTCGCTTTCGAAGTCGAAGAAGATGGCGCTCGGGATCGTCGCGTTCGCGCCCTCGAGCGGCGCGAGGTGCGGCTTACCGTCCGGGCCGACTGTGCCGAGGGTGGAATTGGACGTGCCGAAATCGAGACCGCAATGCATGGCCGGGCGCTCAACTGCTGGTGATGACAGGGTTGCCGCGGCGATGCGGGACGCGTCTCTTATCGACACACACCGGTCAGCGCAACCCATAACCTCGTTCGGAGCGACCGGTTGACCGGTGATGCGGCCAATGGTGTTGTCCGGCGCAACGGAGGCGGCAGAATCTCTTGGCCAAGGAACTGGTGGTGGATTTCGTCGGCGGGGCGGTCGGACACCGCCACCGCTTCGGCGGCGGGCGCGGGCAAGCGCTGCCACGCGCCGCAGGTCTCACCAAGGGACAGACCCCGTCGATCGTCGATGCGACCGCAGGGCTGGGACGGGATGCGTTCCTCCTGGCCTCGCTCGGCGCCAGCGTCACGCTGATCGAGCGATCGCCGGAAGTGCATGCGCTGCTCGCCGAAGGCGTCGCTCGCGCCCGAGACGCTGGCCCGGACTACGCCGCGATCATGGACCGGATGACGCTGCTTCTGGGCGATGCGCGCGAGCTGCTCAACACGCTGTCGCCGGATGTGGTGCTGATCGACCCCATGCATCCGCCGCGCGGCAATACGGCGCTGGTGAAGCAGGAAATGCGGCGGCTCCGGGAGATTGTCGGGGACGACCCGGACTCGGCCGAATTAATGCGGATCGCTTTGGCCCGAGCGCAGAAGCGCGTGGTGCTCAAATGGCCGCAATACGCCGAGCCGTTAGCTGGTATACGCGCGCCCTCGCACAGCATCGCCGGCAAGAGCACGCGCTACGATGTCTTCATGACGGCAGCGGGAAGCCCGGCTTGAGGTATTTCCGCAGCAGCGTGTAGGGCAGGTGGCACTCGTAAGGGTCCTCGTCGCCCGGATTCATGTTGAGCGTCACTTGCTTGGCGCCAAAGCTCCACTCCTCGAATGAAAACACGGCGTCGTCGAGAGCCTTGGCTCTGGCCGCCACATCCTTGGGAGCTTCGCCCTTGGCCGGCTGCAGGTATTCCGCCAACTGGCGGCGGCATTCCTTCTGGAGTTTTGGCAATACGTCGGGCGCGAACGCCTCCGCATAATCCAGTTGTTCGCCGGTGCGCATATTGACGTTGAGATTGTAGTGGAACGGCTCGTCTGACTCGCCCGGCTTCTTGCCGAGGTAATCAGCTGTCACCTCGATCGAGATGATGTCGGGCGAGGCGTATCGAAGTTCGGCGTCGAAATTGTCGCTGTAGTCGTTCGGATCGATGTAGCTGCCGTCAGCGCCGATAGCCCCGACATGAACCGTCGCAAAGTTGCCATCGATCGCCTGGTTGACCAATTTTTCGGCCGGCGTTTTAGGATCGGCGAAATGCAGCGACCACAGGAACCCCTGGCCTTCGCGCATGACCGGAACGATGCCTGGATATCCGGGGCCCTCGTCGGGCTGGCCCGACAGAAAGCGGCCACGTTCATTGGATTCATCGATCACACATTTCGCGGCAGCGGCGGGCTTGGCGGGTTTCTCGGTCGCGTCGGCGTAGTCGCAATCGGTGTGGCGGTCATCGAGCCAGGCGCTCTGGCTGTTCTGGAACACTTTTTGGTCCGCCGGGGTAGAATGGCCGATCAGCGCGTCGAAGGCGGCGCGCATATCGGCGTCGGCCTTTGCCGCAGCGGGATTGGCGCAGATGGCGCGGTCGCTGGCCTTGGCGATGGCGTTGCAATCGGCGGCGGTGGCAGGCGCCGCAAGGGCTGCGGCGGCGGCAAGGCCGCCGAGCGCCGCGAGCGTGAGCGAGAAAATGAGCTTCATTGAAATTCCCCAGAGCAATGGCTGGCGACATAAGCGAGCTCAGATGAATTGGGCCTGAAGGCTCGATTCAAGCCCGTGAAGCTTGCCGGCTGGCGCCGTTAAGGATTTCGCCGCAATGCTACTCCATGCTGGCCCGAATCAAACCTTTCGAGAGAACTTCCGTGCGCACCATGCTGATGTCCCTCGCAATTGCCGCTGCCGCCATTGGCGCCGCCGCCGTTTCTGCCAATGCCGCCACGCTCGATCAAATGGCGGGCCAGATGGTGCTCGTCGGCTTCCAGGGGGGCGCCGTCACCGATCCGGGCGTGCAGACGCTGATCAGCGAGATCAAGGCCGGTCAGGTTGGCGGGCTCATGTATCTGAGGGTCAACGTCAAAAGCCTCGATGCGGTGAAGGCGATGAACGCGGCGTTCGTCGCCGCCAACCCGTCACTAAAGCCGTTCATCACGCTCGATCAGGAGGGCGGCAAGGTCCAGCGGCTGTCAGCAAAGGTCGGCTTCCCCGAGATGCCGAGCGCCGAGGATGTGGCCAAGGACGATACGCCGGATCAGGCCGAGGCCATTTACGCCAAGACGGCGACCGGTCTTGCGGGGCTTGGTTTCAACGTGAATTTCGGGCCGGTGGTGGACCTCAACGTCAATCCGGACAATCCGATCATCGGCAAATATGGCCGTTCGTTCAGCGCCGATCCGGCGAAGGTCATTGCCTATGCCGACGCCTTTCTTCAGGCGCAGCATCAGGCTGGCGTGCTGACGGCGCTAAAACATTTCCCCGGCCACGGCTCTTCGACCACCGACAGCCACAAAGGTTTTGTCGACGTCACGTCGACGTGGAAGCCGGTCGAACTGCAGCCTTACAAGACGCTGGTCGGGCAGGGCGGCATCGACTTCGTCATGGTCGGCCACCTCTATATCGACAGCTATGGCGCCCCGCCCGATCCGCAGCAGCTCCCGACGAGCCTCTCGTCGTATTGGATCGGCAGCATCCTCCGCGGCCAGATTGGCTACAAAGGCGCGGTGATCAGCGACGACCTCGAAATGGGCGCCATCCGCGACTTGTTCAAATCGGACAGCAATGACGAAATCATTCGCCAGACGGTGGTCAAGGCGGTCAATGCGGGCGTCAACGTATTGCTGTTCTCCAACACCGCCGTGCCCACGGCCGATCTCGGCCAGAAGATCCACGACATCCTCGTCAGCGAGGCCAAGAAAGACCCGGCCTTCGCCAAGAAGATCGAGGCGAGCTACAACCTCATCGTGGCGCTGAAGAAGAAGCTCGCGGCGTAGCGGCCGGGGCTCGATAAGCCCCGGCAATTTGCCTTCCCTATGGGGCGCCCACGACTTTGAGCCCGCTGGTAGGCGGGGTCGCTCCGCCAATGATCGGCGTGACGAGCGTGCGCGGAGGTAGCTGCGCTTGCGTGGGCAGAACGGTGCCCGGTGCTGCAAAGCTCTCCCTGAGGGAGGTGCAGCCGCTGATGTAGCCGGAAGACGACTGCTTGCAGCAATAATTGCCGCTGACGGTGCACATGATGGTCCGGGTTACCCCGTCACTGACTCCCTTGTCGATGCAGGCTTTGGCCGCAGAGCCATTAGAGACTTCGTCGCTGCAGCCGCTGATCGTCAGTTTCGGTTTGGCGTAGGCCGGTGGTCCGCCGAGGGCCGGCATGCCCAAAAGAATGGCCAAAGTAACGATGGCGGGCGCGAAGGCGCGATGGGTGACAATATTCGGGCGTGAGGGAATAACTGGTGCTGTGCGGGTCATGACGGTTCCTTTTCGATCGCCGTCCCCACGCAGGCGATCTTGAGGCTCATGAAAACAGAGACCCGCCACGGCAGAGTGTGAACTCTGTGCCGTTCTCTACGGAGAAGGATACAACGTTACCGCCTGGGTCTGCAACTTGGGGCCTGTGTTTCGCCACGGGTAGGATGCTGAGCGGGATAAAAACCCCGAAACACCTGCCTCTCCACAAAGCTTATCCCCCTATCTTCCGTCTGCCCCATACTCCTCCCATCCCCTCGTCATCGCGAGGTCGCGACGAACGATTGGCGAGGGGAGATCGGGTGGACCGGAAGTCGTTCCGGTCCGGGGTAAAGGTGTAGTGCTGGCTCGTTGGACACGAACTTGTGCCGGCCGGGACAGCTGCTGGCAGATGCAGGATGATCTCAGTCGCGCGAGAGGATGACATTCGCTCTTCAGCGGGGAGACCTTGCCCTCAAATGTCTTGCCTGTTATTATGTCAATAACACTGACCTAATGGTCACGGAGGACTCTCAATGGATGCCGCGCTGGTGACCGCGTTTTTCGCGGCGGCGATTCCGTCGTTTTTTACGCCGGGACCGAACAATCTGATGCTGATGACGTCCAGCGCGCGCTTTGGCATCGCCAAGACGGTGCCGCATATGATCGGCATCTGCCTCGGTTTTCCGCTGATGGTCTTTGTAGTTGGTCTGGGTCTTGGCGAGATATTCGAGGCGTTTCCGGTCCTCAAGACCATCCTCAAATTCGCGGCGGCAGCCTATTTCCTCTGGATGGCGTGGA
>Ga0268266_10000871_pt1 | contig 39260 bp, 37 predicted proteins | sample KBSS13metaG_FD_190356 | JGI IMG/M metagenome (GOLD analysis project Ga0268266, IMG submission 190356) | Switchgrass rhizosphere microbial communities from Kellogg Biological Station, Michigan, USA - KBS S1-3 metaG (SPAdes) (version 2) | ecosystem: Host-associated > Plants > Roots > Rhizosphere...
AATCGTCCCGATGTTGCAGTGCGGCTTGTTACGCTCAAACTTTGCTTTCGCCATAACTTCTATTCCTGTCTGTCTCGTTCATTTGGGCTCTCGCCCTTAAATTTCAAATCCTGGAGCGGGTGAAGGGAATCGAACCCTCGTCATCAGCTTGGAAGGCTGTTGCTCTACCATTGAGCTACACCCGCGGGGGTCCTTTCACTCAGCTGCGCCGTCCTTCATCGAAAGTGGTGGGGGAGGTTGGACTCGAACCAACGAAGCTGAAAGCAGCGGATTTACAGTCCGCCCCCTTTGCCACTCGGGACACTCCCCCAATTTTTTACAATGAAAACAGAGGGTTAAACCCTGCCACCGGCCGGCGTTACTGCTTTCCGCCCGTTTGTGCGCGGACGAGCGAAAAAATACCTCCAGAAAAGGTGTGGCTGCGGATCGCGGGTTATTGTCAATCGCTAACCCCATGTCAAGTGACCTTAATCCGCAGAAAAGCTGGATTTTGGAGGCTTGGCGCCGGCCGGGCTTTATCGCTCGCGCCACTTCTTTATAAGCGCCCCATGCGCCCTCACCGACCGAGCCGCCCCCAGCGGCCACAACCTCCCAAAAATCGCGGAAAAGCTGAAAAAACGGCGCCCGCCCCCTTGCCCGTAAAGGGCCACCGGCCAAACACGCATTCTGGCGCCCAGTGGCTTTACGGCCTTCACGCCGTAGAGGCCGCTTTGGCGAACCCCCGCCGCAAGCTGGGCCGGGCGGTCCTGACCTCGCGGGCGACCGAAACCCTGGGTTCCAAACTCCTATCCCGAGTCCGCGTGGAAACCACAGAACCGGGGGCTATCGACAGACTGCTACCGCCCGGAGCGGTCCACCAAGGGGCGGCCCTGGAAGCCTGGCCGCTCAAGCCGCGCGACCTGGACGAGATCCTGGCCGAACCGGCCCCCGAATCCGATTCCAAAGCCCGCCGGGTGGTCCTGGTGCTGGACCAACTGTCCGACCCCCATAATGTCGGCGCCATTCTGCGCAGCGCCGCCGCTTTCGGGGTCGCCGCCGTGATCGTACAGGACCGTCATGCCCCGCCCCAGTCGGGGGCCCTGGCCAAGGCAGCGTCCGGCGCGCTGGATCTCATCCCCTACATCGAGGTGGTCAACATCGCCCGCACCCTGGACGAACTGGCTGAGCGCGGTTTCTGGCGTATCGCACTGGTGGGCGATGGCGAGCAGAGCCTGGCCGAAGCGATACCTGCCGGTGATGTGGCGCTGGTGCTGGGCTCGGAAGGCGCCGGCATCCGCCGCCTGGTGCGGGAGCATTGCGAAGCGGGCGCCTTCATCCCGATCGGCAAGGCCATGGAGAGCCTCAACGTCTCCAATGCCGCGGCGATTGCACTCTACGAGTTGCGCAGATCCTGAATCTTTTCAGTAGGGCAATCGCTTTTTATGCCCCCATCTGTCCGCCTAAGCGGGCTTGAGGGCCGCGACCAAGCGGCCCGAAACCGCAAGCGGACGTTCGGGTGACTGGGTCGTCACCCTCGCTCCCCCGCCGTCCGCTTCGCTGGCGGGGGAAGAAAGCCTGGGCTTTGCATCAACGCCGCGGGGAACCAGCCGGTTACAGTCTGGTTATCTCTCCCAGCATTTGTGGGAGGATTTCATGCGCTCGGTTCTTTTGTGGGCCATCGGTATTCCCATACCGATCATCATCATTCTGTGGCTGGTGACCGGCCACGCCTGACTTTTCTTTGCCGAATTAATTCAGCCCGGCGAGGCGGCCGTCGCCGGAATAATCGTCGATCATCACCAGCACCCGATAGCCGTCCGTCATTTTCAGCCGGCCCTGGCGGTCATGCATGAAATTGCCGCTGTTGCTCATGGTCTCGGTGTCGGCATTGTAGGCAAAGCGCGGCACACGACCTTCATGGTCGCGAACCAGGTGATAAAGCAGCGCCGCATTTTCCGGCCCGAGATGCACGCAGCCGGCGCTGGCGCGGCTTCCGAGTTTTGCGATGTCGTCATCTGTCGCGGCATGGATGGCCAGCCCGGTCTGCACGCCACGCCGCTCCCAGTTGAAGAACATGGCGTGCGGCATGTCGCGGTCCCAGTTCCAGGAATGATAGGCGCGATACATGCGGTCGGGATCGAATTCGTAGAATCCCTTGGGCGTCGCTGTGAAGGTGCTGCGCCCGCGCGGACTGACCTCGTCCTGCTCGCGGCCGGTGGAAACCTTCCAGTCGTGAATCGGAGTCAGCACGCCGTCGCTGTTCCGGAATACAACCATGCGCTGCGCCAACGGCCCGCTATTGGCTTTGCTGACATAGAGGATCAGGTCGAAGTGCCGGGCCATCTCCAGGGTGAGCTTGTCCGTGAGCCGGAATGCGGCCGCTTTCAGCCGGTCATGCGGCGGCACCGCAATGACAGGCGCGGGCGCGTTCCTAAGGTCCGACCTGACATCGGCCGGTGCGATGGGGTTGGGCTTCACCAGCTTCGGCTCCGCCGGTACGGGCGCCGACTCCGGAGAAAGATCGGGCACCACCCGCGGCGGCATGGCAGGTGCCGGATTGGCGGCCTGTGCCCCCGCTTCCGGCTTGTGCCGTGTCGGCAATTTCGATTTCGGAGGCGCTGGAATGTCGTTGGGTGCGAGCGGCGTCAAGTTCAGGCGCACCACGGGCTCGTGGATCACCGCCGGCTGCAGCCGCACCCAGTCCGGATGCGCAACCACCGCCGCAGTCACAACAAAGACCGCGGCTGAAGCCAGATAGGACAGGGCCAGAAGCCGCAGAGCAGACATGAAGGGCAGCGCACGCCTTGGGAATGACAGCGAACGCATAATGAACTGTCCCGTTTCGGGACAGCCAGCGTTAATCCCAAGATTGGCTAATTCCCGCCGAATTTACCGGATTTGGCCCAGCCCCGGGGTACAATCCGGCCGGATTGGGCCCGTTCCCCCCGCCAGTCCTTGAGCTCGGACGGCGAAAATAGCCGGCCATTTTCGTCCTTCAGACCCTCTTTCCAGGTGAAGGCCACGGCGTCGATCAGGGCGCCATCCTTGTAGCGCTGCAGATAGACCCCCTGCCCGCGGCTCAATTCCGGCACTTCATCCCTGGCAAAGATCAGCATCTTGCGGTTCTCACCGACCACCGCGACGGTGTCGCCGTTGGCCGGCCGGCAGGAGGCCGCCTCGACACCCGGCTTCACATTCAGGACCCGCTTGCCGTTCTTGGTCATGGCGACGGCGTCATCCTCATTGGTGATGAAGCCATGACCACTGCTGGCGGCAACCAGCAGCTTCCTGCCCGGCACATGCGCGAACATGGTGACGATGTCGGCGTCCGGCGGCAGATCGATGAAGCTGCGGATGGCCTCGCCGTTGCCGCGTCCGCCCGGCAGCTTGCTGCCGTCCAGGGTAAAGAACCGCCCGTCGGTCGCCAGCAGCATGATCTGGTCGGTGGTTTGGGCAAAAAACCAGAAGCGGGCGCGATCGCCTTCCCGGTATTTGTCGTCCTTGGACTGTTCCTGGTGGCCCTTGAGGGCGCGCAGCCAGCCCTTGGCGGAGCAGACCACAGTGATGGGCTCGCGCTCCACCTGATTGGCGCGTTCCTCGACATGTTCGGCCAGAGCCGTCATCTCGGCGACTTCCGCCGCCTTGGCGATCTGGGTACGGCGCTTGCCCAGCTCGGTCTTCAGACCGAAGCGCGCATCGATCGCCTTCATCTCCTCGATCAGTTTTTCGGACTTGAGCTTGTCGGACTTGAGCAGCCGGGTCAGTTCGGCCTGCTCCTTGGTCAGCGCCGCATGCTCGCCGCGGATTTCCATTTCCTCCAGCTTGCGCAAGCTGCGGAGCCGCATGTTCAGGATGGCTTCGGCCTGCACCTCGGTAAGGCCGAAAGCCTTCATCAGCTTGGGCTTGGGCTCATCCTCGGTGCGGATGATTTTGATTACCTTGTCCAGGTTCAGGAAGACGGCGAGATAGCCTTCCAGCACCTCCAGCCGCGCCTTGATCTTTTCCAGGCGATGGGTTGAACGCCGCTCCAGCACTTCGCGGCGATGTTCCACAAAGGCGGTGAGGACCTCCTTCAGGCTCATCACCTTGGGCACCAGCCCCTTGTCCAGCACATTCATGTTGAGCGGAATGCGCGCTTCCAGATCCGAGGCGCGGAAAAGCTGCTCCATCAGGATCTCCGGCTCGACCGCCCGGCTCTTGGGCGTGAGCACGATGCGGATGTCTTCGGCGCTCTCGTCATGGATGTCGTCCAGCAGCGGCAGCTTTTTTTGCTCCAGCAGCTCGGCGATGCGCTCGATCAGCTTGGACTTTTGCACCTGATAGGGGATTTCGGTGATGACGATCTGCCAGGCGCCGCGCGCACCCTCTTCCTTCTCCCAGCGCGCCCGCACCCGGAAGGAACCACGCCCGGTCTTGTAGGCTTCCGCCACCGAGGCCGGGTCTTCCACCAGGATGCCGCCGGTGGGGAAATCCGGGCCCTTGACGAATTTGAGCAGGCTGCGTTCCTGCACATTGGGATTTTCGATCAGGGCGATGGTGGCGGCGCAGAGCTCGCCCAGATTGTGCGGCGGGATCGACGTAGCCATGCCGACCGCGATGCCGTTGGAGCCATTGGCCAGCAGGTTGGGAAAAGCCGCCGGGAGCACCGTCGGCTCCTGGGTTTCGCCGTCATAGGTGGTGCGAAAGTCGACCGCATTCTCGTCCAGCCCTTCCAGCAGGGCCTGGGCGGCTTCGGTCATGCGGCTTTCGGTATAGCGCATGGCGGCGGCGTTATCGCCATCGACATTGCCGAAATTGCCCTGGCCGTCCACCAGCGGATAGCGCACGGAAAATTCCTGGGCCAGGCGCACCAGCGCGTCATAGATGGCCTGGTCGCCATGGGGATGGAACGAGCCCATCACATCGCCGACCACCTTGGCCGATTTCTTGAACGCGGCGTCGGGGCTAAGCCGCAGCAGTCGCATGCCGTAAAGGATGCGCCGGTGCACGGGCTTGAGCCCGTCGCGGGCGTCAGGCAGCGCGCGCTGGGTGATGGTGGACAGAGCATAGGCGAGATAGCGCTCGGCCAGCGCCTTGCTCAGGGGTTCGGAGCGGATTTCGTCGGGAACAGCAACCATGGAGCACTTTTATTCTGATTCGCCTGTAATCGCTTCCAGGCGCAGTCGCGCCGCAGGCATCTGCTTGCCATGCGGTTTTAGTACCCGCTCCCGCAGGAAATGGCCGGTCAGCGCCAGACCAGCCGCAACTTCACCATCCACAGGCTCGGCAGAAACATCCAGCAGGAAAGCAGGCAGCTTGAACAGGCGATTGGCATAGATGCCGGCGGCATCGCGGGACACCGCGCGGCCGCTTTTGGGCGAAACATAAGTCAGGTCCGACTTGGCGCCCGTAGCCGCGCATTCGCTGAAGTCCAGACCGAACCCCAGCGCTTCCAGCAATCCGGATTCCCAGCGCACATAAAGCGGCAGCCAATGCGCGGTATCATCCGTCATCATCGCTTCCAGCAGGATCTCGCCGCCCAGGAAGACCGGCGCATGGGCCTCGCGCTCGGGCATGGCGGCCGAGGTGACGGCGGTAAAGGCATTGAGCCCGGCCAGCGCCTCGCGGCTGTCCATCAACTCGCCGGCGCGCGCCCGCGCCAGCTCGCAGGTGAAACTGCCCAGATGTTCTTCCAGCCGGGCGCGCCACCCGACATGCACTGTATTGCCCGGCTGCAGGGTGGGCTTGATCCGGCGCGTGGCGCCGCCGCGCACCAGGCCGGCATGGCGGCCATGATCGCGCGTCAGCAACTCCAGAATAGTTCCGCTCTCGCCGAGTGGCTTCGAAGACAGCACTATCGCGTCATCATGCCATTCCATGACGCCTACTCGCGGGGGAAATCCAAACCGATTTCCTTATAATGCTCGCTGTTCTCGGCCCAGTCTTCGCGCACTTTCACGAACAAGAACAGGTGCACGCGCCGGCCGAACAGGTCCTCAAGCTCGGTCCGGGCCAGTTCGCCGATCTTCTTGATGGTCTGGCCGCCCTTGCCCAGCACGATCGCCTTCTGGCCGTCCCGCTGGACATAGACCACCTGGTCGATGCGAACCGAGCCGTCCTTGCGCTCTTCCCACTTTTCGGTCTCCACGGCCGAGGCGTAAGGCAGTTCGTCGTGCAGGCGCAGATAGATTTTCTCACGCGTAATTTCCGCCGCCAAGAGGCGTGAGGGGATGTCCGCGGCCTGGTCTTCCGGATAGAGCCAGGGCCCTTCCGGCATCCGCGCCGCCACCCAGGCGGCCACGTCGGCCACCGCCTCGCCCTTCAGGGCCGAGACCAGGAAAACATCCTCGAACACGCCTTCGGCATGGAACTTCTCCACCAGCGGCAACAGGTCGGTGCGCTTCATGCCGTCGATCTTGTTGAGCACCAGCGCCGTCTTCTTGCCCTTGCGGTCTTTGAGCCCTTCCAGGATCGCCATGGTGTCGCGCGCGGCCGGACTTTTATCGGCCAGGTCAGTGGCGTCCACGATCAGCAGCACCGCATCGGCTTCCTCGGCGCCTGACCAGGCGGAGGTGACCATGGCGCGGTCGAGCCGCCGCCGCGGCCGGAAGATGCCGGGCGTATCCACGAAAATGATCTGGGTCTCGCCCGCCATGGCGATGCCGCGCACCGGCATGCGGGTGGTCTGCACCTTGGGGCTGACGATGGCGACCTTGGTGCCGACCAGCGCGTTGACCAGGGTGGACTTGCCTGCATTGGGCGCACCGATGATGGCGCAGAAACCGCAGCGTTGAGTCATTGTCCCACCATGGCAAGCAATTTGGCCGCCGCATCCTGCTCGGCCTGGCGTTTGGAGCCGCCTTCGCCCAGCGCCGGATCAAAGCCCGACACCTTGGCTTCGACCACAAAGCGCGGCGCGTGATCGGGGCCTTCCTGCTCCTTCAGGATATAGACCGGCGCGCCTTTTCCGCGCGCCTGGCTCCATTCCTGCAATCTGGTCTTGGCGTCGCGGCTGTCGGTGGCGGCGTCGGCGAACTGATCGGCCCACAAGCGTTCGATGAAGGGGCGCGCCGCCTCCATGCCGCCGTCGAGATAAATCGCCGCGATCACCGCCTCCAGCGCGCTGCCCAGGATCGGTCCCTTGCTGCGGCCGCCGGCAGCTTCCGAGCGGGTCAGCACCAGATGGTCCCAGAGCCCGATCTCTTCGCCCACCCGGGCGCAAGCCTCCCAGCGCACCAGACTGTGCACCCGGCGTGTCAGAGCGCCTTCGTCTTCGTCCGGGTAAAGGCGATAGAGCGTATCGGCCACCACCAGAGCGAGCACCCGGTCGCCCAGGAATTCCAGCCGCTCGTTGGAACGCGCCGCATTGGCGCCGGCATGAGTCAGCGCGCGGGCGAGCAGCGATGGATCCTTGAAATCGTAACCCAGCGTGTCGGACAGCGCCCCGCGCACCGGGTCCGTCATTTCACCAAGGTCAAAATGCGGGAATATCGGACGGCGAAGGGCCATTTCCACACTTCCCAGAAATGGGCCGAGCCGTCGGTGGAGAAGAAGCGGAACAGCGCCCGCCCCTCCAGATTCTCGGCCGGCACATAGCCCACATCTTCGCGGCTGTCGCTGCTGTTGTCGCGATTGTCGCCCATCATGAAGTAATGGCCCGCCGGCACCACAAACTCTTCGGTATTGTCCATCGGCCCGTCGGTATACTTGTCCAGCACGACGTAGCTTTTGCCGCCCGGAAGCGACTCGCGATACTGGGTCCAGTGGCCGTCCTGGCCATCCAGCTCACCGACAAAGTCACCGACCCGCTCGCGCGGCACCGGCTTGCCGTTGAGATAGAGCACGTCGTTCTTCATCTGGATGTGGTCGCCCGGCAGGCCGATCACCCGCTTGATGAAGTCGGTCGAGTTGTCGCGCGGAAACTTGAACACGACCACATCGCCGCGCTGGGGATCACGCCCCATGAAGCGGCCATGCAGATATTGGCCGAAGGGCCAGCCGCCGAATGGGAAGGTGTAGCGGCTGTAGCCATAGGCGAACTTCTCGACAAAGAGATAGTCGCCGATCAGGAGGGTGTTCTCCATCGAGCCCGAGGGGATGTTGAAGGGCTGGAACAGGAAAGTGCGGATGACGATGGCAATCAGGCCGGCATAGATAACCGTCTTGGCGAGTTCCCCCCAGGATTCTCCCTGTTGCTGCTTGGCCTTATCCGCCATCTTGGTGTCCGTCATGTGCCAGGATTCCTTGTGCGGGAGGAAGAAACGGGCCGAGGGGGGGCCTGTCAAGGCGTTCGGGGTTAATCTTTGACCGCCGAAATGATGACGATGGCCTGGGCCAGGGGGAAATCATCCGTAATGGTGAGATCGATCTGGGCGTGATGGCCCGGCGGGGTGATTTTTTCCAGTCTTTTCAGGGCGCCGCCGGTCAGCGCCATGGTGGGCTTGCCGCCCGGCAGATTGACCACGCCCATGTCGCGCCAGAAGACACCATGGTTGAGACCGGTTCCCAACGCCTTGGCGCATGCCTCCTTTGCAGCAAAGCGCTTGGCATAGGACGCGGCGCGCTGCGCCCGGCGGTCGGATTTGGCGCGTTCGATGTCGGTATAGACGCGGGCGAGAAACCGCTCGCCGTGTTTTTCGATGGTCTTCTCGATGCGGCGGATGTCGATGAGGTCGTTGCCTAAGCCGAGGATCATATTCTCCATCGCCCTCAGTTACGGCGTTGTTTGGCTAAAGCCGATAGCGACAACGCATCGGCCCGAGGCTTCCCGAGTATCATAGCCTGGCTTCATCCATAAGAACGCGCATCTGGCGGATGGAGGCTTCGAGCCCCACGAACATCGCCTCGCCTATCAGAAAATGGCCGATATTGAGTTCGCGCAGATGGGCGATCGCGGCGATGGGTTTGACATTCTCATAGGTCAGACCATGACCCGCATGGATTTCCAGCCCCAGATCGGCGCCGAACTCCGCCGCATTGTGAATCTTCTTCAGCAGATGTTCGCGCGCCACGCCCTCCGCATTGGCATAGGCGCCGGTATGCAGTTCCACCACCGGCGCGCCCAGGGCACGGGCGGCGTCAAGTTGCTTGCGATCCGGCTCGATGAACATGGAGACGCGGATACCCGCCGCCGCCAGCGCCGAGACGATGGGCTTGAGGCGGTTGTGCTGGCCGATACAATCGATGCCGCCTTCGGTGGTGCGCTCTTCCCGCTTCTCCGGCACGATGCAGGCGGCATGCGGCTTGGCTTTGACCGCGATGGCCAACATCTCATCGGTGGCCGCCATTTCCAGGTTCAGCGGCACTTTCAGATTCTGCGTCAGCGCGACGATGTCCTCGTCCCGGATATGGCGGCGGTCTTCGCGCAAGTGCGCGGTGATGCCGTCGGCGCCTGCTTCCTGCGCGAGCATGGCGGCACGCACCGGATCGGGATTGTCGCCGCCGCGGGCATTGCGCACCGTGGCGACGTGATCGATGTTGACACCGAGGCGAAGCTTGCTCACGCCCATCTTCCTTCTACGCGAGCCCTCTGCTCCCCGGCTTGACCGCGGGGATGTTGCGCAAATGCGGCGGCAGCTTGTCGGCCGGCCAGGCTTTCACTTTCCATTCCGCCAGCGCGATCAGCGGCACGCCCACTTTTGCGTCACCGCCGGAACGGTCGATCAGGCAGCAGGCGGCCACGACCTTGGCGCCGGTCTTCTTGATCGCGGCAATGCATTCACGCGAGGAGACGCCAGTCGAGATAATGTCCTCCACCATCAGCACCTTCTGGCCGTTCTTCAGGGTGAAATTTCGGCGCAGCTGGAATTCCCCGTCCACCCGCTCCACATACATGGCCGGCAGGCCCAGCTGGCGGCCCATCTCATAGCCCGGCACGATGCCGCCCACCGCCGGCGAGACGATGGCGGTGATCTCGTCCTTGACTTCCTTCTTCACCTTGGCGGCCAGCGCCTTGCACAGCCGGGCGGTGCGCTTGGCGTCCTGGAACACCAGCGCCTTCTGCAGAAATTTGTCGGAGTGCAGCCCAGACGACAGAATAAAATGGCCTTCGAGCAGCGCGCCCGCCTTTTTGAATTCCTTCAGAACCTGCTCGACGTTCAATGGACTGCTCCCTCGGCTTCACGCACGCGGTCAACCGATTCGACCGCGTCCGACACCCGTAACGCGCCCAGGATGTTCTGCAAATGCGCCACGTCGCGCACTTCCACATCTACGACAAAATCGAAGAACAGCGGGTTCCGGCCTGCCACCTTGAGGTTGAAGATATTGCCGCCATTGCCGGCGATGGCCGTCAGCACCGTGGCCAGGCTCCCCGGCGCATTTTTCACCCGCACATGGATGCGCGCCACCGACAGGCCCATGTCGGAGGCACCCTGCCCCCAGCCGACGTCCAGCCAATCGTTCATGTCATGCGCCTTGTCCAATTCGGCGCAGTCGATGGTGTGGATGACGAGCCCCTCGCCCGGCGTGTTGATGCCCACGATGCGGTCGCCCGGCAGCGGATGGCAGCATTGGCCCAGAGCGTAGGAAATGCCCTCGGTCAGGCCGCGGATGGAGATGGGTTTGACCTCGCCCGGCTTCGGCTTTTTCGCCACCTTGCCGGCGCGCTTGAGCTCTGGAAACACGGCCTGCAGCACTTCATGGCCGCGCAGCGCGCCGCGGCCGACATCGGCGAAGACATCCTCGGCCTTGGCCAGGCGCAGCTTCTTGGCCACTTCCTCGATGGCCTTGTCGGTCAGCTCGCGCCCCTCATCGATGAAGGTCTTTTCAAGAATCTTGCGGCCGAAGCGCACATGTTCGTCGCGCTGCGCGTGGCGCAGGAAGCGGCGAATCTCCGCCCGCGCCCTGCCCGTGACCACGAACTGCTCCCACATGGGCGAAGGCGTGGAGTCCTTGGTGGTGATGATTTCCACCTGGTCGCCATTCTTGAGCGGCGTATGCAGGGCGACGTGATTGCCATTGACCTTGGCGCCGACGGCGCTGTTGCCCAGATCGGTATGCACCGCATAGGCAAAGTCGATCGGCGTGGCGCCCTTGGGCAGGGAAATCAGCGAGCCCTTGGGCGTGAAACAGAAGACCTGGTCCTGGTACATGGCCAGGCGCGAATGCTCCAACACCTCCTCGGCGCTGTCGCCTTTTTCCAAGAGGTCCACCATGTCACGCAGCCAGCCATAGGTGACGCTGTCATTGTTCCTGCCTGGGCTGTCTTCGGGCACATGCTCACGATAGCGCCAATGGGCGGCGACACCGCGCTCGGCAATGTCGTGCATGTCCTGGGTGCGGATCTGGATTTCCACCCGCTGCTTTTCCGGCCCGATCACGGTGGTGTGGATGCTGCGATAGCCGTTGGGCTTGGGGGTGGAGATGAAGTCCTTGAAGCGCTCCGGCACCATCTGCCAGCTGGTATGGATGATACCCAGCGCCCGGTAGCAGTCCGCCATCGAGCCCACGATCACCCGGAAGCCGAAAATGTCGGAGAGCTGCTCGAAGGACAGCTTCTTGGTCTGCAGCTTGCGCCAGATGGAAAAGGGCCGCTTGCCCCGGCCATACACCCAGGCCTCCATGTCATGCTCGGCCAGCCGCCGCTTGATCTGGTCGGCGATGCGCCCCACACGGTCGCCGCCCACCATGTCCAGGCGGGCGAAGTGGGTGACGATGGAATTGCGCGCTTCCGGATCGAGCTCGGCAAAGGCCAGGTCTTCCAGCTCCTCGCGCATGTTCTGCATGCCGATGCGGCCCGCCAGCGGGGCATATATATCCACCGTTTCCTGGGCGATGCGGCGGCGCTTCTCGGGCTTGTCGATGTAGCCCAGGGTACGCATGTTGTGCAGCCGGTCGGCCAGCTTGACCAAAAGCACGCGGATGTCGCTGGTGATGGCCAGCATCAGCTTGCGGAAATTCTCCGCCTGCTTGGTGCGCTCGGAAAAGACTTCCAGTTGGGAGAGCTTGGTGACGCCGTCCACCAGGTTGGCGATTTCCTCGCCGAATTTTTCCCTGATGTCCTCGTAGGTTGTGAGCGTGTCTTCGATCGTGTCGTGAAGCAGCGCCGTGACGATGGTCGGCACGTCCAGCTTGAGATCGGTGAGGATGGCCGCCACTTCCAGCGGATGAGCGAAATAGGGATCGCCCGAGGCGCGGAACTGCTTGCCATGCGCGGTCATGGCGTAGACGTAGGCCTTGTTCAGGATGGCTTCGTCGGCATCCGGGTCATAGGCCAGCACCCGCTCGACCAGATCGGTCTGGCGCATCAGCCGCCGGCGCCCACGCATGGGCGCAGAGACAGGCTTGGCGGCCGGCTTTTCAGCCGGGGTTGCGGGCACGGGCGAGTTCATCCGCCCAAATATAGGCAGTTTACCGGTAAATCAGAACCTGACAGCGAAGAGAAATGGCGGGATTCCGCCAAAAGTGCCGAAGATACTACTCTTCGTAATCCGCCTCGGGCTCCGGCTGAGGTTCAGCGCGGCGCTGGGCCTCGGTGGTCAGGGCGCGCAGCAGCTCTTCCTCGGTGACCTGGCGATGCGAAGGATCCTCGCGGTCGTCGGTCTCGGGGCGCGCTTCTTCCGGCTCGTCCACTTCGGCATGCTTCTGCAGCGAGCGGATATAATCTTCCTTGGCCTCATCCGGCTTGACCAGCTTGCCGGCGATCTCGCGCAGCGCCACCACCGGGTTCTTATCACGGTCGCGCTCCAGCATCGGCTCGGCGCCCCCGGAAAGCTGGCGGGCGCGAAACGCCGCGGTCAGCACCAGGTCAAAGCGGTTGGGAATCTTGTCGACGCAATCTTCGACAGTGACGCGGGCCATGAAGCATCCTTCATAATCAACAGGTTAGCGACGAAGCGACGCCAACTTTTGGGGATTGGCCGGGGACATAACAGAAAAGTGGGCTTCAGGGTAGCTTTTTAGGGATGTCCCGGTCCGGCAGGGCGGCCAGCAGTTCCGCCAGCCCCTGCCCGGTCACCGGGTGGCGCCAGCCGGGCGCCACGTCCCGGAGCGGGACCAAGACGAAGCTGCGCGTCGCCATGCGCGGATGGGGCAGCGTGAGCTGCGGCTCCGTCATCACCCGGCCGTCATAGTCCAGAAGATCAAGATCAAGTGTGCGGGCTGCGTTGGCGGCGGAACGCAACCGCCCGAAGTCAGTTTCCACACCATGCAAAAGCATCAAAAGTTCAACGGGTTGGAGGCTGGTTTTGACAGCCGCCACGGCGTTGACGAAGGCGGGATCGGCAGGATCGGGCCAGGCGGGGGTTTCGTAGAAGGCGGATACTTCGCGAATTTCAACGCCCTGGCGTTCCAGCTCACCCAGCGCGCGCTTCAGCGTGTCGGCCGGCTGGCCCGACCGGTGCGGAAGGTTGCCCCCTAGGGCGATGAGGATCATGGGCCCGCGCCGGCCGATAAGGCGCGCCGCCCTTCAGGTTTGGAGGTCATATGCTGTTTTACCCTTCCGAGAAGCTGGCATTGTTCATTGACGGTGCCAACCTTTACGGCGCGGCCAAGGGGTTGCAGTTCGACATCGATTACAAGCGGCTGCTGGAGCTGTTCGCGCGCAAGGGCACCCTGGTGCGCGCCTTCTATTACACCGCCGTGGCCGAGGACCAGGAATTCTCGCCCTTGCGGCCGCTGGTGGACTGGCTGGATTACAACGGCTTTGCGGTGGTGACCAAGCCGCTGAAGGAATTCACCGACGTCCAGGGCCGGCGCCGGGTCAAAGGCAATATGGACATCGAACTCGCCATCGACGTGATGGAGATCAGCGCCGTGGTGGACCATGTGGTGATCTTCTCCGGCGACGGAGATTTCCGCCGCCTGGTGGAGGCGGTGCAGCGCCGCGGCAAGCGGGTGTCGGTGGTTTCCACCATCCGCACCTCCCCGCCCATGGTGGCGGACGAATTGCGGCGGCAGGCCGACAATTTCATCGAGCTGGACGATCTGAAAAGCCAGATCGCCCGGGAGGGCGGCAAGGCGGCCTCCCCGGCTTTCGCCTCGGCCTAGACAGGCCCTGATCCGGCGGTTAGTCGGAGGCGATGAAAAAGCCGCTGGCTCCCCCGCCCGATTGTCCGCTTTGCCCACGCCTGCATGTCTTCCGGCACGAGAACCGGCGCAAATATCCCGGCTGGTTCAATGACCCGGTGCCCAGCTTCGGGCCGCTGGACGCGCGCCTCTTGATCGCCGGCCTTGCGCCCGGGCTGCAGGGCGCCAATCGCACGGGCCGACCCTTCACCGGCGACTGGGCGGGCGATCTGCTTTACGACACCTTGCTCAAGCTGGGCCTGGCCAAGGGCAGTTATGAGGAACGCATCGACGATACCCTGGAGCTGGTGGACTGCCGCATCGCCAATTCGGTGCGCTGCGTGCCGCCGCAGAACAAGCCGGAGCCGAGCGAGATCAAGACCTGCCGCCAGTTCCTGAAATCGGAGCTGGAGACCCTGCCGAACGTGAAAGTGATTTTGGCGCTGGGCAAGATCGCCCATGACTCGGTGTGCGACACTTTGGGGGTGCGCAAGGCGCTGCACCCGTTCAAGCACGGTGTGGCTTACGAAAAGGTCGGCAGGTTCACCCTGATCTCGAGCTATCACTGCTCGCGCTACAACACCAATACAGGCGTGCTGACGACGGAGATGTTTGAGGACGTAGTTGGCCAGGCGAAAAGACTTGCCGGCTGATCATTGCGGCAGATGACAGACGGCTTCGACATTGTGGCCGTCGGGATCCAGCACAAACGCGGCATAGTAGTTGGCGTGATAGTGCGGCCGAAGGCCCGGACCGCCATTGTCCTTGCCACCGGCGGCCAGCGCCGCGCGATAAAAGGCCTCCACCGCAGAGCGATCCTTGGCCGTGAAGGCAATATGCGCGCGCGCGATAGGGCCACCACCGAACCAGAAATAAGGCTTGCCACCGGAACCAAAACCGGCGGCCGGCTGGTCGCCGGTCTGCTCGGCACTGACTTCCATGACCAGGGCGATACCAAGGGGCGCCAGCGCCTTGTCATAAAAGGCTTTGGCGCGGGCATAGTCGCTGATGCCGATACCGATATGGTCGAGCACGGTTTGCCTCCGGATGTATACCCTCATCGCAGCAGCAAAGACCGCTTGAATCAATCGCGCTTTCGCAATTAGCCGCGATTTCGCAACAACCGCGCCTTGTCACGCGCCCAGTCGCGCTTCTTTTCGGTTTCGCGCTTGTCGTGCAGCTTCTTGCCCTTGGCGATGCCCAGCTCGACCTTGGCCCGGCCCTTGGCGTTGAAATACATCTTCAGCGGAATGAGCGTCATGCCCTCGCGCTGGATGGCGGCCGCCAGCTTGGCTGCCTCGCGCTTATGCACCAGAAGTTTGCGCACCCGGCGTGGCTCGTGGTTGAAGCGGCTGGCCTGGGTGTATTCGGGGATATAGGCGTTGACCAGAAACAGCTCGCCGTCCTTGGCCTGGGCATAGCTTTCCGAGATGGTGGACTTGCCGCCGCGCAGGCTCTTCACCTCCGAGCCCACCAGCGCGATGCCGGCCTCCAACGAGTCTTCGATCGCATAGGCGAAGCGCGCCTTGCGGTTGTCGGCGATGACCTTGGTGCCGTCGTCTTTTTTCTTGGCCATTAGACTAGTTGATGATGCCTGCGCCCTGCAGGGCTTTCTTGACCTGAGCGCGCGCCGCCTCACTGGCTTCCGCCAGCGGCAGGCGCACCTCTTCCGAACCCCGGCCAAGCAGCGACACGGCATACTTCACCGGCGCCGGGCTGGTCTCGCAGAACAGGGCGTCATGCAGCGGCATCAGCCGATCCTGATAGTCCCGCGCCTTGGCGAAATCGCCCGCGGCGCAGGCCGCCTGGAATTCGGCGCAGAGGCGCGGCGCCACATTGGCCGTCACCGAGATGCAGCCCTGCCCGCCATGGGCATTGTAGCCCAACGCCGTACCGTCCTCGCCCGAGACCATCAGCCAGTCCGGCCCGCAGGCCAGCCGCTCGCGGCTGGGGCGCATCAGGTCGGCGGTGGCGTCCTTCACCCCGATGATGTTGGGATGCTTGGCCAGGCGCGCCATGGTCTCCACGCTGATGCCCACCACCGCGCGACCGGGGATGTTGTAGAGCACGATCGGAATATCCACCGCCTCGGCGATGGCCATGAAGTGGCGATACTGACCTTCCTGGGTCGGCTTGTTGTAATAGCCGGTCACCGACAGCACGGCGTCGCAGCCGACATCCTTGGCGTGTTTGGTCAGCCGGATCGCCTCGGTGGTGGAGTTAGATCCCGCGCCGGCGATCACGGGCACCCGGCCCTTGGCTTCCGCGACGCAGAGCTCGATCACCCGGTCGTGTTCTTCGTGACTGAGGGTCGGTGATTCGCCGGTAGTGCCGCAGGGAACCAATCCCTGGGTTCCCTCGGCGATCTGCCAGGCGACCAGGGCGCGGAACGCGTCTTCATCGACCTTGCCGTTCTTGAACGGCGTGACCAGAGCGGTGAGAGAGCCTTTGATGCGGTTGCGGATGCTAGTCATGAATCTTCCCGGTCTCTGTTTGGCACGTCACGCTAGTGTCCCGATTCCGAAATTCGCCGGATCTCTATATCGGGCTCCGGGCGAATTTCGGAATCGAAAGACACTAGCAAGTTATTGATTCCTAGTGTCGTTTGGTTTCGAAGTTCGCTCCCAGCTTGATATCGAAATATAGCGAACTTCGAAACCGCGACACTAGAGATGGGCACATTGTTGCCCGCTTTTGGGTGACCATTATGGCCTCGCGGACAGCTTCCCGTCTAAGCTGTCGTTAGGCTTTTTGGCGTTTTTCAACAAGCGCCGCTTTCTGGATTGTGATTCATGCCTGCCTTGCGTGCCCTGCTTCTCTCCACCGTCCTGGTTTCCGTCGCGGCCGCCCAGCCTGCCGTCCCGACCCAGCCAGGGGGCCTGACCCGCAACGGCAATGTGGTGATGATGCAGCCCATCCCGGATGGGTCCTCGGAAGGCGAAAGCCTGTCCGGTCCCCGGCCGACCAGGTTGCGTGTGCTGGCCGCGGCCGATCACGACCTTTATGTGCGCGCCTTCGAGGCGGCCGGCCGCGGCGACTGGACGGCGGCGCGCGTCCTCGCCGCCCAGGGGCAGAACCTGCTCGCCCGGCGGCTGCTGGAATGGCGTTACGTCCAGGACAAGAACAGCGGCGCCAGCTTTGCCGAGATTGATGCCGTCATCAAAGACGCCGCGACCTGGCCGCTGCGAGGCACCTTGCAAGCGCGGGCCGAGACGGCGATGGACCCGAACATGCCGCCGGCCCAGGTGGTCGCCTGGTTCGCCGGCAAGGCGCCCAACTCCTCCATCGGCCACATCCGGCTGGGTGAAGCCCTGGTGGCGACCGGCGACAAAACCCGCGGCGCGCGAGAAATCGCTCGCGGCTGGGCCGAAGGCAGCTTCGATCCGCCGATCGAACAGGCGATCCTGGAGAAGGACGCAACCTACTTGACGCCGGAAAGCGACCGCGCGCGGATGGATGCCCTGCTCTGGCGCGGCGAAACCACCGCCGCCCGGCGCCAGCTCTCCCGTGTCGATCCGGCGACGCAAGAGATCGCCAATGCCCGCATCGCGCTGTATGCGTCCGGCTGGCCCAAGGCGCAGGCCGTGATGGAGAAGCTGCGCGACACCAGGGATCCCGCCCTGATGTTCGACTGGAGCCGGGCCCTGCGCCTGGCCGACAGGGACAAGGAAGCCCATGCGGTGCTTCTGCGGATCGAGCCCGCCTCGCTGATCAAGGAACATGCAGCGCGCTGGTGGAACGAAAGCAGCATCCAGGCGCGCGACGCCCTGACCGCTGCCGATCCGGGCCCGGCGCTGGAGATCGTGCAGCATGCCGGCTTCACCTCGGGCGATCAGTATGCCGACCAGCAATTCCTGGCCGGCTTCATCGCCTTGCGTTTCCTCAAGGACCCCGCCGGCGCGCTCGCCGCCTTCCAGCGGCTGGAAGCCGCCGTCGGCCGCCCCATCAGCAAGTCCCGCGCCTATTATTGGGAAGGTCGCGCCTATGAAGCCGCGGGACAGAATGCGGAAGCCCTGCGCCGCTATCGCCTCGCCGCCGCCTATCCCGAAACCTTCTACGGCCAGATAGCCCTGGCCCATACCGACGCCACGCCCACTCTGAAGTTAAGCGAGACACCGGTCCAGGCCGTGGGCTCGGCAGAGGTGGAAGCCGACACGTTCATGCCCGAGATCAAAGTGCTGGGCGAACTCGGCCAGGCGTCTTCCTTGCGCCTGTTCGTGGAGCGGGTGGCCGAAGCCCATCCCGCCCCCGCCCACATCAAGCGGCTGATGATACTGCTGAAGGACTGGGGCTATCAGGAAATCGCGGTCCGGCTGGCCAAGACCCTCAGCTATACGGGCACCTATTTGCCGGACTTCACCCATCCGGTGATTGCCCTGCCCGCCTATCCCGGGCCCGGCACGGCACCCGAGCCGCCTTTGGTGCTGGGGCTGATCCGCCAGGAGACCGAGTTCGATCCCTACGCCGTCTCGAGCGCGGGGGCGCGCGGCCTGATGCAGATGATGACCGGCAGCGCCAAGGTCGCGGCCAAACAGGCGAACCTGCCCTATCGGCCGCAGGCCCTGCTCACCGACACCACTTACAACATGCAGCTGGGCATGACTGAATATCGCGGCTATCTGGACCGCTATGGCGGTTCCTATGTGCTGGCTGCCGCCTCCTACAATGCGGGCGCGGGCAATGCGAAAAAATGGCTGGCGGCCAATGGCGATCCGCGCTTCAGCGATCCCATAGACTGGATCGAGCAGATCCCCTTCGGCGAGACCCGCAATTATGTGCAGCGGGTGCTGGAGAATACGGAAGTCTATCGGGCGCGGCTGGCGGGCAAGGACGTGCCCCTCAGGATCTTGCAGGATCTCTACGCGCCCAATCCTCCGGCCATGCCGGTGTTGCCCAGCGGCAGCGTAGGCAACGCGGCGAAAAATTGAGCGGTCTTACTTAAAGACCTTCAGCCACTCGCGGGCGAGTCTCTGAGCTTCGGCAATCTGGCCGGTGCTCATTTCGGTGGCCACCTGGTTGCGCCAGTTCTTGGCGGCTTCCACGCCGCGCACGGCCGCCAGATTGAACCATTTGTGAGCGGCGACCATGTCCACGCCCACGCCCTGGCCGGTCGAATAAGCCAGGCCAAGATTGTAAAGCGCATCGGCACGGCCCTCGCGGGCGTCGCGCTCATATTGCGCCAGTGAATCCACGTCTATGCAGGCCACTTTTGTCCCCCTTGGCGCGTACCCCTTTATCGCGCGCGAGGATGGTGACGTGGCACAACCTAAAACGCGGTAAACGCGCTTTAGTCATAATTGCTAAGACCTGTTAGGCACGGTGAACAAAGACCTAATTTCTACCTGGCGCGCTGGCCAAACAGAATTTTGTGTTCTTCGTCCGTCATGGGCTTGCGCAGCTGGGCCGCCAGCGCCTTGCCGCGCACCACCGCCGGGCGCTTGCCGACGCGGTCGCGCCAGGCCTTGAGATGGGGGAATTCGTCGAGCGGCGCATACTTGGAGCCTGAGAGCACCCAGCTCCAGCAGGCGATGTCGGCGATGGAATAGGTGCCGGCCAGGAATTTGCGGGTGGCGAGCCGCCTGTTCATCACCCCGAACAGGCGATGGACCTCGTCGGTGTAGCGCTTCTTGGCATAGGCCACGTCGTCCTTGGCGTAATTCACGAAGTGGTTGGCCTGGCCGGTCATCGGTCCCAGGCCCCCCACCTGCCAGAACAGCCATTCCTCGACCTGGACCCGGGCGCGTTCTTCCTGGGGATAGAAGCGGCCATACTTGCGGCCGAGATATTGAAGGATGGCACCGGACTCGAAGACCGAGATCGGCCGGCCGCCCGGACCGTGCGGGTCGACGATGGCGGGGATGCGATTGTTGGGGGAGATCTTGAGGAAGGCGGGTTCGAACTGCTGGCCCTTGCCGATGTCCACAGGGTGGAGCTCGTACGGCACCCCAAGCTCCTCCAGCATGATGCTGATCTTATGGCCGTTGGGGGTGGACCAGTAATAAAGAGCGATGGGCTTAGGGGCGGCCTTCCGTGCCTTCGGCCCCGTCCTTTTCACAGGCTTCCTGGTGGATTTCCTGGCCATCGCTATCTCCCTAAGGCTGTAAAGCAGATGGGGGATGCGGAGCGGCGGGGCAAGCGATTTATCGGGCCGTTCAAAAAAGCTTGGCCGCGGAACCCTTGGGTATTACCCGGGTGCCGCGGCCTTTGCCTTATTCATCGGGTACGTCCTGAGTGAATGTTCAGGGGTAACCGTGAAGAAACTAACTGACCGAGGTCAATTACTTCTTCTTCTTGGCGGCCTTCTTCTTGGTCGCCTTCTTGGCCTTCTTGGCCTTCTTCTTCGCAGCCATGTTCAACTCCTCTATCGTTTGTTCGGGTCCGAACGACTGTCGTCGCCCCCCAAAACGTCATCAATATGAATTACTTGCTTTTTGAAATGCAACTCTGCCGGGCCTTCGAAAAAAGGCCACAAATCGGGACCCGCAAGAAACCCGTATTTTATAAGGGTTAAAATCGCTATTCCGTGTACGGATTAAAAAATGCGAAAAACTGGGGGCTGATCCCCGAAATGCGCATTTTGTGCGAATCACCCCTCTTCGGGCAGATTGAGTCGGGTCTTGAGAGCGGCGTTCACGGCAGCCGGATTGGCCTTGCCCCCCGTCTGTTTCATCACCTGACCGACGAACCAGGCAGCGAGCTTCGGCTTGGCCTTCACCTCTTCGACCTTGTCGGGATTGGCCGCGATCACCGCTTCGATCGCCGCATCGATCGCGCCGGTGTCGGTCACCTGCTTCAACCCGCGGCTCTCCACCACCTGACGGGGATCGCCGCCTTCCTTCCAGACGATGTCGAGCAGGTCCTTGGCGATCTTGCCGGAGATGGTCTTGTCCGCAACCATCTGGATGATCGCATTGTTGGCGGCGGCGCTCACCGGCACCTCGGTGATTGACAGACCGTCACGATTGAGACGGCCCAGCACTTCATTGTTCAGCCAGTTGGCGGCGGCCTTGGCGTCCACGCCTTTCGCCAATTCTTCATAAAAGTCGGCAAGCTCGCGCTCCGCCACCAACACGGAGGCGTCATAAGCCGAAAGACCCTGTGACATGAACCGCGCCTTCTTCTCATCCGGCAGCTCAGGCAGGGTTTTCTTGATCGCATCGACCCAGGCCTGCTCCAGCTCCAACGGCAGAAGGTCTGGATCGGGGAAGTAGCGATAGTCATGCGCTTCTTCCTTGGAGCGCATGGAGCGGGTCTCGCCCTGGCGGCTGTCGAATAGCCGGGTTTCCTGCGAAATCTTACCGCCGCCTTCGAGAATCTCGATCTGACGGCGCGCTTCATACTCCACCGCCTGGGCAATGAAGCGCATGGAATTGACGTTCTTGATCTCGCAGCGGGTGCCCAAGGTCTTGAAGCTGCCCGTCTTGCGGAATTCCTCATAACCGCCCGGCCGGCAGACCGAGACATTGACGTCGGCCCGCATCGAGCCTTCGTCCATATTGCCATCGCAGGTACCCAGATAGCGCACGATGGCCCTGAGTTTTTTCAGGAAAGCCGCGGCTTCCTCGGATGTACGCATATGCGGCTTGGTGACGATCTCCATCAGGGCGATGCCCGACCGGTTCAGGTCCACGAAGCTCGAGTCCGGGTGCTGGTCGTGCAGGCTCTTGCCCGCATCCTGCTCTAGATGCAGGCGCTCGATGCCCACCCGGATGCTTTCGCCGTCCTTGAGGTCGATCGTGACCTCGCCCTCGCCCACGATCGGGTCCTTGTACTGGCTGATCTGATAGCCCTGGGGCAGATCGGGATAGAAATAGTTCTTGCGGTCGAAGATGGAGCGCAGGTTGATCTGGGCTTTGAGGCCAAGACCGGTGCGGACAGCCTGTTCGACGCATTTCTCATTGATCACCGGCAGCATGCCCGGAAAGCCGGCATCGATGAACGAAACCTGGCTGTTGGGCTCGGCTCCGAACTGGGTTGAGGCTCCCGAAAACAGCTTGGACTGGGAAAGGACCTGGGCATGGACTTCCATGCCGATCACGACCTCCCAGTCGCCGGTCTCGCCCTGGATCAGCTTGTTCTTTGTCGCTGCAGCACTCATACGGACCACCAGTTGGCCGGTTTGGCCTTGAAATCAGCCGCGGTTTCGACCGCCTGCGCGGCCCGCAGCAAGGTCGCCTCGTCAAACGCCTTGCCGATCAGTTGCAGGCCCAGCGGCAGGCCGGTCGGGGTCAGGCCCGCCGGCACGGAGATGCCGGGCAGCCCCGCCAGATTGACGGTGACGGTGAAGACATCCTGCAGATACATCTCGACCGGATCGGCGGTCTTGGCGCCCACGCCGAAGGCCGGACCGGGGGTCGTTGGGGTCAGCAACACATCGCATTTTTCGAAGGCCTGCTCGAAGTCGCGCTTGATGAGGGTGCGCAGCTTCTGGGCGCGAGAATAGTAAGCGTCGTAATAGCCGGCCGACAGCACATAAGTCCCGATCAGGATGCGGCGCTGTACCTCCGCGCCGAAGCCCTCGCCGCGGCTGCGTTCATAGAGTTCGGTGATGTCATGCACGCCTGGTGCGCGATAGCCGAACTTGACCCCGTCATACCGGGCAAGATTGGACGAAGCCTCCGCCGGCGCCACGATGTAATAGGTGGGCAGCGCATATTTGGTGTGGGGCAGCGAGACCTCCACGATCTCAGCACCCTGCGCTTTCAGCCAGTCCGCTCCTTTGGTCCAAAGCGCATCGATCTCGGCCGGGGCGCCATCGATGCGGTATTCCTTCGGAATGCCTACCCGCAGACCCTTGATGCCGCCTTCCAGCAGCTTTTCATAATCGGGAACGGCCACATCGACGCTGGTGGAATCCTTGGGATCCACCGACGCCATGGTCTTCAGCATGATGGCCGCATCCCTGACCGTCTTGGTCATGGGACCGGCCTGATCCAACGACGAGGCAAAAGCCACGATGCCGAAGCGCGAGCAGCGGCCATAGGTCGGCTTCAAACCGACATGGCCGGACACGGCCGCCGGCTGACGGATGGAGCCGCCGGTATCGGTGCCGGTGGCGGCCAGGCACAGGTCGGCGGCCACAGCAGTCGCTGAGCCACCGGATGAACCGCCCGGCACCAGGTTCACGTTCGATCCAGCCGCGCGCCAGGGATTGAACACCGGGCCGAAGGCGCTGGTCTCGTTCGACGAGCCCATGGCGAATTCATCCAGGTTGGTCTTGCCCAGCATCACCGCGCCCGCATCCCACAAATTCTGGGTGACGGTGGATTCATAAGGCGGCACGAAATTGCCCAGGATCTTGCTCGCGGCCGTGGTGCGCGTGCCCTTGGTGCAGAACAGATCCTTGATGGCGAGTGGTAGGCCTTCCAGCGCGCCCATCTTCCCTTCCGCGATACGGCGGTCGGCGGCATCGGCGGCCAGCATGGCCTGTTCACCGGCCTCGGTGAGGAAGGCATTGAGAGGCCGCGCGCCCTCGATCGCCTTCACGAAGGCGCCGGTCAGTTCCTTGGAGGAAATCTTCTTGGCCCGGATGGCGTCACGCGCCTCGGCCAGGGTCATGGATATCAATTCCGACATTACTCAACCACCTTCGGCACGACGAAGAAGTGCGCCTCGCCTTCCGGCGCGTTCGCCATCAGGTCGTCGGCCTGGCCGCCATCCGAGATCTTGTCTTCCCGCCACTTCAGGCGCTGGGCCACGACACTGGTCATGGGCGCAACACCCTCCACATTGACCTCGCCCAGCATCTCCACCCATTGGAAGATCCCGTTGAGTTCGGCGGTCATGGGTTCGAGACGGCTTTCCGGCACGGCCAGCCGGGCCAGTTTGGCGACGCGGCGGACGGTATCCTTGTCCACGGACATGGGGGTTCCTGCTGTGTTAGGTAGGAGGCCAATGTTGCTAGCAACCGGGGGGGCCGGAGGCAAGCCGGAGAGCAGGTTGTGGCGGTCGTCGCGCTGGAAGAGCTGAAAATCGCGCCCGGTCTGAGGCTGCTGGGCCTGGATCTGGGCGAAAAGACCATCGGCCTGGCCCTGTCCGATACCTTGTTGTCGGTGGCGACCCCCATGCAGACCCTGAAACGGGGCAAGTTCGCGGCGGACGCCGCTCGGCTGGACATTATAATAAGTGAGCAGGGGGTCGGCGGCCTGCTGGTGGGGCTGCCCCTGAACATGGACGGCTCAGACGGCCCCTCGGCCCAGTCGGCCCGGGCCTTTGGCCGGAACTGGGCCGGCCGGTCACCCCTGCCCCTGGTTTTCCAGGATGAGCGGCTTTCGACCAGCGCCGTAACCCGCACCCTGCTGGAGGCAGATGCCTCGCGGCGGCGGCGCAGCGACGTGGTCGACAAGATGGCGGCCGCTTACATCCTCCAGGGTGCGCTCGACCGGCTGCGCAATCTCAGATGAGCGATGACGCCCCCGCCCGCGTTCTGCGGTTTCTGCAACCGCCCGTCGAAATCGGCCGGCGCACCGAGCGTATCGTTCTTCTGGTTGGCGCCGCGGCTCTGTTCGCCGGCTATGACGTTCTTATCTTTGGCTTGGCCACCTCCCAGATTCAGCATTCGCTGGGCATCGCCGAGAACCAGATCGCACCCACCCTCGCCATGTTCCGCGCCGCCGCGATCGTGGCGTTGCTGCTGGCGGCCAGCGCCGATCTGGTAGGGCGCCGCCGGTTGCTGCTGATGACCATCTTCGGCCAGGCGATCTTCACCTTCGCCAGCGCTTTTGCCCCGGACTTCCACGCTTTCGCCGCCACCCAGATCCTCACCCGCATCTTCGGTTATGCGGAGGAGATGCTGTGCTTTGTGGTCATCGCCGAGGAGATCGCGGCGGGCGCTCGTGGCTGGGCCAATGGGGCGCTGACTTTTTTCTATTTCACCGGCGCGGGTTTCGCCGCGGGCCTGTTTGGCGCGGTAAACATCCTGCCTTATGGCTGGCGCGCGCTTTATTTTATTGGTGCGATACCGATCTTCCTGGTCGGCCTGTTACGGCGCCGGCTGCCGGAGACCAGACGCTTTGAGACCCAAAGCCCGGCGGGCCTGAAAAAGGAAGCCGCGTTCGAGCTGCTGAAGGCTTTGGCGCGGGAATATCCGCGCCGTGTTGCCGCCGCCATCACCGCCGCGGCAGCCTTCGGCTTCGCACTCTCCTGCCCCACGTTCCTGGCGCAGAAATACTTGCAGGAAACCTATCACTACACCCCAGGCCAGGTGAGCGCGATACTGATTCCGGGAGGGCTGATTGCCTTGTTCCTTTCCATCGCCGCTGGCCGGCTGTCGGATCGCCTGGGCAGGAAACCGGTAGCAATGGGCATGGCCGCGCTGGCCGGCGTGAGTTTCTTTCTTTTCTTCGACTCCGCGCCGGCCTGGGCGGTGGCGCCACTCTGGGTTTTGGGGTTCCTGGGTTTCTTCTCCGGCGATGCCCTGATCGCGGGGTTCGCGCTGGAGATCGTCCCGACACAGTATCGCGCCACCGTGGGTGCGCTGCGTTATGTGATTGAGATCGGCTTCGGCGCCGTCGCTTTAACCTTGGAGGGTCATTTGTATGACCACTTCCAGGCCCATGGTCCGGCTGTCCAGTGGATGCTGGCCGCCATTCCGGTTACGCTTGTCGCCATCCTGCTGCTGCCGGAGCCGGCGGGAAAAACGCTGGAGGAACTAAGCGGTGGTTAAGGCGGTCTTTGTAGTGATCTTGTTGTTTCCTCTCGCCGCCTCCGCCGCGGAAATCACCTGCAAGCGCAGCCCCGCCCTCACCGGCCAGTGCCGCATGATCAAGGGCAGCCTGGGGCTGACTCAAGGCCTTGGCGTCACCCTGATGAGCGAGGACGGCACCCAGACCCTGATCAAGGCACCGCCGGACTCCAATGCCGACATCGCGCCGGTGGTGATGCAGAACTGGCTTTACTGGCAGAGCAAGACCGGCTCGATGCGGACACGCATCACCGGCAGCTTCGAGCTCTGCCCCCTGCCGCCGGTAACCATTTCCGCGGGGATCAGGGTTTCCGGCTGCATCAACAAGGGCAGCCGCATCACCGAAGATAAAGGCAGTTAAGACAAAGTCGTTGATAAAGCCCGCCGGCGCTTGCCGCCGCGGGCCGGCATGGCTATAAGCCCGGCTTTAATGACCATTGGCCCGATCCTTCCGTCAAAGCACCTGCTGGGGATCGAAGGCCTTTCTCCCACCCACATCACCGCCCTGCTCGATCTGGCCGAGACCTATGTCGTCCAGGGCCGCGCTGCCGACAAGAAAACGCAGCTTCTGCGCGGGCGGACTTTGATCAACCTGTTCTTCGAGGCCTCCACCCGCACCCAGTCCAGCTTCGAGCTGGCCGGCAAGCGGCTGGGCGCCGATGTGATGAACATGAGCGTCAAGACCTCGTCCGTCTCCAAGGGCGAGACCTTGATCGATACCGCCACGACCCTGAACGCCATGCGCCCGGATATTCTGGTGGTGCGTCACCAGGATGCGGGGGCGGCCGAGCTTCTGTCGCGTAAGCTGGACTGCAGCGTGATCAATGCCGGCGATGGCGCGCATGAGCATCCCACCCAGGCGCTGCTGGACGCCCTCACTATCCGCCGCCATCGCGGCAGTTTCGAAGGGCTGGTGGTGGCAATCTGCGGCGACGTACTGCACAGCCGTGTCGCACGCTCCAACCTGCGTCTGCTGTCCATGATGGGCGCCCGCGTCCGGCTGGTGGCACCGCGCACGCTTCTGCCCTGCCAGGCCGAGCGCTTCGGCGTGGAAGTCTTCACCGACATGCGTGAAGGCCTGAAAGGCGCCGACATCGTGATGATGTTGCGCCTGCAGCTGGAGCGCATGGCCGGCGCTTTCGTGCCTTCAACGCGCGAATATTTCCGCTTCTATGGCCTGGATCGCGAGAAGCTGGCCTTTGCCAAGCCCGGCGCGCTGGTGATGCATCCGGGCCCCATGAACCGGGGGGTGGAGATCGCGTCCGACATTGCCGACGACGTGCAGGTCAGCCTGATCGCCGAGCAGGTCGAGATGGGCGTCGCCTTGCGCATGGCGATCCTAGACGACGTCTCCCGGAGGCTGGCATGAAGCGCATCGCGTTTCGCAATGCGCGGCTGGTGGACCCCGCCAACGGGCTGGACATCAAGGGCGGCCTGCTGGTCGAGAACGGCCGCATCGCCGATATCGGCCCGCGCCTGTTCAACGATGCCGAGCCGCATGATCCGGAAGTGATTGATTGCCGCGGTCTGGTGCTGGCGCCCGGCCTGATCGATGCCCGTGTCTTTACGGGCGAGCCCGGCGCCGAACATCGTGAGAGCCTGGAATCGGCCAGCCAGGCAGCCGCCGCGGGCGGCGTCACCTCCATGATCGTGATGCCCAATACCGATCCGGTGATTGATGAGCCGTCGCTGGTGGATTTCATCCTTCGCCGCGCCGCCGCCACCGCCCGCGTGCGCGTGCTGCCCACTGCGGCCCTGACCAAAGGTCTTCTCGGCGAGACCATGACCGAGATCGGGCTGTTGAAAGAAGCCGGCGCCGTCGCCTTTACCGATGGCGACCGCTCCATCGCCAATGCGCGTGTCCTGCGCCGGGCCATGTCCTACGCCGCCACCTTCGACGCCCTGGTTCTTGCTCACGCCGAAGATCCCGAACTGGTGAAAGGCGCCAGCGCCACCGAGGGCGAATATGCCACCCGGCTGGGTCTTCCGGCCTCCCCCGCCATTGCCGAAGCCATGATGGTGGAGCGCGATATCCGTCTGGTCGAGCTGACGGGCGCGCGTCTGCATTTCGCGCAGATCTCCACCCGCGCCGCGCTGGACACCATCGCTGCTGCCAAGGCGCGCGGGTTGCCGGTGACCTGCGGTGTCGCCGCCCATCACCTGATCCTCAACGAACTGGATGTCGGTCCCTACTATACCTTCCGCAAAGTGCGCCCACCGCTTCGCAGCGAGGAAGACCGCGCCGCCATGGTGGAAGGCGTGGCCAATGGCACGATCGACGTGATCGTTTCCAGCCATGAGCCGCAAGGCGCAGACACCAAGCGCCAGCCTTTTGCCGCGGCCGCAGCCGGCACCGTGGGACTTGAGACCCTGCTGCCCGCCGCCCTCACCGTCATGCATGAAGGCAAGGCCAGTCTCAGCCATGTGCTGGCCGCCATGACCGCCGCGCCGGCGCGCATCTTCCGGCTGGGCGCCGGAACGCTGACCAAGGGCGCGCCCGCCGATCTGGTGTTGCTGGACGAAAACGAGCCCCTGGTCGTGGATGCGGAGAAGCTGCATTCCCGCGCCCGAAACACCGCCTTCGAGGGCCGCAAATTCCAGGGCCGCGCCAAGGTTACTTTTGTCGGCGGCGTCTGCGTCTCGGACGCGCGCTAGATTTTCTCTAAACGGACTGGCATCGTCGCCGCCATGTCTTATCCCGTCCTGATCGCGCTTCTACTGGGCTATCTTCTGGGCGCCATTCCGTTCGGCCTGTTTTTCACCTTGGCCTCGGGCGCGGGCGATGTGCGCAAGATCGGCTCCGGCAATATCGGCGCCACCAATGTGCTGCGCACCGGCAAGAAATGGGCGGCGGTAGCAACCTTGCTCTGCGACGGTGCCAAAGGCGCGGCGGCCGTGCTGCTGGCCCGCCATTTTCTCCCCGGTTATGAGACCATTGCGGGCCTTGGCGCGGTGCTGGGACATCTATTTCCGGTCTGGCTGGGCTTCAAGGGCGGCAAGGGTGTCGCCACCTTTCTGGGTATCTGCCTTGCGCTCTATTGGCCGGTGGGTCTGCTTGTCGCCGCCACATGGCTTGGCGCGGCTCTCATCTGGCGCGTCTCTTCCCTCTCGGCGCTGATCGCCATCGCCTTGTCGTCGGCCTATTTCCTGCTGTTCGGCCGCTTTGCCTATGCCGCGCTGGCGCTGCCGCTGTCGCTGCTGATCACCTGGATGCACCGCGAGAATATCCGCCGGCTGTTCAGCGGTACCGAACCCCGCATCGGAGCCAAATAGTGTCTCTCACCCAGGCCGAACGCCGCGCTTGGCTGCGGCTGGCGCGCACCGAGCATGTCGGACCCGTCACCTTCCACAATCTGGTCGCGCGCTTCGGTTCGGCCTCCGCGGCGCTGGAAGAAGTGCCGCGCCTGGCGCGCCGCGGCGGCGGCAAGACTTTCGTTTTGCCCGATGAAAAAGACATAGAAAGCGAATTGGAGAAACTGGCGGCATTGGGCGGCCGCCTGCTTCTGTCCTGCGAGCCGGAATATCCGCGCGGCCTCAAAGCACTGGAGGCGCCGCCGCCGGTGCTCAGCATGTTCGGTCATCCGCATCTGCTGCAGAAGGAAATGGTCGCCATTGTCGGCGCCCGCAACGCCAGCGCGCTGGCCCGCAAATTCGCCGACGCCCTGGCGCGGGAGTTGGGCTTTGCCGGATTGGTGGTCGTATCCGGCCTTGCCCGCGGCATCGACTCCGCCGCCCATGACGCGGCGCTGGCCGTGGGCACCGTGGCCGTCGTCGCCGGCGGGGTGGACATCATCTATCCGCCGGAAAATGACAGGCTCTATGCGGCCATCAAAAACCAGGGCGTGATCCTGTCGGAGATGCGTCTTTCCGAAGCGCCGCAGGCGCGCCATTTTCCGCGCCGCAACCGCATCATCTCCGGCCTCGCGCGCGGCGTGGTGGTGGTGGAAGCAGCGGAAAGATCTGGCTCGCTGATCACGGCGCAATATGCGCTGGAACAAGGCCGCGAGATATTCGCCGTGCCCGGCTCGCCGCTGGACCCGCGCGCCAAGGGCGCCAATCGCCTGATCAAGGACGGCGCGACCCTGACCGAAAGCGCCGAAGACATTCTGTCCGTGCTGGCCCCCATGCTGGGCCATGGTTTCGAAGAGCCCGCACGATCTTCCGCGCCCGGGCCTGCGGAGGTGCTGGAGGCGGAGGCCGATCGAATCCGGGCCGCGGTCGAGGAAGCGCTGGGCCCGGCGCCGGTGGAGATCGACGAACTGATCCGTCAGTTGGGCGCTGCACCCGCCGTCGTTTTAACCGTCATCCTGGAGCTTGAACTGGCAGGCCGTTGCGCCCGTCACCCTGGCAACCGGGTGTCCTGGGTTTAGAAACCTGCTTAGACTTGCTCCCACAACAACAAAGTAGCTGGGAGGCTCTCAATGGCAGACACCGCAAACCCCGCGCCGCTTGGTCTGATCGGCTTCGGGCTTACCACCGTTCTTTTGAGCAGCATCAATGCCGGCCTGTTGCCGGCCGCCGGCGAGCCTGTGGTGATCCCGCTGGCCATGGCCTTCGGCGGCACCGCCCAGCTCATCGCTGGCATCATGGAATTCCGCACCGGCAATGTCTTCGGCGCCACCGCCTTCACCAGTTATGGCGCTTTCTGGTGGTGGTTCGCGCTTTTGATCCTGCTTGGGAACAACAAACTGCTGGATCTTTCGGGCGCCACGCCCGCCATCGGTCTGTGCCTGTTGCTCTGGGGCGTCTTCACTCTGGGCCTCTGGATCTCCACCTTCCGACTCTCGCGGCTGGTGTTTCTGATCTTCCTCACCCTCTGGATCGCCTTCTTCCTCTTGGGCGGGGGTGCGGTTTTGGGCAACCCCACCCTGCATATGCTGGGGGGCTGGGTTGGCCTGCTCTGCGGCGCTTTGGCCATGTATGGCAGCTTCGCTTTGGTCGCCAATGCCACCTATGGCCGGGAAGTTGCCCCGGTCGGCAGCCGCTGAAGTCCGCTTTTTGAATTTTTTGGCGCGGCCTGATCCTCAAGCCGGATCAGGCCGCTAGCCTGCCTTGCGCCCTTCGCGGCTGGCCGGCGGGCGGAACCTCATCATCATTTCGTAAGGATTGGCCGCTTAACCATAACTGGCGTCCTGAAAGTAGGACAACTTATGGTTATTTTCTTGGCCGATCATGCCAGAAATACAACCTGTGATTACAATCACCGGCTTTGGCTGTGGTTGACAGGGCCTCGCGCGTTCGACCAGTGTCCCGCCCCGTTTGCCGGCGGGTACCCAATCCCAACTTGCAGATCGCTCAAACGACCCCAGATAAGCCCCTTCACCCCCGAAAGTTAGGTTCCCTGTCCTAATGAATGTCCTGATCGTCGAGTCCCCCGGCAAGGTCAAAGCCATCAACAAGTACCTGGGCAGCGATTATAAAGTGCTGGCCAGCTTCGGGCATATCCGCGACCTGCCGTCCAAGGATGGTTCGGTCAAGCCGGACGAAGACTTTGCCATGACCTGGGACGTGGACGCCCGGGCCGCCTCCAAGATCAAGGACATCGCGGCCGCCGTGAAAGGCGCCGACAAGCTGATTCTGGCCACCGACCCCGATCGCGAGGGCGAGGCCATCTCCTGGCACATCCTGGAAGTGCTGAAGGAAAAAAAGCTCCTGAAGGACGTGGCCGTCGAGCGCGTGGCGTTCAACGCCATCACCAAGTCCGCCGTCACCGAGGCGATCCAGCATCCGCGCCAGATCAACCAGGAACTGGTCGAGGCTTATCTCGCCCGCCGCGCCCTGGACTATCTGGTGGGCTTCACGCTCTCCCCTGTCCTGTGGCGCAAGCTGCCGGGCGCGCGCTCGGCCGGCCGGGTGCAGAGCGTCGCTTTGCGGCTGATCGTGGAGCGCGAACAGGAAATCGAAGCCTTCAAGGCCCAGGAATATTGGAGCATCGACGCCGACCTCGCCGCGGCGAGCGGCAATTTCGTAGCCCGCTTGATCCAACTCGACGGCAAGAAGCTGGAGAAGCTGTCGCTGGCCAACCAGGCGGACGCCGACCGCGCCCTGGCCGCCATCAAGGCGCAGCGCTTTGCGGTGGGCAGCGTCGAAGCCAAGCCCGTCAAACGCAATCCCTCCCCGCCCTTCAAGACCTCGACCCTGCAGCAGGAAGCCAGCCGCAAGCTGGGCTTCAACGCCAAGCGCACCATGCAGATCGCGCAGGGACTTTATGAAGGCGTCGAGATCGATGGCGATACCACAGGCCTGATCACCTATATGCGGACCGACGGCATCACCATGGTGCCGGAAGCCCTCACCGAGGCCCGCGAGGTCATCGGCAAGAAGTATGGCGCGCGTTATGTGCCGTCGTCGGCCCGCGTCTACGCCAACAACAACACCACCGCCCAGGAAGCCCATGAGGCGGTGCGCCCGACCAGCTTCGCCCGCACGCCCGAAAGCGTTGCCCGCTACATCGATGGCGATGCCGCCAAGCTTTACGAGCTGATCTGGAAGCGCGCCGTGGCCAGCCAGATGGAATCGGCCGAGCAGGAACGCACCACGGTAGATGTCCTTTCCGCCGACAAGCAGATCACCCTGCGCGCCACTGGCACGGTCACCTTGTTCGACGGCTTCCTGACCCTTTATCTGGAAGGCCAGGACGATGCGACCGACGAAGACGGCTCACGCCTGCCCAAGCTCGCCGCGGGCGATACGACCAAGATCGAGAAGCTCAATCCGGCGCAGCATTTCACCGAGCCGCCGCCGCGCTATTCCGAAGCCAGCCTGGTCAAGCGGCTGGAAGAGCTGGGCATCGGCCGGCCATCGACCTACGCCTCCATCATCTCCACCTTGCGCGACCGCACCTATGTGAAGATGGATCGCCAGCGCTTTGTGCCCGAAGACAAGGGCCGGCTGGTCACCACCTTCCTCAATCGCTTCTTCCACCATTATGTGGACTACGACTTCACTGCCGACCTTGAAGAGAAGCTGGACGAAGTCTCGGACGGCAAGCTCGACTGGAAACAGCTGCTGCGCGACTTCTGGAAGGACTTCTCCGCCACGGTGGGCGAAACCAAGGATCTTAAGATCCGCGACGTCATCGACGAGTTGGACAAGGTTCTTTCGCGGCACATCTTTCCGGACGGCGAGCCGGGCGTCGACCCGCGCAAATGTCCGTCCTGCGAAAATGGCGCCCTGAACCTGAAGCTGGGCCGCTTCGGCGCCTTTGTCGGCTGCACCAACTATCCGGAATGCAAATTCACCCGCCAGATCGGCGCCAAGCCGGGCGAAGGCGATGCCGGCCCCGTCGAGCTGGGTATTTATCCGGGTACGGAAGAAAAGATCAGCCTGCGCACCGGCCGCTTCGGCCCCTATGTGCAGCTGGGCGAAGGCGACAAGCCCAAGCGCAGCGGCATCCCCAAGGGCACCGACAAGAGCGAAGTGGATCTGGCGATGGCGATCAAGCTGCTGTCGCTGCCCCGCGAGGTCGGCCTGCATCCGGAAGATCACAAGCCGGTCACCGCGAACTTCGGCCGCTTCGGGCCCTACGTCGCCCATGCCGGCATCTATGCCTCGCTAGATTCACCGGAAGACGTGTTCGAGATCGGCCTCAACCGCGCGGTCACCTTGATTGCCGAGAAGAAAGCCAGGGGTCCGGGCCGCCGCGGCGCCCAGGCCTTGAAGGATCTGGGCCAGGCGCCGGACGGACGGCCGATCAAGGTGCTCAAGGGCAAGTTCGGTCCTTATGTCAGCGACGGCGCGGTCAATGCCACCTTGCCAGAGGGCACCGAGCCCGACGCTGTGACCATGGAACAGGCCCTGGCCTGGATCGCGGAACGCGCAGCCAAGGGCGGATCGAAAAAGAAAGGCCAGAAAGCCCCGAAGGTCGCGAAAGCGCCCAAGGCGCCGAAAGCCGAAAAAACCAACGGCGCGGAGAAGGCGGAAAAGAAAGCCGCTGCCCCCAAAGCCAAAACCACAACCCAAAAGAAAGCTGCCAAGCCCGCCGCCAAGGCCGCGGCGAAAGCACTGGCCAAGGCCCCAACCAAAGCCAAGGTCAAAGTGCCTGAGCTGGCAGGCGAATAGAAAAAGACTTGAAGAAAGACAAAAGAGAAAAACACTCGCCCGCCCTCGACAAGGCGCGCGTGCTTGAACTGCTGGCCGCAAATGCCGGCGCCAAGAAACGCGATCTTGCGCGGATGCTGGGCCTGAAAGGCTCCGACCGCATCCACCTCAAGCGCATCATGAAAGAGCTGGAAGCAGAAGGCGCCATCGAAGGCCGCGTCAAGAAAGGCTTTGTCAAAGCCGGCGAGCTTCCCGAAACCTTGCTGATCGAAATCACCGGCACCGACGATGACGGCGAAATGCTGGCGCGGCCCCTGAACTGGGACAGCAACGAAGAACCGCCGCCTATCTATGTCGTGCCCCCGAAGGAAGGCGCCGCACCCGGTCCGGGCGACCGCCTGTTGGCACGGCTGGAGCGGCATGGCGAGGCTTACGAGGCCCGCGTCATCCGCCGGCTGGAGCGCGAAACCTCGACTCGTTTGATTGGCGTTTTGCGCGACAGCCCTGCTGGTGGTTGGCGGCTGGTGCCGATCAACAAGAAAGAGCGCACCGAATACGCCCTGGACAAATCGGACCTGGGCGGCGCCAAGAACAATGAGCTGGTGGCGGCCGAACCCAAGCCGGGCCGCATCGCCGGTTTCGCCAAGGTGAAGGTTGTCGAGCGCATCGGCAGCATGGACTCGCCCAAGACCATCAGCCTGATCGCTATTCACGACCACGGCATTCCGACCGAATTCCCCAAGACGGTGATCGAGGAAGCCAAGGCGGCCAAGCCGGTGGACCCGCGTGGCCGCACGGATTTGCGTGCCACGCCGCTGGTGACCATCGATCCGCCCGACGCCCGCGATCATGACGATGCGGTTTGGGCCGGGCCCGATGACGATGCCGCCAATCATGGCGGCCATATCGTGCTGGTCGCCATCGCCGATGTCGCCCACTACGTCACGCCCGGCTCGGCGCTCGACAAAGAAGCTCTCAAACGCGGCAACAGCGCCTATTTCCCCGACCGCGTAGTGCCCATGCTGCCGGAGGAATTGTCGGCGGACCTGTGCTCATTGAAAGAAGGCGTGGACCGGCCGTGTCTGGCCGTCCGCATGGTGTTCGACCGCCACGGCCACAAGAAAAGCCATGTCTTCCTGCGCGCGGTGATGCGCTCGGCGGCACGGCTGACTTACGCGCAGGCGCAAGCCGCCTTTGACGGCAATCCCGATCCGGCGATGACCGCGATGGTTAGAAAGACGCTGGCCGATGTCTGGGACGCCTACAAATCCCTGACGGTCGCCCGCAACAAGCGCGACCCGCTGGATCTGGACCTGCCGGAACGCCGCGTGATCCTGGGCGCCGACGGCAAGGTTGCCTCCATCGCCTATCGCGAGCGGCTGGAATCCATGAAGCTGATCGAGGAATTCATGGTGCTGGCCAATGTTGCGGCCGCCGAGGCGCTGGAAAAGGCGCGCACGCCCTTGATCTATCGGGTGCACGACACGCCCTCGAAGGAGAAGCTCTATGCCTTTTCCGACTTCCTGCGCACCCTCAACATCAATTTCGCCAAGGGCCAGGTGGTCCAGCCCGGCACTTTCAACCGCGTCCTGGCTGCCTCCAAAGGCAAGCCGCATGAAGCGGTGATGAACGATGTAGTGCTGCGCAGCCAGGCCCAGGCGATCTATGACCCTGCGAACATCGGACATTTCGGCCTGAACCTGGCGAAATATGCCCACTTCACCTCGCCGATCCGCCGCTATGCCGACCTGATCGTGCATCGCGCGCTGATCCGCGCTTTCAATTTGAGCGATGGCGGCCTCACCGATCGAGAGATCGGCACGCTCGGGGGCATTGCCGAACACATCACCGTGACCGAGCGGCGCGCCATGGCAGCGGAGCGCGATTCCACGGATCGTTATGTCGCTGCCTATATGGAAGACCGTGTCGGCCAGACTTTCGAGGCCCGTGTTACCGGCGTCACCCGCTTCGGGCTTTTTGTCCGTCTGGCGGGATCTGGCGCGGAGGGTCTGATCCCCATTCGCGCGCTGGGCAGTGACTATTTCCATCACGACGAACGCGCCCAGGCCCTGGTCGGCCAGCGCACTCGGACGCGCTACGGCATGGGGGTTGAGCTGACAGTCAAGCTGGTGGAGGCGGCGCCCATCACCGGTGGACTCAGATTCGAACTGGCTGATGGGAGTGGCCAGATCGACCACAGGCCCCGGAAACCCGGGCATGGACCCAAGTCCGGCAGGCCGGCCAAAGAGCACCGGAAGGGGCGTTTCAAGGCCAAAAAGCGCTGAAAAGCCCGATATTTGGCCCCATCTTTGGCCTAAGTGCTTGACAGGTCAGGGGCTTTGGGCCAATTACCCGCCCCTCGACTTGCCCCCTTCTGGAGACCGTCATGGCGAAGCCCACCACCGCGAAGATCCGCCTCAACAGCGAGGGCGGCTCGGGCTTTTTCTATGTCACCAAGAAGAACACCCGTACCATGACCGAGAAGTTCTCGATCAAGAAGTACGATCCGGTGCTGCGCAAGCATGTCGAGTTCAAGGAAGGCAAGATCAAGTAGGCATTCCGCGCGTCGGACTGTAACTTCTTGCGCGCATGCAGCGCGATCTTCACCGGCTTTCTTCCCAAAATTTTGATGTCCTGATCGTGGGCGGCGGCGCCACAGGCGCCTTTGCCGCGCGCGATGCCGCCCTGCGCGGTCTTTCCGTGGCGCTGGTGGAGGCCCGCGACTTCGCCTCCGCCACCAGCGCGCACAATTCCAAGCTGGTCCATGGCGGGCTGCGCTATCTGCGCAATTTCGAAATCTCGCTGGTGCGCGAGAGCCTGCGCGAAAGGCGCGGCCTGACGCGGATGGCTCCGCATCTGGTGCGCCCACTGCCCTTTCTGCTGCCGCTCTATGGCGCGGGCCTGATCGAGCGCGCCAAGCTGAAGGCAGGGCTGACGCTTTATGATTTTCTCTCTTTCGACCGCAACCGGCTGGAAGATCCCTCTCAGCATCTGCCGGGACATCGTTGGCTGAAGCCAAGCGACGCGCTAGAGCGCGAGCCGGTGCTTGCGGGCGACGGTTTCGAAGGCGCGTTCGAATATTACGACGCCCAGATGTACAGCCCTGAGCGCATCGTGCTGGAAAATCTGCTGGGCGCCGATGCTCATGGCGCGGTGGTCGCCAATTATGTCGCCGCCGGAAAGCTGCTGCTGCGGGACGGCAAGGTCGAAGGCTGCACCGCGCGCGACACGGTCACCGGCCACAGTTTCGACATCCGCGCCAGCACCGTGCTGGTGGCGGCCGGTCCCTGGGCCGATTTGTTTCTGGAACAGGCCACCGGGGAAGCGGCGGCGCACCGGTTGATCCGCTCCAAGGGCATCCATCTTTTGGTGCCGCAGATAAGCCAGTCCGCCCTCACCATCGAGGCCGGCTCGGGCCATCTCTTCGCCCTGCCCTGGCGCGGCCACACTCTGCTCGCCACCACCGACACGGAATTTTCCGGCGATCCCGCCACCGTGACGGTGAGCGAAAGCGATATCGAAAGCTTCCTCGCCACTTTCCGCAAATATCTGCCCGCCGCGCCGCTGGGTCGCGAGCAGGTGGAATTTTTTTACGCCGGTCTTCGACCTTTGGTCAGCGACGGCTCCAAGGACAGTTACAATGTCAGCCGCCGCGCCGAGCTGATAAACCATGGCGCGGAAGGCGGCCCGGATGGGCTGTTTTCGGCGCTGGGAGGCAAATACACCACCTCGCGCGGCCTGGCCGAGACCATCACCGATGCGCTGGTGAAGAAGCTCGCGAAGAAAGCGGCACCCTGCGCCACCATGACGACGCCACTGCCCGGCGGCCGCTTCGAGCGTTTCGAGGACATGGTGAAAGGTTTTCAGAAGACCTGGCCGGGCATCGCCTCCTTGCGCAACATGGCGCATATGCTGGGGGCGCGGCTGCCCGAGGCGCTGAAAGGCGCGCGTCTTGCCGATCTTGTTCCGCTCGGCCCGTCCGGCGACACCCCTGCCCAGGTGCGGTTCGCGCTGGAACAGGAAATGGTCCTCACCCTGGAAGACATGGTGATGCGGCGCACGTCACTGGGCCAGTTCGGCAAGCCCGACCCGGCGGCGCTGGAGACGATCGCGAGCATGATGGCCGGACATCTGGGCTGGGATGCGGACAGGAAAGCCACCGAAATCCTCAGCCTGGACCGACTCTACCGGGTGGCGCCATGACGGCGTTCGTGATTTTCAATCCCAATTCGTCGAGCGGCCGCACCGGCCGCGACTGGCGCGAGATTGAGGAAGCGCTGGAGCGCGTCTTCCCCCTGATGTCCTTTTTTGTCACCACCGCTCCGGCCCAGGCCGCGCACATGGTGCGCGATGCACTTCAGGACGGGCACCTGGAAATCATCGCGGTGGGCGGCGACGGCACTATCAACGAGGCGCTGAACGGTTTCTTCCACAACGGCATGCCCATCGCGCCGGATGCCGTGTTCAGCTTCGTCCATAATGGCCATGACAGCGCGCTCTGCCGCCACTTCGGCCTGTCTGCCGGCTGGCAGGCCGGTGTCGCGCATCTGGCGCGCGCCAAGATTCATAAGACCGATGTCGGCCGGGTGTCCTGCCTCAGCGCCGACGGCGCGCCGCTGACGCGCTACTTCCTGGGAGAAGCCAGCTTCGGCCTCACCGGCAGCATCGCCCGCAGCACCGGCCAGGCCCGCATCGCGCGCCTGTTTGGCCACCGCTTTGCCGACCGCCTGCACAGCTTCCTGGCGCGGACGCGATGGCGCGGCACACGGGTGCGGCTGATGGCCGACAATTACGACGAGATCGCCGGCATCGCCAGTGTTTCGGTCACGCCGGCCCGCGGCCTGTTCGACATGGCTTTTCTGGACGGCCGGGGCCAGGCCGATGAAAGCCGGGGTCTGCGCACCACCCGCCTGACCGCCGCCGCCACCTTGGACACCGCTGCCGCGGTGGAGGTGGAATGCGACGGGGAAAGCGCCGGCATCCTGCCCGCCTCTTTCGATGTTTACCCTGCCGCGATCAATCTGCGCATTTGAGTGACGCTTTCATTAAGCTGATCCAGATGGAGCGATACGGCACCCGGGGCGAAGCACTTTCCGTCAGCGAGGCTCTATGGCCCTGGCTGATCAGGGCTTTCGCCATGCCCGCGCTGCTGGCCACACCGCCCCGCGCGGCAGGTGGCGCTGCCCTGCCCGCTTCGCGCCTGAATCAGGACGCACGCACGAAGCTCGCCGCGTCGCTAGGGACGTCAGGCCTCAGGGAGGACGATGTCGAACGCGCCCGTTTCAGTGGTGGCCAAGACCTGGCCGATCTGTTGCGGCGGCGCCGGGAAACTGCCGCCGTTGCGCCGGACGGCGTGCTTTATCCGCGCAACGCGGCCGACGTACAGGGCCTGCTGGCGCTTTGCGCCGAATTGGCTATTGCGGTCTATGCCGGCGGCATCAGCACAGATGTTTTGCGCAGCTCTGTCAGAGCCGTCCTGGCGTTGGATCTCAGCGGCCTCAATCACATCCTGACGCAGGACCGGCTATCGGGCCTGATGGACATGGAAGCCGGCATCAACAGCTTGGAACTG